>Ga0316195_10001463_pt1 | contig 10594 bp, 14 predicted proteins | sample Phised1_MG_FD_204937 | JGI IMG/M metagenome (GOLD analysis project Ga0316195, IMG submission 204937) | Coastal sediment microbial communities from Maine, United States - Phippsburg sediment 1 | ecosystem: Environmental > Aquatic > Marine > Coastal > Sediment | place: USA: Maine | collected...
CGGAAAAACGGCTGTCCAACTACCCTCACCAGATGAGCGGCGGCATGCGCCAGCGGGTGATGATCGCCATGGCGCTTGCGTGCAATCCGCACCTGATGATTGCCGATGAACCCACGACTGCGCTGGACGTTACGATCCAGGCCCAGATTCTGGATCTGATGAACACACTCAAAGCCGATACCGGCGCGGCAATCCTCTTTATTACACACGATCTGGGTGTTATCGCTGAAATGGCCCAGCGTGTGGCGGTGATGTATGCCGGCAATATCGTGGAATACACTGATGTCAAGACGCTGTATGCCAATCCTAAACATCCTTATACCATCGGTCTTTTAGAGTCGATTCCGGCTCGCGGCCGGAAGGCCGAAGACGGCCGACTGAATACCATTCCCGGCATTGTACCTTCGCTCTTTAACCTTCCGGAAGGCTGTCTGTTCAATAACCGTTGCCCGGATGTTTTCGACCAATGCCGCGAGTTAAAGCCCGAAATGGAATCGGTGGGGGAAAATCATATCGTAAGGTGTTTTAAATATGCCTGATCTTTGGACAGCATCAACGCCTCTTTTACAGACCCGCGATCTGGTCAAATACTATCCTATCCGCGGCGGTGTCTTTTTAAAGGAAATCGAAGTGGTTAAAGCTGTCGACCATGTGAGCCTAACCATTGAAAGCGGGGAAACTCTGGGACTGGTGGGTGAATCCGGATGTGGAAAGTCAACCTTTGGCATGACCGTCCTTCGGCTGGAAGAACCCACCTCCGGAGAAATTTTATTTGAAGGAGAAAGCATCTTATCGCTTGAACCCGAACAATTGCGTGCATTGCGCAAAAAAATGCAGATTATTTTTCAGGACCCTTTTTCTTCCCTTAACCCAAGGAAAACAGTGTCTCATATTATCGGTGAACCGCTGCTGATTCACGGTGTAAAAAATCGTCATGAACGGAATGAAAGGGTTATGGATCTTTTAAACGTGGTAGGTCTGCGCAAAGAGCACATGCGCCGCTATCCGCATCAGTTTTCAGGGGGTCAGCGACAAAGGATCGGTGTTGCAAGAGCCCTGGCACTTAACCCAAAACTGATCATCTGCGATGAGGCGGTATCGGCCCTGGATGTCTCTATCCAGTCCCAGGTGATCAACCTTCTCAAGGATTTGCAGGAAAAGTTCGGGCTCACCTATCTTTTTATCTCTCATGACCTGAGCGTTGTAAAGCATGTGAGCAACCGGGTGGCGGTAATGTATCTTGGAAAAATCGTTGAATTGGCAGAAAGCGAAGCGCTCTATCAGAATCCCCTCCATCCTTACACCCAGGCACTTCTTTCCGCTTATCCCATCCCTGACCCGGAAATTAAGCGGAAAAGGATCATTTTAAAAGGGGATGTTCCCAGTCCCATCAACCCCCCTTCAGGATGCCGATTCCACACCCGATGCCTGTATACAAGAGAAATCTGTTTCCAAAAAGAACCGGAATTAAAAGAAGAAAACACCGGACATAAGGCGGCATGTTTTTTCGTCGGCACTTTAGGAATAAAATGAAAGATTCGTGTAAGACATCTGTTTTTCGAATTAATTTCCGACAACAGTTTCAAAAACGTATGTGTTCACAGTGTGTGCCTCCCCGTTTCACTCTGACGTCTGCGTGTCTGGTCATTTCAAAGACTTAGCAGCGGTGGCATTCCTGCCCCCTCCGCGTTCTCCCGCGAAAAACATGCGGGAGCCGCGGTCTCCCCCACTGCTAAGTCATTGAAATAACGAAGCCACTCCGCCAATATCGTTACACGGGAAAGCGCACCCCCTGGACACGTACAAAAATAAGCCGCACCCTGGCAGCTGAAAATACATATTTGTCGTATTATGCTATTTAAATAACATAAATGTAGCTATTGTAACGTTAAATAACATTTATGCAAATTAAATAGTGCGCCGATATTTCCCCAAACATAATATATTTCCCTGTTATTCCTATGAGATACACTCTTTTATTGCCTTTTTGATAAACTTGGCATTCCTCTTGCTCTACAATCAAGAAAAATCCCGGGAATGTAAAACAGAGAATTTCTAATTTTATTTCATTATGGCACAGCTGTTGCGTTAATGGGCTTAACATTTTTTCATCTGAACGACGTTCAAGCAGTTGACGAGAAGGTTTTACCTCAAGCCGAACAAAAAGAGGATTCATTGCTTGCAAACGTCAAAATAAAATTTTCCGTCTCGAAACGGACTAAAAATGGAGGAATAATTACAAATGAAACCCATTAGTTGTGTGATTGTCGCGTTTTGTCTGTTTTTTCCGTTTTCTTCAGCTTTTGCTGCCGAAACATTAAATAGTGGGGATACCGCCTGGATGATTGTCGCAACCGCTCTGGTCATGGTAATGACGCCGGCCGGTCTGGCGCTTTTTTACGGCGGCATGTCAAGATACAAGAACCTTTTGAATACCTATGCCATGACCTTTGTGGCTTATTGTCTTGGCAGCGTGATCTGGATGATGTGGGGCTACACCCTGGCATTCGGGCCGGACAAGGCGGGAATCATCGGCGGGCTGGAAAACCTGTTTTTATGCGGAATCGGTGTAAACAGTCTGTCCGGAACCATCCCCACCTATGTGTTTGTCGTTTTTCAGATGACATTTGCCGCAATTACCGTGGCCCTTGTTCTCGGTTCCATCGTCGATCGCATGAAGTTTTCTTCGTGGATCGTGTTTACGGTGTTGTGGTTGACGTTCATTTATTCTCCCATTGCCCACTGGGTATGGGGCGGCGGTTGGATGGCAAACATGGGGGCACTTGATTTTGCAGGCGGCACTGTGGTTCACATCAATGCCGGTGTTGCCGGTTTAGTACTGTCTCTGATCCTCGGAAAGCGAATCGGATATGGCAAGGAAGCCATGTTTCCGTCCAGCATTTCCCTGACCGCACTGGGAGCCGCCCTGTTGTGGTTCGGGTGGTTCGGTTTCAATGCTGGCAGCGAACTGGCTGCAGACGGTGTGGCCGCTTCGGCGTTTCTGGTCACCAATACTTCCGCTGCAATGGGTGCTCTGGGGTGGATGTTTGTCGAATGGTGGGTCAATAAAAGGCCAACCGTACTTGGGATCGCCTCCGGAGTTGTTTCCGGACTGGTGGCCATCACGCCTGCGGCCGGATTTGTAGATTTGTCCGCTTCGCTGGTGATTGGATTGATTGCGGGCATTCTGGGTTTCTTCAGTGTTTCCGTACTTAAAAATAAAATAGGTTATGACGACTCCCTGGATGCATTCGGTGTACACGGCATGTGCGGTATGTGGGGTGCACTGGCAACCGGTATTTTTGCCAATCCGGCCATCAACGAAGTCGGAAGGGGATTACTTTTCGGGAATCCCAAACAACTTTATGTTCAAGCTTTATCTGTTGCAGGCACTATCTTTTTTACGGCGGTGGGAACGCTCATTGTGGTTTATGCGACCCGATTCATCACCGGTGGGTTGAGAGTGGATGAGGAGAATGAAATTATTGGACTGGACAACACCATACATGGAGAAAGAGCGTTTGAGATCGATTGATCATTGAAAGGAGTGAAATCATGGAAAAGATCGAAGCCATCATCAAGCAGCTCAAACTGGATGATGTCAAAGAGGCCCTCAACGAAATCGGAATTCAAGGGATACTGCCGCCAGAAAGGCCATAAGGAAATTTACCGGGGTGCTGAATATTAAGGGTGCGAAACTTGAATTTTATTCTTGATGCTGCCGGGAAAGATCCAGGTAAAATTCACGGAATTTAAAAAAACCGTTTGACACAACAGGGAATCAAGTATACACTTAAAATATTGAAATAATTATTAAAACCAACAATCCTGGCTTGTTTTTAGTGCCACTTGCGGCCTCGATAGCCAAAAGTGCAATCTGTCAATGCTGTACTGTATTGGGGACCCCAATCAAGGAGGTACAGCATCATGAATCTTACAATTGCATTAATAGAAAATGATCAGGTGGTTCGGGCAAAAACAGATCTTTCCGAGAAGGGGGAAGACGAGTCATTTAGAAAGTTTCTTCACCAGGTCATGGAAGAATTGGTGCCCGGGCAGACCGCATATCTTGAAATTGAGGATTCCACAACCGATCCGATCACGTTTGAAATCTCCCAATTTGAATGATAATTTGGATTTCCCTCTATTTTTGTTCTAAAGCCATTTGAACGGGCACAATTAGACTTGAAGTGTTCTCACCGGTAATGACGATAATCAACCCCGTATTTTTGGGCCTTGTAAGCGAATTTCCTTACCGTTGTTTTCAGGATGCCGGCTGCTAGGGTTGTATTGCCCCGCGTGTTTTTAAGGGCGTCGATGATCATTTCCCTTTCAAGATTCGCCACGGCATCTTCAAGGGATAGGGCAGGGAGCGTATCGGTTTCCATCCCTGTCTGAAGGGTGGGCGGAAGATGATAGCTGTGAATGACACCTTCCTCGCACAGTAAAACGGCCCGTTCGATACAGTTTTCGAGTTCCCTAACGTTTCCCGGCCAGTGGTACTGCATGAGCATATCGATGGCAGGGGTTGAAAATCGACGGATATCTTTATGGTTTTCTGCTACGTATTTTTCGAGAAAATGGTCGGCCAAAAGCAGAATATCGGTTTTGCGTTCTCTTAACGGTGGCATATAGATAGGAAAAACATTGAGACGGTAATACAGATCGCCTCTGAAGCTTTCATCCTTAACGGCCTGTTCGAGATTCTTATTGGTTGCGGCAATAATGCGAACATCCGTTTTGATGGTTTGATGTCCGCCGACGCGATCAAACTCCTTTTCCTGCAAGGCCCGCAGAAGTTTGATTTGAACAGTAAGTCCCACTGATCCGATTTCGTCAAGGAAGATGGAGCCCTTATTGGCCATCTCGAATTTTCCGATATTTTGACTGATGGCCCCCGTAAACGAACCTTTTTCATGCCCGAAGAGTTCACTCTCAATCAGGTTTGAGGGAAGGGCTGCGCAATTGACTTTAACAAATCTGTTTTTAGCCCTGAGGCTGTTATAGTGGATGGAATTGGCCACAAGTTCTTTTCCGGTACCGCTTTCACCTCGAATTAAAACCGTGGCATTGCTCTTTGACACCTGCGAAACCATCTGAAAGACTTCTCGCATTTTGTTGCTGTTGCCGATGATATTCGTTATGTGGTATTTATTCTCAAGCTCATTTTTCAACCGGACATTCTCTTCACTGAGCCGCTTTTTTTCCAGGCGGATGGTTTCCAGATTGATCACATGCCTGGCTAACATGGTTGCAACCACAGACAACAGTTTTTCGCCGTCGTTCAAGGCATAAAACGGGTCATACGGCTTATCGACACTGAGTGAACCGATAATCTGATTGCCCTTTTTTATTGGAACGCAAATAAAAGAGAGTTCTTCATCCTTAACGGCTTTGCGAGAAGCGGTTCTGTTTAGAAATAGCGGTTCATCGCTAATTTTGGGGATGGTAATGGCTTTGCCGGTTTCAATCACCCGTCCGGTAATTCCCTCCCCCAATTTGTATTTTACCCGTTCCACCGCACTTCGAGAGAGACCGTGGGCAACTTCGATGTGAATTTCGTTGCGCAAAGGGTGCAAAATGGTTACGGTGCCGCGCACCATGTTCAGGGAATTGGAGAGTATCTCTAAAACCTTGTATAAAGACTTTTTAAGATCCAGGTGTTCATTGAGTGCTTCGCTGATTTCATACAGCAATGTGATGTCTTCGATGCGGTTCATGTTATTTTATGCCCTTTAGATAAAATTACAATTTTGTAATAGACCGCAAATTTATTAATAAAGCAATCATTATTTGAGTCAGGCGGGAAACTCTCAACAGGTTGAGAGTTCTGATTCACTCACAGATCGTTTTCAAAATTCATTTATTTTATTCTTGCAAAAGTAATCAGGGGGGTTAATAATGCCGTTTTAAAAAAAGCAGACCCAATATATTCAGGTCAGGCCAATAATATTTATTTGAGTACAATATATTGTAGTTGATTGTTGATTGATGCACAACATGTCTATTTTTTTCTTGACACACAATATACCCAACCTTATAGTAGACATTCAGATTCTGAAATGTTGAGGCTTATCAAAAATGTTTCCCGCTTTTAGCGGGATCCACCGAATGAATACATTGAATATTTCGAGTCTGCTAAAATAATCTGTTTGATACAGATCAAACAGATGTGCAAAATTGAAATCTCAAATGGATAAAAAAATTACTATACAAATACTATCCGTTGAAATTATTCGCTTTTTTTTCATTTTCGTAATGATTTTGGGTGTGTCTCTTGTCTCAATCCTTAGCGGCCAGAGGGATGTCCGCGTAATGAAAGAAATCTCCCAAAAATCAATGCCTTCCATCTCTCAGCCCTTGGCGGATGAAAATGCGGGTGGGTATAGTGTTTACGGCGCACTATCCGGATATATGAATAAAAAGGAACAGTTATTTCATCCCATCATCATTCAGATGTCCAGCCGCCACCAAGTTGATCCTGCCCTTGTCAAGGCGATCATTATGGCGGAGTCCGGATACAACCCCAAGGCGATCTCTATACGCGGGGCAAAAGGCCTCATGCAACTGATGCCATCAACCGCCCAAGCTCTTGGGGTGGAGGATATTTTCAATCCCAAGCAGAATATAAGTGGCGGCGTTCGGTACTTTAAACAGCTGGTTAACAAATTTGACGGAGACATTAAACTGGCGCTTGCGGCGTACAACGCCGGAAGCCGAAATGTCAGGCAGTATCAGGGCATTCCCCCCTTCAAATCCACTCAGTATTACATTGAAAAAGTTTTTAAGTATTATCAGCTATATAAAGACAAGATGTCACGGGAAACCGACAGCGCTTAACCTGAATTCCAGTCTAAAAACCCAGATCTTGGTTAATCAGAATTACTTTCACCCTTCCTTTCGGAAATGATTTCTCAGTAATCGTCCAAGTATTGCAGATTCGATCCGGGCTTTTACAGTCATCACAGAAAGAAGTTTTGGCACAAGGTGTTTTTTTGTCAAGCCGCATGGCGTTGACGGGGGCTGCATAATTTTTTATGCGGAACATGGCCTCGTCCAGGTCCGGAACGATCTTGTTGCGCCCGACGATGATGATGACATTTTTGGGGCCAAAGGTGATCGCTGAAATTCGGTTGCCGATCATATCCAGATTAACCAGCTGACCCGCCTCGGTTACCGCATTGCTTCCGGAAATAAAAAGATCGACCAACAGTGACTGACGGCGTCGCTCCAGACTTTCTTCGGGAGACAGATTTTTTTCAAAAGAATCGAACACTTTCAGATCATTTCTGTTTCTTAGAATATCATAAAGACCGGTGGCCGTAAATGTCATAGAGCCGCCCCATGAAATACTTTTTGGTGATGTGCCGGGAATTATTTTTTCCAGGACAATAGATTTGGCTTCATCGGTGTTCTCCACGATAAAAGTTTCAAAGTTATTTGCATCCAAAACTTCTTTTAGATCCGTCAACCGGGTTTTCCAATAATTTTCAATCGGTTTGTCCATAATAGTCCTCCAGTGATATCGGTTTAGGTTTAAAAAAAATATGCATCACAGTGGAAGATTCCCTGCAGCGTGTTGGAGCCCAGCGGAAATCCCGCGTTGCTGGGCTGAAGGAATCTTCAAATCGGGTTAAGGGAATAAAATTAAATCCATTTTGATACCCCGCCGCTTGCGAAGGGGAGCTTTTCTTCCTCACATGCTCAAATTTTGACATGTTGCTATTTGTGGCGCTATTGTTTATCGAGAAGGAGCAACGATGCCTGTTAATATTCCAGAATCATTGGGAGAGTCGAAATAAATGCGCTGGATATCCCCGACGCCGGAATCAGAGAGCATGGCCGTCAGCTGTTTTTCAGAATAGGACTGACCACCGGACGTCCCCAGAAGCATGTTCAGGGAAAACAGGGCCGGGAAAAGCGGCCCGTCCATCGTGTTATTTAAGATAAATTCGTGTATCATGATCAACCCCCCAGGTTTAAGGGCGGAAACGGCCTTTCCGACAATTTTGCGGCAGTCTTCGGGCCCTTCTCCATGGAGAATTTGTGACAGCCATGCTGCATCGTAGATCCCTTCAATCTCATGTTCGAGATAATCTACCGACTTAAAATCGATCCGGTCCTGCAAATTAAATTTAGCGATGGTCTTTTCAGCAAAAGGTCGCGTGGAGGCCAGATCAATAATAGTAGCCTTAAGGTTTGGATTTTTTAAACAAAAATGAATCGAATACGTTCCGGGACCACCGCCCATGTCCAGTAGATGATGACGCTTTGACAGGTCTATTTTCGGTACCAGAACCGGAGCCAAATTCATGGCCAGGTTGAACATCCCCATGAGAAAACTTTCTCGGCGTTCTTCATCCGTATGAGCGGCGCTATCTCTCACCGGTTGGCCTGATTTAACCGCAAGATCCAACCTGCTCCAGGAATCCACCAGATGATGATGGTGTAGGATGATGTGGCCGATATACCGGGAAGCGTCTCTGACAAGAAAAGCCGAGCTTAAGGATGTGTTTGAATAGGTATTGTCCTTTTTCTCCAAGAGACCCATAGCGGCAAGAGCATTAAGAAGCATTTCAACGCCTTTCCGGTCGGCATGGAGTTTGTCGGCGACATTTTTTTGGGTGAGACGGGTGTTGCCGATCATCGAAAAAATATCGAGTTTGACTCCGGCGTGAAGGGTACAAGCTTCCCAGTAACTTCCGGATGTTTTCAGTATGTTTCCTGGATTTAATTCTTGAAGGGGCATGGTTTTTATCCATCCTCATTAAGCTGAAATTGATTTATGGTTGCGAAGGAATTTCCATTTGATATAAATGTTATCACATCTGTTATGATTTGTTCAATTTATAATATTTTTCTTGGGACTCGAGATCCTTAATTTCAGTGTTCCGAATATTTTTTGCGTGCAGCAAAAGTGTTAAAAAAAATTGATAAAATACTTTACTTTTCCCAGTCATGACTTATTGTGAAAGCTAATGAATTATAAAGCGGGTTTTTACAGAACTATAAAAACTAAGTGAACATAGGAATTGTATTCAGGAGAGATTATGGTAAAGGGTTTGAATATTCCGGATGAATTTCAATATACTTTTAAACGTTTGATAAATTTGGTCCCTTATAAACAGAGAAATGACCGGCACACCCAAAAAATCGTTCTGTTATACCTGAAATTAGGGGGAGAAAAACTGGCGAGGCAGTATGTTGAGGTCCTCAAATCGGATCTTCGTGAAAACAAAGACAGAACTGAAACTTCAGAAAAATCTAACCATGAAGGGCAACGCTTCTCCGATCCTAATTTTCCTGAAGATGAAGATGAAGATTCTGAAGATGAAGATTCTGAAGATGAAGATTAAAAATCTCTCTGGAAAACAGATTGCTTCAAGGAAATAAAAAGGTCGCTTTTCCGACTTTCTGCGCGACCCTCAAGACTCAAAGCTTTACGTCGAAATGGCCATCGGATTAAAGGAGGTTGCCCATGAAAGAGACACAAGGTATAAAATTCAACCTGCCGGAAGATCTAAAGAAATGCATCGAATTCCACGGACATCTTTGTCCGGGTCTTGTGTACGGTTACCTGGTTGCCAAAGAGGCCATGAGTCTTCTTAAACTTAAACGATCAAAGGATGAAGAGGTTGTTGCCATTAGTGAAAATGACTCATGCGCCGTTGACGCGTTGCAAATCCTTCTGGGGGCTTCAACCGGAAAGGGTAATCTCATTTTAAAGGATTACGGAAAAAACGCATATACCATCTTGAACCGATCAGACAAGCGGGCTTACCGGTTTTCCCGTAAAAAACATTATCGATATAAGGGTGAGGCCAAAGAAGAATTCGGTCGGCTCGACGCAGTCATTTCATCGGGCACGGCCAGCGAAAAAGAGAAACGACGCCAGAAGATGCTAAAATCGGCAGACCTTCTATCAAAACCCTTTGCCGAGGTTTTTGATACAGAGGCGGTTCGGTTTATTATGCCGCCCTATGCCCCCCTGGCACGATCCGAAGCATGTGCAACGTGCGGTGAAATGACCATGTCAACAAAGATGGTTGAAACAGATGACGGTAAGTGCGTGTGTATTCCATGTTCAGCATAAACCTGCGTCAAGGGTTAAAGCGTATAGAACTCGTAAAAAGTCTTTAGCGGGCGATATTTCATATCTTGCAACATTTTATAAGCCTTTCAAAAATGCATCCAACGCCCAATGGCTGAGTTCCATGCCGCCTTAAACTGCTCACATACGACAGGCCTGCTGCGCTTTTTCATTGGCCTGCGCCTGACCCTTTATCGCAAGCTACTGCTATTGAAATAGCTTAAAGTTTGACAAAAAAAGGGCAACACCAATGAAGTGTTGCCCTTTAAATAAAATCGGTTATATGCTTAACCGCAGGTGCTTGTGGTTCCGCAGCCTGAACATCCTGCTCCGAAATCTATCCCGGAATCGAGTTTGAATCCCATTTCCGAAAAATCTACTTTAATCGGCGTTGCCTTTATCAGGAACTCTTTGTCAACAATATATTTAAAACCCTCGATGTCAAAGACATCGTCTGTCTCTTTTGGCTCGTCCAGAGCCATGGCAAGTGACGGGCCGCCTCAT
>Ga0316195_10001464_pt1 | contig 10590 bp, 7 predicted proteins | sample Phised1_MG_FD_204937 | JGI IMG/M metagenome (GOLD analysis project Ga0316195, IMG submission 204937) | Coastal sediment microbial communities from Maine, United States - Phippsburg sediment 1 | ecosystem: Environmental > Aquatic > Marine > Coastal > Sediment | place: USA: Maine | collected...
GACTGCAGGGCCCGAGTGAGGGTCCGCGCAGATGCACCGGGTTCCGGGCTTTGATTAGTTATGGCCCGCCGGATTTTGTTGCGGCTTAGCCGCCAGGCCAGCAGCGTGAGCAGCCATCCCAGCAGGGCCAGCAGGGCAGTGACTTTCCAGAGCGGTGAGTTCGACCTATCGGCAACGGCCTCGGGTCCGGCCAGGGCAGCCTCCTGTCCGGGACCGCCTGTCTGTTCCTGGGCCAGGGCCGCGGGGAGTATCTGCAAGACCCGTTCCGGCAGCAATGCGTACTCCAACTGATTTTCTTCTGTGTTCCACCAGGGAATCCTGACCTCGGGCAACACCAGTTCACCTGAGCTGGTGGGAATGTATGCGATTCGTTGTTCTCGAATTCCGACCAGGCCGTTATCGTTAACCTGGTCAGATAGCACCGGCCTGTCCGGGTAGGCTTTCATGTCCCGGGATTCCGGCAGGGGAATCTCCGGCAGTTGCCCCGAGGACAACCCCTTTGCCGTCAATCGCATCACCCGGGTCAAGGGTTCACCTTCCCTCAGGGGGCCCTCGGTAATGCTGTCCTGCAAGCTCACACTGCTTGCAGGCAACCAGGCGGCGGCGGGGTAGGTCTGGGGAATGGGGCGCACCTTCAAGGTGATGGGCTCACCGTTCAGGCGAAACTCGCTGGGACGGCGCGAGAGCAACGACCATTGGCCACTGGAGGTATCGAACACCCTTATCAGCGCCTGCACGCCGGCCAGTTCCAGGTCGCCACTTTTCTGGGGAAAAATCGCGTAGCTGGACTCGATCACCCTCATGGTGCGGTTGCCCCGTTGCATCGTATAGATGTTCCTGTCACCGAGTTGCTCAACGACCGCCCCGCCTCCAGCCAAACTGGGTTCTGTCATTCTCTCATCGGCTGTCACCACTGCAGACACCAGTCGGACTGTGTATATGACCTGCTGCTGGACGTAGGGGGAGCGAGGCTGGGCCTCGACCTCAAGGTAAATATCTCGTTCGCTGCGCGGCCCGGAATCGGCCGGTTTGACGGTGATTTCGAGTGAACCGGTGGATTCGTTTCCAAGCTTGATGGGAGGAATGGTCAGGGTGCCGCTTTGCCTGGCCATGGCGCTGATATGCCAGGAAGTGAGGCTTTGCACCTGTCGGTTGACTATGGTGGTCCGGGATTCCTGGCTGGTACCGAGTACATCCAGGATTGAGCGCAAGGCTGTCAGGTCCGGTTCGCTGTCGTTCTGGCCATCAACTTGTATGCTCAGCGTAAATGACTCGTTCTCCCGCACGGGATTGCGGTCAACGCTCAAGGTTGCCGCTGCCTGGAGCAGTCCTGGCAGGATCAGTAAAGCAAGGCTTAACAGGACAGCTTTTGTGTACCTGTGTCGTCTTGGTGCCGCCATTACCAGAACTCCTCTTCTTCGTTTACCGTTTCCCGGGGTCGCTGTTGATACTGGTAGTAAAACTTTCGCCGCAACAATCCGCCCGGGTCATCGGGGATTCTTCTTAGCCATTGCTCGGTGGCCTGGGCGGACTCGTCCTTCTGGCCCTGGCTCATGGCTTGCTGCATGGATTGCTCCCCCTGCTGGCCATCCTGTTGAGCTTGCTGTTGTTCTGCCTGGTTCGACTCGGAGGACTGTGGCTCACCCTGTTGTTCGCCACTTTGTTCACTGGAGGAGTCCTGCTGGGACCCCTGGTCCTGGGCTTGCCCGCCTTCCTGTCCGGGCTCTCCCTGGCCCTGGGAGTTCTCTCCATCCTGGCTGGAGTTCTGCTCCTGCCTTTCGAGCTCTTCCAGTAGTTCCTTGTTGAATCGTGCGTCTTGATTGCCCGGGTCTACTTCAAGCGCCCGGGTATAGGCATCTATGGCAGCCTGGAAGTCGCCCTTACGTGCCAGTGCGTTGCCGCGATTGTAGAGGCTCAGTCCATCGTCTCTGCCTTCAAGCGCCGCTGCCGCCTCGTCATACTGTCCGTTTTGATACCGTGCCACCGCTTGCCAGTCCGGAGACTGGAACATTTCCGCGGCCTTTGCGATGTCACCCTGCTCAAGCAGTCGGGCCGCTTGCTGGTCAGGGGTACTCCAGAGACTGTCCGGTTCTGCCCGGGCCTGGGGGAATGGCAGGCACAGTGCGACAAGCAAAACAGCGAGTATTCCGCGGCGAAAAGCCAGGGCAGCCAGGGGCAACAGGATTATCAGCAGCCACGGACCTTCTTCTTCCCACAGATCGGCCTGGAGTTCCTTACCTTCGGCTTCGCTATCCGCCACATGACTTTCCAGCCAGTCGACCAGTGTCTGGATTTCGCTGTCACCGGGCTGGCCTCGAATCAGCAGGCCGCCACCATCGCTGGCGATCCTGCCCAGCTTCGCCAGGTCCACGGCCGGGATTACGATTTCGCCCCCCCGGGTTGTCACAAATCCTTTGCCGGTTGGAATCGGGCTACCTTCAGGGGTGCCCATGGCCAGCACCGAGGTGCGTATTCCCTTGCGGCGCAACTCCCTGACGGTGCGATCAGCCTGGAATTCGATGCTGTCAGTGACCAGCAGGATATGGCCGTTCCCGGCGCGGGTTTCGGCCAGCAATTGTTCCGCCAACTCGAGGGCGCGAATGGTATGACTTCCCCGGCTGGGCATCAGGTCGCTGGTCATGGCCTTGAGCAAATTGGCCACGGTGTCGGTGTCATCGGTTAGTGGCGCCACCGCGAACGCGTCCCCGGCGTATACCAGCAGGCCGGTTTCACCGCGTCCTGCGTCCCGTGCAAGCAGAATATCCTGCAATTCGAACATGGCCCGCCCAAGCCGGCTTGGAGTGACATCTGTTGCATCCATGGACAACGACAGGTCCAGGGCGATAACCAGGGCGTTGCGATCGGAGAAAACCGGTTGGGGGATTTTCTTCCAGGCGGGACCTGCCAGTGCCAAAACCGCCAGCAGGGCGCCCAGTCCTATCCATACAAGTCGTATCGGTGAGGCGCCGCCTTTTCCTGGTTGAATTACAAACGGTACAAGCGCGGGATCGCAGACTGTTTCCCATGCCCCTGCGCGCATCCGCTTCCTGTACAGCTGGATCAATAGCGCTGCTATAGGGACCAGCGCCAGCAGCCACAGCGGTCGCAAGAAATGCAGCTCAGTCATGACGGGTACCTCGAACCCTGAACAGGACGAGTCCGATGGCAAGGGCGAGGGCCAGACCCAGGGGCCAGGTATAAAGTGAACGCTTCGGCCGGTAATTCAACTCTTCCTCGGTGACCGGCTCCAATCGATCTAATTCGGCGTATATCTTTTCCATCTCCCGGGTGTCACGGGCCCTGAAATATTTTCCGCCGGTGGCTTCGGCAATGGCACGCAATGCTTTCTCGTCCAGGTTGCGGGACGGGTTTACCTGGCGTTTGCCAAAGCGGCTATTTACCGTCATGGCGTCGGCGCCAATCCCGACGGTATAAATTTTCAGACCCGACTGGGCCGCGATTCGTGTGGCTTGCATGGGATCCACTTCGCCAGCGGTGTTGGCGCCATCGGTCAGGAGTATAAGAACCCGGTTTTTCTGGTCTCGTTCACGCAGGCGTTTCACCGCGAGACCTATGGCGTCACCGATGGCGGTGAACTGGCCGGCCAAACCGATGGCGGATTCATTGAGCAGTGTCCTGACGGTCTTGCGATCGAAGGTCAGCGGTGCCTGCAGGTAAGCGCGCTCGCCGAACAGGATCAGGCCAATACGGTCACCAACCCGGCGTTCTATGAAATCCCCGGCCACCCATTTCGTTGCGGTCAGCCTGTCAACCGGTTGCTGATTAATCAGAAAGTCCTGTTCCTGCATGCTGCCCGACAAATCCACGGCCAGCATCAGGTCCCGTCCGGTCACCGGCAGGGCAACGGGTTCTCCAAGCAATTGTGGGCGTGCCCCGGCTATCACCAGCAACACCCAACTCACCAGGGCCAGCCAGACACCCCAGGGCATTCGGCGTTTCAGCGAAACCGGGGCGGTCCTGGATTGAAAATCCTCTGGGGCCGGAACGATTAGCGCAGCGCTTTGTTGCTCCGCCCTGGCGGGCTTGAGCAGCCTTGCCAGCAGGGGCAGGGGCAACAGCAGGAAGATCCATGGCCACTGAAATTCAATCACCCGCCCGGTCCCCCAGCTTTCTCTTCCCGCAGTGATCAATCCAGTCCAGGACCACGGGGAGCAGGGCGTCCACGTCCGCGGGGGAGGTGTTTCGCAGGTAAGGGCCTTGAGCCAGCAAGCGTCCGGCGCCCTGGCTAAACACCGAGGTTTCCCCGGCCTGGTCCAGAAGTTCCAGCCAGTCTTCGTTGGTCAGGCTGGCAACCGCCTTCCTGGGATACAGGCTCAGGCAGGCCCTGCGTAACAGGCTTGAAACGCCTTGCAGAAAGGCAAGTGAGTCATGGTCACCGGCGTACTTCGCGGTGAGTGCCTGGAATTCCGGCTTCAGCCAATAGGCAAGACGGGATCGCCGGTAGCGCCGGTAAAGAATTATTCCAGTCACTACTGCGCTGGCCAGCAGCAGCAGCCCAAGTACCCACCACCAACCGGGGGCCATTGGCCACCAACTGACAGGTTCAGGCAAGTGGATGTCACGCAAGGGCAGTTCGGCCGGATTCATTCTCCTGCTCCTCCACCCAGTGCGCGCTGCATAATTTTCTGGGGCGCATCGTTCGTTGCACAGACCACAAAACTACTTCGATTGCGTCGACACATTTCCTGCAGTTTATTCAGTAAGGACTTGTGATGCTCCTGGTGAGTCCGGGTAAATTCCCGGTCCGAGGTGTCGATCACCCAGCTCTGAGTTCCGCTGACCATGTGGTAACGACCCGGTGGCGGGAGACGCGCTTCGATAGGGTCGTAAATGTAAAACAGGAACAGGGCGTTGTGCCTGGCCAGGTAGGATAAATGCGCTTCGCCACTGGCATCCAGTCCGTGGAAATCGCTGAATAGCATCAGCATGCTTCCCGGTCGGGCCAGTCTTCTCAGGCGGGCGAGGGCCGCGTTGATTCCGGCTGCCTGATTGCCTGAGTTGAGTTCCCAGTCCTGGGCAATCTCCATCTGGCGAAGCAAGTGCATGGTTGCTGATCGCCCGCGATCGGGTTTGAGTTCATGATGCACCGTGTCAGAGAAAATTACCCCGCCAACCCTGTCACCGTTGAGCACAGCCCGCCATGCCGCCAGGCTGGCCAGTTCTGCTGCGAGTACGTGCTTGAACACGCCCCGAGTGCCGAAAAACATCCTGGCCCGATAGTCCACCATGCAGAATACGGGCCGTTCCCGCTCTTCCCTGAATACCTTGGTGTGAGGCTTGCCCGTGCGAGCCATCACTCGCCAGTCCAGGCTACGCACATCGTCACCGCTTTGGTATGGACGTGACTCGTCGTATTCCATGCCTCGACCTCGAAACCGTGACAGGTAGCTGTCTCCGCTGGAGGCCTTGATAGCTTGGGGGAAAGCGGGTAATGCACGGGCAGCCTTGTGCAGGTCCACCAGGGAACCCAGTGTGACATGTGCGGCACTTGCCTGTTTTTGCGTTGCTTCCATCGGTGAACCGCGGGGTGGCCGGTTAGGGCACAGCCACTCGTTCCAGCAAGGCCGTGATGACCTGGTCGGTGGTCACGCCATCTGCCTCCGCTTCGTAGTTAAGGATCAGCCGGTGCCGTAAAACGTCCGGCGCAATGGCCTGGATATCCTCGGGTGAGACAAAATCCCGGCCGGCCAGCCAGGCATGGGCACGGGCAGCGCGATCCAGGGAGATCGTGGCTCGGGGGCTGCCACCGTATTGGACCCAGCGGGCCAGGTCCTCGCCATATGCCCCGGGGTTGCGAGTAGCCAGGACCAGTTGGATCAGGTACTGCTCCAGCGGTTCCGCCATGTGCATTTCCAGCACTTGCTGTCGTGCCTGGAATATTTGTTCCTGGCTCATGATATGCACCGGGGAGGTTTTTTCCCTGGCAATTTCAGCTGCCTCGGCCCGGGCCAAGCGCAAAATCTGTTTTTCAGAATCCACGTCCGGATAGTCGATGCTCACGTGCATCAGAAATCTATCCAGTTGCGCCTCCGGCAGAGGATAGGTGCCTTCCTGCTCGATGGGGTTCTGGGTTGCCATGACCATGAACAATCGCGGCAGGGGGTAGGTATGCCTGCCGACAGTAATCTGGTGCTCGGCCATGGCTTCGAGCAGCGCTGACTGAACTTTCGCCGGTGCCCGATTGACCTCATCGGCCAGCACCAGGTTATGGAACAAGGGGCCCTGTTGAAAGGTGAAACTGCCGTCCTGTGGGCGGTAAACCTCTGTGCCGGTCAGGTCTGCCGGCAACAGGTCCGGGGTGAACTGGACCCGGTGAAAGACGCCCTCAACGCCATCCGCCAGGACTTTTACGGCCCGGGTCTTGGCCAGCCCGGGCGCTCCCTCAACCAGCAGGTGTCCATCGGCGAGCAGGGCGACCAGCAGGCGGTTAACCAGGGTGGCCTGTCCCACGATCCGCTGGGAAATGTATTCCTGCAGCGCCATGATGGCCGTTTGAAGTGATTGCTGCCCCTGGGAGGGGTTCCCGCTTTGATTGTTCATTCACTGATCCTTTCGTGCTGTCGCGTATGCAGTGGCGCCGGCCGGATATTGTTCCTGGTTCCAGCGATTTATGCAGAAGACCGGAGTATACCGTGTGTTGCGTCCAATACCCGTTGTCTGGCTCACCCGGGTCAAGGTTAGAATACTGGGGAATAATACCGAAAATTTCGAGCTTTACCGTGGTAAGTTAAACTGGGTAGCCATACGAGGAGACTGTCCTTGGAGCCATTAAGCCCACACCTGTTAGGCAGGCTGTTGGAAGTATCCCCGCTGGGGATGCTGGCCGCGGATTTTCGCGATGACGGACTTCCTATTGTTTACGTAAACCAGGCCCTGGCCAAAATGCTGAAGGTCACCCCGGATTCCCTGATAGGGAAAGGCTTGTTGTCCCTGGCGATGCCTGACCCGCCGCCGCCTGAGGGATGGATGCTGCAAGAGCAGTTGCAACTGGGTGAGAGCGTGTCCCTGCTGCTGGTACTGCCTTCCAGCGCGGGGTCTGATGTTCAGCTGCGACTGGTGCCCCTGGCGGGAACCGGAGACCGTTTTAGCCATGTGGCGGGCTATGTCCCCCCGGAGAGCGCGGTGGCGGCAGGAAACAGCACCCCGTGGAGAGTGGCGAGCGGCAGTACGGTAAAGCTGGATCGACTTACGGGATTGCCCTCACTGGATGATTTCAGCAGATCCCTGGCATTGAGTTGCGCCCACGCGGATTCCAGCGGTGAGTCTGTGTCGGTCATCATGTTGCGGATCAGTCATTACAATCTTTACCAGGACACATTCGGGAGCCAGGCGGCGGCGTCCATGATGCGCCTGGTGGCCCGCTCCATCGCCGGCACCTTGCGGCGCAGCAGCGACAGGCTGGCTCGCAGCGGCAAGGGTGAATTTGTCCTGTCGGTGGAAGGATTGACTGAAGCCCAGATCAAGGCCCTTGCGAAGCGCATTGCCGAAAGGGTGGGAAATCTGAGTATTCACCACCCGAAGTCGACTACTTCACGCTATGTATCGTTGCGATCAAGTGCCTTGCGGGCAGGGGGGGACTCGTCTGTAGAGGAATTGTTTGCCCGGATCAGGGAAAAGCTGGACCGGTCTGAGAAAGACGAGTTGCCGCCAGTTCCCCGCTTCTAGTCGGGGATTCTCTTTGAACCAGACCGTCTATTCCAGGTCCGGCTGAAGCAGCTCCGGCTTGACCTTGCTGATGCGCGTGAGAACGCCAAACCGGGGGTGGTCAATGTAGTGGAGCTCTCCACTGCGCATACGTCGTTTTTCAATGATGCGATATTCCGGCACCACTGGCTGGGTCTCGCTGCTACTCCAGGAGCCGGGAAAGGAGATGATTGCTTCAAGCGGAGCGGTGGATTCCTCTGCCGGCGTTTTCGGCTGCTCGTCTATCGCCAGGTTAAACTGCAGGTGCAGGTAACGGCTAAGCTGCAGGGTCAGGTCGCCATGTAATCCGCTGGCTGCTCCGGCAAGCTCTGCAAAGGGGAAAGCGATCGCATCCTCGCGGGCATACCCGGGTTGTATCCAGGCCATGTGAGCAAGCAATGCATAGTTACTGCTTTTGCCAATACGCCTGCCTTCCTCGGAAAGTTCCAATTCGTTCATCAAGGCATAATCTGCAGCCTCTTCACGGCTCAGGCCCGCCTTGGGGTCTGACTTGGTGTCTTCACTGCTTGACCCCGGGTCCGCTTCGGACTGTTCCGGGTCGGGGAACAGGTTTTCGATGGCAATTAGGCGGAAGTGGGAGCCGGGTACGATGCTGTCATCCCCGGATTGCTCCAGATCCTGTTCAGGATATTCATCGCTGTCTTCATCCCTTTCCGGGGAATCCAGAGTGTCTCCGAAAGCAGGGACGGTTGCCTCCTCAGACTGTCCCGGCATGGTGTCACCTGATTCCAGGTCACCCCCGGAGTTGCCAGCTTGTCCAAGAGCCCGGGCATCGATTGCGCCAGTTTGATCTTCGCGGGCCTGGCCCAAAATGATTGCCCGCGGGGCCGGGGTGAAGACTTCGTCGTCGGGGATCTCATGCAGATTCCTGAACACAATGACTTCCACCTTGAACCAGGGGATCTCCGGGTCCAGTGCGGGCGGTGTGGTTTCCTGGGCGCTGGCGTTACCAGCCAGCAGGGGCAACATTGCGAGTGTCGCAAAAAAGGTCTTGGCTGGGCTTGTCAGTGAGTTCATATGGCACAGTGTATGTGGAGTGAGCCTGTCGGGAAAGCTGGAAATGGCTCAGGATGCCCCGGCTTTAGTGGCTGCTTGTTCCGGAGCCAGCTTGTCCAGCAGTTTCATAACCTGTTCCAGGCGTTTATCTGGCTCCTCCCAGTTGTCCCGCACCCTTAAGACGTCTGGTCCCTCAAGGCTATAGCGCCTGGACTGGGACTGGATCAGCTTGATCAGTGACAGCGGGTCGACGCTGGTGCCCTCGGCAAACATCAGCCTGCCGCCACCGGCACTGGCCTCGATGCGCCGGATACCCAGGGGCTGCGCGCGAAGCTTTACCTCCGCAATCCGGAACAGGGTCTTGGAGATCTCCGGTAGCAGGCCAAATCGATCGATCATTTCCACTTGCAGGTCCCACAGTTCCTGCTCGCTTGCTGCACTGGCAATTCGCTTGTACAGGATCAGGCGCATGTGTACATCGGGCATGAAATCTTCCGGTAGCAGCGCGGGAATTCCCAGTTCCACCTCGGGTCCGTGATCCAGGGGTTTTTCCAGGTCCGGATCCTTGCCTTCCTTGATGGCCTTCACCGCACGTTCGAGCAAATCCATGTACAGGGAGAATCCGATTTCCTGAATCTGTCCGCTCTGACCGTCTCCCAGTAATTCACCCGCACCGCGAATTTCCAGGTCATGGGTCGCCAGGGTGAAACCCGCCCCCAGTTCTTCCAGCGACTCGATGGCTTCGAGGCGCTTGATGGCGTCCGCGGTCATCAGGGCCCGGGGTGGGGCGACCATGTAGGCGTAGGCACGATGATGGGAACGACCCACTCGGCCACGCAACTGGTGCAACTGGGCCAGGCCCAGTCGGTCAGCCCGGTTAATGATGATGGTATTGGCGGTGGGCACGTGAATGCCGCTCTCCACGATGGTCGTGCAAACCAGCAGGTTGAAGCGCCGGTGATAGAAATCCAGCATGACCTGCTCAAGGTCGCGTTCGCGCATCTGTCCATGGCCCACTCGTATCCGGGCCTCGGGAACCAGTTGGCCCAGCTTGGCGGCCATTTGCTCGATGTTGTCCACTTCGTTGTGCAGGAAGTAGATTTGTCCACCGCGCTTTATTTCTCGCAGGCAGGCTTCCCTTATCAGGCCGTCATTCCATTCACTGACGAAGGTCTTCACCGCCAGCCTTTCCTCGGGTGGGGTGGTGATCAATGACAGGCCGCGCAGCCCGCCCAGTGCCATGTTAAGGGTCCTGGGTATGGGCGTTGCGGTCAGGGTCAGCAAATCGACTTCCGCGCGCAGAGATTTCAATCTTTCTTTTTGTCGAACCCCGAAGCGGTGTTCCTCATCGACAATTACCAGGCCCAACTGTTTGAACTTGATGTAAGGCTGCAAGAGCTTGTGGGTGCCGATTACGATGTCCACGCGGCCATCTTCCAGACCCTTGAGTACTTTTTCGGCTTCCGTGTTGCTACGGAATCGTGACAACACCTCGATCCGCACCGGCCAGTCCGCGAATCGATCCACGAATGTCTGGTAGTGCTGTTGCGCTAGCAAGGTGGTGGGAACCAGCACAGCTACCTGCTGCTGATTCTGGACGGCGATGAATGCGGCCCTGAGTGCGACTTCGGTCTTGCCGAAGCCCACGTCGCCACAGACAACCCGATCCATGGGCTGTGATCCGGCCATATCCTCCAGCACGGCTTCAATGGCCTGGGCCTGGTCTACGGTCTCTTCGAAGGGAAACTCAGCCTTGAAACCAAGGTATTCGCGCTGGTCGATCTTGTACTGCTGACCCTGCCTGGCAGCACGTCTCGCGTATAGATCCAGCAACTCTGCAGCCACGTCACGAATTCTCTCGGCGGCCCG
>Ga0316195_10001465_pt1 | contig 10586 bp, 20 predicted proteins | sample Phised1_MG_FD_204937 | JGI IMG/M metagenome (GOLD analysis project Ga0316195, IMG submission 204937) | Coastal sediment microbial communities from Maine, United States - Phippsburg sediment 1 | ecosystem: Environmental > Aquatic > Marine > Coastal > Sediment | place: USA: Maine | collected...
TCTGGCCGCGTTCCTGGACGGCCCGGTGGCCGCGGTGAAGGCCCGCGCCACCGCTGCTGACGGCAAGGAGGCCGGCGCATGATCAACGTTTCCGACCCCCGCGACGTCCTGATCCGACCGATCGTGTCGGAGAAGAGCTACGGGCTGCTGGACGAGAACAAGTACACGTTCGAGGTGGCGCCGGACGCCAACAAGACGCAGATCAAGATCGCCGTTGAGCAGGTGTTCGGCGTGCGCGTCACGAGCGTCAACACGATGAACCGCAGGGGCAAGACCCGCAGGACGCGCTTCGGCATGGGCCAGCGCAAGTCCACCAAGCGTGCGGTGGTCAGCCTGGCCGACGGCGACCGGATCGACATCTTCGGCGGACCGGTCAGCTGAGGGAGGACGAGGACTAATGGGAATCCGCAGGTACAAGCCGACGACTCCGGGTCGTCGCGGCTCGTCCGCCTCCGACTTCGTCGAGGTGACGCGCAGCACGCCGGAGAAGTCGCTGACTCGACCGAACCCGCAGTCGGGCGGTCGCAACAGCTCCGGCCGCATCACCACGCGGCACAAGGGCGGCGGGCACAAGCGCGCCTACCGGGTGATCGACTTCCGTCGCAACGACAAGGACGGGATCCCGGCCAAGGTCGCACACATCGAGTACGACCCGAACCGCACCGCCCGCATCGCGCTGCTGCACTACGTCGACGGCGACAAGCGCTACATCCTGGCGCCGGCCAACCTCAAGCAGGGCGACGCGGTTGAGGCGGGCCCGGCAGCCGACATCAAGCCCGGCAACAACCTGCCGTTGCGCAACATCCCGGTCGGCACGGTGGTGCACGCCATCGAACTGCGTCCCGGCGGTGGCGCCAAGATGGGTCGCTCGGCCGGTGCGGCGGTGCAGCTGGTCGCCAAGGAGGGCCGCAACGCCACGTTGCGGATGCCCTCGGGCGAGATGCGCAACGTCGACGTTCGCTGCCGTGCGACCGTGGGCACCGTCGGCAACGCCGAACAGAGCAACATCAACTGGGGCAAGGCCGGCCGTAACCGCTGGCGGGGCAAGCGCCCGACCGTCCGCGGTGTGGCGATGAACCCGGTCGACCACCCGCACGGTGGTGGCGAGGGCAAGACGTCCGGTGGGCGTCACCCGGTCAGCCCGTGGGGGCAGCCGGAGGGCCGCACCCGCAAGAAGAACAAGGCTTCGGACCGCGACATCGTCCGCCGCCGCAAGAACAAACGGAAGCGCTGAGGAGTCTGAGAGATGCCGCGCAGCTTGAAGAAGGGTCCGTTCGTGGACGCCCACCTCATGACCAAGGTGGACGTGCAGAACGAACAGGGCACCCGCAACGTCATCAAGACCTGGTCGAGGCGCTCGATGATCGTGCCGGCGATGCTCGGGCACACCATCGCGGTGCACGACGGCCGCAAGCACGTCCCGGTGTTCGTCACCGAGGCGATGGTGGGGCACAAGTTGGGCGAGTTCGCCCCGACGCGCACCTTCCGGGGTCACGACAAGGACGACCGCAAGGCTCGGCGTCGCTGAGCGGCGTGGCCAGAGCGAAGACGAAAGAGTAGGAAATGGCGGAGAACAAGGCGAGGCACCTCGAGATCGACGAGGCCTTGGCGCAGGCGCGCTACGTGCGCATGTCCGCGTCCAAGGTGCGTCGAGTGGTCGACCTGGTGCGCGGGATGAAGGCCGATGAGGCCCTGGCGATGCTGAAGTTCGCCCCGCAGGCGGCCAGCGAGCCGGTCGGCAAGGTGCTGGCCAGCGCCGTCGCCAACGCGGAGAACAACCACAACCTGGACCCGCGCTCGCTGTGGATCTCGCAGGCCTACGTGGACGAAGGTCCGACGATGCGCCGCTTCCGGCCCCGGGCGCAGGGCCGTGCCGCTCGCATCCGCAAGCGCACCAGCCACATCACAGTTGTCGTGCAGTCCCGCACGGCGGCAACCGCAGGGAAGGCCCGCTGATGGGACAGAAGGTCAATCCGTACGGCTTCCGCCTCGGCATCACCACCGACCACACCAGCCGGTGGTACGCCGACGCGATGTACGCCGACTACGTCGCTGAGGACGTGGCGATCCGCAAGTTGCTGTCGCAGGGCATGGAGCGCGCCGGCATCGCCCGAGTCGAGATCGAGCGCACCCGTGACCGCGTTCGTGTTGATCTGCACACGGCGCGTCCGGGCATCGTCATCGGCCGCCGCGGCGCCGAGGCCGACCGCATCCGTGCCGAGCTGGAGAAGCTGACCGGCAAGCAGGTCCAACTGAACATTCTCGAGGTCAAGAACCCCGAGATCGATGCCCAGTTGGTGGCCCAGGGCGTAGCGGAGCAACTGAGCTCCCGCGTGGCCTTCCGCCGCGCGATGCGCAAGGCGATGCAGACCGCGATGCGCTCCGGAGCCAAGGGCATCCGGATCCAGTGCTCCGGCCGCCTCGGTGGCGCGGAGATGAGCCGCAGCGAGTTCTACCGCGAGGGGCGAGTCCCGTTGCACACGCTGCGCGCCAACATCGACTACGGCTTCTACGAGGCCCGCACCACCTTCGGCCGCATCGGCGTGAAGGTCTGGATCTACAAGGGCGACGTCCTGCAGGGCAAGGCAGAGCGCGACGTGCAGTTGCCGACCGGCCGACCGGCCCGCGGTGAGCGTCGTGGCGGTGGCGCCGGTCCGCGCGGCCCGCGCCGCGAAACCGCCGGTGTCGGTGCCGCCGAGGCGCCCGCTGCAACCGGATCGGAGGCCTGAGCCATGTTGATCCCCCGCAGGGTCAAGCACCGCAAGCAGCACCACCCGAAGCGGTCGGGCATGTCCAAGGGCGGCAACTCCGTCGCGTTCGGCGAGTACGGCTTGCAGGCGCTGGAACCGGCCTACGTGACCAACCGGCAGATCGAGGCCGCTCGTATCGCGATCACCCGGCACATCCGCCGTGGCGGCAAGGTCTGGATCAACATCTACCCGGACCGTCCGCTGACCAAGAAGCCGGCGGAGACGCGCATGGGTTCAGGCAAGGGCTCCCCGGAGTGGTGGGTAGCCAACGTCAAGCCCGGCCGCGTGATGTTCGAGCTGTCCTACCCGAGCGAGGAAACCGCCCGGGAAGCACTCACCAGGGCTGCCCACAAGCTGCCCATGAAATGCCGCATTGTGCGCCGAGAGGAGGCGTGATGGCCGCCACCACCAAGGCTCAGGACCTGCGCAGCCTGGAAGACGATGAACTCGTCGCCAAGCTGAAGGAGGCCAAGGAGGAGCTGTTCAATCTGCGCTTCCAGGCCGCGACCGGTCAGTTGGAGAACCACGGGCGTCTGAACGCGGTTCGCAAGGAGATCGCTCGCATCTACACCGTGCTGCGCGAGCGTGAGCTCGGCATCACCACCGTCGAGAGCGCGGAGGGCGCCGCATGAGTAACGCGACCGAGACAACCCGCGGTTTCCGCAAGACGCGCGAGGGGTACGTCGTCAGCGACAAGATGGACAAGACCGTCGTCGTCGCCGTTGAGGACCGCTTCAAGCACCCGCTGTACGGCAAGGTCGTGCGGCGCACCAGCAAGCTCAAGGCGCACGACGAGGCCAACTCGGCCGGCATCGGCGACCGCGTGCTGGTGATGGAGACCCGACCGCTGTCAGCCACCAAGCGCTGGCGGGTCGTAGAGATCCTCGAGAAGGCCAAGTAAAGGACTCGTTCGGCCAGGCTCGCGCGACGCGAGAACCGGCAGACGTTTAGGAGATGACGTGATCCAGCAGGAGTCGCGACTACGAGTCGCCGACAACACCGGTGCCAAGGAGATCTTGTGCATCCGGGTTCTCGGCGGGTCGGGTCGCCGTTACGCGGGGGTGGGCGATGTGATCGTCGCCACCGTCAAGGACGCGATCCCCGGTGGCTCGGTGAAGCGCGGAGAGGTGGTCAAGGCCGTTGTGGTCCGCACCGCCAAGGAGCGCCGTCGTCCCGACGGTTCCTACATCCGCTTCGACGAGAACGCCGCAGTGATCTTGAAGAACGACAACGAGCCGCGGGGCACGCGCATCTTCGGGCCGGTTGGCCGCGAGCTGCGCGACAAGAAGTTCATGAAGATCATCTCGCTGGCACCGGAGGTGCTCTGATGGCTGGCATGCGGATTAAGAAGGGCGACGAGGTCGTCGTCATCGCCGGACGCGACAAGGGGCTGCACGGTCGGGTCCTGGCTGCCATCCCCGAGACCAACAAGGTGATCGTCGAGGGCATCAACCGCGTAACCAAGCACGTGGCTGAGGGTCAGAGCCAGTCCAACTTCTCCGGTCGTTCGCGCACCGGCGGCCTGGTGCACGTGGAGGCCCCGATCGACGCCTCCAACGTCATGCCGCTGGTCAGCAAGGACGGCAAGGACATCGGCACCCGGGTGGGCGTCGAGATCGCCGAGGACGGCACCAAGAAGCGCATCGCCAAGGCGACGGGGGAGGAGATCTGATGGCCGGCACCGACACTGCCGTGGCCCCGCGCCTGAAGCAGCGCTACCGCGAGGAGATCGTGGACGCCCTGCGCGAGGAGTTCGGCTACGCCAACGTCATGCAGGTTCCTGGCGTGACCAAGGTCGTCGTCAACATGGGCGTGGGCGAGGCGGCCCGCGACTCCAAGCTGATCGAGGGCGCGATCAAGGACCTCGCCACGATCACCGGCCAGAAGCCGGCGACCACGCGGGCCCGCAAGTCCATCGCGCAGTTCAAGCTGCGTGAGGGTCAGCCGATCGGCGCCCACGTGACGCTGCGTGGCGACCGGATGTGGGAGTTCCTGGACCGGTTGCTGAGCATCGCGCTGCCGCGTATCCGCGACTTCCGCGGGTTGTCACCGCGTCAGTTCGACGGCAACGGCAACTACACGTTCGGTCTCAACGAGCAGTCGATGTTCCACGAGATCGACATGGACTCCATCGACCGCGTTCGTGGGATGGACATCACGGTGGTCACCTCGGCCGCCAACGACGATGAGGGACGGGCGCTGCTGAAGCTGCTCGGCTTCCCCTTCAAGGAGAACTGATGGCCAAGAAGGCGCTGATCAACAAGGCCAAGCGCAAGCCCAAGTTCGCGGTGCGTGCGTATACCCGGTGCAGCAAGTGCGGTCGCCCGCACTCGGTGTACCGCAAGTTCGGGCTGTGCCGCGTGTGCCTGCGCGAGATGGCTCACGCAGGGCAGTTGCCCGGAGTGACTAAGAGCAGTTGGTGAACAACGACGCCGCAGGTCCGGGTAGTTCCGGATACCACGGCGAGGAAGGCCAGATGCGGCCATGACAATGACCGACCCGATCGCGGACATGCTGACGCGCATCCGCAACGCCAATCAGGCGTACAAGGAGACCGTCAGCATGCCCTCAAGCAAGATCAAGACGCGGATCGCCGAGATCCTCAAAGCCGAGGGCTACATCGCCGGCTGGACCGTCGAGGACAACACAGACGGCCCCGGCCAGTCCCTCGTGATCGACCTCAAGTACGGCCCTAGCCGGGAACGTTCCATCGCCGGGCTGCGCCGCGTGAGCAAGCCGGGCCTGCGGGTGTACGCGAAGTCCACTTCGCTGCCTCGCGTTCTCGGTGGTCTCGGTATCGCGATCATCTCGACGTCGACCGGTCTGTTGACCGACCGGCAGGCGTCCCGTCAAGGAGTGGGCGGGGAAGTCCTCGCCTTCGTCTGGTAGGGCGGGGACATGTCGCGAATTGGACGTCAGCCCATTTCGGTGCCCGCCGGCGTCGAGGTCGGCCTCGACGGCAACGTGGTCACCGTCAAGGGCGCCAAGGGATCGCTGGAGTTCACCGTGCCGGAGCCGTTGACCGTGCGCCGGGACGAGGACGGCACGATCGTGGTGGACCGGCCCGATGACGGCCGCGAGTCCCGCTCGTTGCACGGTTTGTCGCGCACGCTGATCGCCAACATGATCGCCGGCGTCTCCGACGGTTACCGCAAGGACCTGGAGATCGTGGGCGTCGGCTACCGCGTGCAGGCCAAGGGCAGCGACTTGGAGTTCGCCCTCGGTTTCAGCCACCCGGTCACCGTTACCGCCCCCGAGGGGATCAACTTCGCGGTTGAGTCCCCCACGAAGTTCAGCGTGTCCGGCATCGACAAGCAGCAGGTCGGACAGGTGGCCGCGAACATCCGCAAGCTGAAGAAGCCGGAGCCGTACAAGGGCAAGGGCATTCGCTACGCGGGTGAGCAGGTCAAGCGCAAGGTCGGAAAGGCAGGGAAGTAAGCCATGGCGAGCCAGATCGGTCGCCCCGCCCGTGGGGCCCCGTTGACGCAGGTGCGTCGCCGCCGGCGCCACCTGCGGGTGCGCAAGCGGGTCAACGGCACCGCCCAGCGTCCGCGCTTGGTGGTCACGCGTTCGGCGCGCCACATGGTGGCCCAGGTCGTGGACGACACTGTCGGCCGCACGCTGGCGTCGGCCTCCACGATGGAGAACGAGGTTCGCGGCGCATCCGGCGACAAGACCGCCAAGGCGCGTCAGGTGGGGCAGCGCCTCGCCGAGCGGGCCAAGCAGGCCGGTGTCGAGGCCGTGGTGTTCGACCGCGGCGGCAACCGGTACCACGGCCGCGTAGCGGCTCTAGCAGAGGGCGCCCGTGAGGGCGGCCTGGACTTCTGACCGTCACGAGAGAAGGAACTAACTAATGGCAGCCAATACTCGAGGATCCGGCGAGCGCCGGGACCGTCGGGACGGGCGTCGTGACGGCGGGGCTCAGGAGAAGAGCCCCTTCCTGGAGCGGGTCGTCACGATCAACCGCGTTTCGAAGGTCGTCAAGGGCGGACGGCGTTTCAGCTTCACCGCCCTGGTGGTCGTCGGCGACGGCGAAGGCAAGGTCGGCGTCGGCTACGGCAAGGCAAAGGAGGTGCCCGCGGCGATCGCCAAGGGCGTCGAGGAGGCTCGCAAGAACTTCTTCACCGTGCCGCGGGTTCAGAACACGATCCCGCACGCTGTTCAGGGCGAGAAGGCCGCAGGTGTGGTCATGCTGCGCCCGGCCAGCCCCGGTACCGGGATCATCGCCGGTGGCCCGGTGCGTGCCGTGCTGGAGTGCGCCGGCGTCAACGACGTGCTGACCAAGTCTTTGGGCAGCGACAACGCGCTGAACATCGTGCACGCCACTGTGGCAGCGCTGCAGAGCCTGGAGTCGGCCGCAGATGTGGCCGCCCGCCGTGGCAAGGAGGTCGAGGAGGTGGCTCCCAGGGGGCTGCTTCGCGCGATGTCCGAGGCGGGTTCGTGATGGGTCGGCTCAAGGTAACGCAGACGAAGTCGGTCATCGGTGGCAAGCCGAACCAGCGCGACACCATGCGCTCGCTGGGCCTGCGCCGTATCGGCGACACCGTTGTGAAGGAAGACCGCCCGGAATTGCGGGGGATGGTTGACGTCGTCTCCCACCTGGTCGCGGTCGAGGAGGTTGACTGAAATGGCCATCAAGGTCCATCACCTGCGCCCCGCGCCGGGCGCTAAGTCCGATCGCAAGCGGGTCGGCCGCGGTGTAGCGGGCAAGGGCGGCAAGACCGCCGGCCGCGGCACCAAGGGCACCGGGGCGCGTAAGAACGTGCCGGCGAACTTCGAGGGCGGGCAGATGCCGCTGCACATGCGGCTGCCCAAGCTGCGCGGCTTCACCAACCCGTTCCGGGTCGAGTACCAGGTCGTCAACGTCGCCGCGTTGGCTGCGCTGTACCCGTCCGGTGGCGAGGTCACCCCGGAGGACCTCGTCGCCAAGGGCGCGGTCCGCAAGGGCCAGCCGGTCAAGGTCCTTGGCAACGGGGACCTATCGGTGGCCCTGACCGTGTCCGCACACAAGTTCTCGGCCGCTGCCGAGACCAAGATCAAGGGGGCCGGAGGCACCGTCTCCGTCCTCTGATGGCTACGTCGCCGGGGGCTGCTGCGCTGCAGTTGCCCCCGCGGCGTTCCTAGCGGCCCGGCGGGGGCCGCGAGGGGAGTCGGTTAGGCTTCGCCGGACCGGTCAGCCGAAGGCCCCGCCGGGAGAGTAGGTCGAAAGACCGCAGCGCTTGGAGGAGCCGACACCATGCTCAGCGTTTTCGGTCGTGCGTTCCGCACACCGGACCTCCGGCGCAAGCTGCTCTTCACCCTGGCCATCATCTCGTTGTTCCGCATCGGGGCGGTTACGCCGGTTCCGGGTGTCGACTTCGGTGCCATCCAGGTCTGCCTGGATCAGGTCTCGGACAACAGCCTCTACGGCCTGGTGAACCTGTTCAGCGGCGGTGCGCTGCTGCAACTGTCGATCTTCGCGCTCGGCATCATGCCGTACATCACCGCGAGCATCATCGTGCAGTTGCTCACCGTGGTGATCCCGCGCTTTGAGGCGTTGCGTGCTGAGGGCTCCGAGGGCCAGTCGCAGCTGACCCAGTACACCCGCTACCTGACTATCGGCCTGGCCGTGCTGCAGTCGACCGCCCTGGTGGCGATCGCCCAGACCCCCGGACAGTTGTTCCAGGGCTGCAACGAGGACCTGGTTCCGGTGGACGACATCTGGGTGCTGGCCCTGATGGTCACCACCATGACCGCCGGCACGGCGGTCATCATGTGGCTGGGCGAGCTGATCACCGACCGCGGCGTCGGCAACGGTATGTCGTTGCTGATCTTCACCTCGATCGTGGCCGGATTCCCCGGTTCGGTGTGGGCCATCTACCGGACCAACGGCTGGCTGGTGTTCGGCGTCGTCATCGCCGTCGGACTGGCTCTGGTAGCCGGGGTGGTCTTCGTCGAGCAGGCGCAGCGGCGCATCCCGGTTCAGTACGCCAAGCGTCAGGTCGGGCGGCGCCAGTACGGCGGCACCTCCACGTACATCCCCATCAAGGTGAACCAGGCCGGCGTCATCCCGGTCATCTTCGGTTCGTCGCTGTTGTACTTGCCCAGCCTCCTGGTGCAGATAGCCGGCACCGATTCGGGCTGGTCACAGTGGCTGCAGCGGTACTTCGTCAATTCGGACAACGCGCTCTACGTGGCGATCTACTTCGCCCTCATCGTCTTCTTCACGTACTTCTACGTCGCGATCACGTTCAACCCGACCGAGGTCGCCGACAACATGAAGAAGTACGGCGGCTTCATCCCCGGGATCCGACCCGGGCGACCCACGGCCGAGTACCTGGAGTACGTGCTCTCCCGGCTGACGGCGGCCGGTGCGCTGTACCTAGGCGTCATCGCGGTGATCCCGATCGTCGCCTTCGGTCTCATCAACGCCAGCCAGAACTTCCCCTTCGGCGGTACTTCGATCCTGATCATGGTCGGTGTCGGCCTCGACACCGTGAAGCAGATCGAGAGCCAGTTGCAGCAACGCAACTACGAAGGTTTCCTGCGCTAGTCCGCCGGAAAGAAGGGGAGTCTCGTGCGCATCGTCCTCATGGGTCCGCCCGGCGCGGGCAAGGGGACGCAGGCTGCCCGCATCGCCGCCCGCTACGGCATCCCCGCGGTTTCGACCGGGGACATCTTTCGGCGGAACGTCGCAGAGGGGACCGAGCTGGGGCGCACCGCTCAGGGGTACCTGAACGCCGGGGAGTACGTGCCCGACGAGATCACCAACGAGATGGTTGAAGCCAGGATCGATGAGCCCGACGCCGAACCCGGCTTCCTGCTCGACGGCTACCCGCGGACCCTGTCCCAGGTGGACGAGCTGGAGCGCATGCTCAAGCGCCATGACTCAGGGTTGGACGTGGTCGTGCAGTTGACCGCGGACACCGAGGAGTTGGTTTCGCGACTTACGCGGCGAGCGGCGGAACAGGGCCGCAGTGACGACACCGAGGAGATCATCCGGCGGCGACTGGTGGTCTACAACGAGCACACCGCCCCGCTGGTCGACGTCTACTCCGAGCGGGGGCTGCTGGTCGCCGTTGACGGCCTCGGCAGCATCGACGAGGTCACCGAGCGCGTGGTAGCGGCGATCGACACCGCTGTCGGCGAGGCGTGATCCAGCTCAAGTCCGCCGACCAGATCCGCCGGATGCGATCCGCGGGCCTGGTAGTCGCCGAGGCCTTGGCCGCCGTTCGGGAAACGGTCGCCGCTGGTGCGACCACCGCGGACCTGGACGCCGTAGCGGCCGGGGTGATCCGCCGGGCCGGTGCGACCCCCTCCTTCCTCGGCTACCTCGGCTATCCGGCCACCATCTGCGTATCGGTCAACGAGGAGGTCGTGCACGGCATCCCGGGGCCCCGGGTGTTGAGCGAAGGCGACATCGTCAGCGTCGACTGCGGTGCGATCGTGGACGGGTGGCACGGCGATGCCGCCTTCACCGTCACCGTGGGGGAGCCCACGGCCGCCGACGCCGCCCTCTTGTCCGCCACCGACGGCGCGCTCTGGGCCGGCTTGGCAGCGGCCCAGGTGGGCGGGCGCATGGGGGACATCGGTGCGGCGGTCTCCGGGCACGTCGCGACCGCCGGCGCCTACGGGATCCTGGACGGCTACGTCGGCCACGGCATCGGCACGGAAATGCACATGGATCCGCCCGTGCCGAACGAGGGCCGGGCCGGCCGGGGCCTGCGATTGCGCCCCGGGCTGGTGATCGCCATCGAGCCCATGATCACGCAGGGGGCCGGAGAAAGCCGGGTGCTGGCTGATGACTGGACCGTGGTGACCGCCGACGGCTCCCGCGCGGCCCACTTCGAGCACACC
>Ga0316195_10001466_pt1 | contig 10584 bp, 13 predicted proteins | sample Phised1_MG_FD_204937 | JGI IMG/M metagenome (GOLD analysis project Ga0316195, IMG submission 204937) | Coastal sediment microbial communities from Maine, United States - Phippsburg sediment 1 | ecosystem: Environmental > Aquatic > Marine > Coastal > Sediment | place: USA: Maine | collected...
CAGGCGGACTGGACCAGGCGCTCGATCTCGTCGGGGTCAGTCGGCACGCCGGCAGTCAGGACGTTCGGATCGCCCTTCGTGACCGCCACGTCGTCCTCGATCCGGATGCCGATGCCCTGCCATTCCCGGGCTACACCCTTCGTACCCGGCGGAATGTAGATACCGGGCTCGACAGTCATCACCATGCCCGGCTCGAGCAGCCGCCAGTCCTCGCCGACCTTGTATTCGCCGACATCGTGAACATCCATCCCGAGCCAGTGTCCGGTGCGATGCATGAAGAACTTCTTGTAGGCCTCGTCCTTGATCAGCTTCGGCACCTTGCCTTTCAGCAGGCCCAGCTTCACGAGTCCCTGGGTGATTACACGCACGGCAGCCTCATGCGGCTCGTTCCAGTGGTTGCCAGGCCGTGTCTTGTCCATTGCCGCATGCTGGGCCGCCAGGACGACCTCGTAGACGGCCCGCTGCGCTGCGCTGAAACGTCCATTGACCGGGAACGTACGGGTGATGTCGGAGGCGTAGTAATCGTATTCACAACCCGCGTCGATGAGCAGCAGGTCGCCGTCCTTCATCTGCCGGTCATTGGCGTGGTAGTGCAGCACACAGGCATTCGGCCCGCTGCCGACGATCGGGTAGTAGGAAATATCGGCCTTGTTGCTGTGGAACTCGTGGAGTATTTCCGCCATTACCTCGTATTCCATGCGGCCCGGTGCCGCCAGTTGCATAGCCCGCCGGTGTGCCGTTGCGGCGATGACGGCGGCGCGACGCATGGCGTCGAGTTCCGGACGGCTCTTGAACAGCCGCATCTCGTGCAGCAGGTGATCCAGCGCGACGAACTCCTGGGGCGTATGCAGGCCCTTCTTCGCCTGCGCCCGCAGCCCGTTGACCCAGCCGAAGACGCGCTGGTCGAAGTCGGGATTCATGCCCATCGTGTAGTAGACGCGGGAGCAACGCTCCAGCAGGCCCGGAAGTATCTCGTCGATGTCATCTATCGGAAAACCGTGATCGGCGCCGAAATCAGCCTCTGCGCCGTCCGGGCCGGCACGCGCCCCGTCCCAGGTCTCCCGCGCCGGGTCGCGATCGCGTACGAACATGACGAACTCGCCCTGCGGCCGCCCAGGCATCAGCACAGCAACGGACTGCGGCTCGTCGAAGCCGGTCAGGTACTGGAAATCGCTGTCCTGGCGGTAGTGGTACTCGACGTCGTTGTTGCGCTGCTTGACGCTTGCGGCCGGCAGGATCGCGATGGCGTCCCGCCCCATCATCCGCATCAACTGGCGGCGACGCTTGGCGAATTCGGTCTTCTTCATGGGTGAGTGCCTGCTTGTTCGGACGTTGTTTCAGTGATTGCGGCCGCCGGTCGGGACCGACCGCGCCCGAATGGCTACCAGTTCCTCGAAGGACAGCTGGACGGAAGCCCGGACGAATTCCACCAGTTCCATGTAGTCGCGCTCCGCCTCGTCGCCCGAGTCCTCCGGCGAGAGGGTGGCGCGGGATATCTCGCTGAAGTCCCGCAGGATCTCGTCCAGGTCGCCGGGCAGCGAGTCCAGCACGCCCGACCTGCCGAGCCCGTACAGGAAGCCGCTGCACCAGGCCGCGAGCCCCCTCAACCGCGCCTCCAGGGGCTCCGTGTCCACCGGCAGCAGGGGCTGGAATTCCATGTCTTCACCTGCGAGCAGGGCCAGGGTCTCGTCGCGCAAGCCTGACAGCAGCTCGACGACAGACTGTGCCACGGCCTCATCGGTGCCGTCCGGCAGGATCTCCGCCGCCCATTCCACCGCCGGAAAGTTCCGCTCGGCGCAGAGGGCGCCGCACAGGCACCCATGGGCCTCGGCCGCTTCCACCCCCGACCCCACTGCCTGGAGGGACCGGTCGAGTTCGCCATATGTAATGGAAGGCATAGCTATTTCGGGTCCAGGCGGGTTCCTGAGCGCGTATCCTAACCTGCCGGCACGGGGCCGGCATCCGTCCCGCGTTGACCGTATCTTCAGGGCAGTCCCATAATGCAGCCATGGCTGAACAATCCAACAAGTCAGTGGTCGAACAGGAACTCAAGCGGCTGGAGAGGCGGCTGGACGAACTGGTCGGCGCGGTCTCGCAGCTGAAGGATGAGAACCGCGCGCTCAGGCAGCGCCAGGACGCCATGTCGGCGGAACGCGCCGCGCTGCTGGCCAAGAACGAGCAGGTTCGTGCGCGGGTCGAGGCGATGATCGGACGACTGAAGTCCATGGAGAGTGGAGCGTGAGTGGCGAGGCGACCCGGGTGAGCATCCGAATCCTCGAAAAGGAATACCATGTCGCCTGCCCGCCGGAGGAGCGCCGCGCGCTGCTCGAATCGGCGGAGCTGCTCAACAGCCGGATGCGCGACATTCGCGACAGCGGCAAGGTGGTCGGCCTCGATCGCATAGCCGTGATGGCGGCGCTCAACATTACCAATGAGCTGCTGCGCACGAAGGGCCGCGACGACAGCCTGGAAACAGACGTGACTGACCGCCTGCGCTCGTTGCGCGAGCGGGTTGAATCGGCGCTGGCAAACGGCCAGCAGCTGGAGCTATAGAATTCAGGTGCACCCCTGCCGGGTGCACGACGATTTGGCGCCACCTGCGGTGTTCGATGCGGGTCTGGGAACCTCTCGACCCTAATGTGAAAAACCCAGGGGCCCGGTTCAGCAGCAGTGTTGTGCAAGTCCGCCTTCGAGCGGGAAGCCTTAACTGCTGCGGCTTGCCCCACTTGTTGCTCCGCGTCGAGAGCAGCGGCCGGCAACGGCACAGGCGGGTGGCGCCTCTCCCTTTCTTCCGGACGCCATGATGTGACGACGGCAGTGCGAGATGACCGGGCCGCAGTGCGGCATCGCATGCGGGCCGAGCGCCGCGCATTGTCCGCTGAAGAGCGCGCCGCTGCCGCGATCGGCGTTGCGGCCAACCTTGCCCGCCTCGGCCTGCCCACCCCGGGGACACGGGTGGGCGCCTACATGCCCATGGATGGCGAACTGGACCCGGGTCCGGTGCTGCAACTGGCGCGCGGTCGTGGCTGCAAGCTGTTCGTACCGATCGTTACCCGCTTCAGCCGTCGGCAAATGCGCTTCGCCGCGTTCGACGGCATGACCCGGATGCGGCCCAACCGCTGGGGAATACCCGAGCCGGGCCGGCCGGGCATTCATGGCCGCTGGCTGGAGCTGGCGCTGGTGCCCTGTGTCGCCTTCGACGCCAGCGGCGAGCGCCTCGGCATGGGGGCGGGATTCTATGACCGGCACTTTGCCTTCCTCGGCAGCCGCGCTGCCTGGCGCCGCCCCCGGCTGCTGGGTCTGGCCTACGATTTCCAGCGCCTTCCCCGCATCGATGTCCGCCCCTGGGACGTGCCGCTCTGGGGTGTCGTGACCGAGCGCGCCGTCTATGGACGCGCGGCGGACATGCTCCGCTGCACCACTACGGAGAGTGAAGAGTGAACTACTGGCTGTTCAAGTCCGAGCCCGACAGCTTCAGCATCGACGCCCTCGCCACGATGCCCAGACGGACGACCCATTGGGATGGCGTGCGAAATTTCCAGGCGCGCAACATGATGCGTGACCAGATGAAGCGCTCGGACCTCGGCTTCTTCTATCACTCCAGCTGTGCCGAACCGGGCGTCGCCGGCATCGTCAAGGTCGTGAGCAACGCGTACCCAGATCACACCGCGTTCGATTCCGGCAGCAAGTATTTTGACGCGGACAGCGATCCCGCAACGCCGCGATGGTTCATGGTGGACGTCCAGCTGCTGCGCAAGTTTGCGCAACCGGTCACACTCACGGCACTTCGGCGGCATGCGGACGGCAAGCTCAGGGACATGTGGATACTCCGGCGCGGCAACCGTCTCTCCATCACTCCCGTCAGCGCCGCACACTGGAAGTTCATCAACTCGCTTGCCGATGAGTGATTTGCATGAGGCGCTTTGCGTTCGGAAAAAAAAGGCACTTCACGCGATTGTGTTTTCTGCGAACTCACGCAGCGCGATTCATCTCACACGAATGACGCGCGATCGCGCTTAGACTTTCGTCCATCCGCGCCTCGATGACTCGGCGTCGGATCAGCCGTGCGCGCGCGTACCCCTTGCTTGCAATCCTGTCAACCATGTATATACTCGCTCCCCGGATTAACCCGACATGGAGATCCATCATGGCGACCAAGAAGAAGGCAGCGAAGAAGGCTGCGAAGAAGCCGGCCAAGAAGAAGGCGGCTAAGAAGAAGGTAGCGAAGAAGGCTGCGAAGAAGAAGTAAGCCTTCGGCAGCAAGAACGGCGGCCGGTTGATCGAGAGATTTCCGGCCGCATGTTCCGAAAGCCAACGACTGTGCCCGCGAAAGCGGGCACAGTCGTTTCCGGTAGCGGCGATTGCGATCCATGCAGGAATTCCAGCCATGAATCCCGACGACAAGAAGCGGCGTGCGGCCGAAGCTGCCATCGAATACGTCAAGGACGGCATGATGGTAGGTGTCGGAACCGGCTCGACGGTCAACTTTTTCATCGCCGCATTGGCCTCGTGGCGCGACCGTATCGCCGGGGCCGTATCGTCTTCCGAGGCGAGTTCCTCTTTGCTGAAGAAGGCGGGCATCGAGGTGTTCGACCTGAACTCGGTCGGCGGCCTCGAACTGTACGTCGATGGCGCCGACGAGGCGACCCGTCGCCTTCAGCTGATCAAGGGAGGCGGCGCCGCGTTGACCCGCGAGAAGATCGTGGCTGCCGCCAGCCAGCGCTTCGTCTGCATCGTCGATGACTCGAAGGTGGTCGACGTGCTCGGGCGTTTCCCGCTGCCGGTCGAGGTCATCCCGATGGCACGCTCCCTCGTGGCACGTCAGCTGGTCAAGCTGGGCGGCCAGCCCGTCTGGCGTGAAGGAGTCGTGACCGACAACGGTAACGCGATTCTGGACGTCCACAACCTCGAGATCCTGGATCCGTCGGCGCTGGAGTCGGAGATCAACCAGCTGGCTGGCGTCGTCACGGTCGGCCTGTTCGCCCGCCGCCCCGCCGATGTCCTGCTGATTGCGGGACCGGATGGCGTGGAACGCATCGAGCGCTGATCCGCGCCCAGGGCGGCCGCGTAAAGAGCAGGTCGCACCGCCCGCCAGCCGGAGGCAACCTGAACCGCTGCCTGGCACGAGGTCAGGCTCTCGCAGGGTCGGCTCTGGTTGACTCCGGCCGGCTCAGGTCGGTCGCGGTGTCGGCCCACCTCTGGTAGCCTGTGACGGACAGCAAGACGGAGCGATTTGCGTGGCACAGCGTGGTGGCTATCCTTGTCGACGGACCGCAGGTTTGCTCGCGCTGGTCGTCGGCTGCCTGGCACTTGCGGGCTACGCCCAGGCGCAGGACGTCCGCCAGTACCTCGATGCTCCGCTCAATGCCCGCTCCAGCGTGACCTGCCCCTCGCCAGAGCTGTACTCACCACTCCGGCCGGAGCCGGAGGGCGAGCCGACCGTCGTGGGGCTTTCGCTGATGTTCCAGGATATTTCGCGTCTCAACGACGTCGAGCAGACCATGACCGCGGATGTCTACATCGCGGCGCGCTGGCGTGACCCCCGCCTGGCGGACGCCAGCCGCGGCCAGGGCTCGGCCGACTGTCCGGATCCCGGCAAGCAACTCTGGACGCCGCTCGTGGAGCCCGAGAACCTGCGGTCCAGGCAACTGTTCTACGACAAGCGATTCCTGGTCGATGCCAACGGGACCGTCACGCTGACGCGCCGCATACTGGTCGAGATCGCCAACCCGCTCGACCTGCACGATTTCCCCTTCGACCGACACCAGTTCGTGATCACGCTCTGGCCAGCCATCTCGAGGACGGACGAGGTGGTGTTTCATTCCCTGGACAGGTGGCTGGCCATCAACAACAACCTCTCCTTGCTCGGCTGGGAAGTGGGCACTCCGACTTCCTCCGTCCAGGAGTCGGCCCGGATCGGGCGAATCGGCACGTACTCGCGCTACGACGTGACGATCGACCTCGAGCGCGACTGGGGCTTCTATGCATGGAAGCTGGGCGTACCCCTCATCCTGATCGTGCTGATGGCCTACACCGTGTATTTCATCCCGCCGAGCGCCGTCGCCCAGCAGGTCGGGGTAGGCATGACCTCCATGCTGACGCTGGTCGCCTACATGCTGGCACTCGGCAACAACCTGCCCAAGATCTCCTACCTGACCCGGATGGACCAGTTGTTCGTCGGCTGCGCGGTCCTGGTGTTCCTGGGCCTGATCAAGGCCATCCTCATGACCAGGTGGGTGCAGCAGGAAGCGACCGATGTGATCCAAAGGGTCGATCACCTGGGACGTTGGCTGTATCCCATCGCGCTGCTGCTGGTCATGCTGACGGCACTCGTCCTGTAAGGACGTCCCGCGCCTGCGCGGCGGGGCGAGGACAGCGTCGTCCCCCGGCGAGTGAGTGGCCGGCATTCCGAACGACCGGGCGGCGACGGACGTAGGGAGCCCCGCCGGAGCCGACGCCGCCAAAGCGCGGCCTCTTTCTTCGGCATGCTGCGCAGGCCTCGTCGAACCCACGGTTCAGATCCCGCCCCCTGCAACGCAAAAAGGCCGACCCTTCGGGCCGGCCTCTTTGCGTTGATGGCTGGGGGACTAGGATTCGAACCTAGGTTGACGGAGTCAGAGTCCGTAGTCCTACCGCTAGACGATCCCCCAAAAGGGTTGGCGGGCAGGCTTCAGCGCTTGCTGAACTGCGTCCCGCGACGGGCCTTGCGGCGACCGACCTTCTTGCGCTCGACCTCGCGCGCATCGCGCGTGACGAAACCCGCGGCGCGCAACGGCTTGCGCAGCGTCTCGTCGTATTCGATGAGCGCCCGCGTGATGCCGTGGCGAATCGCGCCGGCCTGGCCGGTCACTCCGCCGCCATCCACGCTGACCGTGACGTCGAACTTGTCGACCAGCTGCGTCAGCTCGAGCGGCTGCCGGACGATCATGCGACCGGTTTCACGGCCGAAGAACTCGTCGAGAGGACGGCCATTGACCACGATGAGCCCCTTGCCGGGCTTCAGGAACACCTTGGCTGCTGCTGTCTTGCGGCGGCCGGTGCCGTATTGCGTATTAGCGGACATCTGTTCTTCCTGTTGGCCCGGTCAGGTATCAGGCGAGTTCGAGCGGCTTCGGCTGCTGCGCGGCGTGCGGGTGATTCGCGCCCGCAAACACATGCAGCTTGCGATACATCTGGCGACCGAGCGTCGTCTTCGGGAGCATGCCCTTGACGGCAAATTCGATGGCCCGCTCGGGGTGCTCCTTCAGGAGCTTGTCGAGCGTGGTCGTCTTCAGGCCGCCGATATGACCGCTGTAGCGGTAATACTTCTTGTCCTGCAGCTTGTTCCCGGTCACCGCCACCTTCTCGGCGTTGACCACGATGATGTAATCACCGCAGTCGACGTGAGGCGTGTACTCGGGCTTGTGCTTGCCACGCAGGCGGAACGCCACCTCGGACGCCAAACGTCCCAGTGTCTTGCCGGCCGCGTCTACAACAAACCAGTCGCGCTTGACGCGCTCTGGGCTCGCAAAAATCGTCTTCATTTGAACCCCTTGGAGGGGAGGTACGGAAAAGAGCGGAAATTCTAAAGAAGAAGGCCGCGCTTTGCAAAGCCCATCTTGAACGAGACCCCGGTGGCGAGCCCCGGGACGGGGACGGGACGCGCCTATATAATGTGTTTCATGGCCGAATGCCCGCCCGATCGACACCTGACACCCCTCGACCGACTCCTGGAACAGGCAGACCAGGCCCTGCGGGCGTCCTTTGGTCGGCCCCATGCCCGGCGTCCCAATCCGGCCGCTCATCTTGATGGCCACCTGGTGGACGAGGACGCCAGGCGCCATGTCTCCGGGCTGCTGCGGGTGGACCATGCAGGCGAGGTGGCGGCACAGGGTCTTTATCACGGCCAGGCCCTGACCGCCCGCAAGCCGGAGATCCGCGAGGCCATGAGCAAGGCCGCGCGCGAGGAAGGTGACCACCTGGCCTGGTGTCATGACCGTCTCGAGGAGCTGGGCGATCGCCCGAGCGTTCTCAATCCGCTCTGGTACGCGGGTGCCGTCGCCATCGGCGCCATCGCCGGCCTGGCGGGGGATCGCTGGAGCCTGGGCTTCATGGCGGAGACCGAGAGGCAGGTGGAGGGACATCTCGACGATCACCTGGCCCGCCTGCCCGCCAACGATGACCGCAGCCGCGCCATTCTCGAACAGATGAAGGTCGATGAAGTCGGCCATGCCCAGGCAGCAGTGGCCGCCGGCGGAAGTGACCTCCCCGGGCCGATTCGTGGGCTCATGAAGCTGGCGGCACGTGTGATGACCAGCACCGCTTACCGCCTCTAGATCCCACCAGCCGTCGAATTATGTCTTGCGGCCACAGGGCGCTGTGTAATAAAAGGGTGGGATAAACAACGTGGCCCGCCTTGGGGAGAGACATGGAAGAAACAGTCAAGCCACTGACGGACATCCCGGCGATCAACCGTTTTCTCAGTTACTGTCGGGTCCGCACGGTCCCCTCGAAGACGGTCCTGATCCACGCCGGCGACCTGCCCGACGTGCTGTACTACATCGTGCGCGGCTCGGTCGAAGTCATGATCGAGGACGAGGAAGGCAACGAGATGGTTCTCGCCTACCTCAACAAGGGGCAGTTCTTCGGTGAGATGGGCCTGTTCTCGGACAGCCAGCAGCGTAGCGCCTGGGTCAGGACGCGTACGCACTGCGAGCTGGCCGAGATGACCTACCCGCGCTTCCGGCAGATTGCCGCGGAGAGCCCGAGCCTGGTGTTCGAGCTGGCCACCCAGCTGGCAACCCGGCTGGACCGGACCAACCGCAAGCTGGGCGACCTGGCGTTCGTCGACGTCACCGGCAGGGTGGCGCACGCGATCATGGACCTGTGCAACGAACCGGATGCGATGACGCACCCGCAGGGCATGCAGATCAAGGTCAGCAGGCAGGAACTGTCGCGACTGGTCGGATGCTCCCGCGAAATGGCGGGCCGCGTGCTCAAGGTCCTCGAGGAACAGGGACTGCTGACCGCGCACGGCAAGACGATCGTCGTCTTCGGCGCACGCCCGAAGGTCAGGCCCAGGCCGGCTTCGATGGCGCTGAAAGCAGGCACGGCCGCGAGTTGACCGATCGACCGGACGGGTCGCGATCACGGGCCCCCTCCGGCGCTGGCGACACCGTTGCGTTTCGCAGCGGGGGGCGCCAGCCCCCCATCAAGCGTGTCGCGCGATCTCGTTGCGCATGGCGGCTACTGTCGCGGCGTAGTCGCCGGACCCGAATATCGCACTGCCCGCCACGAAGGTATCGGCACCCGCCCGCGCGATCGCGGCGATATTGTCCACTTTCACGCCCCCGTCGATCTCCAGCCGCACCGGCCGGCCGCTCGCATCGATCCGGCGGCGGGCCTCCTCCAGCTTGGCGAGCGCCGACGGAATGAACTTCTGGCCGCCAAATCCCGGATTAACCGACATCAGCAGCACCAGGTCGATCGAATCGAGCGTGTAGTCCAGCCAGTCCAGCGGCGTTGCCGGATTGAAGACCAGCCCGGGCCGGCAACCGTGCTCGCGGATGACCTGGATCGTCCGGTCGACGTGCTCACTCGCCTCGGGGTGGAAGGAGATGTAGGTCGCCCCGGCCCTGGCGAAGTCGGGCACGATCCGGTCCACTGGCTGGATCATGAGGTGGACGTCTATCGGCGCCTTGACCCCATGATTGCGCAGCGCCTCGCAAACCAGCGGGCCGATCGTCAGGTTCGGCACGTAGTGATTATCCATCACGTCGAAGTGCACCCAGTCGGCGCCGGCGCCGAGCACGGCGTCCACTTCCGCACCCAGGCGGGCGAAGTCTGCGGATAGGATCGATGGTGCGATGACCGCGGGCTGCATGGCGGGAATCCTTGGGGCGTGCCTGCAGCTAATGTAACCGAGCCGGTCGGCGGCCGCAGCCCGGGGATGCGTTCAGCGCATGCCGCGGGCCACCCGGATCCTCTCGTAGGCGGCCTGAATGGCCTGGGTCTTCTGCTTGGCGATTTCCAGCATGGACTCCGGCAGCCCGCGGGAGACCAGCTTGTCCGGATGATTCTGGCTCATCTGCTTGCGGTAAGCCCGCTTGACCTCGGCGTCTGAAGCGCCGGCATTCACCCCGAGCACCTCATATGCCGCGCTCAGCGGCTCCTCGCGCGGCGGCCGGCGGGCCTCACCGCCCCATTGCCCGCGCCCGCCGGGCCCCTGTCCGGGCTGCCCAGCGCCGTAACCCTGCAGCCGGAGCAGCGTCTCGAAGTGGGCAAACTCCAGGCCCGAGATGCCAAGGCGCTGCGCAATGCGTCCCATGAGCGTCCTCGTGCCGCCCTGCATGTCGTTGCCGAGCAGCGCCGCACGCATCTCGACCTCGAGGAACATCCGCAGCAGGTCGCGTCGCGCGCCGCAAGCGTGCAGCAATTCGGCGATCGCTGTATCGACGCTGAATCCCGGGGACTTGCCCTCCGCGAAGCAATCGATTGCTTCGCGCGTCTGGGCCTCGTCGAGCCTGAACTGGCGGAAAATCTCGCGTGCCGCCGCGATCTCGCGCTCGGAGACCCGGCCATCGGCTTTCGCGACGTAGCCCATGA
>Ga0316195_10001467_pt1 | contig 10583 bp, 5 predicted proteins | sample Phised1_MG_FD_204937 | JGI IMG/M metagenome (GOLD analysis project Ga0316195, IMG submission 204937) | Coastal sediment microbial communities from Maine, United States - Phippsburg sediment 1 | ecosystem: Environmental > Aquatic > Marine > Coastal > Sediment | place: USA: Maine | collected...
AGCCATTTGGCTATATTAGGATTGTCAACCGCATCTTTGAGTTTTTCTTCGGCTAAACAGGCACCGCATTTAACACACTGGTCCGTTGCCTTACAGGCGTACTGAATGGCATGGCCGCCCAGGAAAGGTTCTTTTTCGACCAGCGTAATTTTTATCCCGTCACGGTACAATGCGTTGGCCGTTGTAAGGCCGGCAACACCGCCTCCAATTACCAGTACGTGTTTACCCTCCATCTGCAATCACATTCTCCCGTGTCAGACCGATGAATCGGTTTCAAATTGTGCCACAATCGCGCTGATCTTGGATTCGATGAATTGACTCAGTGCTTGGGCGCTTTCTGAGCTCATCTGTGCCAGGTCGCTGGCCAGGAGTTCCACCTGGTCTTCGTCGATGTCCGTTATTTTATTTATCAGAAAGCTGTCGGCTTCACCGTCATCAAGCAGCATTCCGCAGGCGCCGATTGCGCCCAGGAACTCTTCATTGATAATAATCGGCACGACCAGTTTAAACAGTCCGGCATCGCACTCTTCGATTACAGCCTGGCGGGTGTTTCTGGCTTGGACAGCCAGATTCATATGTGCCACAGCACAGATAAAACTTTGTCCTTTGTCGGTTGCTTTGATCGCCGGGCATAACCGATTGACCCACTCTTTAAATTCGGATATGCGAACCCCGTCGGTGTTGAAAACATTGGTATCAACGCCGAATTTTTGATGAATTTCCGTTTCCAGGGCCACCCATTGCTCGAGCGGCAAAATGTCTGTCAGCTTCATTGATATTCCTTCCTATATGTAACCATTTCTTCAGTAATAAATTTCAGTTTGGGGCCTTGCCGATGGTCTTCAACCACTGCTTCAATCGATCAAAACCTTGTTCCATGGTCACCTGTGGGTGATACCCCAAATCACGTTGCGCGGCCTGGATATTAAACCAATGGGTGGTTGACAGCTCCTGGGCAACGAAGCGGGTCATTTGCGGTTCTGCGCTTATATGAAACATTTTATAAGTAAATTCAAGGGCAGATCCGACAGCCAAGGCCATTGATTTATGGATTGAACGCCTGACCGGGGGCAATCCGCCGGCATCCAGGATACGATTGACGATTTCCCATAATGGCATCGGTTCATTGTTGGAGATAAAATAGACCCGCCCCGCAATATCAGGACGGTTTTCCAACGCATCGGCTGCCAAAAGATGCGCATCAACGGCATTGTCGATATAAATCGTATCAATCAGGTTTTTCCCATCACCGACCTGCTTAAGGCGATGGGCACGGGCCAGGATGCGCGGCACCAGGTGATTGTCTTCCGGCCCCCAGATAAGGTGTGGTCGCAGGGCGATGGTTTTAAGCTTATGGCTCGCGGCTGACAATATTTCTTGTTCGGCTTGCGCCTTGGTCTGGGGGTATGGTGCATCAAATTTTTTAGAGTAGGGGACGGATTCGTCAACCCCGGCCATGTCTTTACCATTAAAAACTACACTAGGCGTACTGGTATACACCAGTCGGCTGATATTGAGCTGTTGGCACGCTTTGATGACGTTGCGGGTCCCGACCACGTTGGTGCGATAGTAGTCGTCATAAGCGCCCCAGATACCTGCTTTGGCTGCCGTGTGAAATACAAGATCGACGCCCTGACAGGCCTGTTGCACTGCGCTTGATTCACTGATGTCGCCTTGGACTTGCTCCACACCCAATGCTTGCAGTTTTGGATAAAAACCGCGGGATAAACTTCGAACCCGATCACCCCGGGCGATAAGGCGTTGAGCGATCCCGCTCCCCAGAAAGCCACCGCCGCCGGTGACGAGAACACGTTGTGGTTTGTCCTGTTTATTCATCGTCAGTTGAGCTGGTTAACCAGTTTGGCCAGTTTGCCGGTTGGGCCGGTTGAAATCGGTGTATGTTGTTTGTTGTCCGTCGTCTGTCGGAGCATCAAATCAGCTGTTGAACTATTTAGCTGATATGCTAATTCCTAAATTCGCAATTCCTGAATCCCTCAATGCCTAAATTTTCTTTTCCGCCCAGACCGCCAGCTTCTCGCGGAATATTTTGGAGTTGTGGCGTATATCGACTGGGAATGATTTATGAAACAGGATATGTTGAATTTTCTGTGTTAGCGGATTGGTTTCAGCCAGATCCAGTAAATCCTTTTTAATCTTGGACTTGGTCAGAACAGGAACGCCTTTTTCCAGCTCAATACATATCACCGGCGTCTGGCGCGGTCGGGGGCCGATGCCGACCAGGGCACTTCGAAAGACGTCTGCATGCATATTGAACATCGCTTCACAAGGAATCGTAAATAGCGTCGCGGATTTGGTAATCACCCGATGGCTCTTGCGACCGCAAAACCAGATGCGTCCTTTTTTATCCTGCCATCCAAGATCGCCCATGCGGTGCCAGAAGGATTCCTCATCTTCAATTTTAGCAACCGCATCGGCCTCTGGGCGCTGAAAGTAGCGGCGGGTGACCAAGTCCCCTTTAACGACGATTTCGCCGATTTCACCTGAAGGAAGGAGCAAGTCGTCAGACCAGTGCAAAATCGGGGCGTCGGTAATTTGGATGATCCGGACATCTATGTCGTCGATCGGGCGACCGACGCAGTAACCATATCCTTGATCGCTGAGTTGCCTGGTTTCACTTAGAATTTCATTGCTTCCAATGGAAAGGATCGGAACGGCTTCCGTTGCTCCGTAGGGCGTATGAATTTCTGCGTCTTGCTCGAGCATCGTGGCGAATTGCGCTATGTTGGCGGCCGCAACCGGCGCACCTGCTGAAACCACTCTTTTCAAGGAGGGTAATTTGATGCCTTTGTGTTCGCCATACCGCCCGACCCGGTTCAACAGAGCGGGAGAGGCGAACATGTTGGTCACACCGTGGTTGAGAATCGCCTCTACAATGCGATCGGGGTTCACCGACGCCGGCCGGGTGGGATCCATTTCAGGTATTACGGCCGTCATGCCCAAGGCAGGGTCAAAAAGAGCAAACAATGGGAAGGTCGGCAAATCGATCTCACCGGGCTCGATTCCAAAATGCGACTTTATGTGGCGCACTTGCGCATCGAAAACCCCGTGTGTGTAAACCACGCCCTTGGCCGGTCCGGTACTGCCCGTCGTGAAAAGGATTGCGGCGATGTCATCCTTTTTGGTCATAGCCGTATTAAAGGGTTCCCAGGGCAAAACGCGGAGGCGATCCAGGGTCAGCCCCCCCCAAAACCAGCGGTGGCCAACGGTGACCCATGTTTGAACTGACTTGAAATATTTAGAATAAATCGTCCTCAGAACATGCGCCGGGGGGATCCCGATCAAGGCCTGGGCGCGGCTTTCTTTAAGGCAGCTCAGCATGCGTCCAATCCCCATACCGGGATCAACCACAACCGGGACAATTCCGGCCTTGAACAATGCGAATACCAAGACAAAAAACTCGAGGCTGGGCTTGACCATCAGGATGGTCCGGGTTCCGGGTTTGATGCCGGCCTGTGTCAATCCATGGGCCAGACAGTCGGATTCACGATCGAGTTGGCGAAAGGTGAGGTGCGTATAGGCAATTCGGCCGGTCGGGTCACGATGGGCTGGGCAAATAACCGCTTTGAGATAAGGCTGCGTCCTGGCCATTGATCGTAAATATTCGGAAACATTTACAATATGGTCTAAATTCGGTTTTTGCTCTGCGTCTGTCATTATTTCACATGCTTAGATAGCGTTTTAGGTTTTAGTTAAAACTTTTTTGACCAATCGTCGACTTAAAACTTAACACTTAAAACTTAAAACGTAAATGAAAGAACGAAATACCTGTTTTATTGTAAGTGATTTTACTGTTAAATAACAAATGGATATTTGCTAAAAATTAATCTATCGAATTATATTTTAAAAACTGTTGAACACGGTCTGTCACCTCAACCGGCACATCTTCAAGAATATAATGACCTGCATCGGTATACAGATGTGCATCGGCATTGGGAAAGCGGCGAAGCCATTCGTCATAATAATCGCGGTCAAACACGAAATCATGCGCACCCCAACAGATGAGCATCGGTTTCGACTGCATTGAGGATAGTCCTTTATCCACTTGACACACGATATGAAAACTGGGATCGGCAGGGGTCAAGGGGATGTCCTCGACAAATTTTAGGGTCGCAAGGCGGTTGGCCCAACAGTTGTAGGGCGCTGTCAATCCAGCCCGAACATCGGCTGATAAACGTTTTCGGGACGCCATGTAGATAGCGCCTTGTGAAAACAGGTTCAAACCCAGCACGGCCGGTATGGCCAGGAATTTTAAATTTCGGATCAGGCGGAGCCGTATGGGGATGGGCTTATTTCCAGGCGGTAGGAATGCGGCCGTATTCAAAACGACCAGCCGCGCAATGCGTTCCGGATAGGCAACCGCGTAAGCCATGCCGATCATACCCCCCCAGTCGTGCACCACTAAGGTAATTTTTTTATTGATTTCAAGTGCATCCAACAATGACTGCAAGTCGTCAATGCGATTTTGCAATCGATAGGCATACTGGTTGAGACCGGGCTTATCGGATAACCCGCACCCGATGTGGTCCGGTACGATTACACGCCATTGTGATCGCAGCGCCTTGACAAGTTCACGGAAATAAAATGACCAAGTCGGATTGCCGTGCAGCATAACCACCGGGTCACCCGAACCCTCGTCCAGATAGTGGTATTTCAGCCCATTTCGATCAAAATAGTTTGATTTAAATGGATATAAATGCCGAAAAGGCGCTATGTCTACCGGTTTTGAAGTATGCATTTCAAATAAAATACGAATTATGATAATGATAATAATGACTTAGGTTGGGAGATAGTCGAGCTTGCTTCAGGTACAAGGAAGATGTCATTCCGCTATAGCAATCTATGCGGGATGGCATCTGACGCCGTAGATGTGGTGAGATCGGCTATCTCCCAACCTAAGTCACCAGAGGATGGCCAACATCAAACAATTCAACCCGCTCCCAATCCCCATAAACCCTACCCAGTCGTCCTTAAGCAGAAAGCCTCGTTCTGATCCGATGGCCGCCGTTATTGGCAAAGAAACGGTGCCGATATTGCCAAGAAACTTAAAAGTGGTGAAATCTTTTTCCTTGGGTATCCCCATAGCGCCCAGAATCGTGTTTTGATGGGTCGAGCCGACCTGGTGGCAGATAATTTTGTCCGGTTTGTCAGAAGGCAAACCGAATTTTTGTTGGAACGCTGAAAAAGTGTCGATACCCAGCGTGACTCCGTTCTGGAGCACTCCCACGGAATCGGTTTGCATCACATTCAAACCAGTGGCCGGGATGCCGGTATCCGGTCCCCAGGTACACAGGGCGTGGTGTTGGTTGGCGCTTCTGGAAACACCTCCCAGCAGTTGATGCCCCTGATTGCATAGCGTTCCGGCCGTCAGGATAACGGCAATTGCGCCGGAACCACCGGTCAGGGTGGCAACCGTTTTTTTAAAGGTTTCCATATCATTGGAAGCCAACATCCGATCGATCGTTATGTCGATAATCTGCCGTGAAGACTCGCATGACACCACCATGCCGGCCTGGATTTGCCCCAGTTCGATTGCATTGGCGACCTGAACCATACCGTTTAAAACTCCGAGGCAGGCGTTCGATACGTCGTATACCTGGGTTTCCGGCTCAAGTGCCAGGCCGTTGGACACAGCGCATCCGGTGGCCGGTTCGAGATTGTCGCGGCATACACCCCCGTAGACCAGCATGCCGATGTCCCGGGTGGAGATATGGGACGCTTCAATGGCCTTGCGGCCGGCCAGGATGGCTCCAGAAGACACCTTGAACCCCGGATCCCAGTACCGGCGCTCTTGGATGCCGGTCAGTGCTTCCAGTTGCCCTTTTTGAAAGTGCAGGGTTTTATAAAGCGGCTCCAGGCGCTTTTCGATATCTTCGGAAGTCAAAACATTCGGCGGCAATTCATAACCAAAGGCATCGATGTAAACATTGGCGTATAACATGATGTAAAGTTTTAAGTTTTAGGTTTTAAGTTTTAGGTAATAGTGATAAAAATTTATCATTCTAAGGGAACCATCCGAATCCCAAAGTCTTGCATCTTATATATACAAAGCCCATCTACATGCAAGAGTCCGTTTGCCTTTATAAATGGATCTGACGCATCGCCGATTTCCGTGACCGTGGCTTCTACCGTGATTTCGTTATTGGTTGGCAGAATTTGTCCGCGATATGTCCAGCCGTGGTCAACACCTGTTAAAAGCCCAAAACGCATGTTTTCGGCCAGATGGTCCCAGCGCTGTAAAGCTGCAAATTTGAGAAGCTGCAATAAAGATTCCAGGCCCAAGGATCCCGGACAAACTGGGTCTTGAAAAAAATGGGCCTTGAAAAACCATGCCTCCGGATCGACTTTTTTAATACCACGCACAAATCCCAGACCGTGAGCCCCCCCTTCAGGTTCATAGGTTTCGATTTGATCGAACATGCACAGCGCCGTAGCGGGCATAGCGATCGAAGGTGCCCGGTCAAGATCTGCGTCTTCAGGTGTCAGGGGCCTGATCGTTTCGATCGGGAAATTCACGATGCGGTCCCCCGGTTTAATTCCCGATTGGCTTTGTATGTCGGGCGTTGGTTCGCGGATACCAATCTGTTGGGCCAGGGCTTGTTCGGTGAAAAAGCCGAAATGAGTGTTGCCTTCATAAACCACTTTATCGGCTAAGGTCACGATAAAATCGAAATGTTCGATGATCATATCCGCGGCCTCGGAGGTTTTCGTGAGGCGCGCACGGGTTTTCAGGGTTGCGGATACTGGTCGAATATCGCTTCCGGTAACTGCGGTGCCGCCCAGGTTTCGAAACCGCAGATCTTTGTCGCTATGAAGGGCAGATCCCATGTAGGCAGCCAGCCAGCCACAGGCCTGCAAAGCGATTTCATTGATGATACAGTAGGGCATGCTTGGGGTTCGATTGGCCCTAAAATACCACGCTTCCGGTGTTATATCGTATTCGGCTTCAATCCATCCATCCGGCTTCAAAACCCAGGCTGGCGGTTCGATTGATGTGACCCGGTCGATAAAAGCATAGGGTGGTGCCGGCAACCTTGCGATGAATCGTTTATGATCAAATATTTCATAACGATTCCCGAAGGCTTTGGATGGTTTGCCCCTGCAGAATTCCCGCAGACGATCATGATCGAAGACTTTCGGCGGTTTGACGTCGTCCGGCAACGGTCTGTTTAACCAAACCGATTCAATGTCACAGCGTTCAATGCCCCACATCTGCAGGGTCATGTTCTTGAACATGACGATGCGATGGTCGTCGGCATACATATGGGCGTTTGCGATCACATAAGGCTCCGGTCGATAGCCGATTTCCTTGATTTCCACTTCATAAACCACGTGTCTGGTTTCAGGCGTCACCGGTCCGCGGCATTTCAAAACGCTCTTAATACCCGGAACCGGCCCGTAGTGTACTCCCGGCTTGGATGTCACCCATCCCAAGCGCTGGACAAAAACCCTGAGGGTGTGTGCGCAACATTCGTACATCAAGGTGCCGGGCATCACCATGTCGTCCATAAAGTGGCAGGTCAGAAACCAGTCGTCCGGGTGGATATCGGCCTCGGCCCGGATGATACCCAACCCGAAACGTCCTCCGTTTGGGTCCAGGTGGAGAATACGATCGATCAAACGCATACGGCCGCCTGGCAGGCACAGCTCTTTGGAAATAGTGATATCGTCAAAGGCCGCGCCAAAGCAGCGTGCCAGATCGCCCTGCCTGAGTGCTTCTACGGCACGGTCGTTGTATTGCCCGATATCGCCAAGTACAAGATCGTGCCAGTCTTGGGGTCTGGACTTTGGCTGTGGTGCCATTTCTTCGGGTGTCAAGATGATTCCGCCCGAGTTGCGCACCTCTTCTTCAGTAAAAAAGCCGGCACATCCATCCGTCATTCGCAGGAGTAAGGTTTCTCCGTTAAATCCCTTGAAATTGAAAAAAAACAGGTGCGTATCGCCCTGTCTGACAAATTTATCAATCTCGATTTCATAGCGCAGAACGTCCCCCGGGCCGGGCAGGTCCTGCTGAAATTCGACGGTTGCGTCAAGCAGTCGATAGGTCCTTTGACCTTTGACCACATGGTCGATGCCCAGGTAGGAACAAAGGAAGAGATCGGCCTGGCCGGCCTCAACCGAAATACAAACAGGCGCCCGCCCGCCGTCCAGATACCAGGCATCAGGCAGAACGTCGTGCTCGGTGACGATGCTGCCTGATCCCAGGGATCTTTTGCGGCCCTCAATCGATACAATCCGGTCGACCAGCATCAACGGTTCATCAGGGAGGCGCACGCGGGCTTCATATGTATCGATCACGTCAAACTCCGGTCCCAGGACTTTGCCGATAGAACCGGTCGCGAATTCCATGCACATGTCCCGTGTGAAAGCAAGCGGCGGTTGATCGGATTCTGCTGAAGTCTGTGTTTGAGGTGCTTCGGATTCCTGAGGAGCTGGTTGCAAATACTTCTGCAACAAGCGGCTTTGCAGTTCAATCGCCTGGGCCATCGATCGTGTTAATCCGTCTGAAAACTCGAGAAATTCCTGGTGGGCAGCCGCGGTCGCCTCAGATGCCGCCGTAAGCGTATCGATCGCTTCCTTGACTGCCATTGCAGGTTGATATTCTTCCAAAGGCATGGGGCTGGTTTCGGGTTTTGCCGTTTCGAGTGGGTCTTGCGATTGGTCGATGTCTGGAGCAGGAGGCAAGGCAGACTTGCTATCCGACTGCTTGTTGGCCTGGCGGATTGGCTGGGGTGGTTCAGATGGAAAGTTCAGCCCTCCGACCTGAACGAGGATGCATTTCGAGGGAATCGATGAATGCGCAGACTCTCGGCCTGTTGTCGATGAATGGGGATCTATGGTCACAGGATAGGCCCCGGGTCCATAAAGGGCATCCATATCGATCGGGACATGGTGGGCGATTAGTTCTCCAAGAAACTTCAATATCGTATACTCGTCATGTTCAGCACGTCTGCAGGCCGAAACTGCCACATGCGGCTTGTCGCCCAAAATTGTATGGATCATGCGTGTACAGGATGCCTGGGGTCCCATCTCCAGAAAGATGCGGACACCATCGGCATAGGCTTGTTCGATGGTTGCCGGGAAATCAAACCCTTCAATCGCCTGCTGCGCGATCGAAGCCGCTGCGGATTCACTGGTCACCGTATAGGCCTGGGACTGGGCACAGCTGTAAAATCGAACACCTGGAGGGGGTGAGACCGGGAACACGTGCAGCTTTTCATAGGATTCGCGGACCGGCACGGCGGCACCACAGTGTACCGTGACGACGCCATCGAGAAAAAAGGCATTGCTTTGCAGCGCATCGATAGCCGCAGTCAGTTGTTTGCGGTCCCCGCCGATCACGCACTCTTTGGAGGTGTTGATAATCAGCAAACGCACATGCGGCCATTTCTTTAGGGTATGACGAACCTCGTCAGCCGAACGATCGACAACCGCCACGGCCCATTCAAACGGCATTTCCGAAGCGATGTTCCAGGCTTTCCGGGCTGCCAGGCACGGACCGGCCAGCTGGGTGGTGAACAGGTCACTGGCAAGCATCCTTGCCAGCATGGCGTCACGGTCGGACCAGGCATTCATCGCAAACAAGCCGGCCGATTCCCCCAGGCTGTACCCGATCACCACAGCAGGCTTGATTCCGAACCGCTCCACCACTCGCGCCATCATACTACCGTGAACGACCTGTCCAAAAATCATGTTCATAGGATCGGACGCTATCTGGATATCTGCTTCGGCTTCCCATCCCGGGAGCCATGTCGATTGTTGCGGTATGAACCAACGCGGGCGGTGCTGTGAAGCCAAGTGCTTGGATTCAAAGTCCAACTCTCTAATTATATCAGGCAATTGTAGCCCAAGTTGACGTCCCATTCCTAAATAATGGTTGCCGGATCCAGGAAAGACAAATGCGATCTCTCCTTGCGATCCTAAAGGTGTCGTCGTGTAGGAGACGTTTGGAAGAATGTCTGTATGACGGGCTGTGGTATCGTTTGAAACAGCCTTTTGGGCACCTTTTAAGGCTGATGCGCAATCATTGTAATTCTTTAGTGTGATTGCCAGTGTCAAGCGACTCTTGGACGATAAGGGATGTTGTCGATGCCATTGGCAGGCCGCTGCTTCCAGGAACTGATGGGCCTGGTCGGCAAGCTGCAGGTGTTGGCTTAGGTCTTCGAGGCCTGCGAGCAGATCCGGCGTGGTATCCCCCTGGATGGCAAATAGTCCGAAGCTATTCAAACCCAACGGTTTTTTGCGATCCTGTTCGATAACTGGCGGTATTTTGGCATAGGATTCGTGTTCGTGTCCTTCCATGATAAGGTGCGAGCAGTTGCCGTCATTTGCCATGGCACTGACACATGCCCGACGAGGACCTTCGGCCCGGTTCCGGAACCAATAATGTGGTTGATTCGGTATGCTGAAAAGATCTTGATCGGACAACTCGGTGTGCGAAGATCGATAATTTTGCAGTGGCGGGATGACTTCATGAAACAGACATAAACCGGTTTTCACAACCGATGCCAATCCTGAGGCAGCACCGGTATGTCCGATCGTCTGCTTGAGTGACCCGAGGGCTG
>Ga0316195_10001469_pt1 | contig 10568 bp, 9 predicted proteins | sample Phised1_MG_FD_204937 | JGI IMG/M metagenome (GOLD analysis project Ga0316195, IMG submission 204937) | Coastal sediment microbial communities from Maine, United States - Phippsburg sediment 1 | ecosystem: Environmental > Aquatic > Marine > Coastal > Sediment | place: USA: Maine | collected...
GTCGAGGAAGGAACGCCGGAACATTTTTTTATCGAGCCGCGTGAGGACCGGACCAAACTGTTCTTGAAACAGGTGCTCTGATACCTGCCAGCAGAATATAACAGACACACACTGAGAAGTCGCGGCTGAGAAGGTTGCACAGGTGTTCGTGTTGCATTTTCAAATACAACAATTGTTCAGCAGGAGGAATGAAATGCGTTTTACTAAATTGGTAGCGGCCGCAGTGCTCGGGGTCGGACTCTGTTTTTCTCAGGCCATGGCCAAAGAAATGAATGTCGGATTTGTCTATGTCTCACCGATCGGTGATGCTGGCTGGTCCTACGCCCACGATATGGGCCGACAAGCCCTGGAAAAGATGGACGGGGTGACAACCTCCTACGTTGAAGCGGTGGCGGAAGGACCGGATTCCGAGCGGGTTATGCTCAATATGGCACGTAAAGGCTACGATGTGATTTTTGCAACCAGCTTCGGTTATATGGATCCGATGCTCAAGGTTGCCAAGCAGTTTCCGGAGACGATTTTCATGCACTGTTCCGGGTTCAAGACGGCAGACAACATGGGCAACTATTTCGGCCGCATGTACCAGGCCCGCTATCTTTCCGGTATGGTCGCCGGCGCGATGACCAAGTCCAATACCATCGGCTATGTGGCCGCCTTTCCTATTCCTGAAGTAATCAGGGGCATCAACGCCTTCACCCTGGGCGCCCAGGCGATGAATCCCGACGTCACCGTGCGCGTGGTCTGGACCAAGACCTGGTACGATCCGGCAACCGAAAAAGAGGCAGCCAAATCACTGCTCGATGTGGGCGCCGACGTGATCGCCCAGCATCAGGATTCTCCTGGCCCCCAGGAAGCTGCCCAGGAAAAAGGGGTATATTCGATCGGCTACAACTCCGATATGAGCCAGTTCGCTCCCGATGCGCATCTGACTGCGCCGATCTGGAACTGGGGTCCGTTTTATATCGAAACCATCAAGCAGGTTCAGGCCGGAACCTGGAAAGCCGGATCCTCATGGCCGGGACTGGCTGACGGGATCGTCGATCTGTCCCCGATGAGCGACATGGTGCCCAAAGAGGTCCAGGACAAGGTGATGGCCAAAAAGGCGGCAATCATTGCCGGTGAGAAGGTCTTTGTCGGCCCGATCAAGGACCAGAAGGGCATGGAGAAAGTTGCTGCCGGCAGTTCGATGAGTGACGGGGACATGCTCGGTATGACCTGGTTCGTTCAGGGAGTTATCGGCACCACCGAATAATTCGGACACCTCTGACACCGAAGCGGCTGGTCTTTGTTCCGGCCGCTTCGGGCTGATTTTTTATGTCTGCGATACGAATCGTAAAAAGACAGGAGCCCCTTGGCTGGAGCTCCTTTTTTGTTTTAGTAGCGGCCATCGTGCTGTCGCTGCTGCTCAGTGCGGTTATTCTGGTCATCGGCGGCACTCCGCCGGTTGAAGGTATTACCGTGCTTTTCAAAGGGGCGTTTGGTTCCAGGTTTGCCTTCGAGGATGCGCTGCTCAAGGCGACACCGATTTTTCTCTGTTCGCTCGGGGTTGCCCTGGCCTTTAAGCTCAAGGTCTGGAATATCGGGGCTGAAGGCCAGTATGCGCTGGGCGCGGTTGGGGCCACCTGGATGGCCCTGTCGTTTCCAAATGCGCCCGCCTGGCTGCTTCTGCCGGCGATGATCGCGATGGCGGTCGCAGCCGGCGGGGTCTGGGGATTTATCCCGGCCCTGCTGAGGCAGAAGCTGAAGACCAACGAGATCATCGTCACCCTGATGATGAACTATATTGCCATCCTGTTCCTGGACTACCTGGTCTACGGTATCTGGAAAGATCCGGCCAGCTTCGGTTTTCCCATGACCGCCGAATTCTCCGAGGCGGCGATCGTCGGCAGGATCGGCGCCACCAATTTCAGTTGGGGCCTGGTGCACTGCCTGTTCCTCGGGGTGCTTTTCTGGGTCTTCATTAGCTTTTCCCGTATCGGTTTCGAGATCAAGGCCAGCGGCGATAATGTCCGCGCTGCCAGATATGCCGGCATTCCCTACGACCGGCTGGTCATGCTGGTGATGGCCCTGAGCGGGGCCCTGGCCGGCTGGGCCGGCTTTCTCGAGGCCTCTTCAACCGTCAACCGGTTGCAGCCGAGTATCATGGCGGGATATGGCTATACCGCTATCGTGGTGGCCTGGCTGGCCCGGCTGAATCCGCTTTTCATCGGCATTGCCTCCTTTATGCTGGCTGGTCTCCGAGTCGGGGTCGAGGGGCTGCAACTCGACCTGCAGGTTCCGGCCGCCTTTGGCGGGATTATCGAAGGCCTGATTCTTCTGACGGTGCTGGCCGGCGGCCTGTTCAGCAACTACCGCATGGTCTGGGTTCGGAAAAAAACATGAGCATTGATATCCTGATACCGCTGCTGGCAGCGGCCGTACAGTCGGGAACACCGATCCTCTATGCCACCCTGGGTGAAATTTTCACCGAGCGCTCCGGTATTTTGAACCTCGGCGTCGAAGGCATCATGATCATCGGTGCACTGACCGGTTTTCTGGTCGCCAAAATTACCGGCAACCCCTATCTGGCCTTTATTGCGGCGGGCTTTGCCGGTACCTGTGCAGCCTCGATTCACGGGATTGTCTGCCTCGTCTTTCAGGGAAACCAGGTGGTTTCAGGTCTGGCCCTGACCATCCTGGGCGTCGGATTGGCCAACTATCTGGGCACTTCCTATGTGGGCGTTTCGACGCCCGGATTCCAGCCGCTGCCGATTCCACTGCTCGCGCAAATTCCGGTGCTTGGACCGATATTTTTCAGTCAGGATCTACTGGTCTATTTCACCTATATCATACCGTTTTTGATGTGGCTGTTTCTCTACAACACCCGGTTTGGTCTGAGTCTGCGGGCGGCCGGCGAGTATCCTGCCGCGGCAACGGCGGCCGGGCTCAACGTGGTCGGTTATCGCTGGCTCGGCGTGCTTGGGGGCGGCTTTTTCATGGGCCTGGGCGGCGCCTATCTGTCACTGGCCTACACCCATCTGTGGACCAACAACCTGACCGCGGGGCGGGGCTGGATCGCGGTGGCCCTGGTTATTTTTGCTTTCTGGCGGCCGACCCGGGCCGTGTTCGGCGCCTATCTGTTCGGCGGCATCATGGCGCTGCAGTTGCGGTTGCAGGCCTCCGGCACGCAGATTCCGTCGTCGCTGCTGCTGATGCTGCCCTATGCACTGACCGTGGCCGTGCTGGTTCTCGCCTCCTGGCGCCGCGGCAAGACCGATGAGCCGGGGGCGCTGGGCACCAATATTGTGCCTGCTGAATGAAGCCGGTGGCGAGTTAAACTGAGATTCAAAGAGGACGTACTATGAGCCAAAGCAAAGATTATTCAAGGATTTATCCCATTTCCTGGGAACAGCTTCACCGTGATTCCAAGGCGCTGTCCTGGCGGCTGCTGGATCTTCATTACTTCAAGGGCATTATTGCAATCACCCGCGGTGGCCTGGTGCCGGCTGCGGTAATTGCCCGCGAACTTGATATCCGGCTGGTCGAGACCGTCTGCGTGTCCAGCTATGATTGGCAGGACAAGCATGGCGAAGTGGAGGTTCTGAAAAAATTCGAAGGAGACGGTGAAGGCTGGCTGCTGATCGACGACCTGGTCGATACCGGACGTACCGCAACGGTGGTCAAGGAAATGGCACCCAAAGCCCACTTTGCCACGATCTACGCCAAACCGGCCGGCCGGCCCCTGGTCGACACCTACGTCACCGAGGTCAGCCAGGATACCTGGATTCTGTTCCCCTGGGATGCCGAGTCGCAGTTCGTGCAGCCCATTGCCGGCCAGCAGAAATAGCACAGCCCATGAGTGACGCACCTTTCATCAGGCTGGAGAACATTTCCAAATCATTTGGCGATGTTCGGGCCAACCACAATATCAGCCTAAATATCCGACAGGGCCGCATCCTCGCGCTGCTGGGAGAAAACGGGGCAGGTAAATCCACCCTGATGTCGCTGCTGGCCGGGCAGATGCTGCCGGACAGCGGGACGATCTACTATCGCGGCGAACCCGCCTCCTTTACCACCACCGAAAAAGCCATAGAGGCCGGGGTCGGTATGGTCTATCAGCATTTCAAGCTGGTCGAGGCGATGAGCGTGGCCGAGAATGTGTTTCTGGGAAGCTCTGAATTGAACTGGTTGAGAGCCAGACGAATGAACCGGGTGGTGGCGGAGCTTGGCGAGCAATACGGTATGAAGGTCGATGCCTCGGCGCTGGTGTCCGAACTGTCCATGGGCGAAAAGCAGCAGGTTGAGATACTCAAGCTGCTCTTCCGGCAAAGCAACATCCTGATCTTTGATGAACCGACTGCGGTACTGACGCCCCATGAAGCGGAAAATCTGTTTAAGACGATGAACCAGATGAAGGCGGCCGGCAAAGCCATCGTCTTTATCAGCCACAAGCTCGAGGAGGTAATGTCGATTGCCGATGATATCGCCATCCTCAAGAGGGGTGAAATTGTCGGCGAGATGGCAGCCGCTCGCGTTTCCTCGACGGCCGAGCTGGCCGAGCTGATGGTGGGCCGAGAAGTGCTGCTGCAGGTCGATCATCAGCCGGTGGAGCCGCGCCAGCAGGTGCTCAAGGTGGCTGGCCTGCAGAGTGACGGGCTTGATAATCTGAGTTTAGAGGTGCGGCAGGGGGAAATCGTCGCCATTGTCGGCGTTGCCGGCAACGGTCAGAAACCACTGGTGGAATCGGTCTGCGGGCTGAAGCAGGCACCCGACGGGGTGATCACCCTGCTTGGGATGGACAGCAGAACTTTCTTTGCAAGGCGTTCCTGGGACAAGGCGCTGAGCTATATCCCAGAAGATCGTCAGGGGCTGGCCACCTGCCAGGGGCTGGACCTGCTGGATAACTTTTTGCTGACCACCAGACAGGGGTTTCAGGTCGGCCCGTGGCTGCCCAGAAAGGAGGCCCGCGACAAGATCAGGTATCTGATCGAAGAATTCGACATCCGGCCGCCCAACCCTGACCTGCTGGCCTGGCAGCTCTCCGGGGGCAATCTGCAGAAAATGGTGCTGTCCCGCGAGTTTTATCGCAAACCGCGCCTGATCGTGGCGGAGCAGCCCACCCAGGGGCTCGATATTGCCGCTGCCGAGGACGTCTGGAATGTGCTGCTCAAGGCCCGTGAACAGGCAGGTATTCTACTGATTACCGGCGATCTGTCCGAGGCGCTGGAACTCTCCGACAGAATCGGTGTGATGTACGGTGGGAAACTGGTCAGCATGTTCAGCCGTAACAATGCAGCGAAGATCGAGATGATTCCCCAGATGATGGCCGGACTGGCTTGAATCCTGATTTGCATATATCCGCGGTTGCAAGGCCGCATTGAATTTTGATACCCGGATTGTTATGAACCAAGAACATGTTCCTTTTGATAAGATCCTTCTTCCCCTGGACAGCCTCGAGACCTTTGGCCGCGTGGCGCCGCTGGCAGCCCTGCTGATCAGGACCATGCAGGTTGATCCGTCCCGGGTCGATCTGCTGCATGTGGTGGCTGGCTCGTTTCTCTCTGATCTGATGAACCGGATCGATCTGGCCGCCGGGGAGACGCCGGCCGCCGAAGATATGAAGCTGCTGCACCGGCGCTATCTGGAGGATACGGCGCTGCCGCTTCTGGCCCAGGGCGCCGATCTCCTCACCAGTGCAATTGGCCGGGGAACGGTCGGCACCGTGGTCAGGGACGGCGATCCGGTCAAGGTCATCAGTGAAGTCTGCCGGGAGCCGGGTTATTCCACCTTGATCATGAGCCGGCGAAATCTCGGCGAGCACCCGGAGAAACTTACCGGCAGCGTGGTCGCCGGGATTTTGCACCGCTATACCGAAGCCACCATTTATCTTATTGGCGACGAGCCTCAGCCGACGGGCGTCTCACCGTTTACCCGTTGCCTTATCGCCGTCGACGGATCTGTTGCGAGCAAGAACAGCGTGGCCGAGGCAGGCATGATCCTGGCCCGGGTCAACGACCAGATCGAGCAGGTATATCTGGTCCATGTTCTCGATCAGTCCTGCTATTATGACGAAGACGGCGTCACCTGCCTGCAGGCCAGCCTGACCGGACAGCAGGCGCTCGAAGAATCCGGCAACGTGCTGGTGGCCTGTGGCGTCGACCGGGAAAAAATCAGAACAGTCATCCATTTCGGCAAGCCCGGGTTGGTCCTGGCCGAAGAGGCGACCGACTGCGATGCCACGCTGATCTTTCTCGGCAGGCGCGATCGTTCCCGTATGGCCCAGGTGTTTCTCGGCTCGGTCTGCACCGATATCATCGGCAACTGCCGGGAACGCACCATTATTCTGAGCTGTTAACAAAACCGTCCATTGCTGGTATAATCCTTGCCCAGATGACAGACGGCTGCAGAGCCTATGAACCCCGGGGTACCGGGCTGGCGGCGCAGCCGATCAGATGATGGAGCCGAGCATGGCACTGCTTGAAAAACTGATAAAACCATCGACCAGAACTTTTTTTCAACAATCACGGGCCCTGGGCCGTTACGGTCCGCTGGACTGGCTGCACGGTTATATTTATGGCCGCTGGGCTTATTTCTATATCGGTGTCGGAACCGGTGAACATCCGCTCATTAAGCGCTTCAAGCCGGCCGGCTGCCTGATCTATAAGGCCTTCAGGCTGATAACCGGAACCGGACGACCAGGTGAGCGCACTCCATCGGTATCCTTTGCCGACACCTACCACGGCAAGGTGGTTACCCTGGACAGTGCGCGTAAGCTGGTGACTCTCAACCGTCCGATCACCCTGCCCGATCTGGAGCAGGTAATTCCGTATCGGCGGGCCCGCGATCTTATCCTAAGCAACCCGGATCATATTGTGGCGCTCGAGTGTCCCTGCCGCTCGGTTCGGGAAAACCCCTGTCTGCCGCTGGATGTCTGCCTGATCGTCGGCGAACCGTTTGCGAGCTTTATGCTCGAGCACCATGGTACCAAGGCCCGGGCGATCACGCAGACCGAGGCGATCGGCATCCTCGAAGCCGAGAACCGGCGGGGCCATGTCGCGCATGCGTTTTTCAAGGATGTGATGCTCGACAGGTTTTATGCGATCTGCAATTGCTGCAGCTGCTGCTGCGGGGCCATGAACGCCCAGCGCAACGGTACGCCGATGCTCGCTTCGTCCGGTTTTGTCTGCCGCCTGGACCGGGACCGTTGTACATCCTGCGGTGCCTGTGCGCCGATGTGCCAGTTCGAGGCGATCGATATGGACTCCGAGCAGCGCATCGACACCGCGGCCTGCATGGGCTGCGGCGTCTGTGTGAATCTCTGTAAACAGCAGGCGTTGTCTCTGGTGCGTGACCCGGCCAGAGGCGAACCGCTGGAAATACATAATCTGATGACGGCCTGCAGTACGGAGCAGCTGAACCAGTAGCGGGGTTATCGGAATTGCCCCTTAACGAAAACCCCCAGCCAGTGACAAGGGCTCAATTGACCAGCCTTGTGGCTGTCCAGGTGCCGAAGACAACCGGTGATACGATGATTGAAGGTGCGATGAAACAAAGCAGCAAAAGAGCAAAGACCAATTCCGCGCGTCTGTTTCGCGATCTCGTCATATCTCTGGTTGCCCTGCTGGTTCTGCTTGTCACGGCATCCTCGCTGTCTGCGGCCACAGTCTCGATGCGCTGGGCGGTACTGGCGGATTCCAGTGACGGCTCGATGCGGGCTCTCGATTTTGTCGGTTCGCCGGTCGTATTTTCAGGCACTGCGCTGCAGATCTATATAGAGCACCTGAACAACTGCCATATCTACCTGTATCTGCTTGATTCTGATGAGAGCCTGACGCCGCTGTATCCGGACAATAGCGGTTATTACGACTACGGTTTTCCCCGGGGCCCGAAACTGATACCGCCTGCTGATCAGAGTTTCACTTTCGTGCCGCCGGCCGGCATCGAAACATTGCTGCTGATTGGCTCAGTAGAACGGTTGTTTCAACTGGAAAAATTGACCCAGCAGTTCAATGAGAACCCGGATCAGATGGGTCAGCAGAAATTGCTGCTCAGCGAGATCGATGCGCTGCTCGACGCTCAGGAGGAGCGCTCACGCAAAGCTGAAGATATAGAAAAGGTCATTGTTAAATACAAAACGGCGGAGGGTATACAAGAAAGACGTTTTGAAGCTGTTGAGGTCAATATTTCAGATTTTTACGGTAGACGCTTGCGTATCGATCATCGCTGATCGTTCTGCACTGGCCCAGAATGAATGCTTGCCCGTTGCCTCTCGAGGGAGGCAACCCTGATGTCCCAAAACAGGTCTCAATCCCTTATGAAGCTCCTTACCACACCCAGGATGGATCGCTGCATCGGCTGCCACTCCTGTTCGCTGGCCTGCAGCCGGCTGGTTCATCGACAGCTGTCATGGTCGAACGCGGGAATCAGAATCCATTCCGCTGGCGGCCTGTCCACCGGTTTTCTAGCTCAGGTCTGCCTGGGTTGTGATCCGGCCCCCTGCGCTGCCGCTTGTCCGACCGGGGCCTTCAGCCAGAGGCCCGGAGGCGGGGTGGTCGTGCGCAAGAAACAATGCATCCGCTGCGGTGATTGTATTCCTGCCTGCCCGGTTGAGGCAATCAGCAGCGATCATGATGGTGCGGTTTATGTCTGCCTGCACTGCGGACGCTGCGTCGAGTTCTGTCCCCATAACTGTCTCTTGTTTGAAGAGGTCGATCCACTCAGAAGGAGCCTGAACCATGACTGAGTATTTCAACGTCCTGGTCGTCGATCTCGACAGTGGCAAAAGCCGGGCCCAGCAGATCGATGGCCGCAATGAGGTGGCAGGCGGAAGTGGATTGGCGGCGCTGCTTTTTTCGCAGTTCGGCAAAGCCGACCAGGACTGGGACCATCCGGCGCAGCCCTTTATTCTGGCAATAGGCCCACTGACCGGCTATTTCCCGCTGATGAGCAAAACAGTCTGCGGCTTCGTTTCGCCATATCATGGACAGTACACCGAAAGCCATGCCGGTGGTCGCTCGGCACTGGCACTCTGTTTCGCCGGCTATGATGCGCTGGTTATCGTCGGCCGTGCCGCCTCGCTGAGTTGTCTGTCGATCGGCTCTCGTCATATGACGGTGAAGGAGGCCAGCTTCATGCGGGGCATGGGGGTGGCCGAGAGCGGAAAACTGATCAGGCGGATGTTTCCGAAGTCTTCCGGGCACCGCTCGATTCTGCGCATCGGCCCGGCTGGGGAATTTGGTTCGGCCATGGCCTGCGTCAATGTCGATTCCTACCGGCATTTCGGCAGGCTGGGCGGAGGCGCCGCGCTCGGTGCCAAGAACATCAAAGGTCTGGTCATCAGCGGTGACGGCAGCCGCGCCAACCCGGACGGGCGCGAATATACTCAGCTGTTCAAAAAAGTATATACTCAGCTCACCTCGACCGACTATATGCGCAAGTATTACCACCTTGGTACTGCAGTGAATGTGGAGGGACTCAACGAAATCGAAGCGCTGCCCTGGTTCAACCTGCAGAAAACCAGCGATGCCGGGGTGTCCAGAATCTCTGGAGACGTGTTTGCCGACCAGACGCTGCTGCGCAACGGTGCCTGTTCCGGCTGTCCGGTGGGCTGCATCCACCTCGGGTTTTTTCGGGACCGGTTCAAGGAAGACGCCCGCTATCTCTACCACCAGGTAGCCTACGATTACGAACCGATATTCGCCGCTGGTTCGATGCTCGGCGTCACCAACTGCTTTGATGTGCTCAGAATTCTCGAAGATATCGAGCGCGTGGGCCTCGATGCGATGTCGGCAGGCGTGGCGCTGGCCTGGGCCACGGAGGCGACCGAGCAGGGACTGATCTCCAGGAAGCAGACCGTGGTCAGACTCCGGTTTGGCGACGGGGAGGCGTATCAGCAGGCTGCCGGCTATCTGGGAACCGGCCATAACGAGTTTTATCGGCTTCTTGCCGGGGGCACTCTGCGAGCCGCAGCCGCGTATGGCGGCTCAGAATTTGGTTGCGTGCTGGGTCAGGAGATGGCTGGATACGCAACGGGGCCGGTATATTTTGCCGCGCAGTCGCTGGGTTTCAGACACTCTCATCTCGATACCGGCGCCTACTCCTGGGAACAGAAGAACCCTGACCACGATGTCGACAAAGCGGTGGACTATCTGATCGCCGATGAACCGGGCCGCGTTTTTTTGACCTCGATGGTCGCCTGTCTGTTTGCCCGATCGGTTTACAGCGATGAACAGCTGGCCGAGTGTTTGAGTGCGGTGGGCTATGCTGAACTGGCAGGAACCATCGACGAGACGGCCGAGCGCATCCGGGCCCTGCGCTGGCAGGTCCGTATCGCCACCGGTTTTAGGCCCGAAGATATCACGATTCCCAAACGTTTCTATCAGGTGCGGACCATTCATGGCCCGGTTCAGGCAGATTATCTGGATCGTCTGAAGGCCGAATACGGCAGACGGATCATGGCACTAGCCGGGGATGGAAACACCGCCTGAAAGGCGCCGCATTTATTTTTGCATTTATTACTACATTGTAGTAGTATGCAGCTGACGCCATGCATGCTTACCCACCAAAATATCCCAGAGGGACCAGGATAA
>Ga0316195_10001470_pt1 | contig 10561 bp, 11 predicted proteins | sample Phised1_MG_FD_204937 | JGI IMG/M metagenome (GOLD analysis project Ga0316195, IMG submission 204937) | Coastal sediment microbial communities from Maine, United States - Phippsburg sediment 1 | ecosystem: Environmental > Aquatic > Marine > Coastal > Sediment | place: USA: Maine | collected...
AACACGGACTTGAGGAATGACGGCGATTTTGATTCTTCAACGGTAGTGCAAACGCACTACATTCTCAAGCTCTGGCTCTGATTCAATTTCTAATTCAATAGTGCATCAATAATCCACGGCCAAGTGACGATTGACTGGATGCGCTGAGGATCGAGTTCGAAGTCTCGGAGTGCGATTTCAAGGTGATCCTCAAGGGCGTCCAGGCTGTCGAAGACGCGGTTGTGGAAGCGCTTCTCGCGCAGTTCGTCCCAGACATGCTCGACAGGGTTGAGCTCCGGGGCGTATGGCGGCAAGCTCATCAAGCGCATTTTGGGCGGTGGTGCCAGGTCGCCGCTGGCATGCCAGCCCGCGCCGTCGAGCACCATCACGATGTGGTCGTTGGGGTGGCGCTGCCCGACCTCGTCGAGGAACAGCTGCATGCAGTGGGTATTCACCTGAGGCAGGATCAGCGTGTCGAGTTCTCCGCTGAGCACATCGACTGCGGCATAGGCGTAGGTGTACTCGCGGGTGAGCATGGCTTGGCACAGCGGGCGTATGGGCTTGGGCGCCCAGCAGCGGCGCACGTCGTTGATGCGCCCGAATCGCGCCTCGTCCTGGAACATCAGCCTGATCGGGGTTTAGCCGGGCCAGAGCGTGCGGACTTCGGCGAGCCGCTCGGGGAGTTTTTTTTCCACTCCTCCTGAGCCAGCGGGTCGCTTTGCGGGTGACGCTTGTCGGGTGCGAGCTTGCGCCAGCCATGCCGATGCAGCAGGTTGTAGACCGATGACAGCGCCATCGAGCGCCCCAGTCGGGCTTCGATCTCGGACTTGACCTGGCAGACGACCAAAATGCCTCCGGTGCCGGCGCGCTCCAGGAACGGTGCCAGCAACTCGCGCTCTTGCTCGGTGGTCATGTTCTGGCGCCGGCGCCCACCGCGCGACTGGCGCTGGCCGTCACCGACGATCTCACCGGCCAGGAAGCGGTTGCGCAGCCGGCACGTCCATGGTACCGAGCGACCAATCGCGCGCGCCGTTTGTTCCAGGCTCAACCCATAGTCCAGTGGCAGCACGACGGCCTGCGCCTGGCGCAGCTGCTCGACCGTTTGCGCCCGGGCCAGCACTTCGCGCGCCCACTCCAGGTTGTCCGCACCCCTCGCCGTTCTCGCCATGCCCATCTCCTTCGCGGGTTTTCGACATGACTATTATTGATCTAGTGAAGTAGAAATAGAATTAGGCATCCTCGACAGCGATCCGGCCCGAAAGTCAGGTATCTGGACTGCCGGTTCACTACGCCTGCGTCGACTGTGGGTCGACTGCACTCAGTGGCGATCGGCTGCTTCCGGGAAGCGCAGCTTCAAGGGCAGCTTCTGGGCGATGGACCTGAGAACGCGGCCGGCAGTCCCGACCCACAGCCGTCCTTCCTCCTATCGCCCTGGGCGTCGGTAATGTAGAGATCCCTACCGGTCGTGGAAACACCCTGAGCTCACGGTCTCGGCCACAGTGCGTTGCTGTTGCTGCGAACGTCTTAGGCAATCAGCGTTCTGGCGACGAGGGGCGCCGCTATCAAGACTGCCCTCTGCGGCATCGTGATATCAACCATCCTTCACGCGTTTGCAATTCCCTGCCGGCAACCACTTGCCGTAGGCATGACCACCTCCCGAGCTTGGCCCACCAAGAACTCGATAGGGGTGACGATCGCCTTCGTGTTGAGCCGTCCAGACTTGCAGTCACCGGCCCGATGGTCGGCGCCTCGGGCTATTGCGCGCCACCTGCTGCACCATTCGTTGTCGACTCCGCGCCGACAGTTCGTTCGCTGCCAGAGACGCGAGCAGCGCTTGTTGCCGCCGACACTCGGCCGGCCGGCGTGCCTGTTGCGCAATCATCGCCAGCGTCACGCGCGCATGCGCCACATCGGAGCAGCGGCCGATGGCCTGCCCCACCTCCAGTGCTTTCATGGCGATTTCCCGGCTCGCGTCCAGCCGGCCCGCTGTCAAGGCGTGCTCGGCCCAGCGTGTCAGCAGATACGAAAGTTCGTACTTGGCGTCGGCCTGCCGGACCGCTTCCACCGCCTCACCCAGTTCGGCGTCGTCGTCCGTGAGCTTGCAGCGCAGACGCGCGAGCGCAAGCAGTGCTCGGCCGGCATGGACCTCGGCCCCGGGACGCACCCGCCGTCCCAGGTCGGCGAGGTCCGCTGCCAGTCTGACGGCAGCTTGGTCGTCGTCGTCGCCGTCCAGTACCAGCATGACGTGGTGCTCCAAGGCGCCAAACTCCGCCAGGTGCTCGCCTTGCTGGTGCGCCAGATGGCGGGCGTCGACGAGTGCCTCGACTGCAGTCCGAGTGTCGCCGCGGTGCACTGCCAGCAATCCAAGCGCAAACGATACGGCGGCGCTGGTCTTGCCGTCGCGCCGCCGCACCGCATCGGCCTCCAGAGCAAACGCCTCTGCCTGCGGCAGGTTGCGCTCCAAGAGCACCAGGCAGCGGGCCGCATGCGCCAGCGCCACTGCACGCTCTTCCGGTTCGGCCAGCCGGCTGACGCGCTCGGCCTGCAGGATATTGGCGTGGGCGTCGGCCATCGAGCTGTTCTCCCAGCGCAGGTACGACACCATCTGGAAGCCCTGGCGTGCGGCGCGGGTGAGACCAAGATCGAGCGCGCGCTCAGCCAGACCGCGCACGCGGTCCGCGGCCTCTGCGCGGTCGGGCGTGCGCGCCGTGTACAGCACCTGCAGCAGGTCCAGGCTTCTCTCGACCCGCTGCGGCTCGTCGATTTCCTCGGCTAGCCGCAGCCCGCGCCGGGCCAGCGCCTCCGCGTCAGCATTGGCGAAAACGCGCAACGCGTGGTACCCGGCCATGATGCAGGCGCTGACACCCAGTGCGGCCTCGCCAGCCTGGCCGGCGTGATAAGCCAGTTCGGTGGCCACTGCGGGGTCGGCCGCCTGGGGCTCGAGCAGCCGTGCCACCGCGCGGTGCATCAGGCGCCGCCTCGGCAGCGACAACTCACCATACACCGCCTCCCGGATCAGGTCATGGCCGAAGGTGTACCGGCCAGCGAGCCGCGTCGTGTCGATGTGCAGCAGCGAGGACTGCTCGAGCCGCTCCAGGGCGTCCACCAGTTCGTCCGCGGTCAGCGAGGTCAGCCCCTCGAGCCGCGCCGGATCGATCGCGTGGCCGAGCACGGCGCCCCAGCGCAGCACTTCGGCGGCCCGCACCGGCAGCTTGGCGATGCGGTCGCGCATCAACTGCAGCAGCGTGGCCGGCGGACCGTCCAGCCCTTCGCGCCGCGCTCGGATGAACTCCAGGGCGTACAGCGGGTTGCCGGCCGAAATTTCGTGTACTTGGCTGCCAGCGATGCCGGTATCGCGCCCGACCAGCGCCTCGATGTCGTCGCGCGTTAGCGGCGCCAGTTCGATGTGCTGGACGACGTGTTCGCGCCGCAGACTGCGCATCAGCCGCATGGCGGCCTCGTTGTCCTGAAGTTCGCCGCCACGCGCTAGCATCAGCACGACGCGGGCCCGGCCCAGTTCCGTGCGCACCAGGTAGTGCAGCAGTTCGGCCGAATTGCGGTCGAACCATTGCAAGTCGTCCAGCAACAGCAGCAAGCTCTGGCCTTGCGCCTCGCGGGTTTCGAGCCGCGCGCGAAGCATTTCGAACAAGCCTTCGCGGCTCGCCGCGTTGCCTTCCGCGGCCTCCCGCTGGACGTTCACCTGCAGCGCGTCGGCCCACGGACCGAACGGCCGCGCACTCTCGGCCTCGAAGGCGCGGCCGGTGACGACCACGAAGCCGGCTGCATGGGCGCCAGCGCACAGTTGCTCGGCAAGCCGGCTCTTGCCGATGCCGGGTTCGCCGGTGACGAGCGCGATCTGCGTCTGGCTGCTGCGCCGCGCGTCGTCGAGCATCGCCTTGAGGCGTGCCAGCACGGACTGCCGGCCGACAAAGGTCAGTGCCCCGGCCGCGGGCACGGCTTCGGCATCGTCCGTCGGTATGCCGTGCAACGGGGCCGGCGCCAGCGGGGCGGCGGGCGACGCGGCACCGGCGGAGCGCAGCGCACGCCAGGCCTGATCGAGGGCCAGGGCATCGGGTGCCGAGACCTGCCGGAACAGGCGTTGCGCGTGCTCGAAGCGCTGCTGCGCCTCGGTGACGTTGCCGAGTTCGAGCAGGAGGCCCAACAGCGACCGATGTGCGCCAAGGTCGAAGACATCGACCTGCACGCGCTGGCGGGCGAACGGCAGCGCGCGCTCGGGCAACCCGCGCTGGCGCGCAACGAGTTCCGACAGCAGTTCAGCATGGCGGCGCCGCGCCTGCTCGCGCTGGTCGATGCACCAGGCGCTGAAGTCCAGGAAATCGGGCAGTTCGAGCCCCTCGAGGAACTCACCCCGGTACATCGCCGCCGCACTCTCGAGCGTCGGCGTGTCCAGCGCGGCGAAGCCTTGCTGGTGAAGGCGTGCGAGCGCACTCGCATCGATGGCCATGCCACCTGCGCTCAGGGTCACCTCGTCGCGGCCGGCCGCGATGTGCTCAGCCTCGGCGCCCAGCACCTGGCGCAGCCGTGACAGACTCCAGCGCAAGGCGCCACGCGGATCGTCGGTAACGTCCCACAGCAGGGAACACAGGCGATCGCGGCGGTGCGGCCGCCCGGTCACGGCCAGGTAGGCAAGCAGCGCGCGGGTCTTCTTGGACCTCGGCAGCGGCATGCGGCGCCCGCGCACGTCCAACTCGATCGGTCCGAGCAGCCGCAGCGCCAGAGGCGCCGAATCGGAATCGATCGGGCCGGCGTCGTCGGGCTGCATGGATCCGACAGCCTCGGGCCGGAATCGGCCCACGTTCTTAGAACGAGGTCGCCGGCCAGAGCCGCTCGTACGCCATGCCCGCGGACTCGAGTGCGCGACGAGCGGTCTCGAGGTCGCGCGCCTCCATGATGCACACGAATCGCAGACGGTCGGCGGAGGCGTAGGTGACTTTGCGGGTCATGTCGTTGATCTCGAAGCAGACCTCGGTGGCGCGACGCATCTTCTCGACCAACTCATCACTTGCCGGCTCGGGGAACGTCTTCTCCATCACGAAAAGCGCCATGCGCAGCAGATTAGCAAATTTCCACGGTTGTGCAAACGGGTCTGACCACGCCTGATTTTTAGTCTTCGTTCCGTGGCCAGTGATAGGCACCGCCACTCACCACTCACCCATTGACAGGAGAACCTCATGAACAGCCAACCCGAAAAGCTCGTCATCGTCGCCTCGCGCGGACACGACGACGAACGCGCCACCGTCTGCTGGACGATCGCCAATGGCGGCCTCAACGCCGGACTGCAGGTCACGATGTTTCTCGTCGCATCGGCTCTCGACCTGGTGCGCAAGGGCGCGGTCGACCACGTCCGCATGAATCCCTTCGACCCGCCGATGAAGGAGCTCATCGAGGGCTTCCTCGCCCGCGGCGGAAAGATCCTGGCGTGCCCGCCCTGCGCCAAGGTGCGCGGCTATGCCCAGGACGACCTGATCGACGGCGTGACCATCGTCGGCTCTGCGGCGCTGCACGCGCTGATCAAGGAAGGCGCTGCGACGCTGTCCATCTGAACCCCATCCATCCCCCAATTACCCATTACCCATTCACCAGGAGAACACCATGGAAAAGTCTTTCAGCGAACGCGTGGCCGAAGCCAAGGCAGTCGTCAACAGTCTCAGCGCTCGCGAGGCAGCCGCCCTGCGAGAAGGATGCGAGGAAGTCGTCTTCATCGACCCGCGTCCCGCGGATGCGATCGTCGCGTCGACCGGCAGCATTCCTGGGGCGCGCAACATCGTGCTCGGCGATCTCGAGGCCGGCCGCTTGCCGCCGCAGCTCGGCAACAAGTGGACGCGTGTGATAACCGCGTGCCAGGGTGGCCCCATGGGCGCCGTCGCTGCGCACGAGATGAAGAAGCACGGCTATGCGCGCGTGAGCTTCATCGACGGCGGTACGCAGGCCTGGCTCGATGCCGGCCTGCCGACGATCCGATAAATCCCGGCTCTGCGCGCCGTCATGACGCAGGGGGCCCTGACGGCCTTCTGCGCCACGCGCCAATTCCCAGTCAAGGAACGACACCATGCAGCCCGGACCGCTCGGCCGCGATCGTTGTGGCCGGTCGCTGTTGCTGCCGCTACACGCGACGCTCAGCATCAGAGCGCACAGACTGCTCTTTCTATTGGCGGGTGTTCCGGTAGTTCCCCGGGAAGTTCAGTCAGTTGTGCGTACCAGCAGCAATAGGTAGGACGGCCCAGCGGACTGAGTCAGAGCGCAGTGTCAAGGAGCGCCGCTCCGCCCCTGTGGGCGAACGCTTCCGAGCGGGTGCGCCGCGAGGCTACGCCTCGCTTGGCGGGCCTTCCGGAATGAACGGCGCCTTGTCGGCGACGAAATCAACGCTCTGCCCGACCGCAGCGGGTCGAGGCCTGCCAGCCAGGTTGGTGATCGGGCCGCCTGTTTGCTGGCGCATCACCCAGGTGTGGCGGCCCATGTGATGCCATCGCCTTGCCTCCAGCGAGAGGTCCTGATATTCTGGTCAGCATGACTAGAAAAGCATCGACCTTGGCAATACCGACCGCGCAGCCTCCGCGCAGTCGCTGGCGCCTTCAAGACGCCAAGGCGCGATTCAGCGAACTCGTGCGCATGGCACATAGCGATGGACCGCAGCACGTCACCTTGCACGGCCGCGATGCGGTGGTGGTTGTCGACGCAGACGAATTCAATCGCCTGAAGGGCGCGCGAACCGGCGAATTGCTGATTGAGGCTCTGCAAGCGTCGCCGCATCGCCAGATCGAGATCGAACCTCGCCGTTCCGCGATGCCAGTGCGGGCGGTCAAGTTGTGAGTGGCTGGCTGCTCGATACCAATGTGATTTCGGAGTTACGTCGCCCGCGGCCCAGTGCGCGGGTGCGAAGCTTCATCGCAGGCCAAAGGCTTGAGGATTTGTTCGTCAGCACTGTCACGTTCGCCGAAATCCGTTACGGTATCGAGACCGTTGGCGATCCTGTTCGGCGCGCTGAACTGAATGACTGGCTGCTGCACAGAGTACGGCCCATGTTCGATCAGCGCGTGCTAGAGGTTTCCGAGGATGTCATGTTCAAGTGGCGCCTCATCGTCGAAGATGGTCGCAAGGTCGGTCATACGTTCTCGCAGCCCGACCTGATTATCGCGGCTACGGCCCTGCAACACGGGCTGGCGGTCGTGACCCGCGATACAGGTGACTACAAGCTCGCGCGAGTCCCGCTGTTGAATCCGTGGGTCGACGCATTGTCATGACTTCGTTCCCTGCCCAACTCGGCAGCCAAGACAGGGCTTGACAAACTGGAGTGGCAGTTTTCGAGACGTCGATTTGCAGGACTGACTGACCGCAACGGGTCGACTGCACTCAGTGGCGATCGGCTGTTCCCAGGGGGCACAGCCTCAAGGCCCGCTCTTCGGCGATGAATCTGCGAAGGCGGCCGGCATGTCCCGACCTGAACCGGGCAATCGAGACCGGGCAATCGAGAACTAGATATGCTGCCTCTCGCACACCAGCGTGCAGCCAGCAACTACACCAAGCCCAGCCGCAACATTACGGTGTGGGTCGTTGCGGCGCGCAAAGCCGGCCACTGGTTCAGCATCGAGCCGGCGCAGGACTTCCGAACTGCACGTCGGTCTAGTCACCGGAGAGCGGCGGCAAATCGCTGTTGAGACTGCAAAGACGGATCTGCCAAGTTCCGTCCGGCTGCCGTACCAGAGTGCAGAGCGAGGTGCCATTGCCGGTGACATCTCCCTCGGAGTAGGCTGCAAGGCACCATCCCAGATCGCCTGACTGGCCGGCCTCGACCACCGTCAATCGCTTTGAATTGGCCCCCGCTGTCCAGATGCGGTGGAGCGCCTCGATGGCGTCCCGACCTCGTGTAGCGGTCGCATAGGGGGAAAACAACGCGGCGTCAGTGGTGAAGAGCGCGGCACATCCCGCTGCGTCACCAGCCCGATAAGCAGCCGCCATCCGGTCCATAAGGGCCTGAGCTTCAACTTCGAAAGGTGTTGGCATGATCGTGTCGCCCCGCCTCGTCAGTGCTGTCCACTGATTGTCGGACTGCACACGCATCTGCGCCCACCATGTCTGATGCCCGTCGCGCCACCGATGAGGGCATTCGTCTGCGATAGGGCCCTGCGGCGGTTGTCGGCTCATGGCCAGCCGCCGGTGGTCACGAACGGCCGCTTCGTGTATGCGAATCGAGAAGATGTCTGGCAGATCGTGGGGCCGCTTTAGAGAACGCTGGGCGCGGCTTTATGGGGGACGATGGCGATCGGGTGCCGCGCCTCATCGGCAAGGAGCTGGCGGAGACGGGCATCATCGAACCGGCGGCCACCTGAAGCGCATCCTCAGGATCGATCGGCTGCGGCTGCGAGGACTCAGCGGCGCCAGCGACGAGTTCACGCTGGCTGCCGCAGTGCAGAACCTGCGCCGTCTGGCCAAACGGATCGCACAAGGTCCGCCGCTTCAAGGCATAGGTGCGCCCGCTTGAGGCGAAACCCCACCGATCAACCTGCAATCTGGGCCTGAAAAGCGGGCTCGAACCCGAAAGGCATCGGCCAGACCTGCTCAAACCGCACTCGCGCCCTCAATCGACATCGCTCGTACCGAGTTCTTCAACAGAATTGGCCATTTGCCGACGCTCCCGACCGGTCGGTTCAGGGCAGCGAAACTGCGAGCGTCAAGGTTGACGCGGGTGCCGATTTTCGGTCCCGACATCCAGTCAAAGCAGTCAAAGCGGTCTTGACGATATGTAATCGATCGATTACACTAATGTTGTGTTCAGCGTCAAAGCACTTCCTGAGTTCACTTCTTGGCTCGACCATCTGGCAGATGCCTCGATTCGCGGCATTGTGGTCGCTCGGATCAAGCGGCTTGAACGAGGTCTGTTCGGCGACCCCGGAGTCGGTGGGCGACGGCGTGTCCGAGCTTCGCATCCATATCGGAGCCGGATGGCGCGTGTACTTCACGCAACGTGGTGGCCAGCTTGTTGTTCTGCTGGCTGGCGGATCCAAGCGTACACAGAAGAGCGATATCAGGCGAGCGAAGGCGCTAGCCGCCCTGCTGGGCTGAGAGAGGAAACGAAGATGAGCACGAGAATCAAGGTTGACGAGTTGCCGGCATTTGATGCCGCGCCATATCTCGACAGCGACGAGGCAATTGCTTCTTACTTGACTGACATCCTGCAGGCCAACGACGCGGGTCTGCTTTCCGCTGCGCTGGGTGACATCGCCCGCGCTCGAGGCATGACCGATATCGCCAAGGCGGCAGGCATCACGAGGGAAGCGCTTTACAAGGCCTTGCGGCCCGGCAGTGCGCCGCGCTTCGATACGGTCAACCGTGTGTGCACCGCCCTTGGCGTTCGCTTGGTGGTTCAGCCGTTACATCCGGTTTGATATTTCAGGCGATGCGGTTCGGCCATTATGAAAAGCCCGCAGTTATGGCAAGCACGCGATCCACAGTTTTCGTTTCGCCTATGTAGATTTGCCTTGCCCGCGTTGATTGGCTTCTCATAATTCCGACACTATGTGGGGCGGTGACCTGCACGGCGATTGCGGCGCGATGGTGAAGGGGCGAGTCACGGACGTGGAAGGCTTACGAGGGAAGCAAAGCCGCCTGCGAACTGCCGCCGAAGGTGGTCCACGCTGTTGGTGCTGCACCTGCCGCGGAGTACGGCGCCGAACTTATGCATAGGTCGAGCGAGCCACTTGGCCACGCGTACGAGGGTGGCGCGCCGATCGCGTGGGCGAACTTTCCATAATGGAAGGCGTTTATCTGACGCCTCACCGAAGCTGGTCCAAGCGCGACGCTGCTTGTGGCGTCGGATAAACCTCGTTGGACTGAACCGCCGGCACGGTGATGGTGCGCGGGGCTGTTGGGGAATGTAAGGCTCAGCAGCGGGTTCAGTGAGACGCGTCGTGCATCTGTGCGGCGCTGCTGGTGGCTGTGCTGCCGTGCGCAGTCGCGAGTGCCCCAGGCGAGTCATGTTCGCGATGGTGTTTGCGTGCGTGAGCGGTGTCGTGGATTCGACACGTACGAACCCACCCACTGCTGCGCTTGAAGCGGCGAGCAGTCCGAGCGAGGTTGAAGGCCACACCTCTATTCACGGCGGCCCCCTGCACTGAACGGCGTCGTCGCGGCGGCTCTCGGTTGCGCGCTGCAAGACCTCGATGTTCAGCCAGTGCCCGAGCCGACAGTGAGGGCAGCACGAGACCTCGATGCCCGCCACGCGCTTGATGAAGGCGGCTGCATCCTCGCGGGCCTGAACGTTCGCCGCTGGCATGGCCAGCGCCTCGCGCGCCTTGGCCAACCGCTCGGTCTTGGCCGCTGCGCTGAGCAGCCCGTAGTGGCGGATGCGCTTGAAGCCCGGCGGCAGAACGTGCTGCAGGAGGCGGGTGATGAACGTCTGGCCGTCGATCACCGTCGTGCGCTTGCCACCGTGCGCGTCGGCGCGAACGCGCAGCCGCACCGCCTTGTCGTCGATGCCCACGATGCGCTCGTTGGACACCGCCACGCGGTGCGTGTACCGAGACAGGTAGTCCAGTACCGCCTCGGGTCCGGCCAGTGGTGTCTT
>Ga0316195_10001471_pt1 | contig 10561 bp, 12 predicted proteins | sample Phised1_MG_FD_204937 | JGI IMG/M metagenome (GOLD analysis project Ga0316195, IMG submission 204937) | Coastal sediment microbial communities from Maine, United States - Phippsburg sediment 1 | ecosystem: Environmental > Aquatic > Marine > Coastal > Sediment | place: USA: Maine | collected...
TAAAATGTTAGATCGTTCAAAAACAACCACCCCGGCTTACAGCCAACCCCTGCTCGTCCGGCAGGCGGGCTCCTAAGAGAAGGGGAATTTGTTTATTTTAAATATTTAGAAATATAATAACCACCCCGTCACTTCGTGACACCCCCTGCCTGTCCGGCAGGCGGGCTCCTAAGAGGAGGGGATGCAAAAGTTTAATACTATTAAATGTCAGTAAAACTTCTCCCAGAGAAAAAAACCTGAGGTCCAACAATAGAGAATAAATAATTATTTTAGGGCACCTATAACCTGTTACCTTCAATACCGACAAAACACATTGCTAACGATTGATTTTAAATAAAAATGACTTTTAGGGAAGCAAATAAAGCCGACATCAAACAGATTCAAATTGTAAGAAACGCTGTCACCGAAAATACGCTGTCAGATCCTGAATTAGTCACGGATGCTGATTGTCTGGAATTTATGACGAAAAGAGGTAAAGGATGGGTTTGTGAAATTGACGATCAAATTGTTGGATTTTCCATAGCGGACTTAAAAGAAAATAATATCTGGGCTCTTTTTGTACACCCGAACTATGACAAACAAGGCATTGGAAGACAATTGCACGACTTGATGTTGAATTGGTATTTTAACCAAACTACTAAAGATCTATGGTTGGGAACTGAACCTGGCACAAGAGCAGAAATTTTTTATAGAAAATCGGGTTGGAAGGAAATTGGAATTCACGGAAAAGGGGAGATCAAATTTGAAATGACCTTTGAAAACTGGAAAAATAAAAATACGGCGTAACACAGTGTGAAAATATGGGCTTGGTTCACTGTCGGCTTACGAACATTAATGTGGAATATTCTACCTGCCGGCAGGCAGGCAGGTCTGCGATTTATTTGCTAAATTAACCGCTAAAACAGGCGCTAACTATGCGCTGAACCGTTGTAGCACATATGACCAAAACATCGAAAAATGGGAAGAATACACCTATTTGAATTTGAAGACCAAAAATGGTTTCCAGATTTTTTGAGAAATTATATGACTGATTTTTTGCAATATTTATCCAACAAAGCAAAAATATACAAACCTATTATTCCAATAATTAAAAAAGGTTTAAACAAAAGTGGAACTAACCAAATCATTGACCTCGGTTCAGGAGGTGGTGGCGGACTTATTTGGTTAAACTCTGAATTAAAAAAAGACATTCCCAACCTGAAAATAGTACTGACAGACCTTTACCCGAATATTCCAGCCTTTAAGCTTACAAAAGAGAAAGCGGATAATTTTAAATTTATAGATAAGCCTATTGATGCAAAAAACGTACCAATCGAATTGAAAGGCTTGAGGACACAATTTTTGTCGTTGCATCATTTTAAACCAACGGAGGCAACACAAATTTTACAAAATTCGATTGACACTAATAGTTCAATTGCTATTTTTGAAGGGCAAGAAAGAAGTTTGCCCAGTATGATTGCAATGCTATTTTCGCCATTGAGTGTACTTCTGACTACACCATTTATAAGACCATTTAAAATCGGACGAATTATTTTCACCTATCTTATTCCAATTGTTCCTTTTTTTGTTTTGTGGGATGGAATTGTTTCTTCATTGCGGACTTATTCGGTGAAAGAAATGAACGGACTTGTTGAAAATTTAAAAGGAACAGAAAAATACGATTGGGAAATTAATAAAGTGAAATCCGGACCGAGTGTTGTGTTATATTTATTGGGAACAAAAAAGGAATAGACAATAGGAAAATGAAAACAGCCGGTTATTCAGGAACTTCATTGACAAAGAAACTTGGAATTAAGAATGGTTACAAAATTAAGATCGTAAATGAACCTGAAGGTTATTTTAAATTATTTAATGACCTCCCCATCGATTTAGAGATCCTAACAGATAATAAAACCAAGAAGGATTTCATTCATTATTTTGTAGGGAATGTTATACAGCTAGAAAAAGAAATTAAGCTCCTAAGCAAGGAAATAGAGCAAAATGGAGCCTTGTGGATTTCTTGGCCAAAAAAGACGTCAAAAATTGAGACTGACCTTAACGGAAATATAGTGCGTGAAATAGGGTTAAAAAATGGACTGGTCGATATAAAAGTATGTGCTGTGAATGAAATCTGGTCTGGATTAAAATTTGTAATTCCAATTAAGGACAGAAAGTAAATAAGCCAATGTACAACAATAGCTAAAACTAATGGCTTGCCTGCCTGTCGGCAGACAGGTTCTCCCCTGCACCCGCGCGAAATAAAATTCGACGAATTCAAATCGAAGATTCAGCCTGGCTAATCTTTTGCACACAATATTCCATAGGTCTTCTTTTGCCGGTAAATGAGTTAAATAAACCAACGTCTCAGATTTAAATTGGTAAATGTTTATTTTAGTGCATTTATAACACCTTAGCAGTAATTAACATAACTGATGGAGATTAAAAGTTTAATAGGGACAAATTGTAAAGATATTCTGAATGTCTTCAACAATTCATTTTCTGACTATTTTGTGCCTTTTAAATTGACTGAAGAACAGCTGGTATCGAAAATGATTTCAGATAAAACTGACCTTGAATTATCAGTTGGTGTTTTTGAAAATCAAAAGCTTATCGCTTTCATTCTGCATGGATTTGATATCACAAATAACCAAAATGTAGTTTATAACGGAGGAACAGGTGTTATTCCCGAAAAGAGAGGATTGGGATTAACAAAACAAATGTATGCTTTCAATTTACCGGTTTTAGAAAAAAAAGGAATTGACAAGATTATTCTTGAAGTAATATCGAATAACATTCAAGCGATAAAATCTTATAAAAAAATTGGATTTAAAACAACAAGAGAATTGGCTTGTTTCAAAGGAAATTTTGAGACAAGCAGATCAAACAAAGAAGCAGAGATTAAAGCGCTCGAAAACTATCAATGGAATTTAATGGAATCTTTTTGGGACATCAATCCTACATGGCAAAACTCAAAAAACGTAATGAGCCAATTGAGGGGAGACAATGACTCATTAGGAGCATACATAAAAAACCAATTAGTTGGGTATATTATCTACACTCCGGAGAACAAGCGAATACGGCAAATCGCAGTTCACAAAGATTTTAGAAAAGTAGGAATAGCTTCGAAACTAATTACTCAATTGGCGGAAAAATATGGAAGCGCTTTCGCTATTATTAATGTAGATAAAAAAGCAAAGAATCTAACCAGTTTCTTTCATTCTGTCGGATTTGAGAATTATATAGAACAGCTAGAAATGGAATTAATATTAAGCAAAAACTAAAGCTAAAAATGGCTATAATCAATGGCTTGCTTGCCTTTCGGCAGACAGGTTCTCACTTAACCTTCGTCAAGCTCAGGGCAGCGCTTCTGGAAATTGCCTGCGGCAGGCCGGCGCAACGAAATCATACACAAATACGTTACAGTCAAATTTGACTCACCTAATGTTAACTAAGAAACACTCTGCACTACCCACCCATTCACCTCTCAAATCATTTCTTCTACTTCTTGAGATACAAGTTTTCACTTAAATCGTAACCATAAATTTGCATGTTGTTGTCGTGTATATTATATTTGTGACAACATTATAGCAAATGAAAATTATATGAAGCATGAACCAGACCCCGATAAGCCCGAAAATGATTTAGGCTTTTTACTATGGCAGATAACCATGACTTGGCAAAGACAATTGAATAGAGCCTTAGATGAAATCGATTTAACGCACACTCAATTCGCTATCATATCAGCGCTAAGGTCGTTGCTCAAAGAATCGAATGCTGTAACACAAAAAGATATTGCAGAACGCAGTAATACCGATACGATGATGGTTTCTAAATTACTTCGAACTCTTGAAAAAAAAGGCTTCATAGAAAGAAAAGAGCACAAAACAGATACCAGAGCAAAATGTGTATTTCTTACATCAAAAGGAATAAACACTTTTGAGAAAGCCTTTAAAATCACCTCGGCAGCTAATCGAGATTTTTTAAGTAAACTGTCAGACAAGAATATGTTTATCAGGGAGTTACAAGGAATAGTTCGAATTGATAAAATATTCAATAAATAAAAGGTAAGAAGTTGAAGAACAGACAAATAAGTTTAAAAACTAGGGTACTACATCGATATTTAGGGTTTTTCTTCGCTGGTGCAATAGCTATCTATGCCATTAGTGGCATCATTATGATTTTTAGAGAAACGAATTTTTTAAAAACGGAAACGGTCGAAACCCGACAATTAGAAGTTAATCTAACGGGAGGCGAGTTAAGTCCAAAGCTGCGCATGGCAGTCAAAGTTCATAAAATCGAAGGCGATGTTCTATACTTTAAGGATGGTAATTATAATAAAGCCACAGGAATAGCAACCGTTACAGAAATGAAGCTGCCCTTCGTTCTCGAAAAAATGGAACGCTTACACAAAGCCACAACAAACAGTCCACTCTATTTTTTTAACATCTTTTTTGGTTTGTCATTACTTTTTTTTTGTACTCTCCGCATTTTGGATGTTTTTGCCAAGAGTGCCAATTTTCAAAAAAGGCTTATCCTATGCCATTGGTGCTATGATACTGACACTGATCATTTTGTTCTTATAGAGAATGACTTCTTTTTAAAATCTATATCAATTAATACTTATTCTATAAAATGATGCGTAAATCAATATACCTATTTTTAGGGCTTGCTCTTCTAACTGCTTGCAATCAACCTAATCAAAAAAAGAAAGTAATTCAACATGTAGAATTATTGAGTGAAAAGTCTAAGGTCTTACTTGAAAAAGAGGGTGTAGCCTTTAGAGATTTAAACAGCAACGGGAAATTAGATATCTACGAAGATGTCAATCAAACTATTCAAGCTAGGATTGAAGATTTGTTAAGCCAAATGACTTTGGAAGAAAAAGCGGGTATGATGTTCATCAATGGAGCTCCCGTTAGTACAGATGGAAAACCAGACGGCAACGAAGGACTTGAAGGACCTGCAGCCCGAATGGCTTCGGTAGTTGAAAACATGAATACATTAAAAATGACCCATTTTAATATTTGGGATATTCCTGCCGACCCTAGTATTCTTGCAAAATGGTATAACAACACTCAACAATTAGCAGAAAAAACAAGGTTAGGTATTCCCATAACCATTGCTTCTGACCCTCGTCATCATCTCGGTCAAAATGTGATTGGAATGGCTTCTACAGGGTTTAGTCAATTTTGCGAAATGCCAGGTTTTGCCGCTATAGGCGATGAAAAATTAGTGGCTGAATTTGCTAACATCGTTCGCCAGGAATATCTTGCTATTGGCATTAGAGAAGCATTGCATCCACAAATAGACCTAGCTACTGAACCTCGATGGGCGAGAATTAGCGGAAACTTTAGTGAAGATGCTGCATTAACCGCTCGATTGGTAAAACCCTATATTAAAGGTTTGCAGGGAGAAGAACTAAGCAATGGAGTAGCTTGTATGACAAAACACTTTCCGGGAGGTGGTCCTCAAAAAGAAGGCTTGGATCCCCATTTTTCAATTCAAAAAGGACAGATTTATCCAGGGGATAATTTTGACTATCATCTTATTCCATTCGAAGCTGCTTTTGAAGCAGGCACAGCTGCAATAATGCCATATTATGGTATTCCAACTGACCAAACTGATGAAAACGTGGCGATGTCTTATAACAAAACTATCATTACAACTTTGCTGAGAGAAAAATACAACTATGATGGTGTCGTTTGTACGGATTGGGGCTTAATTACCGACCTGCCAATGGGTCCAGATGTTGTTTGGAAAGCAAGGGCTTGGGGCGTAGAAAATCTCGGGGCTGCAGAACGAGCTTTGAAAATAATTGAGGCAGGTTGTGACCAATTTGGTGGCGAAAACAGACCAGAATTAATTGTGCAATTAGTTGAAGAAGGCAAATTGACAGAAGAGCGAATTGATATTTCAATTAAACGTTTGTTAAAGCAAAAGTTTGAGTTGGGCTTGTTTGATAATCCTTTTGTAGACGAAACTAAAGTCAATGAAATTATTGGTACCGCAACATCACGAGCATTAGGAGAAAAAACACAAAAAATCTCAATGACACTTTTGAAAAATAATAACTCAACATTGCCATTGCCAAAAAAGAAACTAAAATTATATATTGAAAATATAGATAGTACAACTGTTGCCAACTATGCCAAAATTGTGGCAACACCGGAAGAGGCAGACTTCGCGATTATCAGAGTAAATACGCCATGGTATCCAGCGGAAACTAATGTTCCTTTTGCAAAAAGCTTTCATCACGGCGATTTAGATTTTAAAGGAGAAGAGAAAAAAAGAATTTTGAATCTATTGAATAAAGTACCAACAATCGTTGATATTTATTTAGATAGACCTGCCGTAATTCCTGAAATCACAAATGCAGCAGCTGCAGTAATCGCTGACTATGGAGCAAGCGACAAATCGGTTTGTGAAGTGCTTTTTGGAAATACAGCACCACAAGGAAAGTTACCTTTTGAGTTGCCATCATCTATGCAAGCAGTAGAAAATCAAAAAACTGATGTCCCTTACGATAGCGAAAATCCATTGTTTGTATTTGGATTTGGATTAGAGTATGAAAAGAATTGAAAACCGGCTGTAACTGGGCCACTACCCCATTGCTTTCCAAGGCTTTTCCTAATTTCCTGTCTTAGGTTCTTATAAATCATTCCTGGTTTGGCCCGGGCTTCTGAAGCAACGGGGTATAGCCAGGGCCGTTGGCTTTAATTGCGATGACACGCTATACTTCTTGGAATTCGTTAATTCTCTGAGACTTTGCCGCTTATATTTATTAAAGGTGCGATTAAAATGACTCAAACTTTCAAACCCTGAACTTTATCCCGCGTTGCGATATTTTAAGTAGCTCAACAAAATGCTCACAGCTTTAAATGATGAAAAAATATTTGCGCTCACTCAGCCTTCATTATTAGGTTTTATAAGCATTATAAATGCATATATTTATATAATTTAGTTTAGATATGCATAGTTTTGGTTAAAATTGGAAAAACTCTTCTTTTGGCATTAACTTAATTTTGAGCTCTATTAATTAATACACACATGGTAGCAATAGAAATTTTAAATCAGCCTTATAACCTAAAGCCTGAGCAAATCGATTTTTATAAAAAGAACAGATATATAAAACTAAAAAATGTCTTAGATCTAGAAACATTGGCCCATTTTAATTTGGAGATATCAAAAAAGGTTACTGAGTTAAATCAAGAAAACCAACCGCTTGAGCAACGCTCAACCTATGGCAAAGCCTTTTTGCAATTGTTTAATTTATGGACGCAAGACAAGGACATAAAAGAACTGATTTTTAGCAAACGACTCGCCAAACTCGCTGCGGATCTTATGCAAGTAGAAGGTGTAAGATTGTATCATGACCAAGCCTTATTTAAAGAAGCCGGTGGTGGCATAACACCTTGGCACGCCGATCAGCACTACTGGCCTTTATCTACTGATAAAACAATTACAGCATGGATTCCGTTACAAGCGACCCCTTTAGAAATGGGTCCTTTAGAATTTAGTGCCGGCAGTCATGAAATTCTAGAAGGAAGAGAATTATCAATCAGCGATGATAGTGAAATACAGATTCATAAGCGTCTTAAAGTTACAGATTACAAACATGTTATTGAACCTTTTGATGCGGGTGAGATTAGTTTTCATTCGGGTTGGGTATTCCACCGCGCAGGAGCTAATACCACTGACCAAATGCGAAAAGTCATGACCATTATTTATATGGATAAAAATATGACCTTAAAAGAGCCAACAAACGACGGACAAAAAAACGATTGGAAAACCTGGTGTCCGGGTGCTAAAATTGGAGAGGTGATTAACTCACCTCTAAACCCTATTTTATATTGATGCATACAACCAAATATTTATATCCGTTTTGGGGAAGTGAACACCTGCAGCCAAGCGATTTTTTCGAGACCCTTAGTTCAAAAGGTTTTGATCGGATTGAAATCAACATTCCAAAAGACCCCGTTTTTGAAACAGCTTTCTATGACACTCTGTATAGTCTAAGACAAGAAAACCCGGATTTTATTTGTGGTTTGCAAGAGGTTTTTGGTGTAAAAAATGAAACCCCCCTCACCCGCGCGCTATGAAATTAGACGAAGTCCATGTTTTTTGCACAATAGTCAATTGGTCTTCCTTTTCCTGTAAATGAGTTAAATAAACCAAGATCTCGGATTTAAATTGGTAAATGTTTATTTTAGTATTGATATAATGAGTTGTGCGTCAGCTCTCATCTCTAATCGTTTAACTAAAATTAACTCATCATGGCAAACACAAAAGAAAACGTAGTTTGGATAACTGGAGCTTCATCTGGTATTGGCAAAGCGTTGGCCTATGAGTGGGTAAGATTAGGATATAAAGTGGTGCTATCTGCCAGACGCAAAGAATTATTAGAAGAGATTGCTCTTGAGATTAAGAATTCGGGAGGCGAAGCATTTGTTGTTCCGGTTGATATTATGGAAGAAAAATCGATAGAAAATGCTGTTCAAAGTATAATTGATCATTGGGGACGTCTAGATGTTGCTGTGGCGAATGCGGGATTTGGTGTTTTTGGAAGTATCCATATGTTGAGTGCAAAAGATTGGGAGAGACAATTACGAGGTAATGTCATCGGATTAGCCTTGACGGTAAAATACGCTCTGCCACATTTGAAGCAGAACCAGGGTCGCATTGGTTTAGTGGGTAGTGTTGGAGCTTATCTTCCCAATCCTAATGTAGGAGCTTATGGGGCCTCAAAAGCCGCTGTGCATTCTATTGGTCTAACCTTGCAGGTTGAATTAATGGGTACCGGTGTGAGTTGTACTACTATTCATCCTGGATTTGTAGTATCGGAGATTGCCAGGATTGACAATGAAGGCGCGTGGCATCCTGAACGCCCGGACCCGCGACCAGCCAATTTAATGTGGCCTACCGAGAAAGCTGCAAAAGTTATTGTAAAAGCCATACTTAAACGAAAACGAAATTATATTTTCACAACTCACGGGAAAATTTTTGTTTGGTTACAACGTTGGTTTCCTGGTATCATGAGAACTATTGCATCTAAAGGCCCAAAACCAAAATAAAAAAGATAAGACCTAATCTGACTTCGACCAATGAAAAACAAACTTAGGATGTTTATTAGTAATGGCTTACCTGCCTGCGGTAGGCAGGCACAACAACGTTGCTGTTATTTTCGAAAACCGACAAGATGAACTATAACAATAAAATATTTAGACCTATAAGTAATACGGAAAATGGGGAAACTTCAAGCGAAACTGTTTTTCATTACAATCAGATTGACAATATTTTGACTTCTGAATATTCGGGAGGGAAAATCATATACGGGCATCTAATTGGTGTGGTTGACAAAATCGGAAACATAGACATGCGTTATCACCACATAAATGACAAAGGAGAACTTATGACAGGTATTTGCAACTCGAAACCTGAAATTCTTGATAATGGAAAAATCCGTCTTTACGAAAGTTGGGAATGGACATCAGGCGACAAATCAAAAGGACAATCAATCCTTGAAGAAATATGATTTTAGAAGTAGCGATTTTTAATGTAAAGAGTGGACATGAAAAACAATTTGAAGAATAAATACATATGGAATTCAACAAAGTAGTAAGAGGAGCAAATCGTGCAGCAAATGACGAAATCTCAATTAATGAAATTTTAGATGCGGGCTTTTTATGCCATGTATCGTTTCAGCATCAAGGTCAAACAATGACGATTCCAACTGCTTATGGCAGAGATGGTCATTTCTTATACTTGCACGGTTCGACAAAGAATTTCATGCTCAATAATGTTATAGACGGTCAAGTTTTTTGTATTTGTGTAACGCATCTAGACGGGATTGTCCTGGCTAGGACACTTTTTGATACCTCTGTGAATTATCGATCTGTAGTCCTTTTTGGAACAGCTAAATTAGTAGAACAGGAAGAGGAAAGGCTTCATGGGCTAAAAATTATAACAAACAATGTGTTAGAAGGTCGCTGGGATGAAGTTCCAATAGGTTCAGAGAATCAACTCAAGGCGACAATGGTAGTTAAGTTTCATATCGATAAAGCATCGGCAAAAGTTAGAAATGAAGGGCCAAAGGGTGATGAAAACGAAAAGAATGAAGTTTGGTCTGGGCATATACCTTTGGTATTAAGAGCATTAGAGCCAATTATTGACAAGAAATTTGGTTTGGATTTAAATATGACAGAAAGTGTAAAGAAATATTGGCAGACGAACAAATAAAAACAAGAGCTAACAGCACCTTCCCAAAAGTGGCGGTTCAGTGGTTCAATCAAGCTTTGTGCATCTATCAAAGTTTGTGCTTTGACGGTGAAGTGATTCGAAATCACCAACTTTTTATATACTAACCTTTGGCAGCAAGCTAAAAAAATTGACAGATGAAAAAAATAAGTCTAATATTATTCATAATAATTGTCTGTATTTCCTGTGGGCAAAAAGACCAGCATCATGAAAATTTTCATTCGGACAAAATGATGATTAGAATATCAGAAATAGAAGTAGTACCCGAATACTTGGAAGAGTATCTATCAATATTAAAGGAGGAATCAAAAGCTTCGGTGGAATTGGA
>Ga0316195_10001473_pt1 | contig 10557 bp, 12 predicted proteins | sample Phised1_MG_FD_204937 | JGI IMG/M metagenome (GOLD analysis project Ga0316195, IMG submission 204937) | Coastal sediment microbial communities from Maine, United States - Phippsburg sediment 1 | ecosystem: Environmental > Aquatic > Marine > Coastal > Sediment | place: USA: Maine | collected...
TGGTTTGAGCTGCAGCCTGATCACCGCAAGGTATATCCGTTTTATGCGAAATGCTGGGAGCTGGATGTACCGATCCAGATGCAGGTAGGTCAGTCGATGATTTACAACCCGGACTTCCCCTGCATTAGCCCGGCCAAACCGATAACCCTCGATCCGGTTGCTTGCGACTTCCCGGAACTCAAATTAATTGGCATTCACGTCGGCATCCCGTGGGTCGAAGAAATGATCGCAATGGCCTGGAAGCATAAGAATGTTTATATAGGCTGCGACGCGCACCGGCCGAAGTACTGGCCCAAAGAATTTACGCACTACATCAATTCTTTTGGTCAGGACAAAGTCATTTTCGGAACCGACTTCCCTGTGTTGCCGTTCAAGCGCACCGTCCAGGATATCGATGATCTGGGTCTTAAACCGCAGGTGCGCCGCAAACTGATGCGGGACAACGCGCTGCGAATTTACGGCTTGGACGATTAACTGCCCGACAACCGATTCATTCAGCGCGGCGACTCTGGACTGTAGCGCGTGATGCCAGCAAAGCGGCGATTTCCTCGTCGCTGAGACCTGCTTCTTTCAGAATTTCGGTGCTGTGCTCACCCAGCTGCGGCTGGTGCCGGCGATTTTCTACCGGAGTAGCTGAAAAACTGACGGGGAAGCGAGTCATTCGCAATTTACCTTCTGTAGGATGATCGAGCTCCTGCCAGAACCCTACAGCCTTGAGGTGCGGATCATCTATAAGGCCATCCAGCGTATTGACGGCATTTGTGGGAACACTGGTCTTGCCAAATATATCCAGCCATTCCTGCGTCGTACGATGCAACATCGTTTTTGCAGTTTCTTCGTAGGTATCGTCAATATTCGCAACACGATCAGCAAGCGTTGAAAAACGCTTATCGGCAAGCAGGTCGGTACGGTCCGACAGTTCGCAAAACTTTTGCCAATGCGCATCCAGATAGGGAAGAATTGCAATGTACCCGTCCCGGGTCTTATACGGCTTGCGGTGATAACTCATCAGGCGCGTATATCCAGCCTTCCCGATTGGCGGCTCGAAAGTCTGGCCCCAGAGATGCTCGGCCATATTGTAGTAAACCATGCTCTCAAACATGGGCACCTCGATTTCCTGCCCCATACCGGTTTTCTCGCGGCTATAAAGCGCAGCCGTAACCGCGTAGACGACGTTAAGCGCAGTGGTCTTGTCGCAAACGACGGTCGGCAAATAGCGCGGCTCACCCAAGACCATATTTGTCAGCCACGCGATACCGCTGATTGACTGAATCGAATCATCCAGAGCGCCCTTCGCGCCGTATGGGCCGCTCTTGCCGTAACCATAGGTACCGCAATAGATGATCTTGTCGTTGACTGCCTTAAAGTCCTTGTATTCGAGCCCCAGCTTCGTCATCACCTGAGGCCGGTTATTGTGGATAACCACATCCACTTCTTTTGCAAGTTTCATGATGACAGCGCGCGCTTCCGGCTGCTTGAGGTCAAGCACCAGGCTGCGCTTATTACGATTGCATGTCAGGTAAAGTGCCGCCATCTTTGGGTTACGCGATGCGCCCAGGGTGCGATTGCTGTCCCCATAGGGAGGCTCAACCTTGATCACTTCCGCACCCATATCGGCCAGAATCTGACAGGCCCAAGGCCCCAGCACGACTGCCGTAAGCTCCAGAATTTTTACGCCATCCAGTGGACCGGCCATCGCACACCTCTCGATCGATTATCTTTATTACGCTGGCTTTGTGCGGCAATCAAAAGCTCAACGTCAAGCGCAATAACGCCGGCATAACCGGCGACGTATAAACAGGAAGACCCCGCCCGTTAAAGGCGGGGTCTTGGCAAAACACCTTCTACCCTACAGGTACTCTGAGTCTTCTTTCCAGTTCGGGTGCTCAAAATCATGCGGATGATTATGACCATCCTTTGAGATCGCCCATCTGAACAAATCCGGTTTGGTGCGCGCGAGCCGGGCAGCGGCACGATCCCGGTTCTCGGCCGGAGTTGTCCAGGGATTGAAATGGAAATAGTTGTGCAATTTGCTGTCCGTGCGACCGAACCCAAGTATGCCAAGGTCACTGGAAAACGCGCCATGATTGATCCAGGCAGGACGCCAGAAATATCCGCCGGTAGGCAAATTGCCAAACTGCATCATGAATGAATCACCCCAGATGTGGTAACCCTCTTCAGCGCAATCGTGATAGGAAATATTGTCCTGCCAGAAACGCGGCGTCATGCAGTAAAGAAATGTTAGCGCTTCGGTCAGAGGATCGTACTTGAGTATTTTGAGCAGACATCCGGGAGCGACAGCAGGATAGATAGCGCCACTGCTGGGCATCCACTGCATACCCTCATAGGTATCGACAATCGTCAGCATATCGCGCATCGCAAGCGGATGATCGGCATCCGATTCGACAAAACTGGGTTCCGCATAATTGAACATGAGCAGAGCGGTCGCGCCACGCGGCACCGACATTGCCGGCATATGCACGCCAGCCGGCACACGCAAATAATACCCTGTCGTGCAGACGTCATTTCCATACTTGATGCTACCCGACAGAATCTGCATCTCGTATTCGGTGTAACTCATACCAGGCGGCATCTTGTAACCGGCATCGAACTTGACGGTCATGGTGCACGCACCGGTATCTTCATCAATACTCAGCATCTTGTAGTGCATGCCTTTTTTGAAACCGGGCAACGTCATCTTGCGAAACGGAACCTCGGTATCTACAAATGGCTCGATATGTTTGCGGGCCATAGTGCTCTCCTAAATCGATTTATTTTCGTAGTTTAAAGTGTTATCAAGCGCTGCCGCGCCGACCTACCACACGACTCTGTCTTTACGACGCGGCTGGACGGGCATTTCAGCATCCGGAATCACGCGGCGCTCTGTGAAATGCACGTTAAACCCGCGGCCCGGACGCTGAATGCGCTCGAGAAATTCCGCATACCACTTGACCCGACGTGGCGCCATGTCTTCATTTATTTCCTTGGAGATCTTCTTGTGCAACTGCTTTTGGAGCTGAACCTCTTTCTTTATCCAGGCCTTCACTGCGGCAGGAATACTGTGTTTGATCGTATGAGCCATGTGTCCCTCGGGCAAATAATGTTATTTATCTAAAAAAGGGTCTTGGACTATAGCAGAATTTTAAAGAAAATAGCCCCCCGGTCAGGAAGTCAGCAATTCACGCTGCAGCTTTAAAATCAGTGCTTTGCAGCGCCACTTCGCAGCCAGTTGTCCACCACTTCTGTCCATGCAGCGGGTTGCTCATCGACAATATCGAAAGTACCGCCCTCCAGCTGCTGCCAGGAAAAATCAGGACGCAGGTCTTTAACTCGCTCTGCAATCGCATGGATTGAGTCGCCCGTATTGCTGAAAACCAGGCAGGGATGCTGAATTTTTAATATAGCGGCACCATGGTCGTAAGCCATCACGGCGTCATGCGCATACCAGGCATTGGGCCACGCCGCAGCGCCTGCAACCACATGTCGATGAATTGCGTCCAGATCTGTCCAGCCTGGTTGCGCGGCGATCCTGAATTGCCATTGCTCGGTCAGATGGCTGCCATCCTCACGCGGATGCCACTCCTTCTCCCGCGCAAGATGTTGCTTGAAAAATTCCCGCTCATCATTTGTGAGTGGCAGAGGGCCGTTAAGAATGATCCGCCGGATACGCGCCGGATATTGCAGGGCAACTTCAGTTGCGACGATAGCGCCGGTATGGTGGCCCAGAATATCCGCCTGCTCTATTCCGAGCTCATCCAGAACAGCAGGCACAATGTGCGCATAATCCCCCATCACAGGCACAGCGGTCGGGCCATCTGAACCGCCAAAACCCGGCAGGTCGATGCCAATCACGCGATAACCCTTGTCTGCCAGCAATGACCATACCTTCATGAACTGAATCATTGATGTAGGGGACTGATGCATAAGCACCAGAGGGGTACCGGTTCCGCACGTGCAGAAATGAATCTGCCCGTATCTGCCATTTACATATGCCTTGACCGGTTTCATGCGGGATTAATCCTCGATTATGTACTCTGCAAACATACCACCATTGGGAATTATTGCGGAAAAAAGCTGAAACTTGCTGAATAAACCCAATGGACATATCTTAGGCTGCCATATCTGTCTGCGGCTGCATAAATTTTTGAACACTCAGGGTTTCGGGTTGAGATGTTCCGCGGCCTCATGTTTTTATGCAACCTGTTTATACCCTTTTCGTGATGTCCTGTTAATCTGCTTTGAAAGAAGCCGAAAGCTACCCTAATACAGCATGCCGTACCGCAAGAAGTTGTCTGCCTTGCAAACCCAAATTGCAGAGGGCCCGTTGCGGCCCGGCGGGTTCCTGCGCAACGTACTTACATTAACGACAGGTACAACTCTCTCTCAGGCCATTATGCTGGCCGCGTTACCGATTCTGACCCGACTTTATACGCCAAGCGACATCGGCCTCCTCGCAGCATTTACCGTGCTTAGCACCATAATTTCAACGCTGGCGTGCCTCGGCTATGAACCCGCCATCGTGTTACCGAAACGCGAAGAGACCGCTCTCTCCCTGTGGTTGCTATGCCTGCTTTTGGGCGCCGCTGTAACAGGCGTTTCCTGGGTCGTATTGGCTACCTGGCCACATGCGATTGCCAGCATCATGGGCAACCAGGAACTGGAAAATTTTCTGGGACTGGTTCCGCTCACCATCTTCATATGGGCAATTACCGTTGCGACAACGCAGTGGTGCACGCGCCATCGGCAATTCTCGATAGTCAGTATGAATATGGTGGCAAACCGCACCACAACAGTGACTACCCAGGTACTGTTTGGTGCGGCCGGCGTTACCACCGGACCAATGGGGTTACTGCTTGGATTCATAGGCGGCTCGTTTGCCGGATTAGGCATGCTGTTAAATCGCAGCCGCAAGATCCTTATGTTCCGTGCATGGCACAGATTGCGCCTAAAGCGGATTCTATGGCTCTTTTACTACTACCGGGAGTATGCAGGTTACGGGCTGGCTTCCAATTTGATGGGCGCAATTGTCCGCGCATTGCCTGTTTTCAGCCTGGGTTACTTTTTTACGCCAGCGGCTGTAGGGTACTTCGCTCTCGCGAATCAGCTGGTTGCCGGGCCTGTGCAACTCGTAACGAACTCTATTGTTGACGTGTTTTATGAGCGAGCGAAGCGCGCGAAGGAAGAGGGTAATCTGGCTGAACTGACCGCGCGTATATACGGGACCCTTATAGCTCTACTAATGACTCCGCTTGCCCTGCTCAGCATTGCGGCGCCGGAACTTATATCGCTGTTGCTAGGTGCCGACTGGATTGAAACCGGCATTTACATACGCTGGATGGCTATATGGTTTTTCTTCCTGTCCGGAATAACGCCACTATTCCGAATCTTTCTTATCCTTGGCCGCCAAAACGAACTGGCAATAGTCAACGTTGCTTCACTGTTGGTGAGTATAGCCACTCTGCTGCTGGGAGGTCTGTATGGCAACGCGACACAGACAATCATCCTTTTCTGCATCGGATCAACCTTCGTGCGCACGGGTGAAGCGCTTCGGGTAATGTTTATTTCCGGCAACAGCATCAAGCTCGTAGCTCAATTGCCCGCGCGCGAATTTATAAAATCGGCGCCTTTAATACTGCCCATGCTGCTAACCAGCTTCATCAGCACCAATCAGGTTCTTGTGGCAACGGTATTTTTCTTGCTGATTGGCGTCTTCGCCGCTACCCGACTCAAATCCATAATTAGTGCTGCAACCTGAAAATCTGTGCAGTCGCTGTCGTGGCGATCAGAGAGGAGCGCACAAATGGCCACCGTCGACTGTGATAACCGATCCGGTCATATAAGACGAGGCGTCGGAAGCCAGGAGTAAAAGCGGTCCGGTCAATTCGTTAATTGCTCCGACACGCTTCTGCGGTATTCTGGCAACCATTTCTTTACCCTTTTCTGTAGCGAAATAATTACCCGACATCTCTGTCGGAAAATATCCGGGCGCAATAGCATTGACGCGTATATTTCGACTGGCCCATTCCAACGCCATAGACCGGGTCAATTGAATTACGCCCGCTTTCGACGCCATGTACGAACCAAGTGATTTGCTGGTTCCAAATGCGAGTAAGGATGAAATATTGATAATTGCACCCGGCAACCGGGCAACTGACATTCTCCTGGCTGCTTCACGTGCAACCATCCAGACGGCCTTAAGATTGGTATTCAACACGGCATCCCAGTCATCCTCACTGAGGTCGAGCAAGAATCCTGCGCGACTAATACCCGCATTGTTCACGAGAATAGTCACCGTACCGTAATATTTTTCGGCCAGGTCAAATGCGGCCTGGATACTTCCCGAATCCGTCACATCAAGCGCCGTCGAGAGCGCGCGCCCGCCAAGCTGGGTAATTTCATCGCGCAGAAGGTGTACCTTTTCAGCGCGACGGGCGCCGGCGACAACGTTAGCACCCGCGCCGGCAAGCACTTTTGCGAAATGCCACCCGAAACCGCTGCTAGCCCCGGTTACGAGCGCTGTGCGCCCTTTCAGATCAAAGAGGTTCGTCATTTGATGCCTGCCTTGCGAAAATACCTTTGGAACGAGCCGCCAATGCCATAGCACCCTGCTCTTTCAGCCAATATAATTGATAATTAAGCCACAGCATTTGAAAAGGAAGCCTAATGGACCTGCAGGACAAAGTCATTGTAATTACAGGTGCGGCCAGAGGTTTGGGCGCCGCCATGGCCAAACGCTTCGCATCCAGGGGAAGCAAGGTGGCACTTGTGGACCTTAGGGCTGAAGACCTGAATCAGACTCAGGCGGCATGCCGGGAATTGAAGGCAGAAGTGCGTACTTACGGTGCCGACGTTTCGAACGAAACCGATGTGATTGCTCTGTTCGAGAAAATCGTCGCCGATTTCGGCAGGCTGGACGGTCTGGTCAATAATGCAGGAATCACCAGGGACGCTCTGCTAATCAAGTTCAAGGATGGTCAATTACTGTCGAAGATGACCCTTGATCAATGGCAGTCCGTCATCAACGTAAACCTGACAGGCGTATTTCTGTGCGGCAGGGAAGCCGCTCAACATATGGTGCAACTGGGAAACCCTGGGGTTATCGTCAATATTTCCAGCATTTCGCGGGCCGGCAATATGGGCCAAAGCAACTACTCTGCGACCAAAGCGGGCGTGCATGCAATGGCCGTGACCTGGGCCAAGGAACTCGCACGCTACGGCATACGAACCGGCAGCGTTGCTCCGGGTTTTATCAATACAGAAATGGTCGCAGGTATGAAGCCTGAGGCCAGAGAAAAGCTGACATCCGGGATACCACTTAAACGTATGGGCGAACCTGACGAGATCGCTTCAGCCGTTGAATTCATTTTTGCCAACGACTATTTCTCGGGTCGCCTCATCGAAGTAGATGGTGTATTGCGCCTTTGAACGCCTAATTGCAGAAAATTACGGCAGTAAATATTTATTTAGACATATTTTAATTTGACGCCCCTTCCTCCTGACTGCGCGCATCCGCCTCCGCCTGTGCCTCCCTGAGCTGCTTCGCTAAATTGTCCTGACCGCCGGAAGCTACCTCCTCTTCCAGAAATAGCCCAAAAGCCTCATTGCGATCTATGGACTTTTGTAGCGCCATATCAACGTTATAAACGCAACCGCTGGCCACACCGTCTCTGTCAATTCTTAGAGCAGCGTTAATGCACGCCTCCTGACTTAAATAAATGCAACGGCGGCCATTGGCACTAACTACGCACCAATCTTCGTCACCCCTTAGACCCGACCGTTGGGCATTCTCCCGGCAATACCCGCCGGCTGACAATGCAATGTCGTAACAAACCTCAGCACTGCCGTAGTTGCAGGTCTCGATCTCATCACGAACAAGGCACCACGGACTAGAGCCTTGAGAGTAAATATCCTGGGCCAGCACAAGTGGGCTACCAAGTAAAATGACCAAAGTGACTAACAATTTCATACGGACTGCGACAGGCTATCGCCTGAAAGGTTCCAAGGACTCAAGCAATGGCAGCAATAGTCGTCACGACGATTATCTGCACAATTTGCCATTACACTAGCCCTTGGCAACGGGCGCGTTCTTCAAAACAACCGAGGCGAGCTTTATAGAGCTTCGCGCCGTTGGAATACCGCAATAAGCGGCCGTATGCAGCAACGCCTCGCGTATTTCTTCGGCTGAACAACCGTTGCGGATTGCGTTACGCAGGTGCACTTCCAGCTCATCCGGCCGGTTTTGGGCCGCCAACAGCACGATAGTCAGCAAACTGCGGGTTTTTCGGGAAAGCCCGGGACGAGACCATATTGCACCCCAGCCAAACTCAGTAATCAGTTCCTCGAGGGGACGCGTAAATTCGTCACTTTCCTGCAGCCACTTGTCTACAATCTCCTCCCCCACCACTTCACGACGGATCTTCAGGCCTTCCTTAAATCGGTCGTTAGCCACACTAGCACCCTTAAATTGGTCGACTGGATCGGTCGACTGGATCGGTCGACCGGGGCAGGAAGTCCTGCCATCGTAAACAGAATGGTGGAGCTGATCGGGATCGAACCGACGACCTCGTCATTGCGAACGACGCGCTCTCCCAACTGAGCTACAGCCCCAAGACTGACGAAATATTACATTCACGGCGGTCACGAGTCACGCACTAACAAAGCAGCTTGAACAGCAAAAAGGGGATAAGAATCCGGGGAATAGCTGCCAGCCGGTGGGTAGGGGGGATCGCAGCCAGCTCAAACGTCAGCCATTAAGCCGAAGTTAAACCCTCGTAATTATCCGGCCAATTGACACCGTCGATGGCTTATCGCCGAATTCTGCGCTTTTAGACCATGCCTATTCTTCAGGCGCAATCGTAAATCGCATACCCTCCAGGTCGTCCGCATACTTCAGCTGACAGGAAAGGCGTGATTCATCCTTGCGGAAGCATTCAGTTTCTTCCAAAAGCTCCAGCTCATCGTCCTGCGCGGGCGCCAGCTTTTGGAACCATTCAGGTTCTACAAAAATATGGCAGGTTGCACATGAGCACATACCTCCACACAGAGCCTCAACACCATTATCGAGTTCGCGAAGCGACTCCATAATGTTATCACCTGCTTCAATTACGATATCGTGCTGCTGGCCAGCGCGATCTGTCACCAAAATTTTGCCCATTACGGCTCCGGTTTACTGGTATTAGATTGCTTGTCTATCGGCACTGATGAGCGCCAACGGGCGCGAAATATACCATAAAGCGGCCGGACGACCAGCCGGCCGGTCCAATCTGCGGCGAATCAGGCTGAACCAGTAGTTATGTCGTTGACGGAGGTGTAGTAATCACTCTCCTCCGCCAGTATTCGCGTCTCACGCAGCAGGGCTTCGAGACGTCTTTCCGGTGTGCTGATATCAGCACATGCCTGACAAAAGGGATCTTTGCACGGCTGGCGCGAGTACAGCCAGAACTGGACGGCACCCGCCATAATTCCGGAAGCAACCTCCCAAATGTCCGCCGACTCATCCGCGTCGAGCATGCGGTTGGCAACTTCAACTATTGTTTCAGCGACCTGATCGTACGTCAGATCATCTTTTTGAGTAAGCGCCATTCATCTAACCCCTGAATCGTTTTGATCAGCGGCCCTATTCTATATTTAGCGGGCTGCGACTGGGGAAGCATAGCACCGACAATTTGCGTCCCGGCGCTGACTTTACAGTTGGAATTATTATTTTTTTGGCATTACAGCAAGCGGCCTAGAAACGGACTATGGCCCCCGCTTGCATTTCAAACTGGTACATAAGATCTCCCTTGAGACCTATTGCGCACCTTCCGCCCGATTCGCCGCTTTGACAAAAGACTTTACTATTGCTGTCAATAAACGTGCCAAGAAACCTCCCGTCCAGGCGCAATCCAATGCGGCTGCCAGGAAAGAATTTCCAGCCGCCCCCTACCCCGAAGGAAAAGAAATTATCCGAACTGGTGCCTTCGAGATCCGGATCGAGTTTCGTTATACCCACCGTTGCGACAAAATAAGGTACTGCCACCCGGGTCTCCTGAAACAGGTAAGTCCCGCCTATTTGCAAATAGTCAACATCCAGGTCAAAACGCTGATCCGTATTCGCAAACCCTGCTGCATCGACCGATGTTGACTGCTGGCTGTAGTAAATCTCCCATTCCGTATAATCGCTGTAGGGAAAATTGACTATAAGACCGTAAGAAGAGTTGTCGTCGAGATCAAAGGTATCGCCACTATCTTTTTCCTCGAACTCGCCCCCAAAGCGGTAACCTGCAAATGGCGTTATTTGAAGACCAATCGCCGTATTTTCAGCACTGGCTACCGAAATGCCCGCAATACTCAGAGAGATCAACAGAAGCATTGCGCCCCTTGAAGAACGGGCGATGCGATATTCAGCAGGCATTTAAAACATACTCCACGGCATCGGCGGGGCTACTGGCCACGTGTATCAGTTTCAGGTCTTCCGGGCCAATCGTACCTTCCGCAATCAGCGTGCTGGTCAGAAACTCGGCTAACGACTCCCAATAGGCGCCGCCCAGTGCCACAACCGGGAAGGAATCCAGCTTG
>Ga0316195_10001475_pt1 | contig 10552 bp, 10 predicted proteins | sample Phised1_MG_FD_204937 | JGI IMG/M metagenome (GOLD analysis project Ga0316195, IMG submission 204937) | Coastal sediment microbial communities from Maine, United States - Phippsburg sediment 1 | ecosystem: Environmental > Aquatic > Marine > Coastal > Sediment | place: USA: Maine | collected...
CCGGCCGACGCTACAGCTTCATGGAGTTCTGCGGCGGGCATACGCACGCGATTGCGCGCTACGGCGTGACCGACCTGCTGCCAGGCAACGTGCGGATGATCCATGGGCCGGGTTGCCCCGTCTGCGTGCTGCCGATCGGCCGCGTCGACATGGCGATCGAGATCGCCAGGCGACCCGGCGTCATCCTCGCGACCTACGGCGACACCCTGCGCGTGCCGGCCTCGGGCCGCCTGTCCCTGCTCAAGGCCAAGGCCCAGGGCGCCGACGTGCGCATGGTCTACTCGACCCAGGATGCGCTGCGGCTCGCCGAGCAGAACCCGGATCGCGACGTGGTGATGTTCGCGATCGGCTTTGAGACGACCACGCCCCCGACCGCCCTCGCCATCCAGGAAGCCGCGGCCAAGGGACTGGGCAACTTCTGCGTATTCTGCAACCACGTGCTCACGCCGTCCGCCATCTCGCACATCCTCGAGTCCCCCGAGGTGCGCGACATCGGCACGGTGCCGATCGACGGTTTCGTCGGGCCGGCACACGTTTCGACCATCATCGGCAGCCGGCCGTACGAGTTCTTCGCCGAGGAATACCAGAAGCCCGTCGTCATCGCCGGCTTCGAACCGCTGGACGTGATGCAGGCCATCCTGATGCTCGTGCGGCAGGTCAACGACGGCCGCTGCGAGGTGGAGAACGAGTTCTCCCGCGCGGTCAGCCGCGACGGTAACCTGAAAGCCCAGGCGCTGGTCGCCGAGATCTTCGAGCTGCGCCGGCAGTTCGAATGGCGCGGGCTGGGCACCGTCCCCTACAGCGCGCTGCGGATCAAGGAAAAGTATGCGGCCTTCGACGCCGAGCGACGCTTCGCCCTGGTGGACAGGCAGGTCGCCGATCACAAGGCCTGCGAGTGCGGCGCCATCCTGCGCGGTGTGAAGCAGCCGGCCGACTGCAAGCTGTTCGGCACGGCCTGCACCCCCGAGAATCCACTGGGCAGCTGCATGGTGTCCTCCGAGGGCGCCTGCGCGGCCCATTACACCTACGGACGCTTCCGCAGCGTCGCGCGCCCGGCCACCGCGGCCGCCTCACCATGAAGCGCGGCTACACGCGAGCCCTCGACTTCCGCCACGGCCAGGTCGAGATGACGCACGGCAGTGGCGGCCGGGCGATGGCGCAGCTGATCGAGGAACTGTTCGTCGCCTGCTTCGACAACGAGGCGCTCAAGCGCCTGGACGACCAGGCGCAGGTCGAGGTGCCCGCCGGCCGCCTGGTCATTGCCACCGATTCCCACGTGGTCTCGCCGCTGTTCTTCCCCGGCGGCGACATTGGCTGCCTGTCGGTGCACGGCACGATCAACGACGTCGCGATGGCGGGGGCGCAGCCGCTGTACCTGGCGGCGGCTTTCATCCTCGAGGAGGGGTTGCCGCTGGCCGAGTTGCGGCGCATCGTCGAGTCGATGGCGAAGGCCTCACGCGAGGCCGGCGTGCCGGTCGTCACCGGCGACACCAAAGTCGTCGAGCGCGGCAACGGCGACGGCGTCTTCATCACGACGACCGGCGTGGGCGTAGTCCCTTCCGGCATCGACGTTTCCGGCTCGCGCGCGCGCCCCGGGGACGCGGTGCTGGTCAGCGGCACGATGGGTGATCACGGCGTCGCCATCATGTCGCTGCGCGAGAACCTCTCCTTCGGGACGACCATACAGTCCGACACCGCGGCGCTGCATGGCCTGGTCGCGACGATGCTCGAGGCCGTCCCCGGCGTGCACTGCCTGCGCGACCCGACGCGCGGTGGCCTGGCCACCACGCTCAACGAGCTGGCGCGCCAGTCGGGCGTCGGCATCGTCATCGGCGAGTCGCGCATCCCGGTTCGCAGCGAGGTGAACGCCGCCTGCGAATTCCTGGGTCTCGATCCGCTCTACGTGGCCAACGAGGGCAAGCTCATCGCCATCTGTTGTCCCGGAGATGCCGACGCACTGCTCGCCGCGATGCGCAGTCATCCGCTCGGCCGCGAGGCGGCGATCATCGGCGAGGTCATCGAGGACGAACATGCCTTCGTGCAGATGGATACGGCTTTCGGCGGCCGGCGCGTCGTGGACTGGCTGACCGGCGACCAGCTGCCGCGGATCTGTTAGCAAGGAAGCCCTGTACAGGCCATGAAGATCCTGCTGTTGACGCACGCCTTCAACGGGCTGGCGCAGCGCCTGTACGTCGAGCTGTGCGAGCGCGGCCACGAGCTGTCCGTCGAGTTCGACATCAACGACACCGTCACGCGCGAGGCGATCGCCCTCTTCCGTCCGGAACTGGTCATCGCACCTTTCCTGAAGCGCGCCATTCCCGAGGATATCTGGCGGCAGGTACGCTGCCTGATCGTGCATCCGGGCATCCGTGGCGACCGCGGCCCGTCGGCACTCGACTGGGCGATCCGCGAGCGCGCCAGTCAGTGGGGCGTGACGCTGCTGCAGGCCGACGCGGAAATGGATGCCGGAGACACCTGGGTGGCGTCCGGCTTCGCCATGCGCGAGGCGGCCAAGAGCAGCCTGTACCGCCGCGAAGTCACCGATGCGGCAGCGCGCTGCGTGCTCGAGGCCGTCGGCCTCGCCGCCGATCCCTCGTTTGCACCCAGGCCCCTGCGGCCGGGCGACCCGTCTGTCCTCGGCCATTGGCGGCCATTGATGCGCCAGGCGGACCGGACCATCGACTGGCAGGCAGACGACACCGACACCGTGCTGGCCAAGATCCATGCCGCCGACGGTTTCCCCGGCGTGATCGACGAGGTCGAAGGGCTGTCCTGCCGGCTCTTTGGCGGCTGGCGCGAGCAGGACCTTTCCGGGCAGGGCGCCAGGCCGGGGCGGGTGACCGCCACGCGTGATGGCGCGATCCTGCGTGCGACCCGCGACGGTGCCGTCTGGATCAGCCACCTGAGGGACGAGAACGACTCCGCGGCCATCAAGCTGCCGGCCACGACGGTGCTCGGCAGCCGGCTAGCCGACCTGCCCGAGCTGCCCATCGCCCTGGATGCGCCGCTGGAAGTTTCCGGGTTCCGGGAACTGGCGTACTTCGAGCGCGGCGAGGTCGGCTTCCTGTCATTTGAGTTCCACAACGGCGCCATGTCTACCAAGCAATGCCGGCGGCTGGCCGAGGCGCTGCGGCAGGTCCAGAGACGACCGACGCGGGTCCTGGTCCTGCTCGGGGGAACCGAGTTCTGGTCCAATGGCATTCACCTGAACGCCATCGAAGCGGCTGCCAACCCCGCGGATGAGTCCTGGGAAAATATCAACGCGATCGACGACGTTTGTCTCGAGATCATGTCTTTTACAGACAAATTCGTGATTTCAGCCCTGCGCGGCAACGGCGGTGCGGGGGGCGTGTTCCTGGCGCTGGCCGCCGACGAGGTCTGGGCCCGTGACGGGGTCGTGCTGAACCCGCATTACAAGAACATGGGCAACCTGTACGGCTCCGAATACTGGACCTACCTGCTCCCGCGCCGGGTCGGCGCCGAGGGGGCCGGCCGCATCATGAGCAACCGCCTGCCGATCGGCGCCGAGGCCGCAGGCCGGACGGGCCTGGTCGACACGGTGATCGGTGGCGATTCGGCAGGCTACCTCGAGCAGGTCGCCGAGCGCGCCGCGCGGCTGGCCACGGCGGACGACTACCTGGCCCGGCTGGCGGCCCGAAACCGGCGCCGCGAGGCCGACGCCCGGGAGAAGCCCCTGGCCGCCTACAGGGAAGCGGAGCTGGCCAGGATGCGACTGAATTTCTACGGATTCGACCCGAGCTACCACGTCGCCCGACACCGCTTCGTGCACCGCACGCCGCAGTCCTGGACGCCCCGGCACCTGGCCGCCCACCGCCGCCTGTAGGAAAAGGGGACATTCCTATTTTTTCTGCCGCACGCAGGACGTGGGCGTCGACTGCTGGAAAGGAAAATAGGAATGTCCCCTTTTCTGGCCGCGTGCCGAAGGGTCGCTCGATTCACGAACCCTGATACGCCAATCCTGGTTCGCTTACTACGCAATCCTCCCGAGACGGTTCTTCCAGAACCGCACCATGTGAGGCTATCCACATGTCGGGGCTGGTGTTTTTCGTGTTGCGGGTTATGCCTATCCTCCCGTAGCATTCGCGGAATTCACGTTGAGCGGGTGATATCGAGCCGTGGCGGGTGATACGGCCCGGGGCCTTGTATACCCGGCCACATCACGATGCGGGAACGTGAAGGCGACACACCAAGGGAGACAAGCCGTCCATGGCCAACTCGAAGAGATTGCTCGCAGCGCTGACCGGCGTGATCGCCGCGACGGTGGGCCTGCCTGCGCGGGCTGACTGGAGCCTCGTCAACATGCCGGTCGGCGTCACCGAGCTGTCGCAAGACATCCACGGACTGCACATGCTGATCCTCTGGGTCTGCGTGGCGATCGCCGTGTTTACTTTCGGCGCGATGATTTACGCCCTGGTGAAGTTCCGCAAGTCGAAGGGCGCCATCGCTGACACGAGCCTGCTGCACAGCACCAAGCTGGAGATCGCCTGGACCATCGTCCCGGTCTTCATCCTGATCGGCATGGCCATTCCCTCCGTCGAGACGCTGATCAAGATCGAGGACACGACCGGCTCCGAGATGACGATCAAGGCCACCGGCTACCAGTGGTTCTGGCAGTACGACTATCTGGACTCGGGCGTTTCCTTCTACAGCCGGCTCGCCGAGTCGAGCAACGAGACGCGCCAGCTCGGCTCAGGCAAGGATCCCCGCAGCGTGGAGCATTACCTGCTCGACGTGGATCACCCGCTGGTCATCCCGACCGGCACCAAGGTCCGGCTGCTGCTGACCGCCAATGACGTCATCCACTCCTGGTGGGTGCCCGACTTCGGCATGAAGCGCGATGCGATTCCCGGCTTCGTCAACGAGATGTGGATCAAGGTGGACGAGGACAAGCCGGGCACCTACCGCGGACAGTGCGCGGAGCTGTGCGGGCGCGACCATGGGTTCATGCCCATCGTCGTGATAGCCAAGCCGAAGGCCGAGTTCGAGGCCTGGCTCGCCGAGCAGCAGGCGGCGGCGCAAGCGGCGCCGACCGAGGCGCCGACCGAAGCGGCGGCCGCCACGGCTGCGACGAATACGGGGGCCGCAGAGGCCGTGACGCTGGCGAAGGCGGAGTAAACCGACATGGCACACCACGAGCATACGGCGGATGCCGCCCACCACGACGAGAAGCCCCACGGCATCACCCGCTGGCTGACGACCACGAACCACAAGGACATCGGCACGATGTACCTGTTGTTCTCGCTGGCGATGTTCCTCATCGGCGGCCTGTTCGCCATGGTCATCCGCGCCGAGCTGTTCCAGCCGGGCCTGCAGTTCGTCGACCCCGGCTTCTTCAACCAGATGACCACGATGCACGCGCTGCTGATGGTCTTCGGCGCGGTCATGCCGGCAACCGTCGGCCTGGCCAACTGGATGATCCCGATGCAGATCGGCGCCCCGGACATGGCGCTGCCGCGCATGAACCTGTTCAGCTTCTGGCTGTTGTTCTTCGCCTTCATGCTGCTCTTGTCCACGCTGTTCCTGCCGGGCGGCGCGCCCGCTTCGGGCTGGACGCTCTATCCCCCGCTGGTGCTGCAGACCGGCAACGCCTTTCCCGTCGCGGTATTCGCGATTCATCTGATGGGCGCGTCGTCGATCATGGGCGCGATCAACGTCATCGTGACCATCATGAACATGCGCGCCCCGGGCATGACCCTGCTGAAGATGCCATTGTTCTCCTGGTCGTGGCTGATCACGGCCTACCTGCTGATTCTCGTCATGCCCGTGCTTGCCGGCGGCGTGACGATGCTCCTGACCGATCACTTCTTCGCCACCAGCTTCTTCAACCCGGCCGGCGGCGGCGACCCGGTGCTGTTCCAGCACGTGTTCTGGTTCTTCGGGCACCCCGAGGTCTACATCATGATCCTGCCGGCCTTCGGCATCGTCTCGGAGATCCTGCAGACCTTCTCGCGCAAGCCGATCTTCGGCTACGAGGCCATGGTGTACGCGATCGCCTCGATCGCCTTCCTGTCCTTCATCGTCTGGGCGCACCACATGTTCACGGTCGGCATGCCGCTGGCCGGGCAGATGTTCTTCACGCTCTCGACCATGCTGATCGCCATCCCGACCGGCGTGAAGGTGTTCAACTGGACGGCGACCATGTGGCGCGGTTCGCTGACCTTCGAGCCACCGATGCTGTTCGCGATCGCCTTCCTGTTCCTGTTCACGATCGGCGGTTTTTCCGGCCTGATGCTCGCGATTGCGCCGGCCGACTTCCAGTACCAGGACACCTACTTCGTGGTGGCGCACTTCCACTACGTGCTGGTTCCCGGCGCGGTCTTCGCGATCATGGCCGCGGTCTATTACTGGCTGCCGAAGTGGACCGGCCATATGTACGACATGAAGCTGGCCAAGTTCCATTTCTGGATGTCGACCATCTTCGTCAACGTGCTGTTCTTCCCGCAGCACTTCCTCGGCCTGGCGGGCATGCCGCGTCGCATCCCGGACTACGCCACGCAGTTTGCCGACTGGAACATGGTCTCCTCGATCGGCGGCTTCGGTTTCGGGCTGTCACAGCTGCTGTTCGTCTACATCATCTTCAAGACGGTGCACAGCGGCGAAAAGGCCACGGCGGCCGTATGGGATCAGCCTACAGGCCTGGAGTGGACCGTGCCGTCGCCGGCGCCGTACCACACCTTCGACACGGCCCCCGAGGTCAAGTGAGGCCATGAACGACCCGACCCCCCAGGACGCTCCGGCGCTGCGCAGGCGCAACGTCCGTTTCGCCGCCGTGCTCGGCCTGGTCGCGGTCGTGGTCTACATCGCCTTCTTCGTCATCAAGGGCATGGGCTGAGGCAATGACCGGCAACCGCCAGGACAAGACCGGCAGGAGGCGCGCCAACCTGGGCCTGGCGGGGCGCCTGCTGATCATGGTCGCCGGCAGCTTCGCCTTCGGCTACGCGCTGGTGCCGCTCTACAGCGTCTTCTGCGAAGTCACCGGCATCGGCTCGCGCGAGAAGCTGCTGCAGGCGTCGACGGCGGACTCCACGACCGCCGACCTTTCGCGCACCGTCGTCGTGGAATTCGTGTCCTCGACGCCGGGTTCCGGCGAGTGGGAGTTCCATCCCAACCTCGCCAGCATGGAAATCCACCCCGGCAAGCTCTACGAGGCCACTTTCCATGCGCGCAACCTGAGCGGCCGTGAAATCACCGGCCAGGCGGTGCCGAGCATTTCGCCGGGCCGCGCGGCGCTCTACTTCCACAAGACCGAGTGCTTCTGCTTCACGCCGCAGCACTTCGCCGAGGGCGAGGTCAAGGAGATGCCGGTGCGCTTCATCGTCGACCGCGCCCTGCCAAAGAGCGTCGACCGGCTGACACTTTCGTATTCGTTTTTCGACAGCGGGCGGCTGGCGCAGCGCTCGTCCGGATCCAAGGGCTGATCAAATGGCGGCCGAGACGCCGCCCGAATGGGGAACACTCTGATGGCACACGCTGCTCACGCGCACGACCCGGACAAGTACTACATCCCGCACGGCAGCACGCTGCCGTTCTTCGGGTCGGTGATGCTGTTGGTCCTCATGGCCGGCGCGGCGCTGTTCCTGTCGCATGTCAGCGGCGGCGGCTGGGTGCTTGTTGCCGGGCTGGCCGGGCTGTTCACGCTGTTCTACCGCTGGTTCGGCACGGTGATCGCGGAAAACCAGGCCGGCATCTACAACATGCAGGTCGACCGTTCCTTCCGCATGGGAATGATGTGGTTCATCATCTCCGAGGTCATGTTCTTCGCCGCGTTCTTCGGCGCGCTGTTCTACGCCAGGCAGCTGGCCCTGCCCTGGCTCGGCGGCGAGGGCGGCAAGGCGGTCTCCACGTTGCTGCATCCGGGCTTCGAGGGCAGCTGGCCCTTCGGCGGCAACGGCCCGGCGCGGCTCGGGCCCCATGAGGGCGGCGAATTCGAGGTCATGCATCCCTGGGGCCTGCCGGCGCTGAACACCGCGTTGCTGCTGACCTCGGGCGTGACCCTGACCATCGCGCACCATGCGCTGAAGGACGGCAGGCGCGGCATCCTCAAGGTCTTCCTGGCGCTGACCTTCATCCTCGGCTTCATCTTCCTCGGCGTGCAGGCCTACGAATACCACCACGCCTGGACGGAGTTGGGCCTGCAGCTGGGCACGGGCGTGTACGGCTCGACCTTCTTCATGCTGACCGGCTTCCACGGCCTGCACGTGACCGTCGGCGCGATCATGCTGCTGGTCATCTGGCTGCGCGTGATGAAGGGGCACTTCACGCCCGAGCGGCACTTCGCCTTCGAGGGCGTGGCCTGGTACTGGCACTTCGTCGACGTCGTCTGGCTGGGACTGTTCGTATTCGTCTACTGGGTCTGACGAAGAGTCGGCGGCGGCGCCGTCCCGGACTAGTTCTTGCCGGCGATCGACACGACTTTCGCGTCAGCGGTACGCTCGCGTTCGACCGCCTCCGGTTCGTCCTCCAGGCGCAGCAGCTTGCCGTCGACCGTAGCGCCGCATTCCAGCTTCATCGAGCGATAGGTGATATTGCCGGTCACGCTGGCATTGGCCTGCAGTTCCAGGAAGTGCTCGACCTCGAGGTCGCCCTCTACCCGGCCATTGATCACCGCGTCGTAGACCTTGACGGTGCCGACGATGGCGCCCTTGTCGCTCAACACCAGCAGACCATCGTCGCCGGGCCCGCTGAGCACGTTGCCCTCGACGCGGCCGTCGATGCGCACGCCGCGCTCGAATATCACGTCGCCACGGACGCAGGTGTCGTGGGCCAGCAGGCTCGACAGGCGGCCGATATCCACGGACGCGGCTTTCTTCTTCCAGAACATGATCCTTACCTCCGAATCAGGGTTATCGCCCTTCGGGACGCGTGGCGTCCCCACTCCGGGCGGCCAGGAACTGGACCTGGCGAGTGAGTTCCGCGACCTGGTCGTTGAGTCCCGCGGCCTGCCGCTCGACCTCGTCCCGCGTTGCATGCTCGACAGCCAGTTCCGTGCGCAGGCGCTCGACTTCCGCCTGAAGCGCCTGCTGCCGTTGCTGCCCGGCAGCGGTATCCGCCACGCCGACCAGGGCCTTCCCCATCACGACGCCGCTTGTGACCAGCAGCAGGCACAATGCCAGCAGGGCGATGCCGGGCCATTGCAACCAGCGCGGTTGCCGCAGCCGGGGCTCGAGACTCGCGTGAGTGAGCCAGTGCGTGTCGACGACCCGGCGTTTCATCTGCCACCCGCGTCAGGACTCATCGCGGGCCAGGTACGGTCCCGGCTGCACGGGCGTCCCGTCGCGCAGGATTTCGAAGTGGACGTGCGGACCCGTGGACCGGCCGGTAGAGCCGACGGTCGCAATCTCCTGGCCGGGCAGCACCAGGTCGCCCGGCTTGACCAGGATCCGCGACGCGTGGCCATAGCGCGTCACGAGCCCGCCGCCGTGGTCGATCTCCACGGTCCTGCCATAGGCACCGTTGGGTCCTGCACGACGGACGCGTCCACCGGCGCTGGCCAGGATCGGCGTACCGTAGGCTGCGGGATAATCGAACCCCGTATGTCGCGCTGGCCGGCCGGTGAACGGGTCGAGTCGCCGGCCAAAGCCCGAGGAAATCGCGATGCCCGCCACCGGCGGCCGACTGGGATACGCCATCCGGTCGAGGTCATGCCGTGCAACGGCCGCCTCGACGATGCCAATGCCTGCCTCGAGTTCATCGAGACCCCGATCGAGCCGGACGAGTGTTGCACCGAAGCCGCCCTGGCTGTTGATCGCGGGCGTGACCAGCGGTCCGCCAGCCGGGGCGGCAGGGATGCGGTCTTGTGGGATCGCCCCCTGGGAGCCGGGAGCCGGCCTGGCGCCAACGCGTTCGGCCAGCCGTGCCGCCTCGGCTTCCAGGCGGATCAGCCGGCCCGACAAGGTACCGACCTGCTGGATGAGCTCGCGGTTGCCCGGCTGGCTGGAATCGAGATCCAGGGATTCAAGACCCCCCGCCCCGCCGGCTGCAGCGGCTGCGCCGCTGCCAAGGTGGAATCCCAGGGCGACACCGCCCAGCAGCCCGGCCATGGTCAGCACACTTATGGCGGCAAAAAGCGTGCGGATCCTGACGGTGTGTAGTCCGGATTCAGCCAGGCTTCCAGCGGAGAAGATCACCAGTGCCACTGTCCGGCCCCCATGGTTCGCCGGGTCCGCAACCCGGCAAGACTGTCAGACGCCGCCATAGCGCCGCGCGAAATCCGGGCCGATAAGGACCCGTGCCAGAATGGTGTCAGGAGACTGCGGGCAGCGCTGTGACGCGGGACACAGTGTCGGGACGGCCCACCGCGACGTAGCGGCATCCCCGCCACCAGGCGCGCACAGGTGACGTAACGCGGATGGCGGATGGCGGATAGCAAGAACGTGAGTCGTCAGTCGTGAGTGGTGAGCCGGAAGAACGGGACGCTGCCAGGCTCCCACGGGGTGCCTGGCACCCCTGGCCCGGAGGCCGGATGCCCCGGCGAGCGAGTTTCGGCTTTCCGAGCGAGCGGGCATGCCCGGCCTCGCGGGAGCCTCTCTCT
>Ga0316195_10001476_pt1 | contig 10544 bp, 7 predicted proteins | sample Phised1_MG_FD_204937 | JGI IMG/M metagenome (GOLD analysis project Ga0316195, IMG submission 204937) | Coastal sediment microbial communities from Maine, United States - Phippsburg sediment 1 | ecosystem: Environmental > Aquatic > Marine > Coastal > Sediment | place: USA: Maine | collected...
TGGACTATGTCAGGGGCCGGCCGTTCGCGCCCAGGGGTGAGGCCTGGGATCAGGCGGCCGCGTTCTGGAGCGACCTGCATTCCGATGCCGATGCTGTATTCGATCGCGAAGTGCGGATCGACGCCAGCGAAATCGCGCCGCAGGTCACCTGGGGAACTTCACCCGAGATGGTTTGCGCGATAAACCGGCGCATTCCGGATCCGGCCTCCGAAGCCGACCCGATCAAGGCCAGCGGCATGCAGGCGGCGCTGAATTACATGGGTCTGAAAGCCAACATGCCGTTTGACGAGGTCGTTGTCGACAAGGTGTTTATCGGTTCGTGTACCAATTCACGGATCGAGGATTTGCGCGCCGCCGCGGTCGTTGTCAAGGGTCGGAAAATCGCGCCTAACATCAAACTGGCGATGGTCGTTCCCGGTTCTGGCCTGGTGAAGCAGCAAGCCGAGAAAGAGGGGCTGGATCAACTGTTTATCGATGCCGGATTCGAATGGCGCGAACCCGGTTGTTCAATGTGCCTGGGCATGAATGCCGACCGACTCGAACCGGGGGAGCGCTGCGCGTCCACTTCGAACCGTAACTTTGAAGGTCGCCAGGGTGCGGGCGGGCGCACGCACCTGGTTTCGCCGGCAATGGCTGCAGCGGCGGCCATCGAAGGCCATTTTGTCGACGTGCGCGAACTTGCATGAATCGAGGTGTGAGAATCCGGGCATTGACACCAGTGCTGTTGTTAACCCAGTTGTTGATGCTCTGTGGCCTTGCCGGTCGTAACACCGTGGAGGTTTCAGCGTGGGCATGAAAAAACCGGGTGAGAAATGTTCAAACAGGACCGGCGACTGCGCCGGTTCCAGTGACTAATTAAAATGACGAGCCAGGCTAATGGATAAATTTACCAACTTTAACGGCATCGTTGCCGCCTTTGATCGCTCTAATATCGATACGGACGCTATCATCCCGAAGCAGTACCTGAAATCGATCAAGCGCTCCGGTTTTGGCGTGAACCTGTTTGACGACTGGCGTTACCTCGACCCGGGCGAGCCGGGACAGGATCACTCGCAACGTCGGCTCAATCCGGATTTTGTGCTCAATCGTGAGCCATTTGATCGGGCGCAGATCTTGCTGGCGCGGGAAAACTTTGGTTGCGGTTCCTCGCGTGAGCACGCGGTCTGGGCCTTGATGGACTTTGGTATCAAGGTGGTTATCGCGCCCAGTTTCGCTGATATTTTTTACAATAATTCGTTCAAGAACGGCTTGCTGCCGATTGCCCTGGACAATGACTCCGTCGAGCAACTGTTCAAGCTATGCCAGGATCCGCAGAATCATCGACTTGACGTCGACCTGGAGCGCCAGCTTGTAATCACTGCGAGCGGCGTCGAAATGGCATTTGAGATCGATGAGTTTCGCAAGTATTGCCTGCTGAACGGCCTCGATGACATTGGCCTGACGATGCAAAAGGCCGACCGCATCAAGGCGTTCGAGCAGCAGTATTACCAGAAAATGCCCTGGTTGAGGTAGGGTTTCCGATGAGCGCAAAGATTGCAATTCTGGCCGGCGACGGTATCGGACCGGAAATCATGGGGGCGACGCTTGGCGTGCTCGAGTGTCTGCAGCAGGAGTTTGGATTCAGCGCCGAGACGGAATCAGCTGCCATTGGTGGTGCGGGTTACGATCAACATGGCCAGCCGCTGCCCGAGCAAACCCTCGATATCTGCCGGCAGGCAGACGCCATCCTGTTCGGCGCGATCGGTGGTCCGCAATACGACTCGCTTGCGCGCGACCTGCGCCCGGAAAAGGGGCTGCTCAAGCTGCGTTCGGCGCTTGAGCTCTTTGCCAATTTGCGCCCGGCGATCCTGTATCCCCAGCTTGCCAATGCTTCGAGCCTGAAGGCGGAACTGGTTGCAGGCCTCGATATCATGATCGTACGCGAGCTCACCGGCGGCATTTATTTCGGCGAGCCACGCGGCATCCGTAAACTTGACAACGGCGAGCGCCAGGGATTTAACACGCTGGTGTATGCCGAGCACGAAATTGAGCGCATCGCGCGCTCGGCATTCGCGATTGCGCGCCTGCGCAACCGGCGGCTGTGTTCCGTGGACAAGGCCAACGTGCTCGAAGTTTCAGAACTCTGGCGCGAAGTGGTGACCCGGGTCGGCGCGGATTATGCCGACGTCGAGTTAAGCCACCTCTATGTCGATAACGCGTCGATGCAGTTGGTGCGCGCGCCCAAACAATTTGACGTCATGGTTACCAGTAACCTGTTTGGCGACATCCTGTCGGATACCGCGGCGATGCTGACCGGGTCGATTGGCATGTTGCCTTCGGCCTCACTGGATGCAAACGGCAAGGGTATGTACGAGCCAGTGCACGGTTCTGCGCCCGATATCGCTGGGCAGAATATTGCCAACCCCCTGGCCACTATACTTTCGCTGGCGATGCTGCTGCGTTACAGCCTGCAGCAGCCGGAGTTGGCGCAACGCATCGAGGCCGCCGTGGGCGCAGTTCTGGACCAGGGATTGCGCACGGCCGACATTGCCGCGGGTGCGGATAGCATCGGTACCCGGCAGATGGGCGAGGCAGTCGTCGCGGCAATTCGTGCCGGCGCCAGTTAAGCGGTCACAGAGAGATATTTATGAACAGGGTAGGATTTGTCGGCTGGAGAGGCATGGTCGGTTCCGTGCTGATGCAACGCATGCTCGACGAGCAGGATTTCAGGCAGATTGAAGAGCCTGTGTTTTTCACCACTTCGCAGGTTGGAGCGCCGGGTCCGGATGTCGGCCGGGGCGCGGAGGCGTTACGCGATGCGGGCGACCTGCAGCAGCTGCAAAAGATGGACGTCATCGTCAGCTGCCAGGGCGGTGACTACACCCGGCAGATACATGCCGACCTGCGCGGCGCTGGCTGGCATGGCTACTGGATCGATGCTGCTTCGACACTGCGCATGCAGGACGACAGCGTTATTATTCTCGATCCCGTCAATCGGTCGGTTATCGACGCCGCGCTGCATGCGGGCAAGCGAGATTTTATTGGCGGTAACTGTACGGTCAGCCTGATGATGATGGCCATGGGCGGGCTGTTCGAGCATGACCTGGTCGAATGGATGAGCGTGATGACATACCAGGCCGCTTCCGGGGGCGGGGCGCGCCACATGCGCGAGTTGATCGCGGGTATGGGCAGCCTGCACCAAAGCGTGGCTGCGATGCTCGACGACCCGGCAGCGGCCATTCTGGAAATCGATCGGCGCGTCACCGAGCAAATGCGTTCATCCGACTACCCCAGCGAACAGTTTGGCGTGCCCCTGGCAGGAAGTCTGATCCCCTGGATAGATTCGCAGCTCGACAACGGGCAGAGCCGTGAAGAATGGAAGGCCGGGGTCGAAGCGAACAAGATTCTGGGTCGTGGTTCCGAGCAAATCCCGATCGACGGTCTGTGTGTGCGGGTTGGCGCCATGCGTTGTCATTCCCAGGCGCTTACCGTCAAGCTCAAACAGAATCTTCCCGTCGATGAAATCGAGCAATTGCTCGCGGCCTCCAACGATTGGGTTCGGGTTTTGCCAAACGACCGGCAAATCACGATGGAGCGACTCTCTCCCGCCGCGGTAACCGGCTCGCTGGATATCCCGGTCGGTCGTTTGCGCAAGATGAACCTTGGTGAGGAATATCTCGCCGCCTTTACCGTCGGTGATCAATTGCTCTGGGGCGCGGCGGAACCATTGCGACGTATGCTGAATATACTGCGCGAACACTAGACTATCTCCTATGCCTCATAATATAGCGCTATCCCATGCCAGCGGTATCGCTGCCCAGGCCATTCTCGAAAAACTGCCTGAATCGGCTGTCGCGCCAGATTCTCTGGTTTTGCTCGACGAAGAGGCCAACATCGGCAAGCGCATTGCCTATGCCGGCAGTCACCGGAAACTGCTCGATCAGCATCAATACGACCTGAGTGAATGTGCGGCGCTGCTGATGCCGCAAGCCGACCCGATCCTGGAAGCCCAGGCCCTGCAACAGGGCTGCCTGGTGATTAGTCACGCCGTAGATGATCCGGCGGCGCCCATTTTTGTCGGTTCGAGCGTTGCTGAACCTGATATTGCCTACAATACCTCGCGCCTGCGTCTTGCCGGTGAGGAACTGTGCTGCCTGCTGCCGGTGTTGCGAGAACTCGATCGGCTGACGCCGATTACAAGCTTGCACCTGACCCTGTTCCGCAGTGTCGAGTTTAAAGGCAAGGCCGGAGTCGACGAACTGGCCGGTCAAACCGTGAATCTGTTGAACTCGCGGGAAGTCGATTGTGGGGTGTACCCGCAGCAGATTGCCTTCAATTTGATACCGGAGGCAACGGGTCCGAGGCTGGATACGGATTTTCGCCAGTATTTGGCCAATCGTGCCTGTCACCTGGCGCTGCAAACCGTTAATGTGCCGCTGTTTCATGGGTTTTCGGCGGCGGTGCAGATTGGCTTCGCCGGGGGGGTCGATGCACAGGCCTGTCGGCAGTCTCTGGCGAATCTCAAAGATGTAACGGTGAGCGATTCAGTAGTTACCCCGATCACCGACTGTAATCAGTCGTTTGGGTGTGCTATAAGCCACCTGCAACAGGGCTCGAATGAAGCGACAGATCTGCAATTCTGGTTGGTCGCTGACCCGATGAGATACGGATTGGCAAATAATTACGTGAATGTTGTAGACTTTTTGCTAAAATCGTTTTTGTAATCTATAGTTACATCTACTTGTGAAAGTGCTTTCTTTAAAGTAAATTCTCTGACTGTCACCGCAGGTGCATGGATTTTAAAGCACTCTAAATAAGAAATAAGTCAGGAGCTGGGAGACTAAACGTGCGTAATCTGGGTCTATCAATAGCATTGTGGTTGGCGGCAATATTGCCGACAAGCAGCCTTGCCCTGGGTCTTGGTGAGATTGAAGTTAATTCATTCCTGAACCAGCCCCTGAATGCGGAAATCGAGGTGCTATCAGCGCGCCCCGGTGAAATCGACGATTTGCTGGTGAGCCTCGCTTCGCGCGAAGCGTTTACTCGTGCCGGTTTGGCGCGCCCCCGGCATCTGTCTGATCTCAAGTTTGCTGTGAACAAAAGCGAGGACGGTAATTCTGCCGTTATCGCAGTAACCACACGGTCCGCGGTAAAAGAGCCATTCCTTAATTTCCTTGTCGAAGCAGACTGGTCCAAGGGCCGCCTGCTGCGTGAGTTTACCGTGTTACTGGATCCGCCTTTCTATGCGGATCAACCGCCACCGGCAGAAAGCATCAGCGAAGGCAGTATGCCTGAAGCCGGCGACGATGCCGGCGCCATGGTCGAACCGCCAGATGCGGGCAGCAGCATGTCGATGCCGCCGGCGGAATCCGATAGCAGTATAACGGAGCCGATCGCGTTGTCGGCGGCAACGGCAGGCACGGGCACCTCCGAGCCCGCGTACAGCCCACCCGCAAGCAGCGAATACGTCGCCGACAGCTCTACAAACATCATCCAGGGTGATGTTTTAGTCGTTAAGGGCGACACCCTGTGGAGCATTGCATCCCGATACAAGGATGACAGCCACAGCATGGCGCAGGTCATGCTCGCGTTTCAGCGTTCCAATCCGAACGCATTCGGTAACGGTAATATCAACAATCTAAAAGTGGGCGCAGTGTTGCGCGCACCCAGCGCGAGCGAGATCGACGCGCTCGGTCAACAGGCAGCCTATGCTGAAGTGCTGACGCAAAACGGGCTCTGGGATGAGTATGTAGCGCGCGTCAGTGGCGTTTCACCGGCAATGGGGAGCAGCGATGGCGGCACCCGGGGTACTGGCGAAGCTGAAGCTGCCAGCGGCGAGCTGAGTTTGCTGATGCCGGGCGAAGGCGATAGTGATTCGACCGGTACGGGCGACGCTGCGGATCTTGACCAGTTGCGGACCAAGCTGGCGCTGGCCGAAGAGGAACTGGAAGCCTCGCGTATCGAGAACAAGGATCTTGAATCCCGAATATCGGAGTTGCAGGCCAGGGTCTCGAAATTCGAAGAATTGCAGAAGATGGTTGAGATCGAAGACGACAGTCTCGCTCAGATACAGGCTGGACAGGGAGCCAAAGCAACCGTCGCTGAGACCGAAACGACGCTCGGCACGGACACTATCAGTGAGACCATCGCGGCCGACGAGCAGGCCTTGCTTGAAGAGTTGCTGGCTGAAGAGGCTGCGGCCCAGGCCGAGGAACAGATCGCCCGGCAGCAGGGTGACATGCCGGATGGTGAGAGCGAAACCAGTTTAACGGATCAGATGACCGACGACGCAGTGCCTGCTGCCGGTAGCGGCGCTGACCAGATCACTGACGACGAGGTTTTGCCGGCACCGGCAATTACCCCGCCTGCACCCGTTATAATCACCGAGTCGGCTGCGGCTTCGCCGTCGATGCTGGACGGAATATTGCCGTCGGGTGTCGCCGACATGATTCCATCGATGGATTTTCTGCTTGACCCGATAGTACTAGCGGCAGTCGGCGGAGTTATCCTGTTACTGCTGGTGCTGGTAGTGGTCAAGCGCCGCAAGGCGGCGCAGGATGACGCTGCGGGTTTTGGCGCAAATGGCGACGACGACCTGTTTGCCAGTGACGATGAAGAGGAGCTCACCCCGATACACCTGACCGAAGCCGAGGACCAGGTACAGACCGATATCAAGGTACCTACCTCGGAGGATATGGACGAGCAGGAGAAGCCGGCAGTTGCGGTAGCCGAAGACGATGATGAATTTGCGGCAACTGCGATCGTTTCGGCAGTCGATATGCCGGAAGCGGAAGAACCGGCAGCTGCAGCAGCTGTGCCGGAACAGGATGATGTGCTCAACGAGGTCGACGTCTACCTCGCTTACGGCCTTTACGACAATGCCGAAGATCTGCTGAATACCAGTCTGGCTGAGCATCCGGATCGTGGCGATTATCGCTCCAAGCTTCTGGATACCTACTTCGCGACAAAGAATGCAGATGCCTTCGTCAAGGAGGCGGAAAATCTCAAGGCGATGGGAGATGCGGCGAATCCATACTGGGCTCGCGTGCAGGTTATGGGTTATGAACTTGCGCCCGACAACGCATTGTTCTCTGATGCCAAGGACAGTGGCCTGAGCGCAGCTGATCTCGAGATTGCCAAGCCCCAGGAGGCCGATTTCGACCTCGGTGGCGGCGATGAAGACGACACCAATTTCTCTTCGACGGATTTCAACCTCGGTGAAGAAGATACCGGTAGTAGTTTCGACGAGACTGATTTCTCAGGCGAAGCCGGAGATCTCGAATCCACGCAGCAACTTGCATCGGCTGCAGGATCAACCGGCACAGCGGGAGACGTTGACGACGACCTGCTCGACCTGCCGGACGACATTGGCGGCGAACTGGAATTCTCGATGGACGACGAGGGCGGTGACGATCTCAAGCTGCCTGCTGATGACCTCGCATTACCGGACGACTTTGACATCGATGCTGATGAGCCGGCGCTAGAGATTGATTCGGGTGAGTTGAATATTGATGACGAACTCGACGATCTTGCAGTAGACAGCGAAGCTCCCGGGGCGCAGAACGAGGGCGATCTTGCGCTCGACTTCGATATGGACGATGACGATGACGAAGCGCTTGATCTTGGCGATGCGCTGGATCTCGATGACGATGTCGAAGCAGTGGATTCGAAGCAGGACGACATCGCCGACGCACCCACCGCGGTAATTACGCCGAACTTCGAAGAAACCGCGGTTCTCGAGATGGATGAAGCGGATGAAGGCGATGACAGCGAAATCGACCTTGGTATGGAAGACACCGCGTTGCGTGATGCCGGTGAACCGGTTGATGACGACGACGATCTGCAACTCGATACTGGCGAAGACGATGACGATGAAGATATTTCGATAATCGACTTTGGTGGTGAGGACTTTGTCGAACCGACCGAATTGGTTCAACCCGTATCTGCCATCGACGACAGCGACGATGACTTTGTGCTGGATGACGACGACGCTGAAGAAGTCCGTACCGGAACTTTCGCGCCCGGGGATTTTGACGAACCTACCGCGGCTGTCGAATCGCTTGCCGGCATGGACGATATGGACGATCTCATGTTGCCCGACGACGTCGACGAGGTCTCCACCAAGCTGGACCTGGCGCGTGCCTTTATTGACATGGGTGATACCGAAGGTGCTCGCGGGAGCCTCGAGGAAGTCATGTCGGAAGGCAATGCCGAACAGAAAGAAGAAGCCAAGGGCCTGCTTGATCAGATCAAGTAGCCCTGGCATATCGGTTTATTGATGGTTTATCGAGTCTGCAGCGCAATCTGCAGGCTCTTTTTTTTGGCCATGCCGAAGCGCCCCGGGGTTGTCCTCACAAGTACCGATACTTTAGATCCAGGCCGTTGAGCGAGGCAGGTGCCGGAAATTGGCCCTGACTTGTGCAGCGACGGCTATCCCGTGGCCTGGCATACCGGGTGACTTGCATTCGTTGGCTTGTGTTCCAGTCCGGCGGAGATCGTCGCTGGCGATTCTGAAACAGGGGTTTTAAGCGTGAGATATGCTCTTGGTATCGAGTACCGGGGAACCGGCTATTGTGGGTGGCAGCGTCAGCCGCACTGCGACTCGGTGCAACAGAATGTCGAGTCGGCGCTGAGTTATGTTGCCAATCACAGGCTTGAACTGACCTGTGCCGGACGTACCGACAGCGGTGTCCACGCGGTTGAACAGGTCGCCCATTTCGATAGTTCTGCAGATCGCAGTGAACGTGCCTGGATGCTGGGTGCCAATTGTCGGTTACCGCGGGATATTCGCATCAAATGGGTCGTGCCCGTGGCGAGTGATTTCCATGCGCGCTTTGCTGCAAAAGCCCGTAGCTACCGATATATCATCATGAACGCCGCGGTGCCGAGTGCCTTGTTTTATGACCTTGCCGCCTGGGAATTCCGCCCGCTGGATCACGAAGCGATGAATGACTGCGCGCAACTGCTACTCGGTGAACACGACTTCAGCAGCTTTCGCGCGGTCGGATGCCAGTCGAAAACGGCGAACCGCAACATTCACCAGATCAGCGTGTCGCGGCGCGGTGAAATGGTATACCTGGATGTCGAGGCAAATGCATTTCTGTACCATATGGTGCGAAATATCGCTGGCAGCCTGCTTGCGGTAGGTAAAGGCGAGCAGGACAGCGAGTGGTTTCGCGATGTTTTTGACGCTCGCGATCGTGATCTCGCCGCGCCCACTGCCATGGCGGCGGGATTATATTTCGTACGGGCGACCTACGCCGACCAATATATGCTCCCCCTCGAGGGTAAAAAAACCGTATTATTCTGATATGAGCGAAACACGCACAAGAATCAAGATCTGCGGGATCACTCGCCTGTGCGATGCGATGCACGCCGCCCGTGCGGGTGCTGATTCCATTGGCCTGGTTTTTCATCCACCAAGCCCGAGGCTTATCGACCTTGAACGATCACTGGAAATTCGGCAGGCTTTGCCGCCCTTTGTCACGGTAACGGCCCTGTTCCTGGATGAGTCCGAGGACTGGGTCGCCGAGGTGTTGCACTATTTGCGCCCCGATTGCCTGCAGTTTCACGGTAACGAGTCTGCCGAATTCTGCGAATCCTGGGCAGTGCCTTATCTGAAATCCATCCCGATGGGTAGTACCGACGATCCTGTTGGCTATGCGGCGCAGCATGGCAAGGCGCAGGGGTTCCTGCTGGATAGCAACGTTGCTGGACGCCAGGGCGGCTCAGGTGATACATTTGACTGGTCAAAAATACCCTCGGCTTTCGAATATCCGCTGATCCTGGCCGGCGGCATCAAGCCGTCGAATGTCGCCGAAGCGATTGTGCAGGTAAAGCCATGGGGCGTGGACGTCAGCACTGGCGTGGAAACGTCCAGAGGCGTCAAGAACAGCGATTTAATCGATCAATTTTTTCAAGAGGTAAAGCGTGGTGACGTCGACAAAACCAGGCCGTAGCACGTTTTATAGGCAGCCAGAGCGGAGCATCATATGAACTGGTTTGAGAAACTGATGCCATCGAAGATTCGTACTTCGGGTGGCAACGACAAGAAAAATGTACCCGAAGGACTCTGGGCCAAATGCGATAATTGCGACGCGATTATTTATCGGGCTGAACTGGAGCGTAATCAGGAAGTTTGCACCAAGTGCGACTTTCATATGCGAATCGGTGCGCGCAGACGTCTTGAGTCCTTTTTCGATGAAGACAGCTACAGCGAGATTGCCGCCAACCTGGAAGCTGACGATGTGCTCAAGTTCAAGGATGACAAGCGATATCGGGACCGGCTCCTGCAGGCGCAAAAACAAACTGGCGAGAAAGACGCGCTGCTGGCGATGCGTGGCACTGTCAAGTCGGTAGAGATGATGGCGGTTGCCTTTGAGTTCCGCTTCATGGGCGGTTCCATGGGTTCCGTGGTCGGCGAGAAGTTCGTGCGCGCCGTCAATACCTGTCTTGAGCATGACCTGCCGTTGATCTGCTTCACTGCAAGCGGTGGTGCGCGCATGCAGGAAGCGCTGTTTTCATTGCTGCAAATGGCCAAGACCAGCGCCGCTCTCACGCGGCTG
>Ga0316195_10001477_pt1 | contig 10543 bp, 8 predicted proteins | sample Phised1_MG_FD_204937 | JGI IMG/M metagenome (GOLD analysis project Ga0316195, IMG submission 204937) | Coastal sediment microbial communities from Maine, United States - Phippsburg sediment 1 | ecosystem: Environmental > Aquatic > Marine > Coastal > Sediment | place: USA: Maine | collected...
TGCTCGACCGGGCGCGCACCACCTACGCGGAGATCGGAGCACTCGGCTGGCTCGCCCGACTGGATGCGCGGCTCGAAGACACGGCTGATGCGCTCGCCTGACTCTTCGCGACCGGCCACCCGCGATGGGTTCGTCCCGTGCGGTTGACCTTCCTGGGCGTTCGCGGCTCGACGCCCGCCCCCGGTCCGGAGTTCGTCCGCTATGGGGGGAACACCTCGTGCATCGCGGTGTCCGAATACGCGGACGCTGCCCCCACCCTCCTGCTCGATGTCGGGACCGGGCTGCGCTCCCTGACCGGGCTGCTGGCCGGGGAGCCCTACCGCGGGTCCGCCCTCGTCAGCCACCTCCACTGGGACCACGTCCAGGGCCTGCCCTTCACCCTCGCCGTCGACCGTGACGACGCGAGGCTCGACCTGTTCGTCCCTGCCCAGGAGGGCAGGTCCGGACTGGAGCTGCTCTCGCAGTCGATGTCCCCGCCCGCGTTCCCGATCACACCCGACCAGCTGCATGGGACGTGGTCGTTCACGGCGGTCGAGCCGGGTTCGTTCGAAGCGGACGGCTTCACCGTGACCGCGTTCGAGGTCTCGCACAAGGGCGGTCGCACGTACGGCTACCGGGTCGACCTCGACGGCGCGTCCCTGGCCTACATCCCCGACCACTCGCCCGCAGCCGGAGTCAGCGCCGAGGCAGCAGCGGTACTGGAGGGGGTCGACGCCCTGATCCACGACGCGCAGTTCCTCGAGCACGAGCGCGCCATCGCCGACCTGTTCGGGCATGCGACGATCGACGACGCCATCGAGCTTGCCGAAAGCGTCCACGCCGGGATGCTCGTCCTGTTCCATCACGGCCCCGGTCGCACCGACGAGGCGCTCGACCGGATGCGGGATGATTTCCGGGCGTCGATGCGCCTGCACTGGGCAGCCGAGGGCGACGTGCTCGATGTGGCGAGCGCTCGAAGCGTCGAAGGCTCCCGCGACTAGCGGATGACCTTGACGTTGAACATTCCGGTTCCCAAGGCGCCCATCACGCGAAGCCACAGGGGCAGGTACATCTCCGTGCCCCGGCACGAGGCGAGGTCGCCGAGGTCGAGCACGTCGGTGTGGCCCATGCTCGTCAGCAGGTCGACGACGACGGACTTCGCAGCAGGGTCATCCCCTGACACGAAGGCCGTGTGCTGGCCATCCGCCAACTGGCGGGGCCGCACCATGAGCTCCGCCGTCATGGTGTTCAGCGACTTGACCACCCGAGTACGCGGAAAGGCCGCCTGAATCTGCTCGCCCAGAGAGTCGGTGTCCTTCACGAACATGGTGGGTGGGAATCCCTGGGAGAAGTCCAACGGGTTCGAGATATCGAGGAGGATCGTCCCGGCCAGGTTCTGCTCTCCCACCTCGGCAAGGGCCGCCAGGGACACCGAGCCGGAAGTGGCGTTGACGACGAGGTCGACGCCATGCGCCACGTCGGCGAAGGCGGCCACGGCGATCTCCGGGTGCGCCTCCGCCCAATCACCGAAGGCACCTTCACCTGCTCCCGAGGCTGCGGTGCGCGCGCGGGCGGATGCCACATCGCGGGTCCCTACGGACACCTCGTGCCCGAGCTCGCCGAGGCGACCGGCGATCGCCTGACCCACCATTCCCGTGCCGACGACGGCGATTCTCATCGATCCTCCTCGCTGCCGCCCATTCTGACCGGCACACCGACCCAAGCCCAACACGCCTCAGCGGCGACGCACGTATCGCCCCGGAATGTGATCCATCGGCGCGACCATCCTCCCCTACGCCGACCCGGCTGCGTTCGTCACCGGCACTGCCGCGCAGTCGGCGCTTGCCAAAGTTCGCCGGGCTCCAAGTGGCGTTCGCGGACGCCATCCGGGGGGACGACGTCGCCATCGTGGACGGGGAGTACGGATGCATCGAAGAGATCGGGAATCCTGCCCGTTCCGTCCACGGCTGGGCCCGCGCGCGTCGGGGTCCGCATGTCATGTGAATTCGGAGGTGGAAGCCTGCCCACCGGGGCTTGCCGTGTGCCACAGTGCCCCTCATGCCCGATCCGTACGTCCTCAAAGGCATCGGCGGCTCCCCACTCGATCCCGACCTCTTCGCCGTACAGGTCGCTGGGGGTCGAGTCACCCGAACGTGGACCCGGAGCCAGTGGGGATCGGGTGTCGGTGGGTCCATCCAAGTTCTGGACGTCGCCGGCGCATCGGTGCTTCCCGGCATCGACGACTCGCATCTGCACGGCTATGAGTTCGGGCGCGCGGTAACGGCGCTCGATCTGCGCCCAGAGACCCGCCCGGGGCTTGTCGATCTGCAAGAAGCGCTGCGGACGGCCGAACCCGAGGCCAACGGATGGATTCGCGGGCTCGGCTGGGATGACAGCCGCATTGCTGGAAGCGGGCCGGGCGGGCAGCTCTGCGCTGCGGATCTCGACGCGGCGCGCGCTGACGTGCCGATGATCCTGACTGACGTGACCGGCCACCAGGCCGTGTGCAACACGATCGCTCTGCGACTGGCCGGACTCCACGACCGTCCCGCTTCCGACCCGGCGGGAGGCGTGATCGTCCGTGACGACTGGGGGCGGCCCACGGGGCTTCTGCGCGAGGCCGCGGTGGCGCTTGTCAACGACGTTCTCCCGCCAATCGCCATCGCGGATAAGGTGTCTGCGATCCGAGCGGCCCAGGAGCGTCTGCTGGCGTCGGGGGTGACGGCCTACACGGACCCCGGGCTGGGGCCTGGTGCACGCACGCTCATGGACGGCACCGGAGACCTGGAAGCCGTCGAGGCCTATCGGCTCCTCGACTCCTCAGGCGACCTGCACGTCCGGGTCGAGGTGATGCTCCTGTTCGGGGGCCTTGGGGGGACGCGAGCGGACGACGTGGCAGCGGGGCTCGACCAGTGGGGTACGCCGTCCCGGATGCCTCGATACGGCAACCTCGGCATCGCCCAGGTGAAGGTGTTCGCGGACGGGATCCCGCGGAGCCGAACTGCCTGGATGCATGAACCGTATGACGACTGCACGCACGGTCATCTGACCGTGGCCGGTGATACCGACGACGCCCGCGTCGCCGAGCTGAGGGCGATCGTTCAGCAGGCGGCCGGCAGAGGGTGGCAGGTCGGGGTTCACACCACAGGGGATCGAGCCACCGAGGTCGTGGTCGACGCCATGGTGGAGCCGGACGCGCAAGCCGCCGAGTTGAGGCACTACATCATCCATGGTGACTTCACCCCGATCGCGACTCTGGAACGGATGGCCAACGCCGGGATCTCCTTGAACGCCAATCCCAGCATCCGCTGGATGATCGGGGACGGCGTCGACGGCATTATCGGCTCCGAACGCGGACGGAGCAGGCAGGCGTTGCGGACTGCCTGGGAGCTCGGCGTCAACGTCTGCTCCTCGTCCGATGCTCCGGTCGCACCACCGGATTGGCGGATGATGGTCGCCGCGGCCGTGAGCAGAGCTACGAGGACTCATCCCAAGGCCAGTGACGAGCAGGGGTTGTCGATGCGAGAAGCCCTGCTGTCGCTGACGCGGAATCCAGCGCGGCAGGGGCATGCGGAGACCTGGCGCGGCTCGATCAACACGGGCATGGTCGCCGACCTCGTCGTCATGGATGGCCCGATCGACACGGACGAGCCTTGGGCGCTGCCGGAGACACCAGTCCGGGCAACCATCGTTGGAGGGCACGTTCGGTACGGGACCGTCTGACCCGAGACGGTGCTACTGTCCGCCGCAGGTCGGGAGGAGTCCATCGTGAACGTCGTGGTCATCGTGGCCGACCAACTGCGGGCGGACCACCTCGGTCACGAGGGCGTGTACCCCGTACGAACACCTCATGTCGACGGCCTCGCCGCTACCGGCCGCCGATTCACCCGCGCTTTCGTGGCCAACCCGGTTTGCATGCCGAATCGCGCGACGATCATGACCGGACGCTGGCCCTCGGCTCATGGACTGCGGACGAACGGCCTGCCGCTCGACCCCAGCGCTGGCACGTTTCCCCGAGTGCTGCGCGCGAGGGGGTACTCCACGGCGGCGGTCGGCAAACTTCACCTCCAGCCGATGGGCTGGCCCTTCGAGGAGTTCCAACTCGAGGAGATCAAGCACGCGATGCCACTGCTCTGGGAGCAGGCGGTCGAGCGCTTCGGCGGCGACTTCGTCTCCTGGGAGGACTATGAAAGGCACGCATCAGCTGAGGTGGTGCTTCCCCCCGACTACTACGGGTTCGACGACGTCGCCCTGACGGTCGGCCACGGGGACCGCATGTCTGGCAACTACGTAGCCTGGGCGCGCGAACGAGGGTGGGATCCGCTAACCCAAGCCGGCGTCGCGCATTCTCCGGACGCCTACGGCGGGTGGGGCCAGGTGTATGAGTCGGCCGTTTCCGCTGACCTGCATCCGACGACGTACGTGATGGAACAGGCAATCGAGAGGCTTCGGAGCGCTGCGGTCGGGACCAAGCCCTTCTGCCTGTATGTCTCGTTCCCCGACCCGCATCACCCGTTCGCCCCGCCGTCCGAGTACTGGTCGCGTCACGACCCTGCCGACGTCCCGCTCCCCATCACCTTCACCGACGATCATCGCGCTTCGCCGGAGTACATCCGCCGGATCGTTCAGCAGCGCGGGGTTCCGAACGAAGACCCGACCATGACGTGGGCCCCCACGGAGGAGCAGTTCCGACGAGCCCTTGCCGCCGAGATGGGATCGATCGAGTTCATCGATGACTCAGTCGGCCGGATCCTGTCTACGCTGCACGACCTCGGGCTCGAGGATGACACCCTTGTGGTCTTCACGGCCGACCACGGTGATGTGTTCGGCGATCACGGCCTAATGCTCAAGCACTTCACGCACTATCGCGGGGTGGTCCGCGTCCCTCTTCTCGTCCGGGGGCCCGGTGTCGAGGCCGGAGTGTCGGACGGCCTGGTATCGAGCGCCGACATCGCGCCCACCATCCTCGCCGAACTGGGCTTGGGCGAGCTGCCACAAGCGCAAGGGCAATCGCTGTCCGCTGCGCTTCGCGGCGGACCCGGGCCCGAGCGCGCCGGGCTCCTCGTGGAGGAGGACCAGCCGTTCGGGCTGCCCGGGCTGCCCGGTCCCGTGCGGATCCGGACGATCGTGACGCCCACCGTGCGGCTGACCGAGATCGTCGATCATGACGTCACGGAGCTCTACGACCTTCGGGGGGATCCGGATGAATGCGACAACTTGGCACACGAGCCCAGGGCGGCCCAACTCCTGGCGGAAGCACGCGCCGTGATGCTCGCCGAGGTCCTGCGATGCGCTGACGCATCCACCGTGCCCTTCCACGCCGCCTAGCCTGGGTCGGCCGCAGGCCGCAGTAGCGGACGAATTCCTCCATATCCGTAGGCAGGCGATCGTTCGGTTGCTAACGTTCGCTCACTTTCTACCGCGCGGAGGCGCGCCACACCGGAGGTCCGAATGGTTGCAAAGAATCGAAAGATGTGGGCGGCACTTGTCACCACCGCCGTGGCGTCCGCAGGATTGGCGGCCGTGGCTGCTCCGGCGAACGCTGCCACGGACATCAAGGTCGGCGTAACCGCCATCAATTCCATGGGCGCTATCCAGTACGCCGTGGACTCGGGGATCTTCAAGAAGAACGGACTGAACGTCACCCAACTCCAGGCCTTTCCGGCACCTCCGCCCAGCATCGCGGCGCTGGCCAGTGGGGCGGTGCAGTTCGTCTACTCACCGACCATTCCGGTCATCAACGCGTATGAGAACGGCGGCGTGAACCTGAGGATCGTGGCGCCGGCCGATGGGTACAGCCGCAGTGACCTGGCGAAGGCGAAGAAGAACGCGACGTTCGCGGCGCAAATCGACGACACGGGTGTCTGCATCTCCCCCACAGGCGGTATCGGCAGGTGGAAGGACCTCGTCGGAAAGACGGTGTCCGTCCCGGCCAGAGGCGCGCAGGCCGAGGTCACCATCGCTTCAGCCGTGAAGAAGGACGGCGGCGATCCGTCGAAGATCAACTGGGTAACGCTCGGATTCCCGGAGGTTGTCACGTCAGTGCAAAGTGGCAAGATCCAGGCGGGATTCACCGTTGAGCCGTTCACCACGAACTGCACCGCGGCGCGGCTTAAGAATCTGGGCTCGCCCGGCATCCAGTTCTTCGACACGGAGCAGGCCATCGGAGTGTGGGTCACCACGGCGGACTTCGCCAAGAACAATCCGAAGGCCGTCCGCGCGTTCCAGAAAGCCATGTTCGAGGCGAACAGCTTCGCCATGGCGTCCAAGGCGAACATGCGCAAGGTAACGCTCGCGTCGACCAAAGTCACCGGCGTGCCCGCCAGCCAGGCGCTCGCCGCCAACCCGACCTTCTACCCGCAGTACGTCGTCAAGCAGGACGTCACTCGTCCGGCGACGAAGATGCTCGAACTCGGGTTCCTCAAGAAGCCGGCCGACGTTGCAGGCGTACTCCTGCGGCAGTACCGGCCGTAGTGATGTGACTTGGCCGGCCGCGAAGCCAAGCGGCCGGCCGAGTCCACTCTCGGTCTTCCACAGAACTCCGCCCGATGGGAGGACACAGGCGTGAAGCTGCTGAAGCGGATCCCGGCAAGCCTGGTGTCAGCGGTCTTCGCCCTTGCGATCTGGCAGGTGGTAGCCACGGTCGGTCCGATCAGTGACTCGTCAATCCCGACGGCGACTGAGTCGGTCAAGGCGCTCATCTCGCTTCTGGGGGACGCGGAGACCTGGACCGCCATCTGGGAGACGCTGGAGATGGCCGTCATCGGGTTCGTGATCGCCGTGGTCATCGCCATTCCGGTCGGGATCCTGATCGGCCTCAGCGGGTTCGCCTTCACGTCGACCAAGTTTACTTTCGACTTCTTCAAGGTGATTCCTCCCATCGTGATCATCCCCATCACCATCCTCGTGCTGGGACCGTCGCTTCAGATGGGCATCTTCCTCGTCGTGTTCGCGATCGTCTTCGCACTGGCCATCCAGACGGCCTACGGGGTACGCGACGCAGATCCGATACTGCTCGACACCCTCAGCGCATACCGCTTGGGAGTCCTGTCGCGAGTGCGCTATGCGCGGCTCCCGAGCGCAGCGCCGTTCATCGCCGTCGGAATCAGGATCTCAGCGACAGCGGCACTCATCGTCGCGGTCGTGGCCGGTCTCATCGGGGGAGCCCCGGGCCTGGGTCGGGCGCTCCTGCTCACGCAGACCGGAGGCCTGGTCGACCAGACCTTCGCCATCGTCCTGCTGCTCGGCATCATGGGCGTCATCGTCAGCAAGGGCATCACGTGGCTCCAACCGCGCATCGTGTTCTGGATCCCCCAATGAGAGCCGGGCGGCGACTCCTCAACATCCTGATCGGCGCTTGGCTCCCGGTCCTGCTGATCTACCTGTGGTGGACGGCCAGTGCCGGTTCGACGAACCCGTACTTCCCGCCGCTGTCGGAAATCTGGACACGGTTCCAAGAACTGTGGGTCTTCGACCAGGTACCAATCCACGTCGTCCCAAGCCTGCAAAACTTCGCGATGGGCTACGCGATCGCGGTCGTGGTCGGCGTCGGCGTCGGTGCGTTGCTGGGGGCGTCTCGCTCGACCTACCGCTACGTGGAGCCCGTCGTCGACTTCGCCCGGTCGATCCCGGCCGTGGCGACGGTCCCCGTCTTCATCGCAATCTTCGGGCTGGAGACGTCGATGCGAGTAGCGGCCATCGCCTTTGGAGCGACGTGGCCCATCCTGCTCGCCACCATCCAAGGGATCCGGAGCACTGACGCGACGTTGACGGACACGGCGACAGTGTTCCGCCTTACCTCAACGCAGGTGCTGTGGCGGGTGCGAATGCCAGCGGCGATGCCGATCATCTTCTCCGGTCTCCAACTGGGACTGCAGATCGCCTTCGTCGTGACCATCGCGTCCGAATTCCTGGGGGCCGGTTTCGGCATCGGGGCCTTCACCCAGATCGCCACGGACTCGTTCCTGATCCTCGATGCCTGGACAGGAGTCATCCTGATGGGACTCCTGGGCTACCTGATCAACATCATCTTCGACATCGTCGAGCGACTCTCGCTTCGTTGGTACTACGGCCAGAAGAAGCTGGCCTAGGGAACAGGATGCCCACATGACCGCAGAAATCTCGATCCGGAATGTCAGCATGCAATACCCGGATCCCGATGGCGGGATCAAGCACGTCCTGAGCGACATCTCGTATGACGTGACCGAGCACCACTTCGTCTCCATCGTCGGTCCGTCGGGCGTGGGAAAGACGACCCTTCTGCGTCTGCTCACTGGCCTTGCCCGACCCACGGCCGGCGAGATCCAGGTCCAAGGACAACGGATCTCGGGACCCCCTACCGGGTTGGCAGTGGTCCTGCAGGACTACACCCGCTCACTGATGCCTTGGCTGACCATCGAGAAGAACATCGCCCTCCCCCTAAAGAAGCAGAAGCTCGGCAAGAACGAGACGCGGGAGCGGATCGAATCCTCCCTGCAGGAGGTGGGGCTGACCGGCACGGGCAAGCAGTACCCCTGGCAGATGTCCGGGGGGATGCAGCAGCGGGCATCCATCGCGCGTGCGCTGGCGGTTCGCCCCGACATCCTCGTGATGGACGAGCCATTCGCTTCCGTCGACGCGCAGACGCGCTTCGACCTCGAGGACTTGGTCCTCAAGGTGCGTGCCGACTTCGGGATCACCACGCTCATGGTCACCCACGACATCGATGAGGCCGTGTACCTAAGCGATGAGATCGTCGTGCTTCACGGCCGGCCGGCCGTCGTGCGGGACGTGGTGGTCGTCGACATCCCGTTCCCGCGTTCGCAGATCGAGACGCGCAACGACCCGAAGTTTGCCGACTTGCGAACCCACGTCTACGCAATGGTGCGCGGCCTGGAGTAGTCGGGCGGGTCCCTTCGGCCGTCGCCCTCCAGGGGGGGCGATCCGGCATATTTGGATCGGAAGAGCCGTCCGAGCCGGTGCAACTGAACGCGCCCTCAGGTGTGGTGTCTCATTACTTGATTGACCCAGTCCCGCGTCCTCGTTGACCCTTGGGGATGTCCGTAGGCAGGGTCATCGTTCAAGTGGCTCTGGCTTGTCAGTCGCATGGATCGGTGGCCCGACAGTACGGGAGCTCGACGGCCTGGGTCAGCAAGTTGGTAGTCCGATGGCTGTCCGGTGGCTGGGACGCGGTCGAGAAGAAGCCGACCCGACCGCGCACGCTCCGACCGCGGCGGGGCTCGACGCCGGCTCCGTCACGATCGTCGCACCTCGAGCGCGAAGGCCTCCCCCAACACGGCGGACGCGACGAGAAGACACCCCCGACATAAGCGAAGTCTCGGGACAGGGGCTAGCGATGTCCCGAGACTTCACACAGTGCGCCCGAAGAGATTCGAACTCCCAACCTTCTGATCCGTAGTCAGATGCTCTATCCGTTGAGCTACGGGCGCGTGGCCGCGAACGGCCGTCGGGCAGTCTAGCGGCCGTCGCCGGGCGGGGTGAAATCCCCCTCGCCCCGGCCGGATCCACGATCGGGCACCCGATCGGGCACCCCATCTCGTCGGCGGAGGCGGAGGGATTTGAACCCTCGATGGGTTTTAAAACCCAAACCGCATTAGCAGTGCGGCGCCATAGACCGGACTAGGCGACGCCTCCACGCTGCAGCACGCTGCAGCCGGCACAGACTACCCAATCGACACCGCCCCCTGCGCACCGCCCGATCCGGCGGAGGCCGGCCTTCACAGACGCAGCGCACTCCCGTCCAGCATCGCCATCGTGCCCGTGGCTCCGTGGTCCTCAAGGAGCGGCCGCCCGATCCGCGGGCCGCCGACGAGGACGGCCGTGCACAGCGCCTCCGCGACCCAGCCGCTGGCCGCCATCACGGTGACCGACGCGACGTCGTCGCCCACCGGCAGCCCGAGGGCGGGGTGCATGAGGTGGTTGTGCCGACGCCCGTCCGGGCCGAGCCACTGGCGGTGGAGCGGCGCGCTCGTCGCCACGGCGCCAGCCGCGATACGGATTGACTCGACCCGGGAGCTGCCATCCGCCTGCGGGAGCGAGATGTCGACGTGCCATCCGTCGCCGGGGCACCGACCACGGCAGCGGACGTCACCACCCAGGTCGACAAGGACCCCATCCACACCGCGATCGATCAGCGCCAACGAGACCAGATCCGCCCCGAAGCCCTTGCCGATCCCACCCGCGTCGAAGTCGAAGCCGCGCGGGATCCGGACCGCCCGCGGATGCAGGGTGACCCCCAGCCCGGGCTCCGGGCCCTGACGCTCCGGCGGTACATCCGCGGGATCGACGGTGCGCCGTCCGGGCGACTGGTCTGAGCCTCCCGGGCCCACGGCCGTGAGAAGGGCGAAGTCCCGGTCATATCCGAGGTCCTCGATGTCGCGGCCCATGAACGGGTCGAACCACCCGCCGGTGAACCGCTGGGCCCGCACGGCGCGGCAGAGCAGGGCGAGAGTCTCCCGACTGACGCTGGTGGCAGAACCGTCCGCTGCGTTGAGCCGGCTGACCTCACTGTCGGGGTCGAACCGGCTCCAGAGCGCCTCCAGCCTGCGCACCGCGATCTCCGCGT
>Ga0316195_10001479_pt1 | contig 10539 bp, 9 predicted proteins | sample Phised1_MG_FD_204937 | JGI IMG/M metagenome (GOLD analysis project Ga0316195, IMG submission 204937) | Coastal sediment microbial communities from Maine, United States - Phippsburg sediment 1 | ecosystem: Environmental > Aquatic > Marine > Coastal > Sediment | place: USA: Maine | collected...
CACAAAATTTTAAAATGTACTATTAATGAGGTGCTAAGGGAGTTAGTAATATTAAGAAAAAGTAATAAAAAATTAAATACAAAATTCAAAAATAGCTATTTAAACGTTTAACTACTAATAACATAGGTCATAGTGATTTTTTTCCTAAAAAAGAATTTTATAAACAATTAAATAAACATAAACCTAAGCAACCGTGTTGTTAAATGACTATGGAAAAATGATAGCAGCAAAAAATGCGTCGCAAAATTATATAAAACACCTAAAACCAAAGATTTACTCTAACATTAGTTAATCAGAAATAAAAGACTATCTTTGCCGCTTGAAATCCAGAATATGGGTTTGTATTCCTCAGAGTGAGGATGTGTTACAAGAAGGTTAAGTTAAGTATGTCGATTCGCTTCTTATGTAACACCACATAATAAAATCGAATACTTACTTAAGAATGAACACATTCCAACAATTGGGTCTAAATGAAGACCTATTACACGCTATTACAGATTTAGGATTTGAAACGCCTAGTGATGTTCAAATCAAAGCAATACCCGTTTTGTTAGAAAAAGATACCGATTTGGTAGCTTTAGCGCAAACAGGAACTGGTAAAACAGCCGCTTTTGGCTTCCCTATGCTTCAAAAAATTAATATTGACAGCAGAACAACACAAGGATTAATTTTGTCTCCTACTCGCGAGCTTTGTTTGCAAATTACTAATGAAATAAAACTTTACGGTAAATACTGTAAAGGTCTTAACGTAGTGGCTATTTATGGTGGTTCAAGCATCACCGACCAAGCCAGAGATGTCAAAAAGGGGGCTCAAATTATTGTGGCTACCCCAGGACGAATGAAAGATATGATTAGCCGAAAACTGGTTGATATCTCTAAAATTGAATACGCTGTATTAGACGAAGCGGATGAAATGCTTAACATGGGCTTTTTCGAAGATATTACAGATATTTTGTCTTATACTCCAGCCGATAAAAACACCTGGTTGTTTTCAGCAACTATGCCGCAAGAAGTTTCTACTATCGCAAAAAAATTCATGCGCAGCCCTGTAGAAATTACGGTGGGTAATAAAAACGAAAGCACCAATCAAGTATCACATGAATATTACTTAATTAATTCAAGAGACCGTTATGACGCTTTAAAAAGATTATCAGATGCGAATCCTGATATTTTTTCAGTTGTTTTTTGCCGAACTAAACGTGATACTCAAAAAGTGGCTGAACAGCTCATTGAAGATGGCTATAACGCAGGTGCCTTACATGGCGATTTAAGTCAGAATCAGCGTGACCTGGTCATGAAATCGTTCAGAAACAAACAGATACAAATGCTGGTTGCTACTGATGTGGCTGCTCGTGGTATTGATGTAGATGATATTACGCACGTGGTTAATTATCAATTACCAGACGAACCTGAAATTTATACGCATCGCTCTGGAAGAACCGGACGTGCAGGTAAAACCGGTATCTCAATGGTACTGGTATCAAAAAGTGAGGTTAGAAAAATAAAAAGTATTGAGCGTATCATTAAAAAAGACTTTGTTAAAAAAGAAATTCCTGATGGTATGGACATTTGCGAAGTGCAATTAATGTCACTTGCCAATAAAATTCATAATACGGAAATTAATCATGAAATTGATAAATATTTAACAAGTATCAATGAATTGTTTGCTGATTCGAGCAAAGACGATTTGATTAAAAAATTCTTCTCTGTTGAATTTACAAGATTCTTTAATTATTATCAAAAATCTAAAAACTTAAATATTTCAGAAGGTTCTAGAGGAGATAGCAGAGATGAAAGTCGCAATTTTAGTGAGAATTCCAACTCTACACGCTACTTTATCAATGTAGGTAATAAAGATGGTTATGACTGGATGAGTTTAAAAGACTTCTTAAAAGATGTGCTGGAACTTGGTAGAGATGATGTTTTTAAAGTGGAAGTGAAAGACAGCTTTTCATTCTTCAATACCGAAAAAGAATTACAGGAGAAAGTTTTAGCTTTTTTTACTGACTATAAACATGAGGGTAGGTTTGTAAATGTTGAAGTCTCTGAAAACCGAGGTGGTGATAGAAACAGAAGCCGAAGTCGTGGTCCAAGACGTGATGATAAAAAAGGTGGAGAAAACAGAGGAAGTGACAGACGCAGTGGTTCAAGAAGCGAAAAACGAAGTTTTGGAACTGATTCCGGAAACAGAAGTGAAAGAAGACGTTCTGACAGCAGCTCGAAACCAAGACGTTCCGGGAGTTCAGATTCTAAATCTGCGGCATCAGGTTTTGACAGACCGAGACGCTCAAGAAGATAATTTATAAATCAAGCCTCTTTGTTATATTCAAAGAGGTTTGTTAATTTTAAGTCAAAATAGTCTCTTGGTATAAAATTTGACGTTTAGTTTACTATTTTTATGCCTAATTAAAAAATTGAATGAAAAAGTATTTATTCCTATTTACCTTTTTACTAACCACTGTATTTTGTTTTTCTCAAGAAATCACTACAAGTGTTAAAGGGGTTGTAATAAATAGTGCTGATGATACGCCGCTTGAAAGTGTAAATATTGTTAACTTAAATGAAGTTGTTGGAACAGCAACTAATGATAAAGGGGAGTTTGAAATAAAGGCTAAACCTAATGATACCTTACATTTTTCCTATTTAGGTTTTAAATCAATCAAAGTCAGAGTAACTAATGACTGGATTAAGTTTGGAAGCTCTAAAATAGAATTAACAGAAGTAGCTTTAGCTTTAGAGGAGATTGTAATCAATCAATTAAAACTCACGGGGTATTTAGAAGTTGATATTAAACAAGTCCCCATAAACAACAATTACCGTTATAGCATTTCTGGCTTACCAAGTACAGGCTATGAAGCGAGTGCTCCAACGGCCATCACCAGGGTATTGGGTTCTATATTTAATCCTGCCGATTTTTTGAACAGGATGTTTGGAAAGAAACCAAATGAAATGCGAAAACTTAAAAAAATGAAACAAGATGATGAAATCAGGAATCTTCTCGCTTCAAGATTTGACAGAGAAATGCTTACCGCTTTATTACAGGTTGATCGTGTAGATTTAGATGAAATTGTGAGTCAATGTAATTATTCAAAAGGATTTATTCAAACCGCTAATGACTTACAAATATTAGATGCTATTAGCGAATGTTATGAGGAATATAAACTTTTGAGCAGAGGAAGAACAAATAGATTATAAATTAGACTTTTTCCAATAAGGCTTTAAGGTTGTTTAACCCTTCTTCAAAATCTTTTCCAGCCGCTTTATCCATATTATAAAATAGCATAAATATATTAGAAGGAAACTTATTAACTCCTGAAAAGCCCCAGGTAACTTTAGTTTGCATTTTACCTAAATTTTCAACTTTTGTAATGGCTCGGGAAGTAGATTTCCATGGTCTAAAAAAACGTAATTCTGCCTCTATCCTATCATTTTGAACAATTTCAGTTATTTCCTGCTCTCCAGAACCAATATCACTATTACCTTCCCATCTTGCAATAAAGCCAACTTCACCATCAATTCCAAAATATTCCTGTTTAACGTTGGGATCTTTATTTTTCCAAGGAGACCAATGATCCTGATTTTTGATATACTTTAAATAGTCAAAAACACCACTATGTGGTCTATCAATAATAACACTTCTACGCACCTCATATCTTTTTGGCGCCAGAAAAGCAAGCATAACAATAATGGCCACAATGAGCAGAGCGATAAGGAAGAAAAACATAAATGCTATTAATTAGTTGGTTGATTAAATGTATAAAAAATATTTTATTTAAAAAAACAGAATAAATAGTCTTAATAAAATCCCTATTTTTAGTTAAAGTACATGTTTTATTTGAAAACACATGAATAATATACCCAGACTACAAATATTAATTACACAATGAAACATATTGTTGCACTTACTGGAGCTGGTATGAGTGCCGAAAGCGGCCTCAAAACCTTTAGAGAAGCAGATGGTTTATGGGAAGGACATGACGTTAACCAAGTGGCGACGCCAGAAGCCTTTAGCCTAAACCCAGCTTTAGTTCTGGATTTTTATAATCAAAGGCGCAGACAACTTCTTGACGTGACCCCAAATTCTGGTCATGTTGACTTAGCGTTGCTTGAAAATGAATATAAAGTAACCATTGTTACCCAAAATATTGATGATTTACATGAACGTGCCGGAAGCACCAATGTCATTCATTTACATGGTGAATTGCTAAAAGTTAGAAGTACTTATGACAATTCTGATATTCAAACCTGGAAAACAGATCTACTTTTAGGAGACACTTGTAAAAAAGGCTATCAGCTCAGACCCCATATTGTCTGGTTTGGTGAAGCGGTACCCATGATTGAAAAAGCTATCGATATTTGTATGACGGCTGATGTTTTAGTAATCATTGGCACCTCTATGCAAGTATATCCTGCAGCGAGTTTGATTCATTATACACCCAAAGGTATACCGATTTATTTTATAGACCCAAAACCTGCAATAAGTAGTAAACATAACTTAACCGTTATATCTGAACCAGCTACAGTTGGTATAAAAAACTTTATAAAACTTATTCAATAATTTTTATTAAACCATAATTACTCAATGAAGTAATTCTAATCATTTTCATTAAGATTAAAAAAATCATTAACTGGTTTCCCAAAAACTTCAGATAATTTTAAAGCTAAAACAGTAGAAGGCACATATCTGTTAGCTTCAATAGAATTAATGGTTTGTCTAGAAACGCCAATTTTTTGAGCTAGCTCATCTTGAGTTAAGTTTAAAATAGCGCGTTCTATTTTCATACGGTTTTCCATTATCGGGTACGTTTTAAAAGTTCAAAAAATCCAACTTGGATTAATAACATAAATAAAAGTACTTGAGCATATCCTATATTACTCGAAAAATCATCTTCCCCTAAAATCAAATCAATAAAATAATTAGCAAGTGGCTGTAACATAGAATAACCAACACCTATAATAAAAGCCAAAGCATAAGATTTAGACCTTAAAGTTTCAATCATTTCATCCTCTATTTTCTCCCTAGATAATGATATAATAAGTAATCCCAAAAGCATGGCGTGCTTTAAGCCCGGACCAATCCAAAGCGGTTCATCATTAATAAATTTAAAAATAGAAATAGCCATAAAACTTAATGTAACCATAACAATTCCTATGCTTTTATACTTCTGAGGTAATTGCACTTTATTTAAAAACAGCTCTAATCTAGTACGTTCACAATTTTCAACTTCTTTTGAATTCATGACAAATATATTTTATAATAAGTAAATTTATTTTTACTTTTTGACAAATATACTTTACATTATTGAATAAAAAAAACTTAATACTATATTTTAATTTTTTTGAATTAATCTGCTGTCTAAAATTTATAATTATACCCAAATCTTATGACTTGTGTTTCATAATAGTCATCACTTGTATATTTAAAATTATTGCCCATAATTTCCTTCTTAATTATCATAGTATTCAAAATATCAGTAGCATTCAAAAAGACTTCTCCTTTTCCTTTTTGCATGGATTTTTTAATGCCAAAATCTAATGAAAAGCGCGATTGGATTTTTCCTTGTGGAATAATATCTGGTGCTAAATAGACCGCCGTTATTTGAGCTTCTACATTATTTGAAAAACTAAAGTTATTATTGAATTTAAGATTTCCTGAATAAGCTAGTTGTTGTTCAGCAGAGAACACATGATCCTCAGGATATTTATTTACAACAGTAAAGGCGTCAATTTGATTTCTGTAAGCGTTTACATTGATATTAGAATTAAATAGTTTTGAAAATTTATGAGCCAAAACGAACTCCACCCCCGTATTGTAACTATTGTTTACATTTTGAAAAATAGCGTAAATTAAATTACTTCCGTCGACAATTGACGAAATACGGGTAATGGTTCCATCTATAAATTTATGATATAAGGCACCATAAATACTCCCATCCTCCCAATTACTTTTGTAACCAAACTCTACGGAATTTGTGAATTGTGCTCTTAAAGCAGGATTCCCTACTTTAATTATTTCCGCATCATCATATTTAGGAAAAATTCGAATATCTACTTCATTAGGTCTGTCAACCCTCCGATTATAAAATAACGAGATTTTATTCCTTTCATTTAATTTATAAGCAAATCTCATGTTTGGAAATGGTTGTGTATAGCTATACCCATCACTTGAATACGTTGGATGATTTGGATTGACCTCATAATCAATTTTAACATATTCAAAACGCAGTCCTAATTCTGCTTCCCACTCTTCACTTTCATAAATATAATTCCCATAAACTGCAGGTATTAATTCTTTATAAGTAGCTTCTCCTCCGGCATCACTGTCTATAACAGAATTTTCACCTGGCAGAAATATCATGTTAGTAGGTATATCTCTTTTACGTAATTTAATTCCTGTTTCTAAACGACCATGTTTTAGTGGTTTTACATAATCTAAGTTAAAGTCAAACACTTGTTCATCTGAAAGCAACTTAAATGCATCAGTTCCTGTAGAATTTGGTAAATAATTATCATAAAAATACTGTTCATCTTCTCTGTGAAAAGTATAATTAAACCCCGCATTTAAAAAATGTCCGGGCTCACTGAATTTATGTCTAAAGCTAGCGGTAGCCATCCAAGTGGTTTTTAACTCATCTTCCAGAAATTGCCATAGTCTTAAGCGTTCGGTTAAATCGTCATTAAAAAAAGGCTGGTCACCTCTATCAATAATTTTTTCACTTCCAAATAATCCAGAAATAGTTAATGTGTTTTGTTCACTCAAACTCCAATCAACGCCAGTCTTTAAAGTGGTAAAATGTGTGTTTCTGTTTCTTTTTAATTGCTGATTAATAATGTCTCCATTATCATAGGTTCTTACAACAAACTCATTTTTATTTAATGTTTCAGTATATAAATAATCCCCTTGAAAAAAGAGATTCACCTTATTTTTTCTATAATTTAAAGATAAACTGGGATTGATCTTTGGCGTTAAGGTATATTGAGGGCGAATAGTTGGCAGATTACTCCTTCGTTCCCAAAGAGAGCCTAATCCAGTAGTCAAACCAACCTTTCCATTAAATCCATTAAGATTATTTTTCTTATATATAATATTTATAATTCCAGCATTGCCATTAGCATCATATTTTGATGAGGGATTATTTATAATTTCAATTTTATCAATTGACGAGGCAGGAATATTATCCAATCCACTTTGATTGCCAAAGCCTGTTAGGGCCGTTTGTTTCCCATCAATAAGTACTACAACTTTATCACTACCTCTAAGTTGAATTTTTCCATCCTGAACGGTTACACTCGGTAAATTTTGCATGACTTGAAGCACAGAGCCCCCACTTTGACTCACATTATCATTTAATGAAAATGTTTTTTTATCCAGCTTTTCACTGAGTACTTCTGTTTTATCAGAAAGCACAATTTCATTTAAAACGGTACTATCTTCATCAATTTCAATAGTTCCTAAATCTAAATAATTAGATAAATCGCCAACATAAAAGGCGTGATTATAAGTTTTAAAACCTAAATAAGAAACTTCTAAAAAATAATTACCAGATTTAACATTTGACAGCGTAAATCTGCCTTCTTCATTAGTTGCTGTTCCACTTATAAAAGTGCTGTCATTTTTAGTCTTTAGAATAACATTTGCGTAAGCGATTAACTCTTTTGTTGTACTTTCTTTTACTATGCCAGAAACGGAAACATTTGTCTGTGCACATAAAAAAACGCTCATGAAGATGTTGAAAATAAATACTAATAAACCTTTTTTGGACATTAACTAATCTGTTTTAGTTATTAAAATAAAATATCAATTATTTAGTCAATTTTATTGACTATAGACTACTTCTTTAAATCAATTTGTTTCAAATTTTCAATTCGATTTCTTACTAAGAAATCATCAATAGTTTCAAAATGTTCAATAACACGCCGGTCCTTAAACTCAAATACTTTTTGAGATAAACCCTGGAGAAAATCACGGTCATGCGATACCAAAATCAACGTTCCGTCAAAATCTAACAACGCTTCTTTTAAAACGTCTTTTGATTTTAAATCCAAATGATTGGTAGGCTCATCCAATATCAATAAGTTTACTGGCTCCAGTAATAATTTCACCATCGCCAAACGCGTTTTTTCACCACCAGACAGTACACTTACTTTTTTGTCAATATCATCGCCTTTAAACATAAAGCGCCCTAATATATTTTTAATTTGAGTTCTTATATCACCTTGAGCTACTTCATCAACGGTTTGGAAAATAGTTAAATTTTCGTCTAATAAAGAGGCTTGATTCTGAGCAAAATAACCCACTTTTACATTGTGCCCTAAATGGCACTTCCCTTCTACTTCTATTTCACCCATGATGGCTTTAATCATGGTTGATTTACCTTCTCCGTTACGCCCAACAAAGGATACTTTTTCACCTCTTGAAATTGACATATTAGCATGTTTAAAAACAACATGACCATCGTATGACTTCGATAAATCCTTTACGGTTACAGGATAATCACCAGATCGTTGAGCGGGAGGAAAACGCAATTTCAAAGCAGAGGTATCTATCTCATCAATCTCTATAATTTCTAATTTCTCTAACATGCGCTCTCTGGAATTTACCTGATTTGTTTTAGAGTAGGTTCCCTTAAAACGTTCAATAAAAGCCATATTATCTGCAATGAATTTTTGTTGCTCATTATAGGCTTTAACTTGATGTGTTCTGCGATCTTCGCGCAATTGCAAATAATGTGAGTAATTGGCCTTATAATCGTAAATTCGGCCCATGGTCACTTCAATGGTTCTGTTGGTAATATTATCAATAAAAGCCTTATCATGTGAAATAACCATGACCGCTTTTGCCTTATTGATTAAAAAGTCTTCCAGCCAAATAACGGATTCTATATCAATATGGTTGGTTGGCTCATCTAACAAAATTAAATCTGGTTTCTGTAATAATATTTTGGCTAATTCAATTCGCATACGGTATCCGCCACTAAACTCACTTGTTAATCGCGTAAAATCTTCGCGCTTAAAACCCAAACCACCTAAGGCCTTTTCTACTTCTGCGTCATAATTAACATCTTCAAGGGCATAATATTTTTCACCAAGATCTGATACTTTAGTGATGATATTCATATAGTCATCAGACTCATAATCCGTTCTGGTTTCCAACTCTTTATTGAGACGTTCCATCTCATCACGCATTTCAAAAATATGATTAAAGGCTTTTGAAGCCTCTTCAAAAACGGTACAATCATCTTCAGTTAATAAATGTTGTGGCAGGTAAGCTATAATGGCATCTTTTGGGAACCGAACATTGCCACGAGAGGCTTTTTGTTCACCTGCTATAATCTTCATCATGGTTGATTTTCCAGCACCATTTTTACCCATTAAGGCTATTTTATCATTTTCATTTATAGTGAAAGATACTTCGCTAAATAAAGCCTGGCCACCAAATTCTACCGCCAAATTATCAACTGAAATCATAGTATATTTTTTTAAAGCTGCAAAACTATGAAAAAGTCAAATAGCAAAAGGCTAATATTTACTATTTTCATCATAAAAACAGACTTCAAACTCATTGACAACTGGGCTACTATACTCGCTGTTTGTCAAATATTTAAATACTATCTAATCTAAATTGCCTGAAAAATGTAAAATCAGATTTACGTAACATGAAAAAATAATTTTATTGTAAGTTATTATTTACTATATTTAATTTTTGCTATTATTCAACCCTCCGAATCATACTTGAAACCATTCTACTTAATTATATGAATGACAGACTATTATTCATAGGTATAGTATATTTTTTAACTAACCACTTAATTAGAACCAAATGAAAACAACCAATCAATTTTCCTTTTTATTTATTGCAGCAGTATTCTTTATAGTAGGTACTTCTCAAGCTCAAAACACGCATTATGTAACTATTCATGTTAATACAGAACAAATCAACAGCCAAAATGAACTTGAGGTCTGTTATTTTACGTCAGAATCACCGGATGGTGTCAACCAGACATCTTCAGGAAATATTGAAGAGTTTACAACTTCTGTGAACGCTGGAGACATCATAGTATGGAGAGGTGTGTCTTCAAACAATCCGGACAATGACACCGTTAATGTTAGTTCCATTAATTATCATGGTGGTGATAATGTATTCGATAGAAATGTTTTAAACGGCAACGGAGGTTCACCAGAAGAAGTAGAAGCTATGGTGCAGCCCGGCACCAATGGAAAAACAGAAAAATACACCATAAAATTTAAGGTTTTAAATAGTGGAGAAAGCAATGGTGGAACTTTTCAAATAGACCCAAAAATAGCCGTTAAGCCTTAATTCCAGATTGCAGTTAAATTACAAATGACCTTTAATTTATCTTTTTATTCTATATTTTCTTTTAAAGCCTATTTATTGATAGGCTTTTTTTGTCTTGCTTACAACATTTCCTTTTCACAAAACATTTCTGTTTCAGATAGCTTAGAATCTGTTTACAGAATGGGTGGTTATGACAAAAAAAATGAATTAAACATTTTAAGAGAGCTTTCAAACAATCAATC
>Ga0316195_10001480_pt1 | contig 10539 bp, 9 predicted proteins | sample Phised1_MG_FD_204937 | JGI IMG/M metagenome (GOLD analysis project Ga0316195, IMG submission 204937) | Coastal sediment microbial communities from Maine, United States - Phippsburg sediment 1 | ecosystem: Environmental > Aquatic > Marine > Coastal > Sediment | place: USA: Maine | collected...
AACTGGTTACCCTGGCCTGTTGCAGGCCGAACTCCTCGGCGATCCGGGGCAACTCGGCGGTCAACGCTCGACTGGAACTGACAACCAGATCTGCCGCAAGCACCTCCGCAGCCTGTTGCTGCACGGTGACCGCCACCCGAGAGGTAAACATTGCCACCGAGGACAGGGCGCTAATGCCCACCACCACTGACAACATCAGGACGTATAGCTCCCCTGCACGCCAATCTCGCCAGAGTGCCTTGAGTCCGGCAACGATGTCTTTCATTTGGATACGTTTTCCGCCGCCACCAGGCGACCGTCCTCGATTTCGATAACCCGGTCGCACCTGAGGGCAAGACCATGATCGTGGGTCACCAGCACCAGGGTGGTACCCAGGGCGCTGTTAAGGGAAAACAGCAGGTCGATAATCGTGGCGCCAGTCCTGGAGTCCAGGTTTCCGGTGGGTTCATCCGCAAACAGGATGCGCGGTCGGATAACAAACGCCCGGGCAATAGCCACCCGCTGCTTTTCGCCACCGGAGAGCTGCCTGGGATAATGCCGTCTGCGGGCGCTCAGGCCGACCTGTTTCAACACCTCGTCTGCGCGACTCTCGGCATCAGCCTCCCCCACCAATTCCAGGGGCAGCATGACGTTCTCCACGGCGGTCAGCGATGGAATCAGGTGAAACGACTGGAATACAAAACCCACTCGCCCTGCTCGTCGAGCGGCCCGGCCGTCCTCGTCCAGGGTGGACAGCGCCTCGCCATCCAGCCAGATCTCGCCTTCGCTGGCCTCATCCAGCCCTGCCAGCAAGGCCAGCAAGGTGGATTTGCCCGCGCCAGACTGGCCAACAATCGCCACCGACTCGCCCAGGGCAATTTCCAGGCTGACTTCGTCAAGAATAGTCAACGGCCCCTCTGGGCTGGTAACCTGCTTACCAATGTTTACAGCTTTCAACACGGGCCGGTTGGCCGTCTCATCCTTGTGCTCCAAACTCCTGATCCTCTGGGTCGTCGTTTTGTATGCGCCTGCCGTGCACGCCGGCTCTCAAGTGCTGGTCCTGGGCGATAGCCTGAGCGCGGGATACAACATTGAAGTTGCCCAAGGCTGGGTCCAATTACTCCAGCAACGCCTGAAAGACCAAGGGTACGGACACTCGGTAGTGAACGCCAGTATGAGCGGAGAAACTACCGGAGGTGGACTCAATCGACTTCCCCGGGCTTTGAAACTGCATTCGCCCCAGGTGGTCGTTGTGGAACTCGGTGGCAATGACGGCATGCGCGCCCTGCCGCTTTCAATAATCCGCTCCAACCTGGAACAAATTGTCGACCTGAGCATCGGGGCGGGCGCCCAGGTTGTACTGGTAGGAATACGGATTCCGCCAAACTACGGTGAGGAATACGGAGAGGGCTTCTACCGTATTTACGCTGAACTGGCGCAGAGCAAAGGCTTGTTCCTGGTTCCCTTTGCCCTGGAGGACATCGCATTGTCCGAGGGCATGATGCAAAGCGACGGAATTCATCCCACCGCCACCGCACAAACACGCCTGCTGGATAACATCTGGCCCGCCTTGAAAAAGGCCCTGGATGCCGGTGAGCGCCCTAAAACAGCGCAGTAGGTTGTAGCTGTCGTTCAACGGGTGCTATAAATCATCCTATTGATTGATAAATCGGTACTAAAGATACTGATGACGATCCGAACTAATTAAGCTTTGGCGCTGCTATGGAAAGCGCCGGCAGCTAAGGAGAAACTGGACGTGGAAAAGATCTGGCTGAAAAATTACCCCGAGGGCGTACCGGCGGAGGTGGACATCAACCAGTATGCGTCCCTCAAGGATTTGCTGGAGCAAAGCTTCGCAACCTACAAGGACCTTCCGGCAGTCACCAACATGGGCAAGACACTCTCGTATGGTGAGCTTGACCAGCAAAGCCGCTATTTCGCCGCATTTCTTCAGAATAATTGCGGTCTGGACAAGGGTGACCGGGTAGCCATCATGATGCCCAACCTGCTGCAGTATCCGGTTGCGCTGTGCGCGGCCCTGCGAGCCGGCCTGGTAGTGGTCAACGTGAACCCCATGTACACGCCCCGTGAACTAAAACACCAGCTCAACGATTCCGGCGCCAAAGCCATCGTGATCCTGGAAAATTTCGCCCATACCCTGGGCAAGGTTATCGACGAGACCAGTATTGAGACCGTCGTGGTAACCCAGATAGGCGACATGCTTTCGGTACCGAAGCGCCAGATAGTCAATTTTGTGGTGCGCAATGTTAAGAAGATGATCCCGGACTGGAACATCCCAAATAGCGTGACACTCAGGCATGCGATCAACGACGGCAAGTGGCAGAACCTGGAAGACGTGGAACTGGGTCATGCCGACCTGGCATTCCTGCAATATACCGGCGGCACTACCGGCGTTTCCAAAGGCGCCATGCTGAGCCACAAGAATATGGTCTCCAATGTGCTGCAGATGACCGGCTGGATGCAGCAAGCCAATATCCGGGATGGTGAAATCGTAATTACCGCGCTGCCGCTTTATCACATCTTCGCGTTGACGGTTAACCTGATCCAGTTCATCCGCATGGGCGGACAGAACGTATTGATCACAGATCCCCGGGATTTCCCCGCCTTTGTGGCAGAACTGAAGAAACACCATTTCAGCATCATTACCGGCGTCAACACTCTGTTTAACGCCCTGCTGAACACCCCCGGATTTTCCGAGGTGGACTTCAGTCATCTCAAGTGGTCCGGCGGCGGCGGAATGGCTGTGCAGGGACCCGTGGCTAACCACTGGAAGCAAGTCACCGGTTGCGTACTTACCCAGGGCTACGGTCTTACCGAGACCTCCCCGGTGGCCAGCAGCACATCTCCGCTTGAGCCGGAATTTACCGGTTCCATCGGAATGCCATTACCCAGCACCGAGATAACCATCATGGACGACGCGGGCAACGAACTGCCCCTGGGCGAAATCGGCGAGATATGCATTCGCGGCCCACAGGTGATGGAAGGATACTGGCAGCGTCCCGAAGAAACCGAAAAGGTCATGCTCCCGGGCGGTTGGTTCCGAAGCGGCGACATGGGACGTATGAACGAACGGGGCGAGTCCTACATTGAGGATCGCAAGAAAGACATGATCCTGGTATCGGGATTCAATGTGTATCCCAACGAGATCGAAGAAGTCACGGTAGCCCACCCGGGCGTTCTCGAGGCGGCGGCAGTTGGTCGGCCCAGCGAGAAGTCTGGCGAGGTGGTGGTGCTGTACGCGGTCCGTAACGACCCCAATCTCACCGAGCAAGAACTGTTGGCCTATCTCAAGGAAAATCTCACCGGGTACAAGGTACCCAGGGAGATCATTTTCCGTGAGGAATTGCCCAAGAGCAATGTGGGTAAGATTCTCCGTCGCGAACTTCGCGACGAATTAAAAGACTAGCGCCAGATGACTCAGCCGGCCTTGTGATAGGCCGGGCTGAGTTCGCGCACTGCCTCTACAAGCGCACCCACATGTTCCGGGTTCACATCCGGCGTAACGCCGTGACCCAGGTTGAACACGTGGCCTTCGCCATGACCGAAGCTCTCAAGCACCTTGCCAACTTCGCGACGAATAACATCCGGCGGTGAATACAGCACCGACGGATCCAGGTTGCCCTGCAGGGCGACCTGGTCTCCGACCCGGGCCCGGGCATTCGACAGATCCGTGGTCCAGTCCAGGCCCAGTCCGGCACAACCGGTAGCAGCCATATCTTCCAGCCATGCACCACCATTCTTGGTGAACAGGATGACCGGGGTCGCGGGATAGCGCTTGGTCAGGGCTTGAGTGATGTCCTGCATATAGCGCAGCGAGAACTCACGGTACGTCGCAGGAGTCAGCACGCCGCCCCAGGTGTCAAAAACCATGACCGCACTGGCGCCCGCTTCAATCTGGGCAGCCAGGTACTCAACCGTGGCCTTGGCCAGGGTGTCGAGCAACTTGTGCAGCACTGCAGGCTCGGAATACATCATTGCCTTGATGTGAGAGAAGGTCTTGCTGCTGCCGCCCTCCACCACATAGGTACCCACAGTCCAGGGACTGCCGGCAAAACCGATCAGGGGCACCCGTCCATCCAGTTCGTGAACGATAAGGCGCACCGCATCCATCACATAGCCGATTGCCTGTTCAGGATCCGGAACCGACAACTGCTGCACGGCTTTCAGATCACGAATCGGATTCGCAAACTTTGGGCCCTCACCGGTTTCGAAAGCCAGTTCCAGGCCCATGGCGTTGGGCAATGTCAGGATATCCGAGAACAGGATGGCCGCATCCAGGCCGAAACGGTCGATGGGCTGCAGGGTAACTTCACAGGCCAGATCAGGGTTGCTGCACAAGCTGAGGAAATCACCAGCCTGGGCTCTCACCCGGCGATACTCCGGCAGGTAACGGCCAGCCTGGCGCATGATCCAGACCGGAGTACGGTCCACGGGTTCACGCCTAAGGGCGCGCAAAAAACGGTCGTTCTTCAAAATCTGACTCACGATGCACCAAATACCTTTGCAATTGTTGACTGAATTCCCTGGGCGGCGATGCGCGGGTCCGCCGCGTCACGAATTGGACGACCCACGACAATATGGTCGGCACCGTTGGCGAAGGCCTGCTCCACGCTTACAACCCGCTTTTGGTCATCCTCCGGACGATTCTCTACCGGACGAATACCGGGGGTGATAACCATCAGGCGGTTATCGATAAATTCTCTCAGCCTGGGAGCCTCAAGGCCAGATGAAATCACCCCGTCGCAGCCGGCTTCCAGGGCGCGACGAGCACGTGACAACACCAGTTCTTCCACATCGCATGCAAAACCCAGGTCGTCCAGGTCGCCACGATCCAGGCTGGTCAACACGGTAACGGCCAGGATGCCGACATCGCCCTTGGCAGCCACAGCGGCTTCCATAATGGACTGGTTGCCGTGCACGGTGGCATAGGTAACGCCCCGGTTACGCAGGCGCCGTACAGCGGCAGCCACGGTGGCAGGCACATCGAAAAACTTCAGGTCCACGAAGACTTTCTTGTCCCGGGCAACCAGCCAGTCCAGCAGACCGAAATAATCGCCGCTCATCATGAGCTCAAGACCCAGCTTGTAGAAGGTCACCGAATCACCCAGGGTTTCCGCCAGCTTGCGGGCCTGGTCGGTATCCGGCACATCCATCGCGAATATCAGCCGGTCTTTGGGATCGATGTTCTTATGCTCCATATCTACAGGTTCCTGCCTAATCAAGTGAGGGCGCATTCTATCGTGAAATGACCGCCGAGGAGAGTAAGTGGATTCCTCAGGTGCGCTCTGAGGGCTCGAACAGGCGCTGGTGCTCCAAAATTGCGTACCTGTCCGTCATGCCTGCCACATAATCCGCGACAATCCGGGCCTTTGCGGCCTCGCCATCGCTATCCATGGCGGCTGCGGCCTTCATGGAATGCTCAGGTGGCATGAGCCGCCGATCTTCCATGAACGCAGTAAACAGGTCACGAATAACCTTGGCGGCCTTGTTGGTCATCCGCAGCACCCGGTAGTGCTGATATAGGTTTTTGTGCAAATAGCGCTTCAGGTCCCGGTTTTCCTGCTGGACCTTCTCGCTATAGCCAACCAGCGGGCCAGCCTGGGTGCGGACCGCGGCGACGCTGTCGGGACCGGCGGCGGCAATCAGCCCGGCGCTGTGCTCGACCAGGTCAGTCACCACGTAATTGATCATCCTGCGAATGACCTCGTGCATGCGCCGGCGGCCCGAGATATCCGGATAACGCTCTGTCACCTCGCGATATTGCCTGCCAAACAACTCAAGCTCACACAATTCGGCCTCATCCAGCAGGCCAGCGCGTACACCGTCGTCGACGTCATGATTGTTATAGGCAATCTCGTCAGCCAGGTTGGCCAGTTGAGCCTCCAGGCTGGGCTGGCTGCGCTCCAGGAAACGCTTGCCCAGATTCCCAAGCTCCCGGGCGTTACGCGCGCTGCAATGCTTGAGGATGCCCTCACGGGTCTCGAACATCAGGTTCAGACCGGGGAATTCGGCGTAACGCTCCTCCAGCAGATCCACCACCCGCAGGGACTGGAAATTATGTTCGAAGCCACCGTATTCACTCATGCAGGCATTCAGGGCATCCTGGCCGGCATGGCCAAACGGCGTATGACCCAGGTCGTGGGCGAGGCATATGGCTTCCACCAGGGGTTCGTTAATATTCAGGATGCCGGCAGCCGTCCGGGCGATCTGCGCAACTTCCAGGGAATGGGTCAGCCGGGTGCGGAACATATCCCCCTCGTGGTTTACGAAGACCTGGGTCTTGTAGACCAGCCTCCGGAAGGCGGTGGAATGAATAATACGATCCCGGTCTCGCTGGTATTCACTGCGATAGGCATGTGAGGACTCAGTATGCAGACGCCCGAGGGAGTCATGCTCCCTGGCTGCGTAGGGCGCAAGGGTTCCGGGAATATCGGTCAACTGGCCACCTCTTCCAATGCATTGCTTACAAATCTGTCCAGCTCATCCGCAGGATAGTCATCGGTTACGATAGCCTCCCCCAGCCGATGCAGCATCACCAGCCTGATTCGGCCACCCAGGACCTTTTTGTCATGAGCCATGGCCTGCATAAAGGCAGAACTGGCCAGGGCAGGCGGCGTCACCGGCAAGCCGGCCGCCTGCACGACCCCTCTCAGGCGCCTCGCCTCATCAGCATTCAACAAGTCCCTGCTGACAGAAAAGTCCGCGGCCATCACCATGCCCACCGCCACCGCCTCTCCATGCAACCACTTGCCGTAGCCATTGAGCGCTTCGATGGCATGACCGAAAGTATGGCCAAAATTCAGAATGGCCCGGCGACCGTGCTCACGCTCATCCATTTCCACTACCCGGGCTTTGAGCTCGCAGCTTCGCTGGATGGCGTAGGCCAGGGCCTCGGGTTGACGGGCAAGCAAGCCAGACATGTTCTGTTCCAGCCAGTCCAGGAACGGACTGTCCATGATCGCACCGTACTTGATGACCTCCGCCAGACCGGCTCTGAGCTCTCTTTCAGGGAGCGTCCCCAGGGTATCGGTATCCGCCACCACCGCAACCGGCTGGTGAAAGGCGCCTATCAGGTTCTTGCCCTGGGGATGATTGACCGCCGTCTTTCCGCCCACAGCCGAATCAACCTGGGCCAGCAAGGTGGTGGGGACTTGCAGAAAGGCGATTCCCCGCTGATAACAAGCAGCGGCAAATCCCGCCATATCTCCTACCACGCCCCCGCCCAGCGCCAGCACCGTGGCATCCCGGGAGTACCCGCCATGGACCAGGGCATCAAGGATTTTTTCAACGGTAGCCAGCGTTTTATGGGCCTCCCCGTCTGGCAGCACCAGCTGTCTGACCCGGAAACCGCTAAGCGTATTGCATACGCGCTCCAGATACAGGGGGGCGACGACATCATTAGTGACAACCAGCACATCCCGCCCCGGAATCGATGCAGCCAGCGTGTCGGTCCTGTCCAGCAGGCCCGGGCCGATATGTATTGGATAGCTCCGGGAGCCCAGACCAACTTCAATTTTCGTCATTGGGTATCAACTCTGAATTACGCGAGAGCTCTTCTGAAATCTGATCAACCACGTTGTTAACCCGGCGACCGTTAGTATCCACCACCAGATCAGCGATTTCACGGTATAGAGGGTCACGGTGGTCAAACAAGGCTTGCAGTTTCTCCCTGGGCTCACAGTCGAGCAGTAATGGCCGATCACGACTGAACCGGGTGCGCTCTACCTGCTGATCCACACTGGCAAACAGGTAAACAACAAAACCCCGGCTGGCAAGGCACTGGCGATTTGCCTCCACGGTAACCGCCCCACCGCCAGTGGCAAGCACCACTGCGGTGCGCTGGGTCATCTCGTCGATTACGGCTTGTTCCCGCAGCCGGAATCCTTCCTCCCCTTCCTTTTCAAAGATGAAGGGAATATCCACGCCGGTTCGATTCTGGATTTCCTGGTCGCTATCGACAAAGCTCAGCCCAAGCTGACGTGCCAGCTGTCGGCCTACGGCTGTCTTGCCGGCGCCCATGGGGCCCACCAGGAAAATATTCGCGTATCTCATAGGGCTAGAGTAACCAAAAAAAAAGGGCCAGCCTAATGGCTGACCCTTTCTACTGTTAAGCAGCTAACTTTTAACTAGTAAAGCTCGGTGCCTTCACGCAGGATTTTCGGTGTGACAAAGATCAGCAATTCTGACTTGTCCGAGCTGCGCTGGGTGGTCTTGAACAGGTAGCCAAGCATGGGGATATCACCCAGGTAAGGCACCTTGAATTCAACATCGCGGGTCTCTGTTTCGAAAATACCGCCCAGAACCACGGTCTCGCCATCGTCAACCAGGACCTGGGTAGCAATTTCGCGGGTATCAATACTCGGTACCAGGCCGCCGGTGGCGCTCTGCACGTTTTCACCCACGTTATCCTTGCTCACCACCAGGTCCATGACCACCCGGTCATCGGGAGTGATAAGAGGGGTAACCTGGAGGCTCAGCACGGCTTCCTTGAAGCGAGTCGTGGTAGCGCCACTTGAGGCACCTTCCTGGTAGGGAATTTCCACACCGGCCTTGATTCGCGCTTCTTTCTGATTGGCGGTAATCAGGCGAGGTGTGGAAATGATCTCCGCACGATCCTCGGCCTGGGCTGCCGACAATTCCAGATCCAGCAAGGTGTTGGAACCCAGTACCGACAGGGCGATGGATCCGCCTCTTGTACTGGGAGGCAGGTTCACGTTGTAGCGGTCGAAGCGGCTGTCACCGGTGGGAATACCATCCCTGGGAGAATCTCCCGCCAGTGCACTTGCTACCATAGAATCCGTGGCCGAAGACGAACCGGAGGTGGTCCACAGGCGGTTGCTGGAATCCGTATCGTACCTGGTCAAGCCCAACTGGGCGCCAAGTTCACGGGAGAAGTCATCACTGACAATCACGATGCGCGATTCGATCAGCACCTGCTTCACCGGAATATCCAACACCTCGACCAGGCGGCGGATTTCCGCCAACCGTTCCGAGGTATCCTGGGCCAGCAGGGTGTTGGTGCGCTCGTCCACCGCGATGCTTCCGCGTTCGGACAACAGGGCACCACCCTCACCACCGCTAACCAAGGCGGCAATGTCGGCGGCCTTGGCGTAGTTCACCTGGATGAATTCTGACCTCAGGGGAATCAGCTCATCCATGTCTTTGAGGTTTTCCAGCGCGGCGCGTTCGCGAGCTGCAAGCTCATCAGCCGGGGCGACAATCACCACGTTTTCGTTGCGACGCATGGCCAGGCCCTTGGTCTGCATAACGATATCAAGAGCCTGGTCCCAGGGAACATTCTGCAAGCGCAGTGTCACATTGCCCTGGACGGTGTCACTAACGACGATGTTCAAGCCGCTCATATCAGCCAGCAGCTGCAGTACGGCACGCACTTCGATGTCCTGGAAGTTCAATGTCAGGCGATCGCCGGCGTAGGTCTTGTCCTGACCAAACGGATCGATGCTTTCCTTCTGGACAGCCTTTTCCCTGATCTCTATGGAGAACAGGTTATCGGACTGGTAAGCCATCTGTTCATAATCACCGGAGGCATTAATGATCAGGCGGGCGCCACCGGCGACTGAAATTGCGTCGACCGTGGTCACCGGGGTGGCAAAATCCACCACGTCCATTCTGCGCATCAATTCTTTCGGAAGATTGATGTCGGCCAGCTCAACAATGACCTGGTCACCCTGCTGGCGCAGGTCAATCAGGGTGCCCGGATCAGTCAGGGTAATCAGCAGGCGTCCAGCGCCATCCTCACCACGACGGAAATCAATATCTGAAATGCTGCGTCCGGCTGTAGCGACTCGTGGGCTGGTTGCAGGTCGGGAAGCCTGGGTGCCACCGGAGAACGCCACCTGGGAGCCAGCACTTGAATTGCTGCCTACCCGGACAAAAACGCTGCTGCCCACCACACGGGTCTCATAAGGCACCATGCTGGACAGGTTGACGACCACGCGGGTTCGGCCATTGGCCTCGGCTACCACCACACTACCCACAGCGCCCATACCTACATCGGTGCGACGAGATGCCAGGGCGAGACTGGTGTCTGACAGGTCCATGGAAATTCTCGCAGGACTGTCGATCGTAAAGCTCATCGGCTCGGGCGCTGGGCCGCTTAGCTTGAATTCAAGCTCGACCTCATCTCCCGGCAGAGCCTGAGCTTCTATGCTCTGTAATTGCCTCGACGAATGGTCCGCCGCCAGTACCGCAGGCGCGCTTAACCAGGAGAACAGGAGCATCAGCATTCCCGCCGCCTTGATCATCACGTTTGCACTGCTTTGCAAAGATTCCCGAATCATTACCATTCTCCCTGGAGCTTTATTCAGAAAGCGCCACTGCTGCCGGGCGCTCGAGGAATCCGCCCATACCATCCGAAATAATTTCAATCAGAGCTACCTCTGACTGCGAAACTGTCACTATGCGGCCATCGTTCTGGCCCAGGTGATTACCTGTCTGAACCTGATGAATCAGGCCGTCAGGATCCCTGATCAAGCCGTAACTCTGTCCAGCACGCTCAATGGTTCCCACCATGTCGAG
>Ga0316195_10001481_pt1 | contig 10539 bp, 9 predicted proteins | sample Phised1_MG_FD_204937 | JGI IMG/M metagenome (GOLD analysis project Ga0316195, IMG submission 204937) | Coastal sediment microbial communities from Maine, United States - Phippsburg sediment 1 | ecosystem: Environmental > Aquatic > Marine > Coastal > Sediment | place: USA: Maine | collected...
TTATCCATAAGTGCAGTCCAGCGGTATAAACGTATTCATTTTTCAAAGAACGTGCGGAGTTTTGGCTCCGCTTTTTTTAGTCCAGTTTACCGAAACTTTACATTACATACTTTAATCCACACTTTTTCCTATGCGAACCTGCTACCGCATGTAGTATTTATTTTGCCAGAGTTTGTTATAAAGATCTCTACTGTCGATATTAACTTTAACCTAGCGAGAAAAACTTTCGTTATTATTCTTTATTTGCTCCTTATTGCACTCGAAAGGGCGCGCCATCAGGTCCCAGTTTGATCCCTTCTATTAGCAGGGTAATTTCCACTTCATTTCCCACAGCTCCGCCTTGTCCTTCTCCAAGTCCATAGTTTATGCCGTAATCGCTTCGTTTGATTGCTATGCCGGCCTCAAAACCGCTGCGATAGCCCCCCCATGGGTCAGGACCGAAGCCGAGCACTTTGAAGGGCAATTTCACTGAACGGGTCACCCCGTGTATAGTCAACTCGCCGTACATAAAACCCTCGTTCTTACTCGTGGATTCCACCGAGGTACTAACAAAACGCATGACCGCGAATTTTTCCACATCAAAAAAATCCTTTGAGCGTAAATGAGTGTCTCGTTTTTCATGGTTGGTGTCCACGCTGTGCACGTTGATTGTGGCCTCTACCTTCGACGCCTCCAGATTGTCACGATCGATTTTAATAGTTCCGGTAACATCCGAGAAGGTACCCGACACTTTGGAAAACAAATGACGAATCTTGAAATTGGCCATGCTGTGCACCTTGTCAATCATATAAGTCTCAACCTCCGCACGTGCTGACAGCGGCAGTATGAGAGAGACAACTCCGAATATCAACACCGCGAAGAGTGTAATTATACGGTTATTCATGATTCGACCTCCCGTTACGATTTCAGATTTTAGATTGCAGAATGCAGATTGGGGAATCTTTGATTTCCTGCATGCCTCATTCTCAAATCTCAAATCTACAATCTGAAATTCTAACTTGGTATCGCACTGCCATCCAAAGAGATCACTTCTCCTTGCATTAAGACTGAATATAGGAACGTTTTTTGTTATTACAAGAGTGCGTCCAATCTTCCCTGCATAGAGACGCAGTAGGTACACCCCAACCTGAATCCAAGGAAACAGATGACAATCATTGGCGGGATAGGTATTATTCTCTGGTCCTTTTCACCGGCCTCTCTCTGTGTTTAACCCCTATATAAGTTATTATGCGTCGCTCTTCTCTCTATCTACTTATGGCAACTCACGTCAGCCTGGCCTCAGGTACTTATGTTTTTGCCAAGGCAGCTGCGGTTGGATTTCCTGATGCTGAAACCTTGGTCCTCGCCCGGGCCTTGGGTGCTGCCTTACTTCTTCTTTTACTCACTGGCTGGGTTATCCCGAAACCGCGGTTCGATTTAAAAGAATGGCTCCGAATACTAGGATTCGGTATCCTTCTTGTGCCCCTGAACCAGTACTTGTTCCTCCGAGGCCTCCGGCATACAGTACCTAGTCATCCAGCTCTTTTCTATGCACTGACCCCCCTTGGTGTGATGATTCTTGCTAGTGGATTGAGTAAAAAAATACCGCCAAAAAGAAAAATCCTTGGGGTGCTTATTGCGTTCGTAGGAGTCTACATCATTCTCCGACCTTGGGAAGGAGGTGAGACCATCAAGGAGCTGCGCTCGGGTGATTTCTGGGTTTTGGCCGCCATGTTCGCCTGGGTGGCCTATACCGTCTTGGCTGGTCGCACTTGTCAAAATCATGATCCACGAGTTGTAACTACATGGAGTCTTATCCTTGGCGCGATTGTCATGACGCCCATCGGTGGGTATTCCCTCCTGACCATGGATTACGGAGTGATCCCTCCGGCCGCTTGGGCTGGACTGGCCTATATGATCGTGTTTACCAGCGTGACAATGGTACTGGTTTGGAATGTGTTGCTCCGCTATCTCGGACCGGTAGAGGTGGCAATCTGTACCAACGCCCAGCCACCAACTACAGCCGCACTCTCAGCTCTGATGGCTGGGGCCGGCTTGTTGTCCACTGATCAGGATTTGGGGCCGCTCTTCTGGCTGGGCATGATTTTCATTTTAACCGGTGTAGTCTTAGTTCAAATCAACGATCATTCCTCATAGAGAGAATCCAGGAGGTAGAATCCAGAATCCAGGAGATGTAAAACCGATGTAGATTTTTCTTTCTTCTCTCCCTAGACTCTGCTTATTGGAAAATACGCAATCTGATATCAACTCTCTGCCCCATGCTCCATGCTCTATGCCCACCCACAAACTAATATTTCCTATGCTTTTAAGGGTTTTTCGTATTGACAATCCCCACATTGATTTTAACTTTACTTGATTATCTACGTTTTCCCGATTCTAATTAGTAAACATTCTATTTATGATAATATGATTTGAATTGTTGCTCGACTTTGGCGCTGACAATTAACCCGGATATTTCATGAATTTCTGTCGCGAGACCACGCAACTGGGAACCCGCTTGCGGGACTGAGCGGAGCGCAGCGAGCGCGAAGAGGATGGGTGTGCCACCTGGCAACTCGTCCCGCGGTACCGCGGGATTGGTTCCGAGGCGTACCTGAGCGGTACGTCGCAGGGGCCGACACCCGAGGACGCCAGGGAGGACGGCCATATCCGTGGTCGCAGTAAGCGATTCATGAAATATCCGGGTTAGGGGGGAGGTCTTTGTATGGACAGGCAGCAGCAGGCAGAGGCATTAGCCAACTCTTGGAAAACTGAACCACGCTGGCAGGGAATCCAGCGGCCCTATTCCGCTGAGGACGTGGTGAGGCTTCGCAGCTCAGTTCAAATAGAATACACCCTCGCCCGTATGGGGGCCGAGAGGCTGTGGCATCTGATGCACACTGAACCCTACGTCCGGGCTTTAGGGGCACTGACCGGCAATCAAGCTGTGCAGCAGGTACTGGCTGGATTGCAAGCAATTTACCTTAGCGGTTGGCAGGTTGCGGCGGATGCAAACACCGCAGGCCAGACCTACCCGGACCAGAGTTTATATCCAGCGGACAGTGTGCCGAATGTGGTCAGGAAGGTAAACAATGCCCTGCTCAGGGCTGATCAGCTTCAACACCTGCACGATAAGGGCAACATCCATTGGTTCGCCCCCATTGTCGCAGATATTGAGGCTGGATTTGGTGGTCCACTCAACACTTTTGAAATAACAAAGGCATGCATCGATGCCGGCGCGGCAGCCGTTCACCTTGAAGATCAGATATCCTCTTTGAAGAAATGTGGTCACATGGGCGGAAAGGTTTTGGCCCCAGCCTCGGAGTATCTACGAAAGTTCGTGGCTGCCAGGCTTGCCAGTGACGTCCTCGGCGTGCCCACTGTAATGGTAGCGAGAACAGATGCTAATGGAGCCCGACTAACCCGAACCGACATCGATCCCCTTGACCATCCCTTTTTGACTGGAGAGAGGACCGTCGAGGGTTACTTCGAGGTGAAGGGTGGACTGAAACTTGCCATTGCCAGGGCCCTGGCCTATGCCCCTTATGCTGATGTCATCTGGTGTGAAACCTCAACCCCTGACCTCGGTGAGGCGCGGGAGTTCGCTCAGGCTATTCACGAAAAATTCCCGAACAAGTTACTAGCTTACAACTGCTCGCCCTCCTTCAACTGGAAACTCCACCTGGATGATCCGACAATTCGGAGTTTCCAGGATGAACTCGGTACCATGGGTTATAAGTTTCAGTTTGTTACCCTGGCTGGTTTTCACGCCCTGAATACTTCCATGTTTGAGCTAGCCCACGCCTACAGTACGGAGGGGATGGCTGCCTATTCTCGCCTGCAGGAACATGAATTTGCATTGGAACGGGAGCAGGGCTACAGCGCCGTTAAGCATCAGGGTTTTGTGGGTGCAGGGTATTTTGACGAAATTCAGAATGTGGTTACCGGCGGTGAGACCTCTACGGCGGCACTGAAAGGTTCTACTGAGGAGGAACAGTTCGAAACCAAGGCATAAGACACAAGGCTTAGGGCGTAAGGCATGGTTTGGTCATGAGGCTTCGCCGTCATTAGGGTTGCACCCGTCATTGGGCCTTACGGCCGTCATTATGAGATATGTCACTACAATGAATGACAATCAGGCGCACGGGCGCGTAGTGTAATGACTTGTGGTTGCCTACTGCTTGCTGCTGACTGCCTGCTGCCCACTGTGCCCTAGTCGCCTACTCTGATCATAAGGGAAGATGTCAATAATTTTACCAGAGTCTAGACGAGCCTGGATCTGATGCCAGAAATCTACCCCAAATAAGTCTGAATGCTGCGCCACAAATAGATCTCTGAAGTCTTCTTGCAAGCCAAGAAAAGACTGAAACTCCTCGGGGAAAATGTCACGCTCGTTTACAGCATACCAAGGCTCGTCCGACAGCTCTTCGTAATGACTTCTCGGTTGGGGTATCTTTCTAAAATTACATTCGGACACCAAGGAAAGTTCATCGTAGTCATAGAACACTACTCTACCATGGCGCGTCACCCCAAAATTCTTCAGCAACATATCTCCCGGGAAGATATTCGTGGCAGCCAAGTCCTTGATGGCGTTTCCATAATCAACAACGGCCGCCCGCGCTGCCGACTCATCAACCTCTCTGAGATATACATCCAGGGGCGTTACTCTCCTCTCCACATATAGATGCTTAATGACCACGTGATTCTCGTCGATTTCCACCACCTTCGTCGCAAGGCGCTGAAGTTTATCCAGCACTTCCTTTGAAAACCGTTTCCGGTCAAACTCCAGGTGTTCAAATTCTTGCGCATCCACCAGTCTGCCGGCTCGGTCATGCGTAAATACCAGGTCATATTTGGCCATCACCTCTTCGCGAGTCGTTCTCTTTGTGGATGAGAAGTGATCTTTGATTACCTTGAACACCACGTCGTAGTCAGACATGGTGAATACCTCCATGACCATGCCTCTTTCTCCCTCGGCGATTTCGAATTTCTCATTCGAGGATGCCAGGTGCTGCAGTAAATCACAGTACAGCTCAGATTTGCCGTGCTTGTTATAGCCGATGGAAATGTAGAGTTCAGCAAGTCGCTTCCGAGGCATGAAGGACTTCAAAAAACCTACTAACTCAGCCGGCTTCTTGACGTCCACATGGAAATAGGAGCGAGTAAAACTGAACAGAATACTGACTTCGTTCTCATGCAAGAGCACGGCATCAACTACGATGCCCCCAGGAGTATTGAGCAGGGCAAACACCAGCGGAAATTGATCTGAACCGTTAAAAATTCTGCCGACCAGATAGGCTCCTTTGCCTCGATAGAAAACGGAGGTGATCATTTCAGTGCGGTCGATACCTGGTGAAGCCGCAGTTTTCATGAGATGATTGTCTACTTGCTTTGCCACCGCTTGGGCATCGCGTTGGAGATCTTCATAGCCCACATCAAACCCATAATCAGTGAGGATGCGTTCGATCAAAGCAGCAGTTGACTCGGCCCGCTCACAGGTTCGATACATCGGTTGAGCAATCTGTACAGGTTGTATGCGAGAACAGGTGTCGACGAACTCGATCTGAGGATTTACCCCAACAGTGGCAAATATCCTTCTGGTAATTGAATTAAAGAATGTCTCTGCAAGCTCCCAAAAGTTCAGTTTGGAGACTAAAGCACCATAGACGACTTTGGTTTTAGCCCAGATCCGGGTATCGGTACCTCGATCTCCTAACAACTCGTTGACCTGAGCTACGGTTTCATCCACCACTTTCCTGTAAAGATCCAACCTTTCCCTTGCGTCCGCTTGCATGCCGCGCCAGTCTCTGTCTTCGAATCGGGCTTTGGCCCTTTCAGTAATGGAACCATATCGGGTTTGGTAGAGGTCAAAGGCATGGCGGAGGGCTTTGGCAGCCAGTTCAGGCAGGTTGTTAGGGGTCAAATCATTCGTCATAAAACCTAAACCTTATAAGCACATCACAATGAGATTTTAGATTACACATAACGCCTCTTTATTTAGCTCCGCATGATAACTATATGTTCCCTCTCACCTCAAGAGAGTGTATCTAAATTCGTCATCCCGGCCAAGTCCGCCTGGGGCGGACGCGAGCCGGGATCCAGAAAGGATTCGATTATACGGAACTTTAACTGGATTCCGGATCTCGCCCGCTACGGCGGACTCGTCCGGAATGACGGGTTCGGGGGCAGAGAGATAAAAAAGCCGCATCAGAGCAAATGCAGTTACCCTGATGCGGCATTTCGTTGCTAGCCGGTATCAATGACTCATCAGTTGAGCTCTATATAGATTCTTGACATCACGTCTTCGATGGCCATGCGCATGGATTCAGATGCCTTTTTCTCGTCGTAGTCTTCCCCGCCGCCAAAGCCCAAAACGGTCACTGCTTTGCTTTTCAAACTGCCCGCGCCGGTATCAGCAAAAACGATCTCGCCGGTCTTCACACTTACCGCCCTCACGTCCACGGTTGCTCTGTAATATTTTTTCCCAACAGAGAAATAGCCACCGCCCTGCGCACCTGATTTTGACACACCAAACTCGGTTACCGCTCCGGTAAGAATGTACTTGGCCCCCACAAGTTTACCGATTTGGACGGCGGTAGACGCGTCAACAGCACCACTCATCTGGAGATTCTGCTCTTTCATGATGCTCTTGAGGTTGTTGCGCTCGTAAACGCGGTATTTCTTAGTCTTAACCAGCGCGGTGATGAGCATATCAGAGGCTCCCTGCCCGACCCGGTAGCCGTGGCCTGGAACTCTGGTTGCAAAGTCCATAACCACTATTGGTATTTTTTTTCCGGAGTAGTTGTAAGCAGGCAGTGTCCTGGGGGTGCTTTCTTCATCCTTCTTGGTCTCTCCCCCTGAACTGGCACAGCCTAAAGCAAAAAGAAAAGCTGCAAGTAATCCCACCAGCAAAAAGCCATTCCTTTTCTTCAACATAGGCCTCTCCTTGTAAAGATTGCATGAATATTAAGGACGTACTTTAGAAACTCAATGAGTGACCGAGTCAGAGCATTTACCGTGCCAACCTTAGCACAACTTTTTTGTCTAGGTCAAAAGATTTCACCAAGGGGTGATCTTGTCCCGAAAATGCAGAGATCTTTTGGGTGGGGACCAGGACTCTTATTGACAGGGAAAGAATCCGGGCTAGTCCCTAGGGTGAGCTTTACGTCTTCTTGGAAGCCATGCGACTAATTTATTCTTGTGGTGTTCGGCGATCACATCCCGGAGAAACTGACGGTCACCAAGTAGTATTTGTCTAAAACGTACGCCCATTCCACGAAACGTGGTCTTGTTGTTGAATTTCTGGACATCTTTCCAGGCCATCTCTCCGGTGATTGAAATTAACCGCCCCTTGGCACTTATAACCATATGGAAGTTATCCTTACCATTCGGCATCACCGAGCAACGGATGAATGCGCCCCCGAGACTAAGATCTTCAATCTCGCCATCTACGAGATCGCCTCCTGCCATCCTCACAACAGGCAACTTGACTTTAGTCCTGGGGTAATACCGTCTTTCTTTGGGGTCAGACATATTTTAGTCCTTGCTTAAGGTTGAAGCAACAGGGAAGAGCAAAGGATATGCCAGAATTATAGATACGGTAACTTTTAAATATTTTAAATACTTAAGCCAAACCAAGAAAATCCAAGATGTGGGAAAATGGGTAAAACTTTCCACATCTTGGAAAAAAAATTCATTTGGTACCAAGGAATCATTGCAGCGCTTCAGAGCACGAAACCTACAGCGTAGGCTTCAGCTCTCTGAAAAGCGCGATCCTGGCGCTGAGTGGTACAAGATTTGCACCAAAAATTATCTCGCTTTGCATATTTGCGTCTCTGTCCCATAAAAAGGAGAGCAGGGCAATGGGAAAGCTTTCCAGAAAAAGAAAGTCTGTGGAAGAAACTGCCGAGCTAGACATCCGGGCAGATACCATTGAAGATGAGATTATTGATCTCGTGGATCCAGTGGAAAAAACACCCCTCGCCCCCGATGATGTGCCCTCGGACGACAACTTAGAAACCATAGAAACAAGTCTCGATCTTTTTCTTGTTGAAGGAGAAGAACTCGATGACACGCTCGATGAAGAATTGATGGGTGTCAATGTCGGAGATAGTAACGAGACGCTGACTCACGAGAATGACGCGGATCTCGATTTTGAAAAATCGCTGGTGAAAATGTTTGAAACGACCGAGTTACTCGCGGCCGAACTTGTAGAGAAGTCATCTCAAACAAAGAAGGAGGGGGAGGAATCTCTTACCGTTGGTGCGGATCCCTCGGATGACGGCAATGTCAATCTGAGGCTGGCGGCTGAAGCCACTGCTGAAACAGCTGGGACTGTAAAGGTACTTGAGTCTGAGGATGAACTTCCCGAAAATCTATTCGTCAGCCTAGAGCGCGTGAAAAAATCCCCTGGTAAAAAGGATGGTGCTACCGCTGTTGATACAGAGCCAAGGACGAGATCTGACAAGACAAATTGGATAGATAGCAGCCGCTATTATCCTCTCGCTGTACATGCTATTGACAAAAAAATCGCAGAACACAAAAAGGAGATAGAAAAACTCGTTGCCGGAAAAGAGCAGTTAAAGAAGATCTATGTACATTTGAGGAGCATTTTATATTTAGAGGGCGAAGAACTAAGAAAAACTGTTATGCTGATACTTGCCAAATACTGGTCCTTGAAATTATTTTTTCTGAATAAAACCAAGGGAGGCGGATTCAACAGAAATATTTTGATTAAATATAATGGCAGAAAGATTCTAGCCAAAATTGAGAGCACCTCCAGTGTCTCTCCGTCCCATAAGCTTATCACCCAAATGTGGCAGGATCTGCACTATTCTGGATTGGGGGCAAGAGCTGATGGCGCACTTATTGTAAATTACAACATAGAGACTGACCCCAAAGATAGAAGCTTGGCATACGCTAATGACAACGAAGATCAGCTTGACGACCTTATCTTCATAGATACCCGCGTGCTCTACAAATTGACTACTGCAATAATTGACCGTCACTTATCTGTCGAAGAAGCAAAGAAAATACTGTTCAAGAAGGGTAGAGTAGAATTCTAGAGTGCCGATTTAGCCTTTTGACTCTGCTTGATAAGGATTTCAGGTGTCGGGTGTCAGGTGTCAGGAAAAAGAAACATAGAAGCTGAAACCTGAACATTGAAACCTGAAACCTCAGTCTTTGTGGTTTGGAATTTCTATTCCTCCCGCACCCCAAAACAGCTCGCAATCTTTACCGGCAAAGCCATTCAACTCAGTCAGAGCTACTGGGCACAGTCGCTCTTTTGACGTGCTCTCCGGTTACGGTTGCGCCGGTCTCATCGTTTGAGCTAACAGACACTACGATAACGAGGTTGTCACCAATTCTGATAACGTCACCATCTTCGAGCCGGACTGATTCCACTTTTAGTCCATTCACAATAGTCCCGTTCTTGCTTCCTTCGTCGGTGACAAATAGATTCTCGCCTTCTTTCATAAAGGATGCATGGTGGCGCGAGACGCTGTTATCTCTGAGAACAATGTCATTTTTGCCATGGCGACCAATCGTCAAGGTACACGCGTCTTGGGGAATGTACTCTTTCATTGTGAGGTTTTGGAATTTCACCTCTAAGCGAAACATGATGCCCCTCCAGATGATTTGACCACTTGAACATGCAAAGTTTATTCCTGTGCGCTCTGGTTGAATTTGTCTCTAATAACTTATGGTAACACCCCCATAGAAGCCTGAGGTATTGTAGTTGAGCTCGAAGTCGCTAGCGTCGACATCTACAAAAAAGGTTCGATAGCCTGCGTGGATATCCACGAAGGGGATGGGGGTGAAGGAGAGCTCGGCCTGAGCGTCGACCATATAGCCATCCCAGTAGCCGATTCCGGAAGCGAGGACACGGGCTTCCAAGACGTCCGCCAGGATGCCTAGATGGAGGTTAAGCCCGAACAATGGAACGGGGACAGTGTAGTCTTCCTTTTCAGACTGGTCGACTGTTCTGGATTTGATCTCGACCTCTACATCATAAACCATGAGCCTGCCTACTAGACCCAAAGAGAAGCCTGCCAAAACGTTTTCTAGGTCTAGCAGGTCGTACTGATAGGTTAGATCATAGACGTCATACTCGAGACTACTTTTAATCTTGTCACCCGCGAGAAAGGTTTCGCCGCCGAAGTTAATATTCTGGCTCAGGGTTGCTGTGCCGTTGTAGTCGGCGCGATAGAAAGAGAAACTCAGATGATGATCGTCCGACCCAATGAAAACTTCACCAACGGGATAGTACTCGTCATCTATATTTAGGTCATCTTCCAGATCGAGTTTAGTCCCATTCAGTGAGCCATCACTATATTTGACGTCACCGCTTATAGTCGGGAACCAGTAATAGCCTCGTACGCCCGCCTCGAAAGCTTGGGCCGGCAAGGCAGCGCCAAATACGACCATAATACTGATGATCAGTAATAGTATTTTCTTCATATGCCCCCCTCGGAGAGGACATTATTGCTTCTCAGCAAAAGCCCAGTTGCGCTCTGTCGCCATTTCTTTGGCCGTGGTGCCGTCTGTTGGCTAAACTTT
>Ga0316195_10001482_pt1 | contig 10538 bp, 11 predicted proteins | sample Phised1_MG_FD_204937 | JGI IMG/M metagenome (GOLD analysis project Ga0316195, IMG submission 204937) | Coastal sediment microbial communities from Maine, United States - Phippsburg sediment 1 | ecosystem: Environmental > Aquatic > Marine > Coastal > Sediment | place: USA: Maine | collected...
CCCGGCTGATTTTTTCTCACAGGCACCTTCTTTTGCAGCTACTCTTCTCACAGGTTCAGGGGTAAAGCCATGACTGACAAGACTGTCTCGCTAGGGGATATCCGTTTCGATAACGCGGCACCCTTCGTGTTGTTGGGTGGCGTAAATGTGCTGGAGAGCCGGGATTTTGCCCTGCGGGTCGCCGGGCATTACGTGGAGGTCTGCGCGCGCCTGGGTATCCCCTATGTGTTCAAGGCGTCCTTTGACAAGGCCAACCGCTCCTCGATCCACTCCTACCGCGGGCCCGGGCTGGAAGAGGGCCTGTCCATCCTGGCCGAGGTGAAGGCGACCCACGGCGTGCCGGTGATAAGCGATGTGCACACCCCGGAGCAGGCGGCTCCCGCCGCCGAGGTGTGTGACATCCTGCAGCTGCCGGCCTTCCTGGCGCGCCAGACCGACCTGGTAGAGGCCATGGCGGCCACCGGTTCTGTCATCAACATCAAGAAACCCCAGTTTCTGAGCCCCTCGCAGATGGCCAATGTGGCCGAGAAGTTCGCCGAGTGCGGCAACAACCGTATCCTGCTGTGCGAGCGCGGCAGCAATTTCGGCTACGACAACCTGGTGGTGGATATGCTCGGGTTCGGTGTGATGAAACGCGCCTGCGGCAACGCCCCGCTGATTTTTGATGTCACCCACGCCCTGCAGTGCCGGGACCCCGGGGGCGCCGCCTCGGGGGGGCGTCGCTCACAGGTGGCGGAGCTGGCGCGCGCCGGGATGGCGGTCGGCCTGGCGGGCCTGTTCCTCGAGGCGCACCCGGAACCCGACAAGGCACTCTGCGATGGCCCCAGCGCCCTGCCGCTGGCACAACTCGAACCCTTCCTGCGGCAGGTGAAGGCAGTCGACGACCTGGTGAAGTCCCTGCCGCCGCTGGAAATCAGCTAGATCAGCAAGTCGCCCTGATACGCGCGAAACAACTGACACAAATGGAGCCCCATTGATGAGCAAGATCAAGCAAGTACAGGCCTTTGAAGTTCTGGATTCCCGCGGCAACCCGACGGTGCTGGCGGAGGTCACCCTCGACTCCGGCCACACGGGCGCAGCCTGCGCCCCGTCGGGCGCTTCTACCGGGTCCCGGGAGGCGCTGGAACTGCGCGACGGCGATGCCGGCCGCTACCTGGGCAAGGGCGTGTTGCAGGCCGTGGCCAATGTCAACGGCCCGATCAGGAGCCTGCTGCTGGGGCGGGATGCCGCTGCCCAGCGGGAACTCGACGCGGCCATGATCGCCGCCGACGGCACCGACAACAAGGCCAAATTCGGCGCCAACGCTATCCTGGCGGTATCCCTGGCTGCCGCGAAAGCCGCGGCCCAGGCCCAGTCCATCCCGCTGTACCGGCATATCGCCAATATCAACGGCAGTGCGGCGCTCAGCATGCCGGTGCCCATGATGAATATCATCAACGGCGGCGAGCATGCCGACAACAACGTGGACATACAGGAGTTCATGGTGATGCCGGTGGCGGCTCCCACTTTCGCCGAGGCCCTGCGCGCGGGGGCAGAGATCTTCCACCACCTCAAGAAAGTACTCGCGGGCCGGGGCCTGAGTACATCCGTGGGTGACGAGGGCGGCTTCGCGCCGGACCTGCCCTCCAACGAGGCGGCCCTGGAGGTGATTGCCGAGGCCGTGGACAATGCGGGTTACAGGCTGGGCACCGATATCTGCCTGGCCGTGGACTGCGCCGCCTCCGAGTTTTACCGCGACGGTGTCTACGACCTGGCGGGTGAGGGCAAGCAGTTCAACAACGAGGCCTTTGCCGACTACCTGGCGGCCCTCGCGGCGAGCCACCCGATCCTCTCGATCGAGGACGGCCTGGACGAATCCGACTGGGCCGGCTGGAAGATACTCACGGACAAGATCGGCGATAAAGTGCAGTTGGTGGGCGACGACCTGTTTGTGACCAATACCCGTATTTTGCAGGAGGGCATCAGCAAGGGCATCGCCAACTCCATCCTGATCAAGCTCAACCAGATCGGCACCCTGTCCGAAACCCTGGATGCGATTGCCATGGCGAAGGCCGCCGGTTACAGCACGGTGATTTCCCACCGCTCGGGGGAGACCGAGGACACGACCATCGCCGACCTGGCGGTGGCCACCGCCGCCGGACAGATCAAGACCGGCTCCCTGTGCCGCTCCGATCGCGTCGCCAAGTACAACCGCCTGCTGCGGATCGAGGCGGAGCTGGCGGGCCAGGCGCCTTACCGGGGCCTGGCGGAATTCTCCCGCCGGGGCTGAGACTTGCGCTGGCTGCTGGCAGGTCTGCTGTTCCTCCTGGTTGTTCTGCAGTATCGCCTGTGGATCGCCGAGGGCAGCCTGGCGGAGCGCCATCGGCTGCAGGCCCAGATCGAGGAGCAGACCCGCATCAACGCCCAGCTGCAGGAACGCAACGCCGCCCTGGAGCGGGAGGTGCTTGACCTGCAAACCGGCAACAAGGGCCTCGAGCAGCGCGCGCGGGAGCAGCTGGGCCTGATTCGCCAGGGCGAAACTTTCTACCAGTTCACCGATAAACCCGCAGGCGCGGCAACCGGGCCGGCGGCTGCGACCTCCGCCGCTGCGCCGGCCGAGCCGGGGCCTTCACCCTGATGGCGCCCGGGCGCTGTTGGGGCGTGGTACCCGCTGCCGGTATCGGCAGCCGCATGGCGGCCGACCTGCCCAAGCAATACCTGCAGATCGCCGGCGCCACCCTGCTCGAGCACAGCCTCAGAGCCCTCCTCGCCAGCGAGCGGATCGCGGCGCTGGTGGTCGCACTGCACCCCGCTGACGAGTTCGCCGCCCGCCTGCCCGTATTCGCCGATGCGCGGGTCAGGCGCGTGGTGGGCGGCGAGCAGCGCAGCGATTCCGTCCTGGCTGCGCTGCAGGCATTGCTGTCCCTGGGAGAGCCCCGGGACTGGGTGCTGGTGCACGACGCTGCCAGGCCATGCCTGCAGGAGGAAGACCTCGCCCGGCTGATCGAGCGGGTCGGCGGCAGTGGCACCGGCGGTATCCTGGCGGAGGCTGTGGTCGATACCGTCAAGGAGGCGAACAGTGAGGGCCTGGTGGTGCGCACCCTGGACCGCACCCGGCTGTGGCGGGCCCAGACCCCGCAGATGTTCCGCCTCGGCGAATTGCACGCTGCCCTCGGGCAGGCGAAGGCGCGGGGTCTGGCGCTTACCGACGAGGCTTCCGCGATGGAGCTGGCGGGACACCCGGTGCAGCTGGTGCCCGGCTCGGCCCGCAACCTCAAGGTGACACTGCCCGGGGACCTGCAGCTGGCGGCCTGGTATCTCGAAGGCGGAGGCGGGACGGGGACATGAAGAGCGCGCGGGGCTGGTGTTTATGCGAATAGGCCATGGCTATGATGTCCATCGCTTCGGGACCGGTGCGGAAATCGTGCTGGGCGGCGTACATATACCGTACCACCGGGGCCTGGAGGCACATTCCGACGGGGATGTGCTGATTCACGCGATCTGCGATGCCCTGCTGGGGGCGATCGGCCAGGGAGATATAGGCCGGCACTTCCCGGATACGGACCCCGCCAACGCCAATATCGACAGTCGCCTGCTGTTGCGCCGGGTGGTGGCGCTGGTGCAGGCCGCGGGCTGGCAGCTGGCCAACCTGGACTCCACCCTGGTGGCCCAGGCCCCGCGCATGGCCCCCCATATCGATGCGATGCGGGCGAACCTGGCGGCTGACCTTGCCGCGGATGTCTCCCGGGTGAATGTGAAAGCCACCACCACAGAAAGGCTCGGCTTTACCGGCCGGGAAGAGGGGATCGCCGCCCACGCCGTGGTGCTGCTGCAAGCTGCCCACCCATGAACGCGAGCTGGCCCCGCGCCCGGGGGGTCCCCGCCGCCCATGCCCTGATCCGTTGCCATCCCCGGGACTTCGAAGTCAGCGAGGAACTGGGTTTTGAACTCTCGGGTGAGGGCGAGCATGTCTTCCTGTATTTGCAGAAACGCGAGCTCAACAGCATGGAGCTGCTGCAGCGGCTGGCAGCACTGAGCGGTGTACCGGAGCGGGATATAGGCCTGAGCGGCCTGAAGGACCGCAACGCGATCACCCGGCAGTGGTTCAGCGTCGGCATGGCCGGACGGCAGGAGCCCGACTGGCGGGCGCTGGAAACCGGCGGCGATGTGCAGCTGTTGCGGCGGGACCGGCACAGCCGCAAGCTCCGGCGGGGGGTGCACCGCGCCAACCGGTTCCGGCTGTTGCTGCGCGACATCGGCGGGGAGCGCGCCGACCTGGAGCGGCGGCTGCAACAGGCGCGGGAGCAGGGCGCCCCCAACTATTTTGGCGAGCAGCGCTTCGGTCGCGATGGTGCGACCCTGGAGCAGGCGCGCCGCTGGGCGGCGGGAGGCGGGCGCCGCCTGACCCGGGCAAAGCGCAGCCTTTACCTCTCGGCGCTGCGCGCATTCCTGTTCAATACCGCGCTGGCGGCGCGGGTGGAGGCGGGCACCTGGGACACGCTGTGCGAGGGGGACGTCTGCATATTGCACGGGACCCGCAGCCTGTTTGCCTGCGAACAGGTCGACGCCGACCTGCTGGCGCGCGCCGCCGCCGGCGATGTTCACCCGGGGCTGCCGCTGTGGGGGCGGGGCGCGCCCCCTGCCCCCCGCGGCCGGGCACCGCATCCGCCCGCGGCCCTGGCGGAGCACCTGGGCCTGTGTGAGTTCCTGGAGCGGGAGGGGCTGGAACTCTCCTGGCGGCCCGCCCGCCTGCTGGCTGATGACTTTTGCTGGCAGTTTTGTGATGATGGCGCCCTGCAACTGGACTTCGCCCTGGGTGCCGGCGCTTACGCCACGGCGCTGCTGGCGGAGATTGTCCGGTTTGAACAGGGCCGCATACAACAATACACACAACAAGATAAGCAACAGGGGACATGAAGGGGTGGCAAAGGCGGTGAGCAACGTCGACGTAAACGGCATCGGAATGACGTCACAGCGCACCCGGGAGCGCCTGATCCAGCGCCTGGTGGACCAGGGTATCACCAATCTGAAGGTGTTGGACGTAGTGCGCAGCACGCCGCGGCACCTGTTCCTGGACGAAGCCATGGCCCACCGCGCCTACGAGGATGTGGCGCTCCCCATCGGCTTCCAGCAAACCCTGTCGCAGCCCTACATCGTGGCCAGGATGACGGAACTGCTGCTGGCCGCCGGTCCCCGCGAGCGGGTGCTCGAAATCGGTACCGGCTCGGGCTACCAGACCGCCATACTGGCGCGGCTGGTGGGCGAGGTCTACAGCGTTGAACGCATCCGCCCGCTGCAGCAAAAAGCCAGGCAGCGCCTGCGCCAGCTGAAGCTGCGCAATGTCCATATGAACCATGCCGACGGCGGCCTGGGCTGGCCGGAGCGGGGCCCCTACGACGGTATCCTGGCCACAGCCGCCCCGGAGCGCATACCCGAAGACCTGTTGCAGCAGCTGGCGCCCGGCGGGCGGCTGGTTATTCCCGTGGGCGGCGAAACCCAGCACCTGCAGGTGGTCACCCGCACCCACGAGGGCTTTGATACCCAGATAGTGGAGGCCGTCAACTTCGTGCCCCTGCGCCCCGGCACAGTAAAGTGACGCCGATGAAGCCTCTCGGGGTATTCCTGCGCGGCGTCCTGATGGGTGCGGCGGATATCGTGCCCGGGGTCTCCGGTGGCACCATCGCCTTTATCACCGGCATTTACGATACCCTGCTGGGCAGCATCCGCGCCTTCGACCTGGCGCTGCTGGCGCTGCTCTGGCGGCTGGACATCAGGGGTGCGTGGCAGCATGTCAACGGCGGCTTCCTGCTGGCGCTGCTGGCGGGTATCGGCACCAGCATATTTTCCCTGGCCCGTATTTTTTCCTGGATCCTGGATCACCATCCCGTTCCCCTGTGGGCATTTTTCTTCGGCCTGATCCTGGCGTCCGCCGCTGTTCTGCTGCGCCAGATCGAAGGCTGGACCGTGCCGCGCGCGCTGTGCCTGCTGGCGGGGGCGGTCGCGGCGGGCGCGATCGCTTTCCTGCCGGTGGCCAATATGGATTTTGGCCTGGCGGGTGTATTCCTGTCCGGCTTCCTGGCGATCTGCGCGATGATACTGCCGGGTATCTCCGGCAGCTTCATCCTGGTGTTGCTGGGCATGTATGGCACGGTGCTGGGGGCGGTCAAATCGCTGGATATCTCTTTCCTGCTGGTTTTCATCCTTGGCGCGGGCTCCGGCCTGCTGTGTTTCTCGCGCTTGCTGCATTGGCTGCTGCACCGCTTCCACCAGGCGACCATGGCGTTGCTGACCGGCTTCCTGTTCGGCTCGCTGGTGATCGTATGGCCCTGGAAACAGGTGCTGGACTGGGTCCGGGACAGCCACGGTGAGCTGAAACCCTCCCAGCAGGTCCCGGTATCCCCGGCGGATTTTTTTGCGCTGACCGGGCAGGACCCGACCGTCTGGCTGTGCGTCGGCCTGATGGCGCTCGGGTTTGCCGCGGTATGGCTGATCGATTACAGCTGGGGCAGGGACTAGTGCGGGTCCCGGTGGAGCGGCCCGGTGCAGCGCGGTCGGGCAGGGAAGTGCTGGTAAGAATACTCAGCGCGCTGCTGCTGTGCGGTCTCGTCGGCTGCGGCAGCAGTGGCAGGACCCCTTACGATCAGGCCCAGTCGGCGGTGACGGTTTATGTCGTCCAGCGCGGCGATACCCTGTATTCGATCGCCTTTCGCTACGGGCTGGATTACCGCAAGGTCGCCCAGGTCAACAGCATTTCCGATCCCTATACCATCTACCCCGGCCAGAACATCTACTTGTGGCAGGTGAGGTCGCCGGCCGGCGCCGCCCCTGTCCCGGATTCGCCGGGACCCGTGGGGACAGCGTACCCGACAGCGCCGGTACCAGCCGCGCCGACGGCCCCCCCGGCGGCGCCGGTCGTCGTCACCGCGGTGCCGGGCATCGCTGCGGCGCCGGTGAGCCAGGTGGCAAAGCCGCCGACGCCGGTCTACCGCGTGCCCCCGGTTACCAGCGGGGTATACCACCCGGATTCCGCGCCGGTCCAGGCCCCGGTGATCGAGACACCCCCGATCAACAGCCCGGTCTCGAATCCGGCTGTTGTGGCGGCCCCGGCGCCCGTCCCGGTCCAGGACCTGCCCCGGTCAGCGGCCCCGAACCCGGTGATGCCCCAGCCCGAACCGGGGGCCGCCGAACCCGCCACAACTGTGGCCCGGGCGCCAACCCCCGCACCAACCCCCGCCGCGGCCCCCACTCCCGCCAGGGCACCCACCCCCGGGGCCAGGGTGGCCGCCTGGCGCTGGCCGGCGACGGGGGTCGTCACCCGCGGCTATTCATCGAGCGTGCACAAGGGGATTGATATCGGCGGCAATCGCGGCGACCCCATTTACGCGGTGGCCGACGGCACGGTGGTCTACGCGGGGACCGGTATCGTCGGGTTTGGCGAGCTGGTTATCGTCAAGCACAACGATATTTACATCAGCGCCTACGGCCACAATGACCGGCTCCTGGTGAAGGAAAATGATGTGGTAGGGGCGGGCCAGATCATTGCTGAGAAGGGCAGTTCGGGCACGGATACTGTGAAACTTCATTTTGAAATTCGCAAGGAAGGCAAGCCGGTGGACCCCCTCAAATTGTTGCCGGGGCGCTGAGTCCGGCCGTTTCCGGGCCCTTTTGCCGCCCGCAGTGACTACCCCAAAGAGGGCGCCGTGCCGCCGCAAAATACCCCCCGCTTGCGCTTGTATTTGATAATCCCTCTGGGGTAACCTGATCGGCCCGGCGAGAAATGCTCCCGATTCTCGTACTAAAAAAACAAAGAGGGTCACGGCAGTGGAAGTAACCCGCGCGAAAAGGATTTCAAAATCGGGCAAGGGTGCGGGTGTTGTAACGACCCGTTCACCAGGCGTTTCCAGGCCGCGCCCCGAGCCCCCCAAGGATGCCGATATCGGCGACGACAGCGTCGGTATCCTGCTGGAGACTGCCCCGGAAGATGATGAGCTGACACCCGAGGAGGAAGCGGAACTGGCGCTCTTCGACCAGGCCAGGTCCCGTACCGCCGGCAGGGTGGCGACCGCCCTCGACGCCACCCAGCTCTACCTTAACGAAATCGGCTACTCGCCGCTGCTCACCGCCGACGAGGAGAAATATTTTTCCCGCCTTGCTCTCAAGGGCGACGCCAGTGCGCGCCGCCGCATGATCGAGAGCAACCTGCGCCTGGTGGTAAAAATCTCGCGGCGCTATATCAACCGCGGCCTGACCCTGCTTGACCTGATCGAGGAGGGCAACCTGGGCCTGATCCGCGCCGTGGAAAAATTTGATCCCGAGCGCGGCTTTCGTTTCTCAACCTATGCCACCTGGTGGATTCGCCAGACAATCGAGCGTGGCATCATGAACCAGACCCGCACCATCCGCCTGCCGATTCACGTGGTCAAGGAGCTGAATGTCTACCTGCGGGCGGCCCGGGAGCTGACCCAGAAACTGGACCATGAACCCAGCGCCGAGGAAATCGCCGAGATGCTCGACAAGCCGGCGGCGGACGTCAAGCGCCTGCTCGGCCTCAACGAGCGGGTGACGTCCATGGACACCCCGGTGGGGCCCGACTCGGACCGCTCGGTGGTGGATACCATCGCCGATATCCATGAATCCGATCCGTCCCAGCTGCTGCAGGACAGCGACATCCGCGAGAGCATTGCCGATTGGCTGGAGGAGCTGTCGGAGAAGCAGCGCGAGGTCCTGTCGCGCCGCTTCGGCCTGCGCGGCTACGAGAGCAGTACCCTGGAGGAAGTCGGTCGCGAGATCGGCCTGACCCGCGAGCGCGTGCGGCAGATCCAGGTGGAGGCGCTCAGGCGCCTGCGCAGCATCATGGAAAGCAACGGCCTGAGCGGCGATTCCCTGTTCAGCTGATCCCTCGCGACTGGCGAAACTCGCCCCTGCCTGTCCCGTTCCTGCTGGCGCAATCCGCGGGCGGGAGTTTGCATATGTTTGCCGGCGATGAAACGTTTGCCGCGGTGCTGCTTGTATCCCATTGTCTTGATATGACCCCCATGTGTCCAAAAAAGACCTCCCCTATTTTTTTAACATTACTTACACTGGTCCCATAAAACGCCGGGGAGATCCAATCCATGCCAGCCATTACACTGATCGAATACAACGGTGCAAGCCATACCATCGATGCCGAGGCCGGCAAGTCCCTGATGCAGAACGCCATCGACAATGGCGTGCCGGGTATCGATGCAGACTGCGGTGGCGCCTGCGCCTGCGGCACCTGCCACTGTTTTGTCGAGGCCGCCTGGCTGCCGGCCTGCGGTGAGCCGGATGCGATGGAGGAGGCCATGCTGGGTATGCGTCCGGATCGCACCGGGTTGTCGCGCCTGAGCTGCCAGATACCGGTGACTGATGACCTCGACGGCATGGTGGTGCGCCTGCCTGAATACCAGATGTGAGCAGGCTGCATAGCCAGCCAGGGAAGTGACTCGATGAACCAGGCGTTAGAACTACCCGATGCGTTAACCATGCCGCTGGCACAGATCGATGTCAGCGACCCCCGCCTGCTGGAGCAGGATGCCTGGCGCCCCTATTTCGCGCGGCTGCGGGCAGAGGATCCGGTGCACTTCCTGCCGGAGAGCCCCTTCGGCCCGTTCTGGTCGATTACCCGTTTTGAGGACATCGTCGCGGTCGAAAGCGATACCGTTACTTTCTCGTCTGCGCCCACGATTCTTATCGGCGACCTGACCGACGATCTGCCGGTGGATATGTTTATTGCCATGGATCCCCCCAAGCATGACGTGCAGCGGCGGGCCGTACAACCGGTGGTCGCGCCGCAAAACCTGGCGGCGATGGAGGTGCTGATCCGCGACCGCGTGGTGGGCATTCTCGACAGCCTGCCGCGGGGTGAGACTTTCGACTGGGTGGAGCGAGTGTCCATTAATCTCACCACCCAGATGCTGTCAACCCTGTTTGATTTTCCTTTCGAGGAGCGGCACAAGCTGACCTACTGGTCAGATCTCGCCACTGGTTCTCCCGAGATGGTGGGTGGCGATATCAGCGAGGAGGAGCGCCTCACGGGGCTGATGGATTGCCTGCAAACCTTCAACGGCATCTGGCACGAGCGCAAGGGCCGCGAGGGCGGATTCGACATGATCTCCCTGCTGCAGCGTGATCCCAATACCGCCGATATCGTGGACAGGCCCATGGAATTCCTGGGCAATCTCATGCTGTTGATCGTGGGCGGCAACGATACCACCCGCAATTCCGCCACCGGGGGTGTACTCGCCCTCAACCAGAATCCCGGCGAGTACGACAAGCTGCGGGCCAGTCCCGGCCTGATCCCGTCCATGGTGTCGGAAATCATCCGCTGGCAGACACCCCTGGCCCATATGCGCCGCACCGCCACCAGGGATATCGAATTCAGGGGTAAGCAGATTCGCGCGGGCGAGAAAGTCGTCCTGTGGTATCTCTCCGGCAACCGCGATGAAACCGCCATCGAGCATGCAGACGAATTCATCATCGACCGCAAGAACCCGCGCCACCATATCTCCTTTGGCTTTGGCATCCACCGCTGCATGGGC
>Ga0316195_10001483_pt1 | contig 10537 bp, 10 predicted proteins | sample Phised1_MG_FD_204937 | JGI IMG/M metagenome (GOLD analysis project Ga0316195, IMG submission 204937) | Coastal sediment microbial communities from Maine, United States - Phippsburg sediment 1 | ecosystem: Environmental > Aquatic > Marine > Coastal > Sediment | place: USA: Maine | collected...
ACAGGCGGTTGCGCTCCCCGCCGGAGAGGATGCGCACCGGGCTGCGTGCCCGGTCCGGGGTGAAGAGGAAATCCTGCAGGTAGCCGATGACGTGGCGGGCTTTACCGCCGACCACCACTGTGTCCTGGTCGCCGGAAAGGTTCTGCTGCACCGTCAGATCGGGGTCCAGCTGCTCGCGTAGCTGGTCGAAGTAGATCGTCTGCAGGTTGGCACCGAGCCTGACGCTCCCATGCCGGGGAGGCAGTTCGCCCAGCAGAAGCTTGAGCAGGGTGGTCTTGCCGACGCCGTTGGGCCCGATAATGCCGATGCGGTCGCCTCGCATCACCGTGCTCGAGAAGTCCTTGACCACCGGCACGTGATTATAGGCGAAGGTCAATGCCTTGACCTCGGCGACCAACCTGCCGCTGCGCTCCGCCTCCTGTAGGCTGAAGCGAGCCGTACCGAGCCGTTCCCGGCGCTGGCGGTATTCTTCGCGCATACTCTTGAGTGCCCGTACGCGTCCTTCGTTGCGGGTGCGACGGGCCTTGATGCCCTTGCGGATCCAGACCTCCTCCTCGGCCAGCTTCTTGTCGAAGCGCGACTGCTCCTTGCTCTCCGCGTGCAGCAGGTCCTCCTTGCGTTCCAGGAAGGTGTCATAGCCGCAGGCGAAATCGAAAAGGCGGCCGCGGTCGATCTCGATGATACGGGTGGCCAGGTTGCGCAGGAATGCCCGGTCGTGGGTGACGAAGACCAGGGTCAGGTTCTCGCGCAACAGGAACTCCTCTAGCCAGTTGATCGACTCGATGTCGAGGTGGTTGGTCGGCTCGTCGAGCAGAAGGATGTCCGGCTCGACAGCCAGGGCCCTGGCTAGAAGGACACGGCGCAGCATCCCGCCGGAGAGGCTGGCAACCGGCTGGTCGGCGGGTAGTTTGAGGCGCGAGAGGACCTGCTCGATAGTTTGCAGGCGCGCCCAGCCCTGGCAGCTGTCCAGCTGGTGCTGCACCTCAGCCAACTTGTCCTGCAGCGTAACCTCGCCCCGCTCCATGCGATCGCTCAGGTCGTGATAGCGGGCAAGCAGTTGGCCAACAGTGCCGAGCCCTTGCGCCGTTGCCTCGTAAATCGTCCCCTGCAGGGTGCGCGGCACTTCCTGCTCCAGGCGGGCGACCCGCAACCCCTGCTGGCGATCGATGATGCCGGCATCCGGTTGGAGCTCCCCGGCAATGACCTTGAGCAGGGTCGATTTGCCGGTGCCGTTGCGTCCAAGCAGGCAGATGCGCTCTCCCTTGGCAATGCGCAGGGAGATATCCTCTAAGAGTGGCGGCCCGCCGAATGCCAGGCTGATATTGCGAAGGTTGATCAGTGCCATGGAGACTCACTTGCAGAATAGAATGAGGGATTATGGCAGAAGGTGCCTGCGAAGAAAAGCAAAACGGTTGCAGTGGCTTCTGTCGGCATAACGCCGGTCGAATACTTGCGCACTTAATGAATAATTTGCCGCCGCGGTGATTTTCTCCGCCGGGTTGGAAAGTTGGTGCTAAACTGATATGCACCTGTAAATTGCTTCTAGGGAGAATCCGGATGCTTGAATTTGGCCGCATGAACCTACTTAAGGTGCATGCCATTGATAGTGAAGGTGCCTGGCTGCAGGACGGCCGGGAAAAGGTCCTTTTACTGAAGCGCGAACTGAACGAAGCTATTGTTCCAGGCGCGATGCTGACCGTGTTCGTGTACGCCGATGCGTCCGGCCAACCAGTGGCTACCTTGCGTCAGCCGCTCGCCGAAGTCGGCGAGTTTGCCCTGATGCGTGTCAGTCAGGTCAACGTTCACGGCGCCTTCATGGACTGGGGGCTGGCCAAGGACCTTCTGGTGCCGCCCAAGGAACAGCCGGAGCCGATGAAGCCCGGCCAGCGCTACCTGGTCAAGGTGCGCCTCGACCGCGAGGGGCGGCCGATCGGCACGGCACGGGTCGACAAGTGTTTGTGCAGCGCCGACGAAACCCTCGGCGACGGCCAGGAAGTGGACCTGATTGTCTGGCAGTTCACCCCCCTCGGCGCCAAGGTCATCATCAACCATCGCTTCGGCGGTTTGCTCTATCGCGACGAGATCGGTGACCGCCTCAACTACGGTGACCAGCTGAAAGGCTATGTTCGCCAGATCCGTCCCGACGGCAAAATCGACTGCACTTTAAGCCTCGGCACCCGGAGCGATCTCGACGATGCCCGGGGCAGAATCATGCAGGCCCTGATTGCTCACCAAGGGTTCTTGCCGCTGCACGACAAGAGCCCGGCGGACCAGGTGCAGAAGACTCTCGGCATGAGCAAGAAGATTTTCAAGAAAGGCGTCGGCGGTTTGTACAAGGCCGGCTTGGTGGAGTTGACAGACGGCGGAATTCGTTTAAAAAAGAAATAAGGTCAGCGTTTGACAGGGTCGTGACCTTGTTGTAGATAACTATCGTAATGGACAGGTCCACCAGGATTCTGTTCGGTCAGCATGATTATCCACCCTTGACGAGGAGAAACAAGATGGCAACCTATAGCTGTGCAAAATGTGGCATGGGCGTTAACGCAACCTGCGCCAAGTGCAATGCCCCGCTGGAGAATGACAACCTGGCCCTGCCCGATGGCAAGAATGTCCAGATTTCCAAGTGCCCCAACGGGCACGGCAAGATCAAGTCGCCGATGTGTTGCGGCCAGGATATGACCTGCTCGCTCTGAGGGCTGCGACAAGGACGCTTCACGAGGCTCCGGTCGGCACAAGCCTTTCCATGAAGTTGACAAGGCCACCCTCACCGGGGTGGCCTTTGCATGCTGTTGATTGACGGACAAGGTTATGAACGAAGCGGCAGTATCCCCGTTCCGGATTGCCAACATCCGGCTGTTCATCCTCTTCAGAGTGCTGTTCAATGCCCGTTTCTATTACCCGGTTTTTTCCATCCTGTTTCTCGACTTTGGCCTGACCCTCTCCCAATTCGCCATATTGAACGCTGTCTGGGCGGCGACCATCGTCCTTTGTGAAGTGCCGTCCGGGGCGTTGGCCGACAGCTTCGGCCGGCGTAACCTGCTGGTCCTCGCCGCAGCCCTGATGGTTGTCGAAATTGGCCTGTGGGCTTTCGTGCCGCGCGGCAACCTGACGCTGCTCTTCTGGGTGTTTGTCCTCAACCGCATCTTGAGCGGCATGGCCGAGGCGGCGGCCAGCGGTGCCGATGAAGCGCTGGCCTACGACAGCCTGCAGCAACAGGGCAAAAGCGAGGATTGGGGGCGGGTGCTGGAGCGGCAGATCCAGTTCCAGTCGGCCGGTTTCGTCGTTGCCATGACCCTGGGGGGCGTGCTTTACGACCCCGCCCTGCTGCAGCGCTTGATCGGTGTTCTCGGGATTGAACGGGTGATCACAAACGAGACCACGCTGCGCTTGCCGATCTATTTCACCCTGGTAACCGCATTGTTGACCCTGCTGACGACGCTGCGCATGCGTGAGGTGGCTCCGGACGCAAACCGGTCGGCGACCGGCGGCAAGCAGTCGATCCGCGCCGCCTTTCGCCTGGTCTGGCAGGCCGGTGCATGGGTTGCCCGGACGCCGTTCGTGGTGGCTTTGATGCTGTTCGGCCTGCTCTGCGACAGCGTGATCCGCATGCTCCTGACCATGGCCAGCCAGTACTATCGGTTGATCGGGATCCCGGAGGCCCTGTTCGGAGTGTTCGGCTCACTGCTGGCCATGTGCGGTTTCGTCGTCCCGGGACTGGCTAGGCGCCTGAGCGAGCGGCGCACGCCGCTGTTCAACCTGCTGCTGACCGCAGCGATGATCCTGCTCGGCCTGGTCGGTATCTGTTTTGTCTGGCCTTGGTACGGCCTGCTGCCGGCTCTGCTGCTGTTCAGCTCTATTTACCTGGTCGGTTTCTTCCTCAGTTATTACCTGAACAAGGCCACCAGCTCGGAGCAGCGTGCCACGGTCCTCAGCTTCAAGGGGATGTTTCTGAACCTCGGTTATGGCGGGATAGGCTTGCTCTACGCCTTGCTGCTGGCGTTCCTGCGCAGGCAGGCGCAACAGGCGCAACCTGATATCGCTGAAGGCTTACTGAAAAACCAGGTCTTTATCGATTCTCTCCCCTGGTTTGTCGGCTATTTCGGCTTGTTGCTGGGCGTGTTGTTCTTGCTCTCCTGGAGCATGTTGCGCAAAAAGGAAGGCTGAGACTACAGAATCAGAGAAGCTTGGTCAATTCGGCGACGAAGCGCTCGATCTCCTCAGGTGTATTGTAGTAGTGCAAGGAGGCGCGCAGCAGGGTCGGGTGGCGACGCTGTTTTGAGCTCACCGGGTTGGCGGAGAAAGGTACGATCGATGTATTGATGCGCAGGCGCGCGAGCTGTTGCTGCAGTTGGTCGGCGGGGCGCTGCGCGGCATACAAGGTGACGATACCACACTTTTCGACCCCCTGGTCGGCTACGGTGATCCCATCGATGTCGGTCAGCTGCCCGCGCAAGCTGCCCGCGAGCAGTCTGATCTGCGCGCTGATGACTTCGAGTCCCCAGCCGAGGGCATAGTCGATGGCGACACCGAGGGCCAGCTGCCCGGCGCAGCTGCGTTCCCAGCATTCGAAGCGCTTGGCATCCGGGCGCAGCCGGTAGCGGTCGACGGCCAGCAACTCGGCGGCGTAATGGTTGAGCTGGTTCGGTTCCAATTGTGTGAGCAGGGTCTTGCGCACGTAGAGCAGGCCGGTGCCGCGCGGGCCGCGCAAAAACTTGCGGCCGGTGCCGCAGAGCACGTCGCAGCCGAGCTGATCAACATCGACCGGCAGCTGGCCGAGGGTCTGGCAGGCGTCGAGCAGGTAAGGGATGCCGGCGGCTTTCGCGACTTTGCCGACGGCCGCGGCCGGGTTGACCAGGCCGCCTCCGGAAGGGACATGTGTCAGGCAGATCAATTTGACCCGCGCGTCGATGAGTCTCTCTAGGGCGGCAACGTCGATCTGCCCGTAGGCGTCGTCCGGCACCCAGTTGACCTCGACCCCCTTGCGGTGAGCCTGGTGGAGCAGTGCGACCAGGTTGCTACCATACTCAGAGCTGCCGGCGAGGATGCGATCGCCGGGCTGGAAGTCGAAGGCGTAGAAGGCGGCGTTCCAGCCCCGGGTGGCGCTGTCGGTGAAGGCTATCTCATCGCTCGAGCAGTTGAGCAGCCGTGCGGCGGCAAGGTAGAAGTTGTCGAGCTCCGCGGCCCGCCTGGCCATGGCTTCGTAGCCCCCCTGTGTCTCCTCTTCCCGCAAATAGGTGTGCAGCGCGTCAGCGACGGGGACCGGCGGCAACGCGGCGCCGGCGTTGTTGAAATGGATCAGCTGCCCGCAGCCGCGGGTTTCGCGGCGTGCCCGCGCGACATCGAACCTCCCGGACATCAGGAAATTCTCTCCCAGATGGTCAGCTGAGCGACCGTGTGCTGGAATTTGCGGGCCGTCTCGCGGATGACGAACTCGACATCACGCGGTTTGCCGTGCATACGGAAATGCGCGGCGAGCTGTTCGTGCAAGCCCTCCAGGGTGGTGAAGGGCTCGCCGGCCCGACGCAGGCCGCCGATCCAGTTTTCCTTCTTGGTGAACTCCTCCAGCCATGTGTACGGAGAGGCGATCAACAGCAGTCCGCCGGGGTTGAGGCGCTTGTGGATCGTCGCCAGGAAGCGCGCCGGGTCGTAGAGCCGGTCGAGCAGGTTGGCCGCCAGCACCAAGTCGTAGCCGGTGAACTGCGGTTTGAGGTTGTGGGCATCACCCTGGAAGAATTCGATCCTGGCGCCGGTCCCGGCCAAGTCGAAATCACCCAGGCGTTTTTCATGGAAGGAGACGATCTCCCCCTCTTCTGGCAGTTGGTAGTGAATCACGCCTTTTTCCTGTAGCTGGTAGGCGATGCGGATGAAGCGGGCCGAGAAGTCGATGCCGCTGACGAAATCGAAATGCTTTGCTAGCTCGAAGCTGGCCCGGCCGACCGCACAGCCTAGGTCGAGAGCGCGGTGCTTTGGCCGATCGCCCATGGCGTCAACCGCTATGCGCACCAGCTCAGCAGGGTAGTTCCCGACGCCGAATTTCTCCGGGCCGAAGTGGGCGTCACAGTATTGGGCGACGGCGTCGTCGTTCTCATACATCGCTTCCGGCTTCTCGACCTCCTGCTCGGCGGCCACATAGCGAAAGCCGGCGTGCTGAAAGAAGTGCCGGCGAAAGGCATAACGTGAATCGCGGGTCGCCTCGTTGCCGGTGGAAATCCATGAGCCGCCCTTGATCAGGTTGTGCTGGGTGTCGAAGGTCGGCGTGGAGAAATCATCGTACCAAGGGTGAACCTCGAAGCCGGTGAAACCGCTGATCGGGGTTTCGGTCCACTGCCAGACGTTGCCGATAATGTCGAAGAACTCACCGCAGGCAAAACGATTCACCGGGCAGGAGGAGGCCCAGTGCTCGAGGTTGATGTTCCCGGGGGCCACGTCCCAGTAGGGCTGGTCGGGAATGTCGTGCAGGTCTCGCAATCGGTACCACTCGTCTTCGGTTGGCAGGCGGATCGGCAGGCCGGTCTGTTGGGCCTTCCAGTTACAGAAAGCCTTGGCTTCGAGGTAATTGACCTCCACCGGCCAGTCCCATGGCATGGCTATCTCCTGTGCCATGGTGCGCAGGCGGTAGTCGGCGCCCTCCCTGATCCAGAACAGCGGCTGCTCAGCCTTGCTGTAATCCACCCAGCGCCAGCCCTCTTCCGTCCAATATTTTTCATGCCGATAGCCGCCGGTGGTCACGAACTCCCGGAACTCCTGATTCGACACCAGGTGCCTGCTGGCCTGGAAATCGTCCACCTTGAACTGGTGTCGGCCGAACTCGTTGTCCCAGCCGTAGAGCGAGTGGTCCTTCCCTTTGCCAAGCGACACCTGGCCGCCGGAAACTGGGAGCAACGCGTTCTGCGGGGCCTTGCCCGTCTCCTGGCAGATCCCCCAGAGAGGCAGCTGGCGCACCTGGTCGAGGGGCAGCCGGCGGATGATGACGGAAGAGGTCTCGAGATGGATGCGCGAGTGCTCGATTCCCATCATCACCGCCCAGAAGGGGTTGTCCCAGTCTATGGGCATAGTCAGCGGCAGGGTCTCGATCACCTGATCAACCAATGTGCGCACCCGGTCGCGGTAGGCCTTGACCTCGGCGACCGTCGGCCAGTCATAGTTCTCGTCGTTCAGGTCGTCCCACGACATCTCGTCGACGCCGACGGCAAACAGCGACTCAAAGCGCGGGTTGATGCGCTCCTCGATAATCTTGGCAACGATCAGCTTGTTGACGTAAAAGACCGCGGTGTGGCCCAGGTAAAAAATCAACGGGTGGCGCAGCGGCTCGGCGCGCAGGAAAAAGGCCGCGTCACAGGCCAGCGAAGCGTAAAGCTGCTCGTCAAGGCTGTAGGATTTGTGGAAATAATCGCGAATCTCGGCGCGTTTCTCTTCCGGGTCCCCTGAGTTGAGAATCGTGGTGCGTGTGTTGTGAAGTTGCATTTTCAACTTTTCCTTTTAACCCTTTATATTTTTGGAGCATCTCGCCCGGCGGGAACTGTTAGCCCGCCGCTCTCTTCTGCAAGGCATCAAACACCATGTCGAGCACGACTTTCTGCCGAGCCTCATGCTTGTTCAGCACTGCCAGGCATTGTCCCATCGGAAAGCACTTGTGCAGGTAATCGGCGTCATGGCCGGAGAGGATGATAATACGGCTGCGGTCGAGCCCTTTTTCGGTGGCATAGGCGAGCAGCTTACTGCCGTCGAGTTCAGGCATCTCCAAGTCGAGCAGCAGCAGGTCGATATCGTTATTAATCTGGGCCAACCCCTTCAGGGCATTGTCGAAGGCGATGATCTCCAGCCCGGGGTAGCGTTCACGCACGTATCTGGTCAGGAACTCGAGAAAGAAGCGATCGTCATCGATGAGCAGGATCTTTTTCATTTGCTTGTGTATCCACTTTTCCAAATATACCAGGCAGCCTCTGAAAACGGTTCCCGAGGGAGCCCCAGCGATTCTCGGGCATGCTTCAGATTTGTACCATGACCCGTTCGAGCTTCTCTTTGACCATGAGAGCAAGACCGGACACCTCTGGATTGCCGATTAATGCCAGTGCAGCCACCGGATCCATGATCATCACTGCCGTGCTGGTCTCGTCGACTGTATAGACAACGACGTTGCACGGGAGCAGGGTACCGATGTTCATTTCGTGTTGGAACGCCTCCCAGGCCAGTACCGGATTGCAGGCACCGAGAATGATATAGCGGCGAAAATCTTTACACAGCTTTTCCTTGAATTTAGCGGTGACATCGATCTCGCTGAGGATGCCGAAGCCTTCTTTTTGCAACTCACTGCGTACTTTTTGTTCCGTTGTGTCAAAGGAGGCTGTTACGGTCTTGCCGAAAGCGTAGGGCGTTTGCATCTGCATATTCAACCCTTTCCTCTTGTCCCGTTGGTCTGCCGGGGTGTGCCGACATGTTAAAAATGTTATCAGGGATAGCGACCGGGTCAATGCTTGAGACTCGCAGGAGGCTGTTTCTTTTCAAGGTTTTGCATTATTATGTGATGGTTGCGTTGTCACTTGATCACTTTGTCGCCAACGGAGAACAAGATGCATGTCCTCGCCGTCCATGGCTGGCAGGAAGAAGACCCGGATGTCGCTAAAACCATTGCCGATGCCATTGGTATCCTGATTTTCGAGGCACGGCAAAAGATTGCTGGCGGAGGCCCGGCGGTGCTTGCCAGTTTTGCCGATCCGCAGCGTGCCGAGAGGCTGGCAGCCAGACTTGCCAGTGCGGGTGTGCCCGCGCTGGTCATCGATAGTGTCGCCGTGCGCGGCGGCAAGCAGCCGCTGCGGGCCCGCCGTTTTGTTTTCGAGGCAGCTGCGCTGCGGGTGGAGTTGCCCGCTGGGGCAATTTGCCATATCGGTTACGACAGCATAGACCTGCTGCTGGTTGTTTCCACCGGCTCCGGGCCTGTGCAAACCACCTTCAAGCGGACAGAACGCAAATTCAGCTTGGGAAAAACAGTGCTCGCAGGGGGGGTGCCGATGACCCGGACGGTGACGCGCGAAGAAACTGTGCTTAGCGAGGACCGCGACGAATCTATTTGGCTATATTCCCGCGAGCATCAAACAGTGCATTTCGATCGCAATGTGCTCAATTATGATGGCTTCGGTGCGGCGATGCAGCTGACGCGGAGCCTCAATTTCTCCAAGTTGAAGCATGAACTGCAACGTTGCGCACCGCAGGCCGGCTACGATGAACGTCTACTCAAAAGGTCCGTTCAGGCGCGTATACTCGGCCCAGGGCTCAATCCGGAAGCCGATCTCGACCTGGCATGTGAAATCCTGGCCCTGAGCCTCAGATGAAAGGCCGCGCCCGTAGTGCCCTGTGCGCGAGAAGAGGCTGTTCGCCGGAGCCTCCTAAATGTAGGATAGAGCAGAGTACAAACCATTTGCAGGCTCTTCACAGCACATCAATAACCAATAAATAATCGTAAGATAAGAACAATAGGCGCTTTGACGATCAGACGTAATTATGCGAGAATCATTGCTAAATGAAACGTTTTAGACAACGATCCCCCTTTTGGATGAAGAAGGCCGCCTTGATGTACCGTTGGAATTTGATGCTCCTTGTCGTCATATTGTTGACCGGCTGCAGTTCCATCCCCGCCAGGTTGGACCAGCCAGTGAACAAGTTGGACCAGCCAGTAAACAAGTTGGACCCGCCAGTGAAAAGGACCTCTGAAAACTTTGCTCAAGGGCTGGATCAATATATCGCCTCAGGGGACCCGACCTTGCTTCGGCTCGTGGCAGAACAGGATGTGCTGGGGGAATGGGGCATGCGCGCTGATGCTATTCTCAAGCTCAATGAGAAAATCGTCAGCCTCAAAAAGGAGATCGTCGGGCTCAACAAGGAAGTTGACAACCTCAACAAGGAGATTGCCGGCCTCAACCAGAAACTTGAAAATCAGCAGGACCAGCTCAAAATCAAAGAGCAGCAACTGTCCCGTACCCAGGAAACCAAGCAACTGCTCAGCCGTGATAACGAGATTCTGGAGGTTACTCTGGAGCGCCTGAGACAGGCACTGATCGACCTGGAGAAGCGGGAGCAGTGATGCTCTTAATTTAGCATGAGGTGCCCGCTCGGAGAAATAATCCCCCTCGGGGGCGTTAATTTCATAGAGTGGGGGGCACGATTGATCGCTGTGTCACAACGGCAGATCTGAAACAGGACATCTAGTCGCGCACTCTCGATAAGGCAGTGTTCGCTGCAAAACATGGCCCTTTAAGCTGGTTTTTAAGGGGCCATTTTTTTTGCTTTTAGTTGCAGCGGATGTCACATCAAGGGAATATGAAGAAATCGCGGTTTGTATTGCAGAATTGAAAGCGGCACTTTACAGCTACTTTCACTAAACCTGCTCTTGACCTCGAATGTGGGAGGACACCATGCTGGTACGCGTATTACACAACGATGGGTATTACGATTATGTCAAACCACAACTGCTGGATCGCTTGATTGAGCTGACGAAATCATAAGCGTCTACAGGTCAAGCCGGGTTGTCGTGGTGAGTTTT
>Ga0316195_10001484_pt1 | contig 10528 bp, 11 predicted proteins | sample Phised1_MG_FD_204937 | JGI IMG/M metagenome (GOLD analysis project Ga0316195, IMG submission 204937) | Coastal sediment microbial communities from Maine, United States - Phippsburg sediment 1 | ecosystem: Environmental > Aquatic > Marine > Coastal > Sediment | place: USA: Maine | collected...
TTTTATGTATTTTCCATAGGTGCGTGTCGCCATGCCCGACTCCTTATTCCTTTTCCTGCATTGCGAGGTGTGCTGCGTACAATCCGAGAATGACCAGACTCAGAAAGTAGAGAATGTCCCGTGAGTCGATAATCCCTTTGGCGACATTCTGAAAGTGTGAACTGGCCCCCAGGTAATTGACGACATTGAGTACGGCGGTGGGGAAGAAAAAAAGCATGCGATCCATGGCGGTCAACGCGAAACAGATCACGGCCCCCAGAATAAAAGCGATGATCTGGTTGCGTGTCAGGGCCGAGGCAAACAGGCCGATGGCGGTAAAGGCCGCGCCCAGCATGACAGCCCCCGCATAGCCGCCGATAACCGGCCCCCAGTCCAATTCTCCCATCAGGGATATGGACACAGGGTAGGCCAGGGTCGGCACGAGGATGGCGCAGACGAAAATGACACCGGCCAGAAACTTCCCGACGATGATGTCGCGAAAGGTGACCGGCAACGTCAGGAGGATCTCATAGGAACCCGTATTCAGTTCTTCCGAAAAGAGCCGCATGGTGATGGCCGGCACCACAAAGGCAAATGTCATGGGGAGCAGGTTGAAGAAATTGCGCAAATCAGCCTGATTGAAGACAAAAAAAGTCGAGAAAAACAACCAGCCCGTTACCAGGAGGAAGACCGAGATAACGATGTAGGCGATGGGTGAGATGAAGAAATCCTTCAGCTCTTTGCCCATGATGCGGGACACCTGATGCATGTCAGTTCTCCTTGGTCAGTTCTCTGAAAATGGTTTCCAGGTTTTTGGTTTGCTGGACGAATTCCACCAGGACCCAATCCCTGGTCTTGATCGCGGCATAGACGGCCGGACGGGGGTCATCGGTGCCCCGGCAGGTCAAAACCAGGTTCAGGGCGTCATTGGCGTTAGGGTGTGGGGACGCCGCGGCAGTGATCCCGTCAATGCCGTTCAGTGTCGCGATGGCTTCTTCCGGAGCGGCGTTCTGGAGGGACAGGTGGATGCGGCGCGCTTGACCGCCGGACTGTTTCAGGTTTTCGGTGCGGTCGTCCGCGACAATGCGGCCCTTGTGGATAATGATGATGCGATCACAGGTCGCTTCGGCTTCACTCAAGATGTGGGTGGACAAAATGACGGTTTTTTCCCGTCCGATTTCGCGGATGATGTCCCGGATCTCGACGATCTGGTTGGGGTCCAAACCCGACGTGGGCTCGTCCAGAATGAGAATTTCAGGATCACTCATCATGGCGTGGGCCAGGCCTACCCGTTGTTTCAGCCCTTTGGATAATTCGCCGATGGTTCTGTGCATGATGCCCTGCAGCCCGCAAAGATCGACCAGGCGGTGAAGGCGCTGTGTTCTGGTGCTGCCGGTCAAATTGCGGATGCTGGCGACATAGTCCAGGTAGTCAAAGACCAGCATGCCGGGATAGAGAGGCGCGGACTCCGGCAGGTAGCCGATCAGTTGCTTGATGGCGACGATGTCGTTGCGGATGTCAAAGTCTTTGATTTTGACTTGGCCGGCCGTGGGTTTGAAATAACCGGTCAGCATCCTAAGGGTTGTGGTTTTACCGGCGCCGTTGGGCCCCAGAAGTCCGATGATTTCACCCTTCTGGATGTCAACGTCGATACGATCCACGGCGCAGAAATCGTCATAGTATTTGGTCAATCCCTCGACCTGGATCATGCGTGGTCTCCTTTTTCAAATGGCTTTTGGGCCAATCTGTCGGGTTGTATCTCCGGGACGGTGATGCACCCCCGATCCGATGCCCATATTCATTGCAAGGCCAATGTTTGCAGGGAAGTTTCATATCGGAGGTGTCACCGCTTCAAACCGTCCCGAGTAGAACGACGATGGCATGCGGGCCTGCTGTATCATGGATTACGACCGGCTGCAACGGTCTGTAAATCGGGATTGCGGGGTGGCGCGTCATGACGCCGGGGGCGGACGGATTGCATCCGCTACGGATAACGGTGTCTTTATTATCAATGCGGTCCGGTGGCGGAAAGACTCAGAGCGCAACGGGGTGGTTTTTTGGCCGGGGGCGGATTTCTTTTCAGTAAACCGGTCGTTGAACCGGCAACATACCGTCATCCCGGCGGCCGTGGGGATCGTTTGGCATTCGCTGCTCCCATCAGGAGATGGTTCTAATTTTCGTCGGGATGACAACACGGGCTATAGCATCGCTGTATGAATATCCAAGGGCGGCTATTGTCGATTAAATCCCATCATTTACAATGATATAACCACCTGGTAACGTGTAGGATATTAATCAGTTCGGAGGGCGTGTCAAGCACCGCCAACGCATTGGATGCGCCTGCATCAGATCGGCTCAGCAAAGGGAAGGGGATGTCCAGTTCTGTTCTGAAAATAACACCGGAAGTGTTCCAGATTGGTGGCCCCGGAATCACGGACGCTGAAGACGCGGCGGTCTATCTGGTGGCCATCGGTGACCACGCCGCCCTGATCGATGCGGGTTGCGGCCGATCCGTCGATCGCCTGCTGGCGAATGCAACCGCTTGCGGCGTTGGCCGTGCCGATCTGGATGACCTGCTGCTCACCCATTGTCATTTCGACCACACCGGGGGCGCGGCGGAACTCCAGGCACGTCTGGCCCTGCGGGTCGTGATACACGCCCTTGATGCCCCCTACGTTGAGGCGGCCGATCCGGTCGTCACAGCGTCGGCCTGGTACGGTGCCGCGCTGCAACCGTTTCACCCCGACCGGCTTCTGGAAGGCGCGACCGAAGACCTCTGGATCGGGGACCGGCGCATGCATGCCATTCACGTCCCCGGGCATTCGCCGGGTTCGGTGGTTTACCTCCTGGAATCGGCTGACCGAAAAATTCTTTTCGGGCAGGACGTGCACGGCCCCCTGCATCCCACGCTGAAGTCGGATCCTGTGGCCTATCGGCATTCGCTGCAGATGTTGATCGATATAGAGGCGGATATCCTTTGCGAGGGGCATTTCGGTATTATCGAAGGCCCCGCCCGGGTGAACCGTTTCATTCGCCAATATCTGGCGTAAAAGCAGCTGTGCGCTTGCTGTCAGGTTTGGCGGATGACGGCCTGTTCAATAATGAACGCCCACTCCGTGATCAGCTCCCGGCGATGGGCGATCACCCATTGCCGGCCATTTAACCTGATCAACTCTTCGATGCGTTGACCGAGGATGGCCAATTCTTCGGGGGTACCGGGCAGATCCTCTTTGTCAAGGAGGGTCGCTATGGTCTCGATCCGCATTTGCCGTGGCTCCTTTCAGTTCTTCAACCCTGGCGGGTTGGGAAAGCAGCTTGGGTGAGCTCAAAGGAGAAAATAGCGATCGATTTGAAATGCCGCTAGGCTGAGATGGGGCGTGTCAGGTGTCCGGGCCTTTATCCAGTGCGTTCCGGATTTTTTTCAACTGGTGATTGGTTTCCTTCAAGGTCAATCGAATTTCCTTCAATGCGGACATTACGTTTTCATCCGATTCAGGCGACACTTCGCGACCGGAACCCAGTTGGTGGGAAATGTCATCCAGGCGGATGCTGAGGGTGACGATGAAATACAGGAGCAGCATGAACATGAAGTCCTCTCTGCGCCAGTTCAGATGAAAAAAACCGAAGAAAAGCAGAACGAGGAAAATCGCGCTAGTGATCGCGTAGGGGTGCTGTGAAAGAAATTTTTTCATGCAGAGTCCTTGCAGCCGCAGATTGACGTTAAGGCCACGGGAAAAATAAATGGAACTGCGATAGCGCCGGGTTTTGATCCGGATACCAGGCGCGTCGGTGGTTGCATACGTGTCGCATGGGGCCATTGACGCTTCGCTGGTGCCGAATCAAAAGACAAGCAAGATAAGGCCATTAAGTTTTCCCTTCGCCGATAGGCAACCATAGGAGAAACAGCGCCAAAATGCAATCCATGCCAAACGGCGTTGGAGGCCATCGCGATGGGGGTGGGGTTGATCTGAGAGCGGGTCATACGCCGTGGAAGACCCCGCATGGCATCCTCTGATCGTTAGCGGGCATTGAATGAAGGACGTGTGTCAATTTTAGGGGTATGCTGCGACCAATTGACAAACGCTCTGCTGGTAGGCACGTTTGAGTAATAATTGCGAATATGCCCATAACCTCTGCCGGCGGTTTAGGAGTATCACTTATGCGACCCATTTTTCATATCCCGATTCTGATCGTAGCGCTGGTGGTCGGTATGCTGTCCATCTGCCCAAGCCGGCTCGAAGCCGCCCCGTCGATTGTCGATCATCATCTTTATGCGCAATTGCTCCAGCGCTACGTTCGCGAGGGTGTCGTTGATTACAGTGGGTTAAAACGTCAGGAAGCGCTTCTGGACCAGTATCTCGATTACCTGGCCGGTATTGACACGAAAGGCCTGTCAGATAAGGAACGCTTCGCTTTTTACACCAACGCGTACAATGCCTGGACACTCAAATTGATTCTGGATCATTACCCCGGAATCAAATCCATTAAGGATACGGGCAGTTTATGGCAGAGCCCCTGGAAGAAAAAAATTGCCCGGATCGATGGCGACCTGTTAACATTGGATCAAATTGAGCACGATATTTTGCGGCCTCAATTCCGGGACCCACGGGTTCATTTCGCTATCAATTGCGCCGCCAAGAGCTGCCCTCCGCTCTATAACATCCCCTTTAACGGTCACGATCTGGATCGCCAGCTCGATCATACGACACGGGCTTTCATCAACGATCCCGCTCGTTACCGGATCGATGGGAATACGCTCTATGTCAGCCGGATTTTCAAGTGGTTTGGCGAAGATTTCAATGAAGATCCCCTCGGATTCTTCCAAAAATATGCCGAAGGCGATTTACAATCCGAACTGCAGGTGCGGTCGCAGGATCTGCGCGTAAAATTCCTGGATTACGACTGGTCCCTTAACGGGGCCTGATGCCGCAGCTTTCTCCCAGGGCCGCAAGTTTAGGACAGGGGGGTATCAATGGCACAGTTTGATTACGATATCGGTATCATCGGCGGCGGGGCAGCCGGCTTGACCGTCGCCTCCGGAGCCGCGCAATTGGGGGCCAAGGCACTGCTCATCGAACGGGAATCTGCGTTAGGCGGGGATTGTCTGCATTACGGCTGCGTTCCCAGCAAAACCCTGATCAAATCCGCTCACGTTTATCATGCCATAAAAAATGCCAGCGCCTACGGCCTGCCGTCCGTGGATGTGCCGCCGGTTGATTTCCGCAAGGTGGCGGATCGTATCCGTTCCGTTGTGGCGACAATCCAGGAGCATGATTCCGTCGAGCGCTTCTGCGGACTGGGAGCCCAGGTTGAATTCGGGGAAGCACGCTTTACGGATGCCCATACCGTAGATCTCGATGGGCGCCCTTTTTCAGCCAAAGCCTGGGTGATCGCCACCGGGTCGTCACCCGTGGTTCCCCCGATCGAAGGCCTGCGGGAAACCGCGCACCTTACCAATCGGGAGATTTTTTACATGGACAAGCTGCCGGCGTCCATGACCATCCTGGGGGGCGGGCCCATCGGTATCGAGATGGCCCAGGCCTTCAGCCGTTTCGGCAGCCGGGTGACGGTCGTGGACATGAGCAACCAGATATTGGGCAAAGAAGACAAGGATCTGGCTGACGCGGTGATGGCCGTGCTGGCGAACGAAGGGGTCATCTTCCATCTGAATGCCACGGTCGTTCGCGTCCGGGAGGAGGGTGACCGGAAGGTTGTCGTCATCAAGGCCGCGGAAGGTATCGAACAGGAACTGGTTTCCGAGACAATCCTGGTGGCCATCGGACGGACCGCCAATGTCAACGGACTGGGGTTAGAGGCCATCGGTGTGGACTTTAACCGAGGGGGAATCAAGGTGGACAACCGGTTGCGGACCTCCCGCAAACACATTTTTGCCGCCGGCGACATCAATGGCGCGTATCAGTTCACGCATGCCGCCGGGTACGAGGGCGGCATTGTTATCGCCAATGCGGTTTTCAGACTGCCGCGCAAGGCGGACTATACCTATCTCCCCTGGTGCACCTATACGGATCCGGAACTGGCCAGCATCGGTTTGAATGAAAAAGCCGCCCAGGCGCGGGGCATCGACTATTCGGTCTGGACCGAAGCGTTTCAAGACAATGATCGCGGCCTGGCGGAAGGTGAGCGCATCGGGCGGATCAAGATGCTGCTCGATGAAAAGGAAAAGCCCATCGGGGTCCAGATTCTGGGCCCCCACGCCGGCGACCTGATGAGCGAATGGGTGGCGGTTTTGAACGGGAAGATGAAATTGTCCACACTGGCGTCGGCCGTGCATCCTTACCCCACCCTGGGAGAGATCAACAAACGGGTGGCCGGGAACTATCTTGCCCCCAAGATTTTTTCCGACCGGGTTAGAAAAGGCCTTAAGCTGTTTTTCAACCTAAAAGGCCGGGCTTGTCACCAACCGCAAGACAAGTGTCTCCATGATTGTGAAATGGAATGATAAATATGACAGCTGACAGTCAAGGATGCCTTTCGGCGACCGAGAGCATGTTATGCCGAATGATGCTGACCGGTTCAGGGCCCACAGAGGAGAAGAAAACAATGGATGATACCCCCCCACCGAATCCCGGCGGACGTCGGAGTGCCATGCTCAAGGCCGGCCTGTTTCTCCTGTTCATTGCTGCGGCCATTGGCCTGGTGCGTTATTCCCCTGTGAGGAACTATCTCACGGCCGAAGCGTTGCAGCAGTTTTTGAATACGGTCGGTATATGGGCGCCGGTGGTTTTCATGCTGGTATATGCCGGCGGGGTGTGCCTGTTCGTTCCGGGAACGTTGCTGACGGGGCTGGGGGCGGCCATTTTCGGGGCCTACTGGGGATTCCTGTATGTCTGGGTGGGGGCCATGATCGGGGCCATCCTGGCCTTCTTTATCGGACGGACATTGGGGCGGGATTTTGCCGCTTCGCTCATCGGCGATAAACTTAAAAAATATGATGATGCCATCCGGCGCAATGGGTTTGCCACGGTGCTTTACCTGAGGCTGGTCTATTTCCCGTTTACGCCCATGAATTTCGGCATGGGTCTGACCAGTGTCGCTTTTCGGGATTACCTGTTCGGTACGGGGCTGGGGATTCTCGTGGGGACGTTTATTTTTACCTTTTTTATCGGGACCCTGAAGGATGTCTGGGCTTCCGGCGACTGGGGGCAGCTGTTGTCGTTCAAAGTCTTTTTTTCCATTGCCCTCTTTGGGTTCTCTTTTTTTATTCCGAAGCTGATCAAACGATTCCGCGGCGAATCTTAACGCGGTTTTTTGCGCAGGTCTTTTTAGGAAAGTATTTAGAAAAGGAGCGTGTTGACAAATCGAAGAACGACACGCTATCACATAGCCGCTTATCTTCCCCGATTTTCGGTGAAAGATAATCAAAGCCCGGACCTTATTGGAAAGTGGTTTCTATATCGCCGGTCACGGACAGCCCGGAACCGCGAATTCCGTTAGGGTGAGGAACCCGTTACAATGCTTCCTACAAGCCCTCGTTTTCAAACGGCAGCCTTGAAATCGTCTCTGTTCATTTCAACCCACCGGCACGTTAATGCACATGACGCAATGAGGAGAAGATCCTGATGACGAAACGATCCGGTACCAAACTTGCAACCTTTTTTGCGGCAGGGTTGATATTTTTTACCGTCATGGCGGTTGCGGCGGCTGGCGCGGATGAACGTCGCTGGGAAGATATTGTGGCGGAAGCGCGCGGGCAGACGGTAGACTGGTTCATGTGGGGCGGGTCGCCCGCGGTGAATGCCTATGTCAACGGTTATCTGGCCGATCAGTTGAAGACGCAGTACGGCATTACCCTGCGCCAGGGGCCGGTCAAAGATATTGCGGAAGTGGTCAGCAAACTGGTGATCGAAAAACAGGCCGGTAAAAAAGAAGGCGGGAATGTCGATCTCATGTGGATCAACGGGGAAAATTTTCGCACCTGTAAACGCAACAGCCTATTATACGGACCCTTTGCCGATCAGTTGCCCAACCAGCGCCTGGTGAACTGGGAGCGGCCATCGGTCTACAATGATTTCGGTGAGCCGGTGGACGGTTTCGAATCCCCCTGGGGCAGCGCCCAGGTGGTGATGATATACGATACGGCCCGGGTGGCACAGCCGCCCCGTACAGTGGCGGATTTGTTGAACTGGATTCGGAATCATCCCGGTCGCTTCGCCTATCCGGCCCCGCCGGATTTTACCGGATCGGTGTTTGTGCGCCACATTTTCTATCATGTCTCCGGTGATGCCAAGCGCTGGCAGGAGGCCGTCGATCAGGCCGCCTTTAACCAGGCGGCCTCCGATACCTACCGTGTGTTAAAGGAACTGGCACCGTTTCTCTGGCGACAGGGTCAAACCTATCCCGAATCGCCGGTGCGCATGAATACGCTATTTGCGGACGGCGAAGTGGATTTCTCATTTTCATACCACCAGGCCGAGGCTTCCCGGAATATCCTCGACGGTCTTTTTCCCGACACGGTCCGGACCTATGTTTTCGAGGAAGGCACCATCGCCAACACGCATTTTGTCGCCATTCCCTTCAATGCCTCCGATACGGCCGGCGCCATGGTGGTGGCCAATTTCCTGCTGTCGCCGGAAGCGCAACTCCAAAAGGCCGATCCGGATGTCTGGGGTGATTTTCCGGCCATCGAGCCGGCGCGACTGCCGGCGGAATGGCAGGCGCGGTTTAAACAGCAGGCGCGCGGCGTGGCAACGCTCGGCGATGCCGAACTGCAATCCCACCAACTCCCCGAACCGCCTTCGGAGATCCTCATTCAACTAGAGAAGGGGTGGGAAGAACACGTATTGAAGGGGCGCTGATGAACCCGCCATCCAGATCCGACGGCGATGCCCGCACGCGACGGGGGTCGGGGGCCTTTGTGCTGGCGCGGCTGCTTTGGCCGGCCCTCACGGTGGTATTGCTGCTGTTCGGAGGCGGCCTGGTGTTGGGCATTGTACAAGCGCTGGGTTATCTTCCCGGAGCCGGTTTGAGCGAGCTGTCGCCGGACCATTTCGCACGGGTGTTGAGCGATCCCGATTTTCTGCGAAGCCTTCTATTGACCCTCTACATCGCGGGGACATCCACCGGAATTGCGGCCGGCATCAGTATCGTTGCGGCGCTCGTAATGGCGTCTCTGGCCGAGCGCGCGCGAGCGGTCCATTTCATTTTTCAGATCCCTTTGACGGTACCCCATCTGGTTATTGCGGTGGCCGTGGTGTTCATGCTGGCGCCGGCCGGTCTTGTGGCCCGCACGGCGGTGGCGCTCGGATGGATTCAATCCCCTGCGGATTTTCCGTTACTCATCAACGACAGTTGGAGCATTGGGATCATCCTGACCTATGTCTGGAAGGAGATACCGTTTATCACCCTGATGATTCTGGCCGTATTGCGCCATAGCGGCAACGACTTGCTGGATGTCGGTCGCACCCTGAAAGCGGGACGCTGGCAGCGCTTTCGCTATATCACGCTGCCGATTATCTTCCCGGCCCTGGGCGCCGCCAGTCTGATTGTGTTCGCGTTTACGTTCGGAGCTTTCGAAGTGCCTTTCCTGCTGGGCCGGACCTATCCCATGACCCTGCCGGTGTGGGCCTATAAAAATTACAGCGACATCGACCTGATGGCCCGTCCGGAAGGCATCGCCACCGGGATCGTTATCGCTCTGGTGGTCATGCTGGCGGTCGTGCTGGCCCAGATCATGACCAAGGCCGCCCGCCGACGAGGCATGCTATTATGAAAAAATCGTTCCGCCGGTTGACAGCTGTGGTCGTAATGGTCGTCGTGGGACTGCCCTTTGTGCCGCTGGTGTTGTGGTCTTTTTCGGACCGCTGGTTCTTCCCCGACCTCTGGCCCCAGGCGTGGGGACTGCGTGCCTGGACCTATATTACGTCGACCGCCGGCATGCAGGTTATGGCGGCCATCGGGCACAGTGTTGCGGTGGCGGTCATCACCGCCGCGCTGGCTGTCGTGATTGCCGTTCCGGCGGGTCGGGCGTTGGGGCTTTTTGATTTCAAGGGCAAAGACCTGATTTCCGTCTTTCTGATGTTGCCGATTATCGTGCCGCCGCTTTGCGTGGCCATGGGGCTGCACCTGTGGTTTATCCGCCTGGGTCTGGCCGAGACCTATGCCGGTGTCATCGGGGTTCACCTTACGTTCTGCCTGCCCTACGCGATATTCGTCTTGTGGGGCGTTTTTTCCAATTACAATCCCGATTTTGAAGACCAGGCGCGTTCCTTAGGGGCATCGCGCTTCCATGTCGTTACGCGGGTCATGCTGCCCATGATCCTGCCGGGTCTCGGCGTGGCGGCCCTTTTTGCTTTTCTGCTGTCCTGGAGTCAGTACCTGAGTACGCTGATCATTGGCGGCGGTCGCTTGATGACCTTGCCCGTCCTCTTGTTTGCCCTGATGGGCAGCGGCGATCGACCGGTGGCGGCGGCGGTCAGCCTGGTTTTTGTTGCCCCGGCCTTTGTTGCTCTGCTATTCAGTGCCAGGTACTTGGGGACCCGCAGCCTGACAGGAGTCCATTGATGGGTGAATTGCGCTTAAAACAACTGGC
>Ga0316195_10001485_pt1 | contig 10526 bp, 6 predicted proteins | sample Phised1_MG_FD_204937 | JGI IMG/M metagenome (GOLD analysis project Ga0316195, IMG submission 204937) | Coastal sediment microbial communities from Maine, United States - Phippsburg sediment 1 | ecosystem: Environmental > Aquatic > Marine > Coastal > Sediment | place: USA: Maine | collected...
AATAGGGGCTCATCTCCTCCACCACTTCGGGAGCCACCCTGGTTGTCGCATTGTTATCCACATAAATGGTCTTCATTGCGCAACCTCCTCCACCACCAGATTATCAGTGACAAGCTCCCGGAGCTTGCTTTCCACATAGTGCTTTAAGGTAATGTCCGAGGCCACACAGGTAGCGCACGCTCCTCTGAGGGCTACCAGCACTCTGTCACCGATGATGTCAACGAGCTCAATGCTGCCGCCATCCTTCGCCAGTGTGGGCTGGATTTCACGCTCGAGGGTTTCCTCGATGAGTTTCATTTTCTGAATATTGCTTAGCCGTGCTTTGGCTGGTTTTTTGGGCTCGACCTCCACTTCGGCCTGGCCCAGTGTCTGATGCAGGATACCTTCGATGCGCTCGTGGCAAGAGCCGCAACCACCGCCAGCCTTCGTGTAGTCGGTTACTTGCTCCAAAGTTGTGAGGCTGTTGTCCAGGATGGCATCTTCGATCTCCTTTTCGGTCACCCCAAAACACTCACAAACGATGTCGGAATCTTCCTTGGGAAGCTTCTCTCCGCGATAGTTGGCTACGGCAGCTCGGAGAGCTTCCTGACCCATGACCGAACAATGCATCTTCTTGTCTGGTAGTCCACCCAGATATTCCACGATATCCTGGTTGCTTATTGTCTCGGCCTCTTCCAAGGTTTTGCCGATGATCATCTCAGTCAGGGCCGAAGAAGATGCAATGGCACTGGCACAACCAAATGTCTGGAATTTCGCTTCTGAAATGCGGCCCTTGTCATCAAGCTTAAAGGTGAGCTTGAGGGCATCACCACAGGATAAGGAGCCCACCTCACCAACTCCGTCCGCGTCCTCTACCTCCCCAACATTTTTGGGGTTGTCAAAAAGTTCCTTCACTTTGTCCGTGTAAACCCACATGTGGCAACCTCCCACATTCGAAATCATTATTTCACAGAGGAACCAGATAGATCTACCCTATTCAATATCCTCTGACATACTTTTATACCCGACTAAAGTTAACTCCACAAGGGACAGATTACAAGTGGATAGTGGGGATAAGTGTCTAAAATGATCTAAAATGTGCTAAAGTGCCTAAAGTTAAAAAAATGATACCACCTTTAGTCAAATGGTTCTCCTGCCGGGGCAAAGGATCCCCTTCCCTTTGAACCTTAATATAGTTCTCATCTGGTACGTATGAAAAAAATTAGGGGATGTGGGATGTGAGATTTTAGATTTGAGATTGCAGATTTGAGATGGGGGCACAGAGCTAGGAGTAAGGAGAGACGGGAGGTCGGGCGAGACGGGGAAATTCAGCAGGCAGCCGGTAGGGGGCAGCCCTTCGACAAGCTCAGGACAGGCGGGTAGAAATCAGAGGTCAGACGTCAGAGGTCAGGGCTAAAGCTGATAGCTGATCTCCGACTTCTGACCTCTATGATAGACGATTTCTACGATTTGACGAATCGACTAATTTTCTAATTCTCTAATTCTCTAATCAACAAATGACTACTGAATACTGGCTTCTAGATGAGAGATGACTAGAATGGAGCCTCCTGATTATGGCGGGATTTTTCTCGAGCCCGAAAATATAAAATACCAAGAAATAGACCCGCCTCTCAGAAACCTTATTCGTCTTATTAGTTCTGAATCTTGGGTCAAGACGTACGGCTGCTGCGCCGGCCACGCCCACCATGGCGAAGACTCAGACGCTGAACACCAATTTTTCATGGGGTTTTTCGTTAACCTTGAATACGGTGGCGCCAATCGCTTGCGATCGTGGGTAGAGGAAGCCAATCGACTCAACGGGCCCACTGGATTACGCGCTGAAGTGGAAAGCGTTGACAAACACCCCTTCGGCCAGGGCAGCGTTGACGGCTGGTATGCCTATCGGCTTACAGCGCATGAGATCTGGGGTAGGATGAATCTTCTCCCGGCACAAACCTACCTGCGCATGATTAAGTGCTTGGAGACGGCCTGGCAAAAGTTCGGATCTGTTTCTTAAATCGCGGAGGTAATTTGTCAAAAACCAAAGCTGTGACCTTAAAGGGTCATTCTCATGGAAAATCTCTTGACAAGCAGAAGGGCCTAGGTTAGTAAGAGAGGTCCGGTCAGTATTAGACCGGTTTTTTTGGGGGCGTAGTTCAGCATGGTTAGAACGTCCCGTCGTTCTCGACGGGAAGGTCGCCTGCTCGAGTTCCCGGTTCGTTGTGACTAAGTGTTTTGCGGGGGCGTAGTTCAGCATGGTTAGAACGCCGGCCTGTCACGCCGGAGGTCGCGAGTTCGAATCTCGTCGCTCCCGCCATTTATAAAACAAGGGGTTAGCCGAACAGGCTAACCCCTTTTATTTATTGGTTGCATAATGAAATCTTTCAAGCGAATCCTTGCCGCAGCACTAGTCTTGCTGGGTGCTTTACTTCTGGCAATAACCTCCATCTATCTTCTGGTTGACGACGCCACCCTGGTCTCGCACCTGGTCAAACGGCTGGAAGCGTCGTCGGACATCCGGGTCCTGCACCGGGGTGATGCCAATATCACGCGCACCTTGACACCGACCCTGACTGTAGATGACCTGGTCATGGCGGATACCGGGAGACAGTACCGGGTTGAAACCGGTTCGCTGGAGGTGCAGATCAGCCTGCCGAGATTGTTTCTGGGGCAGTTGGACGTACCACACTTATCGCTCGGCCATACCCAGATTGAAATCAAGGAAGATAAATCGCCCACCAAAAAGGCGGCCGCGCCGGAGCGGAAGCCTGGACCAAAGCTCTCTCCACTACCACTCAAACCGGTATTACATGATATTCGGATTGCAAAACTGGAAATCATTCATGAAGGCGGCACCCTGCTACTGCAGGATAGCCATGTACGTGAATTGACCCTGAACATTTCTCCTGACAACGCTGTGGAATTAAGCGGCCGGGCGGAGCTTGCCAAGCAGAACATCGATGTCAAAGCCGTACTGAAGGATGTGGACGAATACTTTGGCGGACAGCCGCTGGCCTTCTCGGTTGGAGTGGAAAGCACGCTGCTACATCTTTCTCTGAAGGGCCACATCGATTTTGAAAAACCCGATCCCACCATCGAAGCAGCTGCCCGTGGCTGGACACCGGATGCTGAAAAGATTGTAACGTCCATCCAGGGTATTAAGATTCCCGGCAAATTAACGTTTGAATCGCAATTAAGGGGTACTTTTGCCCAACTTGCCGCCGAGCAGATCAAAGCAACATGGAAGGGTCCGGAACAGTCCAGTGTAGAGCTGAAAGGGAGCATCGCAAATGCCATCAAGCTCGAGGGCGTGCACCTCAACCTGACCGGCAAGCTAGCTAACTCCCCCTGGTTAAAACCACTGCTGCCGGAAAGTGTGGGCGCATTAAAAAGCGCCAGCGTAGCAGCGCAGATCACCGGCGGTTCTCCAATGCTGGCGGTGAACGATTTTAATTTTCATGGCAAAACAGAACATGACCTGGACCTGTCGCTGTCCGGAAAGTTTGATCTAGCCCTTTCCTCAACCGGCCTGGAGCCGGTAAACATTCAGGCTGGACTGGTATTTGCCGCCCCGAACACCCGGGCAGCAAGATTTTTGATTTTTGAAACAATACCGGAATTCGGCGCCATTACCGGCAAGTGCGATGTTCACTCGGCCGTGGGTGACCCTTCGCTTATGAACATTGTGGTTCAAACCAAAGATGCGAGCTCCATTCAGGCAAACCTCAGCGGTGGGATTGCCCAATTTCCCCTGGCGGACCGACCCAACACCGGTTACGATCTGGACGTATCCATGCAAGGAGCAGAGGGTGCGGTCATGGTTGATCGGGTCGGTATAAAAGTGCCTGCCCTCGGCCCCCTGGACCTGAACTTCAGAATCGAAGGTTCCACCCAGACGTTGCAGCTCAATCAGATCAGGCTGGTCGCAGGCAAGGAAGACAACCTCCAGATAGGTGTCCAGGGACAAATATCCTTTGGTGACTGGGATCAGGCCGACCCCTTTGAGACCATCGACCTGAAGCTACAGGCACACAGTCACACTACCCATGCACTCAGCACATTCATTGGGCAGGAACTGCCCGAGCTGGGCCCACTCAAAGGTGAGGCCCGCTTGCACACGGTCTCCGGCAAACATCGACTCGACCAGCTTCATATCCAGACCAGCGAGCCCGCACCACTGACCGCTGCAGTCTCCGGTTCGGCAGAGCATGTCACCCTGCTGCCGGAGTTGCGTATCCGGGAGGTCAAGCTGGATGTCAATGCCAGCACCGATGATATTGCGCAACTCAATACGGTATTCGGTTTGAAGGATGAGATCCCGCCGATCGGGCCACTCAAGGCGCAGGCACAAATCTCCGGCGATGATCGGAACCTTGTTATCCATGAGGTCTCAATGGCAGCCGGTAAGGAAGACCTGCTGCTGGTGAACCTGAACGGCCGGTTGGGCCAGCTCAGTCCTGCCAATCAATGGCAGCCGCAAAATACCAATCTTTCCATCCAGGCCAGTTCCAGCAGCAGCCGTGCACTTGCCGGTAAACTGGGCTACCGCATCCCGGAGCTGGGCCCCCTTGCCGTCCAGGCCAACATCCACAGCAAAAACAAAAAGCTCTCCATCGACTCCGTTCAATTAAGGCTGGGAGACGTGGATAACCAGGTGGTTCAAGCTACAGGTTATATCAATGACCTGTATGCAATGAAGGGGGTCAAATGGGATGCTCAGTTGCATTTGGATGGGCGTCGCTTTGCCGACTTTGCCGACTTCCACAAACTGCCTGAACTGGGTGCCCTAACAGGCCAACTGTCAATTTCAGACAGTGATGGAACCCTGGGCATCGAGTCGCTCCGGGTCGAAACCGCGCAGCCGGAACTGCTGAGCCTGAAGGTGGAGGGCCGCTTTGACAATTTCAAGGATCCCTCCACCCTGCTGCTCGAAAGCAGCCTGAGTGCCCGGGATCTGCAGCTGATTGGAGCAATCTTTGATCGTAAATGGCGCGCTATTGGACCGGTGCAACTCGATAGTCAGATAAAGAAAAGCAACGCAGGCAAGGAATTCAAAGGTACGCTCACCGCAGGGGAAACCGAGGTGCAGACAGAACTCAAAGCACTTCTTGACACCACTCCCATGCGGATAAGCGGTACTATCAAAGCACGGAAAATGGTCTTTTGGGAACTGCTGGAGGAGGAGAGCGATGGAGAGAAAAAGAAACCTTCAAAGAAGGAGCCCGTATTTAGCCGTGAGCCGATAGCCTTCGACCGGCTGAAAAAAGTCGACTTGGATATTTTCATTGAGGTTGAATCCTTTGCTCAAGAGCAGTTTCTAGCCGATTCCGCCCAGTTCCAGGTGAAGGTCAAATCAGGTGTACTGTCTATCAGCCCGGCTCGTTTTGTCTATGCAAAGGGAAAACTCGACATGGATCTGGAGCTTGATGGGCGGGATCATCCCCGCCTGACCTTCAGGGCCTTCGGCAAAGACATCGATCCCCGGCGGGCCCTGGATATCCAGGAATATAAAGAAGAGCTAAATGCGGAGATGAGTATTGACGTGTCCTTTAGCACATCCGGGCTGACCTCCCATGAAATGGCGGCAAACAGCCAGGGCAGCATCTACATAACCATGCAAAACGGCAAGATCGCTGCCCCACTGATTGATCTGGTTTTTTGGGATGTCGCGGGCTGGGCCTGGAAAAAAGCGACGAATCAAACGTATTACAATTTCGGTTGCGGGGTGGCGGATTACAGTATCGAGGAGGGGGTCATCTCGACCAAGGCTTTTATACTCGACGCCGAGCACATTACGGTTACCGGCGGGGGAACCATCGATCTGGGTCGGGAGGAAGTCAAATACGTACTGCTGCCAAAGAAGAAATCTCTTTACATTAAAAAAGCCGACCCGGTGAATATCGAGGGCCCGCTGAACGATCCCAAAGTAAAAACGCTTCCCTGGAAATCGGCCGGGATCACTGCGGCCAAAATTGGTGGGATTATTTTTGCTCCCTACATTTTCATCCCCCTCGCCGCCGCCGACTACCTGGCAGGCCAGGTGAAAATCGAAGATGGGAAATCGGCTTGTCTGGAATATCAAAAGACCCGCAAGATGGAAAAGAGGCCGCAAAATTAGGGGACCTCATCAATTCTCCCACCTTATGATAAACTACTAAAGGGCGTATCTTAATTGCTATTGCCTTGATTTTCCCTGAGAAATTCAGTATATATGACAGATCGATTACACAGTAGAGTCCAAACCTATGAAGCCAACTGTTATCAATCGCAATAAACACGTGGTCTCTAGAAAGCAGATGAGCCCGGAGGTCCTCAAGGTTCTTTATCGCCTTCACCGGACTGGACACCTTGCCTATCTTTGCGGCGGAGGAGTTCGTGATCTTCTGCTGGGACGGAAGATCGGCGATTTCGACGTTGCCACAGATGCTGAACCCAGGAAACTCAAGAAGGTTTTCGGAAACTGCCGACTGATAGGTCGCCGTTTCCGTATCGCCCACATCATGTTCAAGGGCGGCAAGATCATCGAGGTCTCCACCTTCCGCAAAAAAGGAGAAGAGGAGGAGGAAGCAACGGACGACGGTAATAGCCTCTTGATCAAGCGCGACAATACCTTTGGCTCTCCGGCCGAGGATGCCTTTCGCCGAGATTTCACCATCAATGGACTCTATTACAACGTCGCTGACTTCAGCATCATAGATTATGTTGATGGCAGGGCAGATCTACATGCCCGCCTCATCCGTTGCATAGGCGAGCCAAATATACGTTTTCAGGAAGACCCAATTCGCATCCTACGCGGTATTCGTCTGGCGGCAACTCTTGATTTCCAGGTGGAGGAATCCACCTGGGAAGCCATGAAGCGTCAGTGCCATCACATTATGGAATGTCCGGCCTCACGAATCCGGGAGGAAATTATGAAAACCCTTCGGCGCAAAGGCAGCCGCAAAGGTTTCGAGTTGCTTGCCGGCGGAGGCATACTGGAACACCTGCTTCCTAGATTGGAGGAGTTCCGGCTAGCCTGCCTGAAAAACGAGCCCACCTCTGCTGATCCTTTATTGCAGCACCTCGGTGTAATTGACGATCTTCGCTCGAAGGGATCAGAATTCACCGATTCCTTGCTGCTGGCCACCCTGACCGCTTCTCCAGTATTGTCCTCCTTCGAAACGCTTCCTCCGGATTCCGATGTGGCCAGATGGCTGCACCAGTACCTGGAGGAAAACTTCAAACCGTTGGCCATCCCCCGAGTCGTGCGCACCCACGTCCATTTTCTGCATCTGGCCCTCCGACATATGTTGGCCGAAAAGAGAAGAAAAAGACGTCGGAGCCTGCGGCGTAGCCCATTGTTTGCCGATGCTCTTAAGCTTCTTGAAATTCATTGCCTGGCAACAAAAAAGCACTGGTCTGCCTTACACCGTTGGCAGCGGTCTCCAGTAAAAACAAGAGTCCGCCGAACAAGAGACAAAGCCAAGTCTCCAGCAAGGGACACAACCGCACAGAGTGATGAAGTTTAACCACAGAGCAAAAGGAATGGGGTCAAATCTTTACTCTTGACATTTGAAGTGAACCCATTTGTCTCTAACACGTTCAGTGCACCTTGGTTTGTAAAAAAGAGATCAAATGTCAAGAATAAAGATTTGACCCCATTTTAGAGAGGATTTCATGAAAAAAACCGGTGTCTTCTACCATCCCAGCTTCAGCCGAAAAAGTTATCTCACCCGCGGATCTCGACTGGAGGATTTTCCCGAAGCGATTGATTATCTGCTGGCCCGTGACAACGTTGTTCTCTACGAATCGCCACCCATCGAGGAAGAGTGGATCCTCAAGGTGCACACCCCCGAACTTATCCGAGGCGTGGAGGGTGATCCCCTTTGCTCCACTGGCTGGCACTCAGTTGGTGGCGTGGTCCTCGCCGGAGAAAAAATCTGCACTGGAGAGATTTACAACGGCTTTGCCCTCATTGGTGCCGGTGGTCATCATTCGGGAAGAGATTATTTCGGCGGCTTCTGCTGTTTCAATGATGTGGTAATCACCATCACTTACCTGCGAGAGATCCACAATATTCAACGCTTCGCCATCCTTGATACAGATGCCCACCACGGTGATGGTACGCGTGATCTTCTCAAGAATGATCCAGACGTGCTTCACGTTTGCTTTTGCAGCATGGAGACTTGTTCAGCAGACGGCACCAAGGTGGACGTTCCTGCACCCGGCGGTTTCTGGGGATTTTCGGGTAAAACCGCTGACAGGGTGGATGAGGCGTACGCCAATAAGGTAAGAGAAGAGTTCGGTCCTCGGGTGGCTGATTTCAAACCAGATCTCATTTTCTGGTATTTCGGTTTCGACACCCACAAGGGAGATTATGGTAGCCTGGGGCTCAGCAAGGCGTGCTTCCTGGACATTGCCCACTTCATGCGCCAAACCGCAGACGAGGTGACCGATGGCCGTCTGGAGGTGGTTCTAGGGGGTGGATCCCGCACTGACCTTGCCACCGCACTTATCCCACCAATCATAGAAGTCCTGGCGGACTTCGCATAGCGCAAAGAGCATAGCGCATAGCGTGAAAAGAAGGTCGATTTTTATTTCAAAATCTCACCATCTGCTCGGTACCTATTGAGTCCCGCCACTGTTTCTCATTGATTTAAATGACTACGCTCTGCGCTTGGCGCTACCTGACCTGAACTAGTCGAAGGTTGCGCTATGCGAAGTTCTGCACGATTATTGCATCATTGTTTGTGACTTTCAGGATGAACAGAAGAACGGAGATGAAGGTTGAGAATTCCTGAGCTTTGCAAGACCTGTAAATACGTGACTATCCTTTCCCACGGAATTCGCTGCCGAAAAAAAGTGCGGGCTCGATACGTCAGGGGAAAATTTGTCTGCAGTAAGTATCGGATATCCAAACGTTATCAAACAAATTCTCTTCTTGGGTAATTTATAAAAGAAAGCATAGAGCATAGGGCATGGGGCATAGGGAAAAGAGCAAAGAGCTTGTTGATAGATCCGATATGACCCCATGCTGGATGTGAGATGTCAGATCTGAAATGTGGGATACTAAATCCCGAGAGAAATGTTGAATCTCGCATCAAATATCGCACACCCACATCTGCTGCTTGAAGTTTCGATTTTTCAAATCCGCAATCCGAAATCCGAAATTCCACCCTATGCTCCCTACCCCAGCTTCCCTACTGTGATCATATAGAGGACCGTCTCTTCTTCGCCGTCCACGTCCACAAGTTTGTTGAGTTCGTCGTCGTAAAAGGCGCCTATGGGGCAGGAACCAAGTCCCAGAGCGGTGGCTGCCAACTGCACATTCTGGCAGACATGGCCAAGGTCCATGCCAATATATCTCACTGCCCTTTCACGATATTTCACCATGCATCTGAGCATCATAGCAGTCCAGATAATCACCACCGCTGCCTTGCGAACTACAGGCTGACCCAAACTGGCAGCAGTAATCGCTCCATTGAAATTACCTTCCTGTAAACACTCCAGGACGAAATCTGCCACATCAAAATGGTAGATTCCCTGCGACACACCCTCAACCCGGTCAATGTAGACATAGGTCTCAAATGGATAAAGGGCACCTGCCGAAGGTGCGGTTCTGAGCAAGTACATCCCCGCCCGAGCTGTTATTCCCTGGGCTGCCCACAAGACTTTTGCAAGCTCTTCCAAGCTGAGAGGCTCCTGGGTTGTATTTCGCTCAGATCTCCGCCTTGCCAGACAATGCCACAGATCGGCAGATTCGCTGAAATCTGGTTGCGGCAACTGCACGCGCTCAGCACCACCGTAGGTTTTGAAGTGATCAGGTGAAGGAATAGAACCCAGATCATCCTTAGGGGCTCCCTCTCGGGAATACTTGGTCTTCTGCACATAACTGAAGGCTAACCCCTTCTTGTATTTTGCCACGACCATCTCCTTTCAATTCAAAGACGATGTGAGATATGGGATGTGGGATGTGAGATTACATATGAGGCCCTAGCCCGGATATTTCTCGACGGAGGCAATGAAGCATCCTTATCGCGGCTAAAAGCCGCTCCCACAGGATGGCCTACGAAATCTGCCTAGCGTGTAAAGGCATGCTGTGTTAGCTGCTCCAGAAACGCTGGATACTCCGGATCAAGAATGCGCACGTGGGGCCTGCCATCTTCTCCACGCACCAGTTTCAAATCTCCCTGTGCCACCCACTGGATACATTGCGAATAGATAGCATATTCAAGTTCGAGTCCCCGCCTTCGTGTCACCTCCAAGGTGTCTTCCGGCCAGATGGGATATATGGCCTGGGCAATAATGGGTCCGGTGTCTTCTCCCTCGTCTATGAAATGGACGGTGACTCCCCCGAACCTGCAACCATACGAGAAAGTGGCTCCATATCCATCAGTTCCCGGAAAAGCAGGGAGAAGCGCCGGGTGAATATTCATGATCCCGTAGCGGTCTTCCGTGTTGTAGTGTCCAATGAAATAGGGGGAGATCAACCGCATGAACCCCGCCAGACAGATGAGATCAGGATTCAGCGGTTTCAATAGTGCTAATACCTCCTGCTCGGCCAGTAC
>Ga0316195_10001486_pt1 | contig 10525 bp, 9 predicted proteins | sample Phised1_MG_FD_204937 | JGI IMG/M metagenome (GOLD analysis project Ga0316195, IMG submission 204937) | Coastal sediment microbial communities from Maine, United States - Phippsburg sediment 1 | ecosystem: Environmental > Aquatic > Marine > Coastal > Sediment | place: USA: Maine | collected...
TCACCGCTCACGTCCTACAACATCTCCACCGCGATCGCGGTCGCTTCGCCACCGCCGATGCACAGCGAGGCGATGCCGCGCTTGCCGCCGCGCGCCGCCAGGGCGTGCAGCAGGGTCGTGGTGATGCGTGCGCCGGTGGCGCCGATCGGGTGGCCCAGCGCGCAGGCGCCGCCGTTGACGTTGACCTTGGCGTGGTCGAGCCCGCAGTCGTGCATCGCAGCCATGGTGACGGCCGCGAAGGCCTCGTTGATCTCGTAGAGGTCAACCTCGCTCGCCTTCCAGCCTGTCTTGGCCAGCACCTTCTTGATCGCGCCGACCGGCGCAGTCGTGAACCACTCCGGCTCGTGCGAGTTGGACGCGTAGGCCAGGATGCGCGCCATGGGCTTCAGTCCCCGCGCCTTGGCGGCGGACTCGCGCATGAGTACCAGGGCCGAGGCGCCGTCCGAGATCGAGGACGAACTCGCGGCAGTGACCGTGCCGTCCTTGGTAAAGGCGGGCTTCATGGTCGGGATCTTCTTGACGTCGCAGGCAAACGGCGTCTCGTCCTTGTCCACGACCACCTCGCCCTTGCGGGACTTGACCGTGACCGGGACGATTTCCGCCGCAAAGGCGCCGGACTCGACCGCCTTCAGCGAGCGCTGCACCGACTCGGTTGCGAACGCGTCCTGCATCTCGCGCGTGAAGCCGTACTTGGCGGAGGTCGCGTCGGCGAAGCAACCCATCGCCTTGCCATCGAAGGGGCTCTGCAGGCCGTCGTAGAACATGTGGTCGAGGATCTCGCCATGGCCCATGCGGTAGCCGCCGCGTGCCTTCAGCAGCATGTATGGGGCGTTGGTCATGGACTCCAGCCCGCCGGCCACCGCGATGTCGATGTCGCCGGTCCGCAGGCTGTCCGCCGCCATCATGACGGCCTTCATGGCCGAGCCGCAGAGCTTGTTGATGGTCGTGGCGGGGATGGTGTTCGGGATCCCCGCGCCGAGCGCCGCCTGGCGCGCCGGGCCCTGGCCCAGACCCGCGGGCAGCACGCAGCCCATGATGACTTCCTGGATATCGGCCGCTGCCAGGCCGCTTGCCTCGATCGCGCCGCGAATCGCGGCCGACCCGAGTTCCGTTGCCTTGACACTGGCAAAAGCGCCCTGGAAGGCGCCGACCGGCGTGCGCCGCGCCGACAAGATAACGATGGAATCCTGAGTCATGTTCGTGCGTCCCGTGGGTTGTTACGGTGGTGGGTCAGTCTAACCCGGACGGATTTTGCTCTGCAAAAGAAACTGTCTGATGTCGGACCCGGGCCGGCTTCGCGCCTCAGGCCGGATGCGAGGCTCCGCCTGCGGGGCGGGAGCGCGGCAGCAACCCCGTTTCGAAGACTTCGACGAACTTCTCGGCAAGTTGTGCCGCATTCATCGGTTGGTTGTCGCGATACCAGTGCGCAATCCAGTTGAGCGCGCCGGCCATGGCGAAGGCGGTCATCTTGGTGTCGCAGGGCTCGATCGAGCCCTCGGCGATACCCTGCTCCAGCAGCCGCCGCATGCCGCGATCGATCTCGGACTTCATGGCCTTGATCCGGCCACTGAGCTCCGGGCCCAGGTCCTCGTCTTCGGCCCGCACCATGCACCAGCCGTACTCCGAAGCCACCGCCCTCGCGTAGTGGCGGACGACCACGCCCAGCCTTTCGCGGGCCGACAGGGGAGCGTGCTCGACCGTGCGCAGGCCTTCCCGGATGCGCTCGAGGCCGGCCTGGAAACATTCGAACAGCAGCTGTTCCTTGCTCTCGACATAGTAGTAAACGGTGGGCTTGCTGACGCCGAGGGCGGCGGCGATATCATCGAGCGAGGTGTTGTGAAAGCCCCTGTCGTTGAAGGCCCTGGCGGCCGCGGCGATGACGGCTTCGCGCTTGAGCGCGTGGTTCCTGTGCCGGCGCGAGGGCCAGGACGCCCGCCCGGACGGCTTGCGGGAATCGGCCTCTGGCGGATGTCGGGAACTTCGATCCATGTCGAGGGGGGTCTCCAGTCACGCTCGTTCGGGCCGGCCCGTGGCCGAAGGGCCGGTTGACGGGGATGCCGGGCGGCAATCATACTGTCGACCGAAAGGTTACTCAACAGTAAGTTTTTCCTAAAACGATATAAAGAACAGTTTGTTATGAGGGTGGGTCTATGAGCCTTGGTCGCGGCGAGAGCACTTCGCAGGTGGAGCCGGAGGGCCTGGAAGGCCCGGCGCCGCTGCGCTTCATCAGCGCGGCCTCCCTGTTCGATGGCCACGACGCCGCCATCAACATCATTCGCCGCATCCTGCAGGCGCACGGCGCGGAGGTTGTCCACCTCGGCCACAACCGCAGTGTCGCCGACATCGTCCGCGCGGCCATCCAGGAAGACGCCGACGGCATTGCCGTGAGCAGCTACCAGGGCGGCCACAACGAGTACTTCCGCTACATGATCGACATGCTCAGGAGCCTCGGCGCCGAGCACATCCGGGTCGTGGTCGGCGGGGGCGGCACGATCTCGCCGGAAGAAATCGCGGAGCTGGAGGCCTATGGCGTCGAGAAGATCTATACGCCCGATGATGGCCTGAAGCTCGGGCTCGAGGGCATGATCGACGACGTCATCACGCGCGTGCGCGCCTGGCGGCGGCCGGCCTGCAAGCTGGCGCCGCTGACACCGGATGACACGGCACAGATTGCCCGGGCCATCTCCGTCCTGGAGGGCGGCGAGCCGGCGCGCACGGCGGAAATCCGCGCGGCGGCCGGCAAGACGCTCAACCGGCCGCCGGTCATCGGTATCACCGGCACCGGCGGTGCCGGTAAATCCTCCCTCACCGACGAGCTGCTCAGCCGCATCGTGCGCTTCTTCCCGGATCGCCGGGTCGCGGTGGTGGCGATGGACCCGACACGGCGGCGCTCCGGTGGCGCGCTGCTCGGCGATCGCATCCGCATGAATGCACTGGCCAGCGAGCAGGTGTTCATGCGTTCGCTGGCGACGCGACGGGCGCACCTCGCCACCAGCGCGGTGCTGAGCGACACCATCCAGCTGCTGAAGTGGGCCGGGTTCGACCTGATCGTCGTCGAGACCGCCGGCATCGGCCAGAGCGATACCGAGATCGTCGACATGGTCGACCTGTCGATGTACGTGATGACCAGCGACTACGGCGCGGCCAGCCAGCTCGAGAAGATCGACATGCTGGATTTCGCCGACCTGATCGTACTGAACAAGTTCGAGAAGCGCGGCGCCGAGGATGCGCTGCGCGACGTACGCAAGCAATTTGCGCGCAACCGCAAGCTGTTCGGCGTGCCGCCCGGGAAGCTGCCCGTGTACCCGACCATCGCCAGCCAGTTCAACGACGCCGGTGTCAACGCCCTGTTCCAGGCCATCTGCGAAAGGCTGGACGCCAGATGGGGCGGCGTGAAGCCCTGGAAGCCGGAGGGCCTGGCGCCGGTTGGCCTGCCGAAGCGGCAGGCGGTCATTCCCGGGGAGCGCGTGCGCTACCTGGCGGAAATCGCCGAGAACGGCCGGCGGGCGCGGCGCTCGGCGAAGGACGCCGCGGATGCCGCCAGCCTGGCCTTCGGTCTGTACCGCGCGCTCGAGGCGCTTGGCGACGGCAGGCTGCCGGGCCCGCTGGATCGTTATCCGGAGGCCGATCTCACCGACGGGGACGCGAACCTCGGGTCCCTGCGTCGGCAGTACAACCAGTCGCTCGATCGCATCGGCGCCGAGGGCGTGGCGCTGCTCAAGGCCTGGCCGCGGCGTGCGCGCGAGACGACGGCGGACGAGTACTGCTACCGGGTGCGCGGTCGCGAGCTGCGCGGCTCGAACTACACCGAGACCCTGTCGCACCAGCGCATCCCGAAGATCGCCATTCCGCAACACCGGGACTGGGGCGACCTGCTCGACTTCCTGATGGTCGAGAACCTGCCGGGTTCCTATCCCTACACCGCCGGCATCTACCCGTATCGCCGTGAAGACGAGGACCCGACCCGGATGTTCGCCGGCGAAGGCCCCCCTGAGCGCACCAACCGCCGGTTCCACTACCTTGCTGCAGGACACAGTTCGGTGCGTCTGTCCACCGCCTTCGATTCGACCACGCTCTACGGCGAGGATCCGGACGAACGGCCCGACATCTACGGGCGCATCGGAAATTCAGGAGTATCGATCGCCTCGCTCGACGACATGAAGAAGCTCTACTCGGGCTTCGATCTCTGTGCGCCGTCGACGTCGGTGTCGATGACCATCAACGGTCCCGCGCCGATGATCCTGGCCATGTACATGAACACCGCCATCGATCAGCGGGTCGAGCGCCACCTCAAGGAAACCGGCGGCTGGGAAGAGGCGCAGCGCAAGATCTCCCGCCTCTACGAGGGCCGCGAGCGCCCCGCCTACCGGGGCGAGCTGCCGCCGGGCAACGACGGGTTCGGCCTCGGCCTGCTCGGCGTCACGGGCGACCAGCTGGTCGACGCCGGCACCTATGCGAAGCTGAAGGCCGAGGCACTGGCCAACGTCCGCGGCACGGTGCAGGCCGACATCCTCAAGGAGGACCAGGCGCAGAACACCTGCATCTTCTCGACCGAATTCGCGCTCAGGATGATGGGCGACGTCCAGCAGTACTTCAGCGATCACGGCATCCGCAATTTCTATTCCGTCTCGATCTCCGGCTATCACATCGCCGAAGCCGGCGCGAACCCGATCTCGCAGCTGGCCTTCACGCTGGCCAATGGTTTCACCATCGTCGAGTACTACCTGGCGCGTGGCATGAAGATCGACGATTTCGCGCCGAACCTGTCGTTCTTCTTCTCCAACGGCATGGATCCGGAGTACGCCGTCATCGGGCGGGTGGCGCGACGCATCTGGGCGCGTGCGATGCGCGAGGTCTACCGCGGCTCGTCGCGCAGCCAGATGCTCAAGTACCACATCCAGACCTCTGGTCGGTCGCTGCACGCGCAGGAGATCCAGTTCAACGACATCCGCACTACGCTGCAGGCGCTGTACGCGCTGTTCGACAGCTGCAACAGCCTGCACACCAACGCCTACGACGAGGCGCTGACCACGCCGACGGAGGAGAGCGTACGCCGGGCGGTGGCCATCCAGCTGATCATCGCCAGGGAACTTGGGCTGAACAAGACGCAGAACCCGTGGCAGGGATCGTTCGCGGTGGAGCAGCTGACCGACATCGTGGAGGAGGCCGTGTACCGTGAGTTCGACAGCCTCTCCGAGCGCGGCGGCGTGCTGGGGGCGATGGAGACGATGTACCAGCGCGGCAAGATCCAGGAAGAATCGCTCCATTACGAGCAGAAGAAGCACGACGGCAGCCTGCCGATCGTCGGCGTCAACACCTTCCTGCCGGAGCGGGGAGGCGAGGATTCCACGCCGGCCGAACTGATCCGTTCCACTGAACAGGAAAAGCGCGACCAGGTGACTTCCGTCAGGGCATTCAATGCGGCGCGAACCGACGTGCAGCCGGCGGCGCTCAAGCGACTCCAGGAGGTGGCGGCCTCGGGCGGCAACGTCTTCGCCGAGTTGATCGAGGCGGTCAAGCTGGCCTCGCTCGGGCGCATCTCGAACGCGCTGTATTCGGTGGGCGGGCAGTACCGGAGGAATATGTGAGGGGAAGTGAGCAGTGAGCAGTGAGCAGTGAGCAGTGAGCAGTGAGCAGTGAGCAGTGAGCAGTGAGCAGTGTCAGACTGCTGCCCCTCTTGACCGTTCACTGTTCACCGATCAACGCTCACTGTTCCTCCAGATCCGGCTCCCCCACCTTTTCCAGCATCCGCCGGCGGGCTTCGTCACGCAGCCTGGCTGCGCCGTCGGTTTCGCCCGGTCCCGGTGGCTGCACCGGTTCGAGGATCTCGATCGTCAGCGGGGCGCGGCGCGGCAGCCTCGCGCCGGAGGGCAGCACCTGCCGGGCGCCATGGATGACGACCGGGACGACGGGCAGGCCCGCCTTGGCGGCGGTGACGAAGGCGCCGCTGTGAAACCGGGCCAGTCCGGGCTTTGCGCTGAAGGTGCCTTCCGGAAAGAACGCCACTGAACCGCCATTGAAGGCGGCCTTGAGGATGCGCCGTGCATCCTTGGAGCCTTCTGCCTTGTTGTGACGATCGACCAGCTGGTGCCCGACCCGGTCCAGCAGCCATCCGGCCAGTGGGATGCCGGCTACCTCTTTCTTGATGACGAAGCCGAACTGCGACGGCAGCGCTGCGTAGAGCAGCGGCCCGTCCAGGTAGCTGGTGTGGTTTGCGACGACGACGCTCTGCGTCTGCGGCAGCCTCTCGCCTCCGCTGACGCTGTAGGGAAGTCCGGACAGTACGAAGAAGGCCCTGGCCAGCCTGCGGGAGGCGTCACGGCGCAATCTGACAGTAGGCAGCAGGATGGCGCACAGGACCGCCAGGCTCAGCAGCACGGCGAACAGCAGGCCGACGTAGAGTCCCCAGGTGAGATGAAGGGCGCGGCGAAGCATCAGCAACAGTTGGCCATAATCTGTGAACTGGTTCCGGTTATGTTAACGCTGACCGCTATCTGTGAGCGTCGTCACGTCTGCCTGAGGAGGGCGATTCCATACTGCGTCTGCATTCTGTAGCAACGGCGCAGTGGGCGCTACCGGCGGAGTGATCCGTCGCCACGACACAAAGGCAGTGCAGGGCATGAGCTCAGCCATGAAATCTTCAACCTCCGTCAGGGCCGTCACGCTGGCCGCGGCCGAAGCTGCGGGAGATTCGGCGGATCCGTCGATCGGTCGCTTTCTCGACGCCGTCTGGATGGAACGGGGCCTGTCGCCCAACACGCTGGCTGCCTATCGTGCCGACCTGACCGCGCTGGGTCGCTGGCTCGCCGCCCGCGGCACCCCGATTACCAAGACCACGCGCAACGATCTGCTGGGGTTCATCGCCTGGCGGGTCGAAACGGGCGCGCGGCCGCGCAGCACGGCCCGGCAACTGTCGAGCTTCCGGCGCTTCTTCCGCTACCTGGTCCGCGAGGGCCAGCTGCAGGAGGATCCCACCGCACAGATCGCCATGCCGAAGATCGGCCGGTCCCTGCCCAAGTCGCTCAGCGAAACCGAGGTGGAATCGCTGCTGGCTGCACCCGCGATCTCCGATCCCCTGGGGCATCGCGATCGGGCGATGCTCGAGGTCCTGTACGCGACCGGCCTGAGGGTGTCCGAACTGGTCAACCTGCGCTCGGACCAGGTCAACCTGAACCAGGGCGTGATCCGCATCCTGGGCAAGGGCAACCGCGAGCGACTGATCCCGCTGGGCGAGGAAGCCGTCCGCTGGGTTGCCGACTTCATTGCCGGCCCGCGTGGCGAGATCCTCCTCGATCGCCAGACCGACTACCTGTTCCCGACCCGTCGGGGAGATCGCATGACCCGGCAGGCTTTCTGGCACATCATCAAGCGCTACGCGGCCCGGGCCGAGATCCAAAGGGACCTGTCGCCGCACACCCTGAGGCATGCGTTTGCCACCCACCTGCTCAACCACGGTGCAGACCTGCGGGTGGTGCAGATGCTGCTGGGCCACAGCGACCTGTCCACGACCCAGATCTATACGCACGTGGCCCGCGAGCGCATGAAGGATCTGCACTCGCAGCACCACCCGCGCGGCTGATCCGGCCTCTGCTAGACTTTACGCCTTGCGGCTGAACTGTACGGCTGCAGCGCTGTCTCACCGTCATGTCTGCCTTGAGGTTCCCGACAATGCGTTTCTTCTCGCTAGCCGCCACCGCGGTCCTCGGCGTTGCGCTGGTTGCCGCCTCGGCCTGTGGTGCCGATGCCGGCAAGGCAACGGATGCCGCCAAGGCCGACATCCGCGCCACGATCGCCAAGCGCCTGGACATCAGGGTGCAGGACGTCAAGCCGTCACCGGTCCCCGGCCTCTACGAAGTCACCTCGGGGGGCGAGGTGGGCTACGTGTCCGAGGACGGACGCTTTTACATCGACGGCGACGTCTATGACATGGAATCCCGCGCGAACCTGACCGAGGACCGCCGTTCCGCGGGCCGTGCCGAGCTGCTCAAGGGAGTCCGTGACGAAGACTCAGTCGTGTTCGCTCCCAAGGACTACAAGTACACCATCGATGTCTTCACGGACATGGATTGTACCTACTGCCGCAAACTGCATTCGGAAATGCCCGAGCTCAACCGGCTGGGCGTGCGCGTCCGCTACCTGATGTACCCGCGCAATGGCCCGGGCAGCGTCTCCTGGAAGAAAGCGGAGGCCGTCATGTGCAGCGCCGACCGCAAGGATGCGCTGACCCGGGCCAAGCGTGGCGAGGAGATCACAGCCAAGCCTTGCGACAACCCGGTCGCGAAGGAATACGCGCTGGGCCGCGACCTGGGCATTCGCGGGACGCCTGGCATCTTCACGGAGCAGGGCGACTACATCACCGGTTACATGCCGGCGGCCCAGCTGGTCGAGCACCTCAAGACGCTGCAGGACAAGGGCTGAGCGCGGGGGGCGGGTTACCCGCCCGACTGCAACGCACAAGGGCCGCCCTGAGGGCGGCCCTTGTGCGTTGCAGTCCTGTTTACTTCAGCGCGCCAGCTTGGAGAGCTTTCCTTCGACGCCGCGCCACTCGTCGGCATCGGCCGGCGGATCACCCTTCTCCGTGATGACCGGCCACTTCTTGGCGAGCTCGGCGTTGATCTGGATGAACTGCTCCTGGCCGGCGGGCAATTCCTCCTCCGAGAATATGGCCTCGATCGGGCACTCCGGCTCGCACAGCGTGCAGTCGATACATTCGTCCGGGTCGATGACCAGGAAGTTCGGACCTTCGTGGAAGCAGTCCACCGGGCAGACCTCCACGCAATCCATGTACTTGCACTTGATGCAGTTTTCGGTGACGACGAACGTCATCCTCGTGACTCCTCAGGCTATGCGATATACCGGGCGGCCCGGCTGACGCGGGTGGGGTATCTTGCCACAGGCGCCACCGCCTAGCCCAGTTGAGGCCGCCCGGTCAGGCGTTTGTCGATGGCGGTGAAATGCAATTCCTCGCGACCGGCTCGCCGGTCGTCGAGGTAGTGCTCCAGGGCGAACCTGACGCTCGGGAAGGCGATTTCGGGCCAGGGAATGTCTTCCGGCCGGTAGAGGTCGACGGCCAGGCTCTCCTCGCCGACGCCGAAGCGGGGTTCGGCCAGCCGGGCCCTGAACATGACGTGGACCTGATGGGCGTGCAGCACGTGGACGATGGCCAGCGGCGAGCCGATCTCGACCTCGGCGAGCGCCTCCTCCAGGGATTCCCGCGCCGCGCCCTGCTGCAGGGTCTCGTTGTTTTCCATGAACCCGGCGGGAATGGTCCAGTAGCCCAGCCGGGGTTCGATGGCCCGACGGCACAGCAGGATTCGACCCCCGTGCTCGGGGACGCAGCCGACGATGATCTTGGGGTTCTGATAATGGACCGACGAGCAGGCCTGACACACGTGGCGCGGCAGGTGGTCGCCCTCCGGAATCCTGACGTCCAGGGGCTGGCCGCAATCGGGGCAGAATTTCATCCTGCTATTGTCCGTGGGGCGGCCCCCGCTGCCAAGTGCGGACGATGCCATGGATCGCCTATACTTCCGCCGCCGGCCGGGATGGCGGAATTGGTAGACGCAGTGGACTCAAAATCCACCGGTGGCGACATCGTGGGGGTTCGAGTCCCCCTCCCGGCACCAGCCCGCCTCCCTCGCGGGCCCGGCACGCGCCAGGTGGCGATCTTTTGGACCGTCGCGACCTTTTGGGCCTGCGAGGCATCTAATCCCCTAGATGACCCGATTCAGCGACATCCAGATCGATGATGACACCGTCTCGGCGGCCCGGCGGGGCGAGACGGCGGCGCTGGAGCGTGTTTACCTCGCCTGTTCCACGGCGGTTCACACCTTGATCCGGCGCCTGGTTCGTCGGCAGGCGGTGGCCGAGGATGTGCTGCAGGAGACTTTTGCAGACGTCATACAGCACATAGGCTCCTTCGAGGGGCGGGCGCCACTGCAGATGTGGATCCGCTCGATCGCGGTTCGCCGCAGCCTGATGTATCTGCGCTCGCCGTGGCATCGCAGCCTGGAATGGCTCGAGCTCCGACCGGAGTCGGAGCCTGTTGCACCTGCCGACTCCGGACGCGTCGATCATTGCGCGGATCTCGGCCAGATGCTCGAGAGCCTGCCCGCCCTGGCGCGGGCCGTCGTCTGGCTGCACGACGTCGAGGGATATACCCACCAGGAGATCGCTGCAGAGCTGGGGCGCAGCGTGAGCTTTTCGAAATCGCAGCTGTCGCGCGCGCATGCGCGGCTGCGCCTGGCCTTCGGGCCCGAGCCCCGAGAAGCGCACCTGGAGGTAGAGGAGGCGACGGCATGCACGCCGATTTCCATGAATTGAGCGAGGTGGCCGCGGGGCGGCGCGAGGCGAGCGGCCATGTCCGCGCTTGCGGCGACTGCCAGGCCGAGTTGAACCGGTTGCGCTCGGTCCGCGGTGGGCTGCGCACGCTCGCTTCGCTGGCACCGCCGGCGTCCGCCTGGGCGGGCAGCCAGGCCGTACTCGGGCGTCGCACCGAGATCAGGGCCCAGGCACCGACGCCGGT
>Ga0316195_10001487_pt1 | contig 10525 bp, 6 predicted proteins | sample Phised1_MG_FD_204937 | JGI IMG/M metagenome (GOLD analysis project Ga0316195, IMG submission 204937) | Coastal sediment microbial communities from Maine, United States - Phippsburg sediment 1 | ecosystem: Environmental > Aquatic > Marine > Coastal > Sediment | place: USA: Maine | collected...
TTGATAATCAAATAGTTCGAGCATATTGTTCTCTGTGCTGTAAAGCCATAAATTATTTTCTGAGGCAAAACTCACCAAGGCATAATTTACACTTCCAAGTCCGATTGCAGCAAGATGTGGATTGAGGTTGTTGTCTAAAATCACAACGGTATTAAAATCTTTGTAAAATAAAATGATCTTGAAAGGATTGGTGATGTCGACCGAACTCAGCCTGCCCAAATTTGGATTCTGGTAATTGAGCGTTAATTTTTCTGATTTTTTGAAAAGCGTGTTATTCTTGACATAATAGATATTTTCCAAGGGGTCTTTTCCCATAAAATAATCTGCATCAAGGGTTCGGCTACTCTCCAAAGTAGCTACCACATTTTGAGAAGACAAAACAGAGGTGAACAAGAAAAATATAAGACTCCAGCGCATGGTATAAAAATAAAAAAGCTTGAGACAACTCAAGCTTTTTTATCCATGTTTGTTTAGATTAAATACCGAACTCCTTTTTAAGTTTTTCAACAAAGTCAAGTTTCTCCCAGGTGAACAGCTCAACTTCCATGGTAATTGGATCAAAATATTGGGAGGTAAACGTTTTTGTTACCGTTCGTGGATCACGCCCCATATGTCCGTATGCGGCAGTTTCTGAATAAATAGGTTTACGCAATTTTAATCTGTCTTCGATCGCTGAAGGTCGGAGATCAAAAATTTGTTCGATCTTTTTAGAAATCTCCCCATCTGTCAACCTAACTTTTGAGGTGCCATATGTATTTACGTTGACCGAGGTTGGTTTAACTACACCTATGGCGTAAGAAATTTGAACCAGAACTTCATCACAAATTCCCGCGGCCACCATATTTTTTGCAATGTGTCTTGCCGCATAGGCCGCAGACCGGTCTACTTTACTGGGATCTTTACCACTAAATGCACCACCGCCGTGAGCGCCTTTGCCTCCATACGTATCAACAATGATTTTTCTGCCTGTCAAACCTGTGTCGCCATGGGGTCCGCCAATGACAAACTTTCCGGTTGGATTTATATGGTAGGTAATATCCCCTTTAAACAGTGCTTGAATGTGTTTGGGCAGCGTCGCTTTTACCCTGGGAATCAAAATATTTTTGACATCATCAGCTATTTTTTTCAACATGACTTCATCTTCGTCAAATTCATCGTGCTGGGTAGATAATACGATGGTGTCAATTCTAAGAGGGACATTATCATCAGCGTATTCAACAGTTACCTGACTTTTCGCATCGGGTCTGAGGTAAGTTATTTCTGAGTTCTCTCTTCTCAAACCGGCTAATTCAAACAACATTCTATGACTTAAATCCAATGCCAAAGGCATATAGTTTTCAGTCTCTTTGGTGGCATAACCAAACATCATACCTTGGTCGCCGGCGCCCTGTTCTTCTTTTTTTCCTCTGTCGACACCCTGATTGATATCCTGAGATTGTTCGTGGATGAGTGAAATTACACCACAGCTATCTCCTTCAAATTGATAAGCTCCTTTGGTATAACCGATCCTATTGATGGTTTCTCTCGCAATTTTGGCGACATCTATATAGGTATTTGTGTGTACTTCACCAGCCAAGACCACTTGTCCGGTGGTCACCAGCGTTTCACAGGCAACTTTAGCTTCAGGGTCAAAGGCCAAAAAGGCATCTAATAAACTATCTGAAATCTGATCTGCTACCTTATCGGGATGTCCTTCAGAAACAGATTCTGATGTGAATAAATATGACATTTCTCTAATAATTTTAGAGGATTTCGAACAAATACAACAGGAAATACTAAAGTAGTGTAGATACTGCTTTAGCATTTTTTAAAGAGGTTGCAATCAGTTCAAATCTTTCCTCGTGTTATGGCAGCAAATTTATGCAAAAGAGAACGATAAAATGATAAAATTTTGCAAAAATAATTTGTAAGGTTTTCATCATATGCTGACCAAACTTTAAAATCTTTAAGCATATGAAACCGTTAACTGTTCTTTTATTCCTTTTCATGGGTATCATATGTTCTTGCGGATCAGATGATTCTGACATGAATGAGATGTCCATGATAGAAAGTGAAAAAATCTACCAAGGTAATTTTGTTTCTGTGGCACACCCAACATCAGGGACAGCTAGCACGAACAAGGAAAGAACAATGTTAGCATTTAAAAATTTTAAGACGGATAAGGGTCCGAAATTGGATGTGTATTTGGCAAAGGAATCTGACCCTAAAAATTACATCAATTTGGGTGAGCTGAAAGGGATTGAAGGTGATTTTACTTACGACCTTCCTTCTAACTTAAATCTTACAGAATACAAGTTCGTGGTGATTTGGTGTGTAGAGTTTTCTGTAAGTTTTGGTCATGCAGAATTAAAATAATGTTAGGATATTTTAAAAATATATGTACATTTGTTGCTCAATAGTCAAGAAAATGAAAAAATCTTTGAACAATATGAATATGATGATGCACTTTAACAAGGGCAGAGGATAGTATTGTACAAATTGAAATATACAATGGCCTCTGAATTTTTCAGAGGCTTTTTTTTTAGAATTAAAATGCAAAAAACAAAAGAAATGACCATGATGATGTGTAAAATGATGTTTTCCAACATGATTCGGTATTGCCATATTTAGATTGAACAAAAAATGTAAAGTCCCTGTGGTAATACCAAAACTACAGGGACTTTTTAATTCATAAAAAATCAAAATCATGAGTACAGAAAAATTTTCAACAAACGCATTACACGCAGGTCACGATACAAAAGAAACTTCAGGAACCAGAGCCGTGCCCATTTATCAAACAACTTCTTATGTATTTAAGAATACCCAACACGCCGCAGATCTGTTTTCACTAAAAGAACCCGGTTTTATTTATACCCGGCTCAATAACCCGACCAATGATATTTTAGAAAGGAGGTTGGCCGCTTTAGACGGAGGAATAGGCGCAGCAGTATTTGCCTCGGGTACGGCAGCTATCTCTACCGCCTTGTTAACACTTTTGCGTGCAGGCGACCATATTGTGGCATCCAATTCACTTTATGGAGGCACATACAATTTGCTGTCAGTTACCCTGCCCAGATTAGGTATTCACACCACTTTTGTAGATGCCGGTGAGACAGAAAACGTTCAAAATGCCATACAAGAAAACACACGTGCAGTTTTTATCGAATCTGTCGGGAATCCAAAATTGGATGTTCTAGATATCAAAGCAATTTCGACTGTCACCAAACAGTTTAAGATTCCTCTTTTGGTCGACAATACTGTCGCAACACCTTATTTGTTAAACCCAATTGAACACGGTGCCAACATCGTTTTGTATTCCTTGACCAAATATATAGGTGGACAAGGTAATTCACTGGGGGGTGCTATTGTTGATGGAGGAAATTTTGACTGGAGTAGCGGTAAATTCCCGGAATTTACGGAGCCTTCAAAGGGATATCACGGGTTGGTGTACAGCGAAGCATTGGGTGAGGCGGCCTATATCGCCAAAATTAGATTGGAAGGATTAAGAGATTTCGGGGGAGCCTTGAGTCCGTTTAACGCTTTTCAAATTATTCAGGGGCTTGAAACACTGTCTGTACGTATCAAAAAGCACAGCAAAAGTGCCTTAAAATTGGCGCAATGGTTAGAAAAGCAGGAAGAAGTGAGTTGGGTAAATTATCCCGGTTTAAAAAGCGCTCCATATCATGAATTGGCCAAAAAATATTTACCTAAAGGGCAAAGTGGTTTGGTCACTTTTGGTTTAAAAGGAGGTTATGAAGCGGCGCAAAAGGTGGTAGATTCGGTGAAATATTTCTCCCTTTTAGCCAATATAGGAGATACAAAATCACTCATTATTCATCCGGCAAGTACAACGCATCAACAGTTAAGTGAAGAAGACCAGCTCAAAACAGGAGTCTCTCAGGATTTGATCAGATTATCTGTCGGTTTAGAAGATTTGAAGGATCTAAAAGCAGATTTGAAAGAGGCTTTTAAAAAGGTTCAATCACTGGTTGAGAAATAAAAGAAATCAAGTTGATTTAGCCAGCAATTGTTATTGTAAAGTACGGGTAATATATTACTTTTGCCCCAAGTTCATTTTAAACAAAGAAATCGTTATCCGGAAAGGCGGAGGGATTAGACCCAGTGAAGCCTTAGCAACCCTTTCTCAGTAAAGAAGGTGCTAAATTCTACCAAGATTGGATAGATAACAGTAAAGAACCACCACTTTTCAATAACAATTTCTCTAGTTGTGCTTAAAAACGAAAGAAATTGAAAAAAGATTTAAACTTTATCAGCATAAAAGACTTTACCACAGAAAGTGGTTATTATTATCCGTCTTTTGAATTGAGTTATCAGGTATTTGGAGAACCTATCCATACGGCACCTACTGTATTGGTCAATCATGCCCTCACCGGAAATTCGAATGTCGCAGGGAAAGACGGTTGGTGGAATTCATTGATCGGTCCGGGAAAGGTTATTGATACGAATCACTATGCGGTGATCGCTTTTAATGTACCGGGGAATGGCTATGACGAAAAACAGGAGAATCTCATAGAGAATTATGAGGATTTTAATGCCCGGGATATTGCCGAATTATACGGAAGGGCTTTATCTCAGCTGGGTATTGAAAAACTATATGCGGCCATAGGGGGTTCTTTAGGCGGAGGAATTGCCTGGGAATTGGCTTTTGCTTTTCCTGATCTCATAGAGAATTTAATCCCGGTGGCTTCAGATTGGAAAGCTTCAGATTGGATTTTGGCGCATAACAAAACGCAATTGCAGATTCTGTCCAATTCTTCACAACCGGTCCATGATGCCCGGATGATGGCGATGTTATTTTACCGAACAGCAGATTCTTTTAAACAAAAGTTCAATCGCACGAAAAATGCCGAACAAGGAACTTTTAATACAGAGAGTTGGTTGTTGTACCACGGCAAACAATTAGAGAACAGATTTACGCTACAAGCATATAAAATGCTCAATCATTTACTCAGTACTGTTGATGTATCCAGAGATCGCGGGACGTTTGAAGAAGTTTTGAGCAGGTTAAAAGCCCGTGTTTTTCAAATCGGTGTTGATTCCGATTTCTTTTTTGTTCCGCAGGAAATAAAGGATACGCAAAAAATACTGACCAGAGCGGGAGTGGAAAATTCTTATGAAGAGATCAAATCCATACATGGTCACGACGCTTTTTTGATCGAGTATGAACAGTTGTCGGAATTGTTAACTCCACTTTTCAAATCGCCCAAAACAAAGCCAAAAAACAAGCAAAAAATCAAGGTGCTAAAATTTGGTGGAAAATCATTGGGCAATGGGGATGGTCTGGACTATGTGCTTTCTATTGTCAAGAAAAAGATAACACAAGAGGAGAAAATTGCCATCGTCGCTTCAGCTCGTGGAAATGCTACTGATGAGCTGATAGATATGCTCAATTTGGCTAAGCTTGGAGAAGATTTTCAGGATAAATTTGAAGCTTTTAAGACTTACCAAAGTTTACCGGATCCTTCTTTGGATCTTTCACATGAATTTGATCTGCTCAAAAAAGTATTTGACGGGGTTCAACTTTTGGGGGATTACAGCCATAAAATAAAAGATAAGGTCGTTGCACAAGGCGAGATTATTTCCGTTAAAATGTTGGCTAATTTGCTCACAAAGGAAGGTATTCATGCTGATCCGGTAGATTCTAGAAAATTGATAAAAACGGACGATACTTTTGGTGAGGCCATCCCTATTCAAAAAGTATCTCGTGAAAATGTCATCCGACATTTTAAGGATAAAGATGATGAAATACAGGTCGTAACCGGATTTATAGCCTCTAATTTAGATGGCGATACAACCACTTTGGGAAGAAATGGAAGTAACTATTCTGCAGCCTTATTGGCCAATTATCTGGATGCCTTGGAATTGGAAAATTATACGCATGTCAATGGGATTTATACCGCCAATCCTGAATTAGTTGAGGATGCGCAAAAAATTGAAGAACTCACATTTCAGGAAGCAAATGAACTGGCCAATTTCGGTGCGACTATTTTACATGCCAAAACCATCATTCCATTAGTCGAAAAGAATATCCCACTGAGGTTATTAAACACTTTCGAGCCGGAGAACAAAGGAACTCTGATCAAATCTGAGGTAAAAAGCGAAGGAATCCGTTCTGTAACCGTTCAGGAAAATGTTTCTTTGATCAGCTTGGAAGGAAGAGGATTGTTAGGAAAAGCGGGTGTCGATGCGAGAATTTTTTCCGCTTTAGCAAAAGAACATATCAGTGTCAGTATCATTTCTCAAGGATCTTCTGAAAGAGGAATTGGTTTTGTAGTAAGTAGTTCTGATGCAAAATTTGCGAAGCAGGCCTTGGAAAAAGAATTTGCCAAAGAATTTGAAACAAAAGATGTCAACAGGGTTCATATCATGAAAGATCTGGTGATCGTTTCTATAATTGGCCAAAGTTTAGACCATTTCCATTTTTCTTATAATGCTTTGATGAAAAATGGCATTTCACCCATATTGATCAATAATACGGTTACCGGAAAAAATATCTCATTGCTGCTCAAGGAAACTGACTTAAACAAAGCGATCAATGTGATCCACGGAAGAATTTTTGGTGTGGCGACAAAGATCAATATCGCTGTGTTTGGCAAAGGTCTGGTAGGGGGTACTTTGATCGATCAAATATTGAAAAGTAGTCCTGAAATTGAAAACAGACGAGACTTGAAACTCAATATCTTCGCTGTGGCCAACTCCAAAAAAGTATTGCTCAACAGACATGGTATCGATGAAAATTGGCGGTTAGCGTTAGAAGAAAAAGGGAAAACACCTTATAATATCAATGATGTTATCCAGTTTGCCAGAAAAAATCATTTGGAGAATTTAATCGCTGTAGACAACACGGCCAGTGATGGTTTTGTTATGAATTATTTTCCTCTGGTCGAAAATGGATTTGATCTCGTTTCATCCAATAAAATTGCGAATACAAAATCGTATGATTACTATACCTCGCTGAGGCAAAAGCTGAAAAAAGCGGAAAAATCCTATTTATATGAAACCAATGTGGGCGCAGGTTTACCTTTGTTAGATACGATCAAATTATTACACCTTTCGGGAGAAAATATCACCAAAATAAAAGGAGTGTTCTCGGGGAGTTTGAGTTATATTTTTAATCAGTTTTCTGTCAGAAATGAGCCTTTCAGCAAAATTATTCGCGAAGCTATGGCGCAAGGATTTACAGAGCCTGATCCGCGCGAAGACCTAGGAGGAAATGATGTTGGCAGAAAATTGCTGATCTTGGCCAGAGAATTGGATTTACAGAATGAATTTCAGGATATCAGCATACATAATTTAATTCCTGAAAATTTACACTCCATTGATTTGGAGACATTTTTAGAGAAAATGGAGGAACTTGATGAGATTTATGATCAAATAAAAACGAATCAGAAACCCGACCATGTATTGAGGTATGTGGGTGAATTGTCTGGTGATTTGAGTCAGGATAAAGGGGTGTTGAAAGTAGAATTGGTTTCTGTACCCAACAGCAGTTCACTGGGTCAGGTTCAGGGTTCGGATTCTATTTTTGAAATTTACACGGAGTCATATGGTGAAAGACCTTTGGTCATTCAAGGGGCGGGGGCCGGTGCAAAAGTAACGGCCAGAGGAGTTTTTGGAGATATATTGAGATTAACAGAAAAAGCAGTTTAATATGAGTACAGAAAAGTATTTTGAAACAGAGGCCATCAGGAATCAAATGGATAGAACACCTTATAGTGAGCATTCTACACCCTTATTTTTGACTTCGAGTTTTGTTTTTGACGATGCGGAGGATATGCGCGCCTCTTTTGCCGAAGAAAAGGAGAAGAACTTGTATAGCAGATTTACCAATCCGAACACCACTGAATTTATCGATAAGATCGTTAAAATGGAAGGTGCGGAAAGTGGTTATGCTTTTGCTACCGGAATGGCCGCCATCTATGCAACGTTTGCCGGGCTTTTGTCGGCGGGAGATCATATCGTTTCTGCTCGTTCGGTGTTTGGTTCTACCCATACGTTGTTCACGAAATACTTTCCGAAATGGAATATTACTACCTCCTATTTTAAAGTAGAAGAAGCAGATAAAATAGAAGAATTGATCCAACCCAATACTAAAATTCTTTATGCAGAAACGCCGACAAACCCGGGGGTAGACATCATCGACCTGGAATTGCTGTCTAAAGTGGCGAAAAAGCACAATTTAATTCTTATTATCGATAACTGTTTTGCGACGCCCTATATCCAAAAGCCCATCGAATTTGGAGCCGATATTGTGGTGCATTCTGCTACGAAATTGATCGATGGTCAGGGAAGAGTTTTAGGTGGAGTTGCTGTCGGACGCGCAGATTTGATTCGCGAAATCTATTTATTTGCCAGAAATACAGGTCCGGCGATGTCTCCCTTTAATGCCTGGGTTCTTTCAAAAAGTTTGGAAACGCTGGCAGTAAGGGTCGAGAAACATTGTGAAAACGCCATCAAAGTGGCTGAATTCTTAGAAAATCACAAACAGGTGAATTGGGTAAAGTATCCCTTTCTAAAAAGTCATCCCAATTATGCGGTGGCAAAAAAACAGATGAAACTGGGTGGAAATATTGTTGCTTTTGAAATCAAAGGAGGAATTGAGGCAGGAAAGGCATTCTTGAACAAAATTAAGATGTGTTCTCTCTCGGCTAACTTAGGGGATACCAGAACGATAGTCACGCATCCGGCTTCAACAACACACAGTAAACTGTCTCTTGAAGACAGATTGGAAGTGAGCATTACCGACGGCTTGGTGAGAACTTCGATCGGACTTGAACATATACAGGATATTATGGCAGATTTTGAACAGGCACTATCTTAATTGGTAGTTAAGAAATTAAAAATGGCAAGAAATAATTTATACCCGGTATTCTTAAAGGTCCATAATTTAAACACCCTAATTGTTGGTGGCGGAAATGTGGGACTGGAAAAACTGACCTTTTTACTTAAATCCAGTCCGGATGCCAAAGTAACTGTATTGTCAAAAGATTTCCATCCGGATTTAGTTACCCTGGCCAAGGATTTTGATGTTCAATTGATCGAGGACACCTATCAGCAGGCTAGTCTGGAAAAGCAACAAATAGTGATCGCTGCTACAGATGATGTCGCCGTGAATGAGCAAATTTATAGAGATTGCAGGGAAAGAAGCATATTGGTCAATGTGGCTGACAATCCTCCTTTTTGTGATTTTTATATGGGGGGAATTGTGACCAAAGAGAATTTGAAGATTGCCATTTCTACCCATGGAAAATCACCGACGACCGCAAAGAGATTGCGACAATTTTTTGAAGAATTTTTGCCTGAAAATATGAACGATCTTCTTGAAAACCTGCATGCTTACAGACAAACACTCGGAGGAGATTTTGAAGAAAAAGTAAATCGGCTGAATGAACTGACCAAAGGTTTGATCGGCAGGGATGAAACGTCGGCGGAATTTAAAAAAGCGATTTCTCTTATCGATATTGTCAATCAAAAAGATCCGACCCTTGAAGAGGCGAATGGAAGGTTTTATGCAAAAGAGTTTTTATACTCCCTTCGAATGACCGAAGTGTTAAACCGAATTTTTCCAGATGCTTCTGAACCCTTGCAGCTGGCCATTAGGGCTCAGCATATCGGTCGGTGGGAAATACCCCGTGAAAGCTATGAAATGAATCGAGAAGGATATTTGAGATGGAGAAAGGAGCTCAAAGATTTTCACGCGGAAAAAGTACAAGAATTACTTGAAAAATCGGGGTATGACCATGATTTGATCGAAAAGGTAAAATCATTGATCAAAAAGAAACAACTCAAAAGAAATAAGGAAGCACAAATTTTAGAAGATGTTGCCTGTTTGGTATTTTTAGAAGATTACTTTTCTGATTTTGTCAAAAAGCATACCGAAGAAAAGATCATCACTATTTTGCAAAAAACCTGGGCTAAAATGTCTGATAAAGCCAGAACGGAAGCCCTTAACATTAGATTAACCCAAGAAGAAACAAATTTGATCAAAAAAGCGCTCGAAGAAAAAGTTTGATTTAACAGGAGCAGGCCCATTCGATTGGCGGCAAGCAATGAAATGCAGCCGTTATATAGTATCTTTGCAAAACCCTCATGAACCATAGCAAAGAAATGGTAGGGAAAAACAGTGTACAACATGCATAAAATAGAAGAAATATTACAGCATAGAATTTTGGTTTTAGATGGTGCCATGGGCACTATGCTTCAGCGATATCATTTTACTGAAGAAGATTATCGCGGAGAGCGTTTTAAGGATTATCCCAGTTCTTTAAAAGGGAACAATGATCTTTTATCGCTTACCCAGCCAAAAGCCATCAAGGAAATTCACGCCAAATATTTGGCCGCCGGAGCTGATATTATTGAGACCAATACTTTTTCGGGTACCACCATTGCCATGGCAGATTACGATATGGAAGGGCTGGTGTATGAACTCAACTTTGAATCGGCGAAACTTGCCAGAGAGGTAGCCGATGAATTTACAAAAAAGGAACCCGAAAAGCCCCGTTTTGTAGCCGGATCTATTGGCCCG
>Ga0316195_10001488_pt1 | contig 10524 bp, 8 predicted proteins | sample Phised1_MG_FD_204937 | JGI IMG/M metagenome (GOLD analysis project Ga0316195, IMG submission 204937) | Coastal sediment microbial communities from Maine, United States - Phippsburg sediment 1 | ecosystem: Environmental > Aquatic > Marine > Coastal > Sediment | place: USA: Maine | collected...
GCCCCTTGTCGTGCAAAGTACAGAAAATTACGCAATGGGCGCCCCCGTAACTTATTGAAAAATATACTCTGAGGGTCTTCACCGACGTTCTGAAAATCCGCGTGTCGGTGATTCGTCCGCGCCGCAACTACGTCCATCCGACGATCGCAACGGCCCCGATGAACGTCAACGGATAAGCCAATGCGATGGTGATCAGGTGAGCAAGGTGCAACAGTGGCCTGTCTCGATAGATCCAGACGGAATAGGCCATCGACAGAGCTGCGAGGATCAGCAGCAAGAATATCGGCAGCTGCGCGACAAGGGGCGCTTCACCCACCTTTACTGCATCCACAAGCAGGCCGTATGGCAAGATGGCCGCGACGAGTGATGCGTGAGCAGACGCGGCGATTCGGGTGCGCAGGTTTGTATCTTGCACGCGGCGAAAGTACACCACCGATATAAATACGAGCAGTAAACAAGAACCCAGCGCAACCGCAATCAACATAGGCGTAAACGAACCGTGCAATAGAAGGGACCAGCACTATTCTATCGTGTTTGTCACAGAAGCTGCCCCAGAAACGCCGCTCCTGTCGTCATTCCAGGATGTTATTTTTCCTTTGGAGCGCATAGGTACTTAAGTCGCGATTATAAAGAAACCGGACGACTACGCGGCTCACTAATCCGGATCAACCTCAATCAACTCGCACTCAAAGATCAAACTGTCGCCAGGCTTGATCACGCCGCCAGGCCGCGGTGAATTGCCGTAGCCGAGCTCGCTCGGTATGTAGAGGATGATCTTTCCGCCGGCACCGATTTTCGTCAGGCCCTCGCCAAACCCCTTCACGACCTGGTCGAGTCGGAACGTCGCCGGTGCGCCGCGATCGTAGGAGCTGTCGAACTGGGTGCCGTCGATCAAGGTGCCCTTGTAGTGCACGAGCACGCTATCCGTCAGGCCCGGTTTGTCACCAGTGCCGGGGTTGAGCACTTTGTAGTGCAAACCCGACTCGCTTATCTCAACATCGGCATCTTCAGCGAGTTTCGCGAAAAAGGCCTTTCCGGCAGCAATGCTTTCAGCGGCGACAGCCTCGGCCTCGGCCTCGGCGATTGCTTGTGCGGCGGCCATGCGCTCGTTCATGAACGCCTCAAAAGCAGGCATTTTCGCCTCTATTGCAGGATCGATCTCGGTGGCACTTGCGCCCGCGATGAAACCTTTGGCGATGGTAGCGGCATCGTCCGGACCAAAACCGAGCTGCTCAAGACCGGTTTGAGTGGCCATCACAAGACCGAGCGCCTGCAAAGCCTCGGTATCAATCTCCGGGATCTCCTCGGCTCCGGTCGCCAGCGCATCGGCCCTGGCTTGCGCCTGGCCAAAGGCCGCCTGCATGGCTGCCTGGTCCTGATCCTCCATCTTCATTGTTCCGCTCAAGCCCTTCTGCACTCCGTCAGCAATAGCTGCGATAGCCGCTTGATCCAACTCGAGGGACGCAAACCTGCCGCGCTGGGCGGTGAGATAGCCGACCATCTCATTCATCTCCGTCGTTTCGGTCTTGGGGACTTCGACGGCAGGGGGCGTGTCCGCGTCTTGTCCCTGGCATGCAGCGAGCAACAGCAGAGCCAGGAGAACCGGCAGATTGGATATTTTCAACATGTGGATGGGGCCTTCAGGTCATTCGAAAAAGTGGCGATAGGCTACGCGATTGTTACGTTGAAACCCAGCCCATGGAATCAAACCGTACTCACATTGCAAAAGAGAGCCGTAGAGGGCGCCCGGACACGTGGCGGACTGAAAATCCGCGTGTCGGCTATCGGTTAGCTATCCGTAGATGCAGCGACGCGATGAGTTCGTCACCGCGCACTCGATTCAGTAGCTCGCTCCAGTCATCGGATTCCTCGGCTCGCTTTACGTTGTCCCGCATGACCTCGATCTTGCGGTCGAGCTCCAGTTTCATCGCCTTGAATCGCTCATCTTCGCGCAGGGCATCGATCATCGGGTTCTGATCCAGCGTCCACATGTCGAACGACAGGAGGCTGACAAACCCCTCATCGATCGCTTCGCGCAGCGCATCCAGTGCAGCGTCATTGCGGCCACGCAACGCAAGGATGTTCACGTCGCCGATTCCGTAGCCCCCGTCGCCGATCCGGTGCATCTGCGATATGACCCGCTCTGCCTTGGCGAGTAGACGCTCGGCACGGCGGGTGTCGCCCGTCTGCTGGTAGGTATATGCAAGCAGGATAGCCGAACGAAAATTCTTCCGGTCGACGCCAGCCGCGGTATCACTCGTAAGCAGGGGGTTGGCAGTGAGCAGGTACTGCTCTGCCTTATCATAGTCCCGCATCATCAGCGCAGACATTGACATCAGTGGATACGCAAAACTTGCTTCAATTTCGGTGCTGAGTTCGAGATCTTCAAGCGCAACTATTGCCCCGCTGTAATCACTATCGGTGAAGCGCAGGTAGGCGTCACCCATGCGATACATCGGATGATCGACAGGAAACTGCCTGCCGAATTCCCGGATCCTTTCAAGCGCGCCGAACTCGACGAAGGCGCCCATGACGCCAAACTTGGTCAACGGATCGTCCGTCAACGTCTGCGCGAGATACGACCAGGCGACTGCCTCATCGAGTCTGCCGAGGCCCAACAGCTGGTTCGACATATACTGATAAGGCATCGCCCAGTCAGGAAAGATATCCATGGCTTTGACGAGCAAGTGCAGCGCCTTTTCGGGTCTGCCCTGCATTACATAGAAGCCGGGGAGGTTTACGTAGGGAATTCGATGCAACGGATCGACACGCATGGCCTTGTTCAGCAGTTCGACGGCCGTGTCGTAGTCTCCCTCGGAATCCCGCAGCGACGAGAACCAGACATACGCATTGCTCAGGTTGGGGTTCAGCCGGATCGCGCGTTCAAAAGACTTGGCCGCTTCCACGTTGCCATTGCCAACCCGTGTGCTTAACCATTGGCTATATTTCAACAAACCGTGGACCGCGTGTGCATCGGCAAGCTGATCGTCAAGCTCTAATGCCTTGTCGATTGCCGCGGATGCGAGGTCGTAGGCTTCGGACGCGTCGATCGAGCGGTGGTTGGTCAGCGTAACGAGGAGCGTCTCCGCAAGCCCGGCATAGGCCTGGGCGTAATCCGGGTCTATCTCGATTGCCTGGCTGAACTGACGGCGGGCCTCCTGCAGCGTATCGAAGCGGCGCAAATAAAGATTGTTGCGGCCGGCCGTGTAATACGACAAGGCTTCTATACTGTTGGTCGGTATCACCGCGAGACGCATTTCTTCCTCCGGTGTCAGGGCCGCCTGCAGGGCAGTGGCGATCTGCGTGGATATCTCGCTCTGGATTGCAAACAGGTTCTGTGTCGTCAGTTCGCGATCGTAGCTGTCAGCCCAAAGATGCTTGTCTGTTGCCGCGTCGATCAGCTGTACAGTAATCCTCACCTGGTTGCCCGATCGCTGCACGGCCCCCTCGACGATCGTCGTGACATCGAGTTCCGTGCCAATGTCGCGGAGGTTCTTGGTGGTATCGCGATACTCATTGACCGAGGTGCGTGAAATCACGCGCAACGATTCGATATCTGCGAGGCGGGTAAGCAGGTCGTCGTGGATGCCGTCGGCAAAAAACCGATTGTCGGGATCCGGGCTGCGATTCGAGAACGGCAGGACCGCGACCGAAGGCGTATCCGTTGCAGCGATCAGCTCCTCGGGAACGTCCCTGTCGCGAACGCCTGTCACATTGAGCGTAATCGATACGCCCAGCGCCAGGACGAGGAGGGCGATAATGATGGCATTCCACCTGCCACGTTTCCTCGGCACCTGCTTGCTGTGATCGATTTCGCTGTCGAGTTTTACGCCGTCCGGCGTAACTTCGAACACCCATGCGAGTATGAGGGACACCACGAAGCCCCCCATGATGATCAGGACGTAAACTCGGAAAAACCACCCGGGCACGCCGAAGGTAGGCAGCAGGACAGAGCCGGCCTCGATCAGGATCCAGGCTACCAGGGCGTACGTGGCTGCGAGCCGCAGCACGTTACGACGCTTCAATTCAGTGAAAAACGATTCCATATTCTGATTATCGCTTGATTTTGGTGCTCGCAGAAATAGAAATGATGAATTATTGAGACTGGCAAGATCGGGCTTCGTTCGCCTGCACGAAGCGCTTCTCGCGTGTCGGTTCTCTTAGGTCGTGGACAAAGTGGCCGCGACTAATGCCGGAATGGTATCGCCGATATCCACCAAAGCTTACGTTAAGGTGGTACCCGCCAGGGGATGTGCCAACCCGGCAAATAAACGGGCTTAACCATCATCAACGTCAGCTTCCTGCGCGCGTCTTTTCACCGTCATAGGAGGCAACATCATGTCTGTGCAAATCGGCCTGTCCTGGCGTCGACTACCTGGGTGTTGACGCCCCGACGCAACTCGACATCGCACATGACATGACCAAACGGCATCAGCGCCACTGGAACGGCTCCAATGGCTCAGACATTATTAATGTCCATCTGGTAAACTAATTCCACTTAAAGCGTAACCTCAGGCATCTATTGGTTAACCTCATTCCCTCGCTGGTTTCAGCGATAGCGCTTACCTTTGTGCTATCGATAGGGTCGTTGCCCGCCTTGGCTGACGACCTTCTGCTCTACGAGCCGTTCGAAAAAGGCGCGAAGTCCAGGTCCGTTAAGCTTGCGGCTGAACTGGAAGAGCAGTTCTATCGCCGAGGTGTGCGTTTCCAGGACGCCGAGCTGCAGGCCATCCTGGACCGCGTCGCCCAACGAGTCGTCCCCACCGTATCCGACTCCTACATCAACTGGCGGGTCTACATGATCCGTCATCCGTCGCCACGCCTTTTCTCCCTGGCCGATGGGCAGATATACGTGCACACAGGGTTGCTGGCGCGCCTGGAAAACGAAGCTCAGCTGGCAGCGGCTATTGCGCACGAAGCACACCACGTTGCCGCGCATCACCGCATCAAGGAGGAAATCGACGGACGTAACAAGGATCTAATCAAAGGGGGGCTGACGATGCTTATCAGCAACTCTGACGGCTTCGATTACGAAGGGATGGCGCAAGGTCTTACCGACCTGTCGTTTTTTGCCGAGGTAGAGTTTGAGACGGACGCGGCCGCTGTCGCACTCCTTGCGCGCGCCGGTTATCCACCGGCTGCGGCGATCGACGCGCTTAACAACATGCGCAGTGACTCGAAAATGACGCTCGCGCAGAGAAAAGACGCGTTCGATACAAGCGGCGGGTTTATCGGTGTCGACGACCGCGAACTGGCCAGCTTGCGGGAGAACCCGGCAGCGGCCCTCTCGGAAAACTCAGAAGCCTACGATACAAATGCATCCTTAGTGGAGCGTGCGGGGCGCCTGCAGCGAACAGTGGGTGAACTACCGAACCTGGCTGTCGACCCGGGCATCGTGGAATCACGTCCCCTGCAGTTGCGACGGGTCATCGAAATGACCATTGATGACTACATCCGACTTAACGAACCAGCAACTGCGCTGAGGCTTGTCGACTCAATGATCGCAGACCAGCCAGACGCGTTTTTGTTCTCGGCGAAGGGCGATGCCCACCTCGCACTGGGTCCAAGGCCCAGCATCGGGAATGCGACTCGGGATTTCAAATTTGAGTTCAAGCTCGGTCCGGATACTTACAAAGAAGAAACTGCTGCGCTCTTGCAAAGCGAGGGTGGTGCGGAGTGGTTGGCCCGCAATCTCCAGAGCGCCGAAGAAGCCTACCATGCGGCGATGGAGTTGGACGCATCGTTCGCACGTTCATACCGCGGACTCGGCAACCTGCACTTCGAACAGGAAGACTATCGACCGGCGGGTCGTAACTACATCAAGTACCTGAAGCTGGAAACCGACAAGATGGAGCGGACCTTTGTTATAGAAAGGCTGCAATTCATCAAAGCGGAACTCAGCAAACAAAAAGAGGAAGACCAATGATAGATTTCATGTGGAAAATTTCAAAGTTTGCGGCGCTTGCGGCTTTACTGTTGTCAGGACAATCGGCTTTTGCCGGCGCATGTATCTGGGGTGAATGCAGTGAGATGACGAACGAGTTCCGTGACGGCACATTGCGACCGAAGACGATCGCGCTGCTGCCTGCTCGCACCTCGATGACCGAAGACGGTGTCTTCGAGAAGAACAACAAAGTGGCAGAAACCGCGGAGCTTGAGGACAAACTTGGAAAGTACCTCGAAGCGCAGATGACTGACCGTGGGTATGAAGTGCGCCGCCTTGGGTTTGACGAAATCGCGGGCGATCAAAAGCTCAGCGAGTTACTGAACGCAGCAAACGATCGCTACGACGAGGAATACACGACCATCGTGGCCTTCAAGGTTAACGATGTGAAAAACCGTCGTTATACAACCGAAGAGGCAGGCCGCCGGTTGGCGAGCTATCTCGGTGTGGATGCCGTGGCGTTTCCACGATTGCAGATCCTTGGTTCCAGTAGCACCTCCAAGTTCCTGCAAGTGGTAGGCGGCAGCGACGATAAGGCCGGCGGCATCTGGATGGAGTTTGCACTGGTGCACGCCAGGACGGGCGATGTGGAGGCATTCTTTGGTGGTGTGTCGAAATCGAGTTCCAGTTCATTTGGTGGTATCACCCTGAAAAAGATCAATAAGAAGGGCGACAAATACATGAAGAGTATCGCCAAGACCGCAACCAAGGAAATGCCAAAAGTCGATGAGACGGTGAAGCTCGTTAAAGTTGACGAGGATGCGAGAGAGCTCGTCCTGCACGATGAAGTCTCGGAAGAAGACGTGCTCGAGGACCTTGAAGGTTTGCTCGACGAAGGGTGATTCTCGAAGCGGCTTTTGGGTGGAGCCCTAAGCGGCCTGGCGGTCAATATCCCGCATGACATGACCAAACGGCATGAGTGCCATCGGCACGAGCTTCATGTGCTGTACCGCGAGCGGATAGCCTACGATCGTCAGCAGGAAGAATAGCGCGAGCAGCAGATGCATGATCGCGAGTTCGAGCCCTGGCAGGATGATCCAGATAATGTTCATGATCAGTGATACCGCCCCGCCCGGTGGCTTGGTGTCGCGTACTTCGCGGCCGAAAGGTGCGATGACACCGCCAGCGAGCCTGAAACACATGAGCCCGAAGGGAATGCCGATGATCGTGAGGCACAGCAGGATGCCACCCAGAACGTAGCCGAGGAAGATTATGAATCCGCCGAATACGAAGAACACCAGATTGCCCAGTAATGACATGATCAGAAAGTCTCCCGCTCGCTCTCTAACGAGCCTGCGCGCCCTTAATTGCACCTTCAATTAGATTGAGCGCCGCCAGTCGGCTCACGCCGTCAGGATCAAGATTGAATGACGGCGTGGATGCTATGCCCAGCGCGATAGTCTTGGGGTTCTCGAACATCAAGGTCATTGCCGCAGCCAGATCTTTGCTACTGGGACCGTCGGCTACGGTAAGGCCATGCCCCGGTACTTCTGCGGGATCAAGCACATCCATATCGATGTGAACGTAGACCACATCGACCCTGTCGGCGAGCTGATCCATCTGCTCTCTCAGGTTGGCGGACAGCTCGCGAATGTCCTGAACAGAGAACTGCTGGACCTCATACTCGGCAAAACGATCGGCCTCGAGTGGGTCCAGGTCACGTACGCCACCCCAAACGATGTCACTCATAGGTAACGGCTCTGCCAGTCCGGTTGTTCTGCGAATATTGTGCAGCGCATGTCCCGCTGCAATCGCCACGGGCATACCACCGAGCATTCCAGACAGCGTGGTCTCAGGAGTATTGAAATCCCCGTGTGCGTCGATAAAGACCAGCCCAACGCGCCGCGCGTTACCATCAGAGTCGTATTTGAGCGCCGCAAGCATGCCGAGCAGATCATTGCAGTTCGCTTCCAGACCGATAGTGATCAGATCGTCCTGCAATCCTTCTCGAACCCGATCGGCAAAATTCGCATTCGCAAGTGCCATGCGATTCCATTCACCATACTGACGCTCCTGCTCTGCATTCAGGCGAACGTCCTGAATCGGCCGTATCAGCTCGCCACCCCATTCATTGATAAGTCGTTCAAGCCCTGCGGCATGAATGTAGTCAGGATTGGTTGACAGCTCCGGCGTATTGCGAGTCCCGCCGTAGGGGTTCTTGATGACGTCGACCTTGATCTCTGCATTGGCGGCGAGCGATAAACTGGCGCCCAAAATAGCACCCAGGCAGAGACGAATTGGTTTCACAGTTCAACCCCCTTTAAAGACTGTCCGTCTATCGCACGATCTCGCCGTCGCGATAGCGGATCCGGCCACCCACGATTGTCATTACAATGTCGGTGTCGAGTAACGCGTCGTCTGAAACGCTTAACAGGTTTTGCGACAGCACCGTAAAATCGGCCAGCTTGCCGGGCGTTATCGAGCCCTTGATATCTTCTTCAAACGCCGCAATCGCGTTGCCCATGGTGTAGGAATACAGTGCGCGATCACGGGAATACACTTCCTGCGGCTGGAAAAAGGTGCCATCGGGCAGCTGGCGAGTCACCGAACAGTGAAAGCTGCCGATCGGACTGATCTCGTCGACGGGTGGGTCTGTGCCGTTGGTCGGCACCAGGCCCGCCTCGGCGAGCGTATTAAAGATGTAACCCCGCTCGCGGGTGCGTTCCTTGCCAAGACGCTCTTCCACCCAGGGCCCGTCTGAACAGGCAAATATCCCCTGCACGGCCGGGATAACGCCAAGCTCCACTGTGCGCGAGACATCGTCCGGGTGAATCACCTGTGCGTGCTCTATACGCCAGCGCAGGTCGGTCTTGTCAGGGTGCTTTGCAAACTCCGCCGCGTAGATATCGAGAAGTTCACGATAGGCCCGATCGCCAATACCCTGGATGGCCATCTGGTAGTCGTGTTTCATCGCGAGCTCTGCCGATGCTTCGATCTCCGCGACCGGGACGACATTCAGGCCGTGGCTCTGCGGCATATCGGAGTAGGGCTCCAGCAGCCAGCCACCGTGTGTGCCAAGCGCACCGTCCAGAACTTTTTCGCCGATGCTGCGTACCGTCAGAAAGTTGTTGCCGTAGCCGACCATGCGATAGTCGTCGAGGCGGCCCGCCATGTCCGCGGCCTGCTCCTCGAATGCCATGTAGAGGCGCACCGGCAGGTTGCCTTCTTCGGCCATCGTCTTCAGCAGATCGACTTCGGCAAACGTCGTCCCGAGATCCTGGAACGAGGTTATGCCGTGACGCAGTGACTCTTCACCGGCGAGGGTGATCATCCGGCGTAGCTCTGTCTCCGCAATGCCCGCCGGGCGGCGCCCCTGGTGGCCGGAATAGGCGATGCGAAAGATGTCCTGCGCGGCTTCGCGCATCATGCCCGTGGCCCGGCCATTCGCGTCGCGCACAATTTCGCCGCCTGCCGGCGGCTCGGTATTGCCGTCGACTTCCACGAGCGTCATGGCGCGCTGGTTAACAAATACTGCGTGACCGCTCGTATGAATTAGCATCACAGGATGATCGGGCGTCGCTTCGCTCAGCGAGTCGTGAACGGGAAGTCCTTCGACGAGCACGCTTTCTTTGGACTTCCATTTATCCTGGTGCCACCCACGACCGACGATCCATTCACCGGCGGGCGTGTCGGCGACAGCATCTGCAACCATCGACACGATCTCGGCAAAACTGCGTGCGTGGCGGAAGTCGAGGATCAGTAGCGACCCGCCAAAGCTCGTGTAGTGCCCATGGCCTTCGATGAAACCCGGGACCACCATCTGGCCCTGCAAGTCGATGACTTCAGTGTGCTCGCCGCGATGCTTAAGCATCTCGTCGGATGAACCCACATCGAGAATGAGATCATCCTTGATCGCTACGGCTTGTGCGTAAGGGAGTGCCGTATCCACCGTGACGACGTCAGCATTGATGAGTAGCAGGTCGGCGACGGGAGCCGCCTCTTGCGCGTCGGGGCGACTGCAACCAGCCAGCACTGCGATCGCAAGAAATACCAGGGCTCGTATCCGTTTCATTGGCACGATTCTACGCGATTATGGGGTCGACGGAGCACCCATAGGACAGTCATTCGGCTAGCCGGTCTGGCGTGAACCTCTAAATCGGCTGGGTAGTTGGAAACCCGGACTATCTGACACGATAAGCGCCGAGCAACGTCATCCCCGTAGATTTCCTCTATCATGAGCGCCTTCGCAGCCGCATGAAATCAATCTAAATGAAGAAAGTACTTAGAAGGACACTCCTCGCTTTTCTTGTGCTTGCATTGGTGCTGCTAATTCTCGTCTCACTGCGTGAGCCATCTTTAAGCCGTACCTGGGACGAGGATGTCAGCGTCCTCGCGGGCGTCGAGGTTTCGAATGACGAGGTCGTGACGCTTACTGAGGTTCGTGACTGGAGCTATGGGATCAGTTCGATAGTGTCCAAGCAATACTTCGATGCCACGTTCGACCCAAACGACATCGTCGCGATGTGGATGTACGAGCAACAGCTCGACGCTTCCGGGCTGATAGCGCACACATTTCTGGTGTTCGAATTCGATGAGCGTTACGAACGCGGACGCTACCTGGGCTTGTCGGTTGAAACCCG
>Ga0316195_10001489_pt1 | contig 10521 bp, 9 predicted proteins | sample Phised1_MG_FD_204937 | JGI IMG/M metagenome (GOLD analysis project Ga0316195, IMG submission 204937) | Coastal sediment microbial communities from Maine, United States - Phippsburg sediment 1 | ecosystem: Environmental > Aquatic > Marine > Coastal > Sediment | place: USA: Maine | collected...
TCAAGACAACCACGGCTGCCGCCATTGGCAAAATGCTCCATTACGTTGCAATTTTGTTGATTGTCCTCCTCGCCCTGCGCTGGGTAAACATTCCCCTCACATTGTTCGCCTTTCTCGGAGGCGCGGTTGCCATAGGTGTGGGCTTTGGTGCTCAGAACCTCATCAATAACTTCATCAGTGGCTTCATTATGATGGCAGAACAACCAATAAAGATCGGAGATTTGGTTGAAGTGGATAATCATTTCGCGGTGGTGGAGGAGATAGGTGCCCGCTGCACGAGAATCCGCACAGGCGCCAACATCCACATACTGGTGCCCAACAGTAGTTTCCTCGAGAAGAGTATTGTCAACTGGACTCTTTCTGATCGAAAAATCCGAACTCGCGTGATTGTGGGAGTGGTCTATGGCTCACCTGTTCGCGAAGCGGAGCAGTTGCTGGTTCAAGCTGCTATGGAGCATAAGAAGGTGCTCAGGACTCCTGAACCTTTCGTGCTCTTCAATGATTTCGGAGATAATGCTCTTATTTTTGAAATTCACTTCTGGATCAGCATAAGCCGCCTGATGGAGAGGTTGATGATTGAAAGCGCCATCAGGTTCCGCATAGACGATTTGTTCAGGGCGGCAGGGATTGTCATCGCCTTCCCGCAGCGGGATGTGCATCTAGACACCCAGAGACCTCTGGAACTCCGGATTGTTGATGCTGAAGGGGGACCCGAGAGCCGAGAGGATTGACAAACATTCGTTTCTATAAAAGCGGGAATATATGAAGTAAAGAATCCGGGCCCTGCCTCCGGCCCATAGGGCCTACGGCCCGGAGGATAAGGTTTTCTTTGCTTAAATACCCTAACTTTTCACAACTGGAGTCATGGACATGCAAGTAAAAGCTCAGTCCCGACCACTTGACATCATAAAGGTGCCTCTTTCCTGGAAGACCGTTTCATACAACCTATTCTTGATTTCAGCTGGATGCATGGTCTTCGTGGTAGGAATGAATAGTGTTCTCATCCCCAACAAACTCTTTGGGGCCGGGGTTTCTGGGATTGCTCTCATAGTCCACCATCTCTTTCCTCGCCTGGACGTCGGGCTCGCCTATTTCTTGCTGAATCTCCCATTGATGCTAGTGGGTTGGTTCTCCATTAGCCGGAGGTTCATGCTTTATACTCTTTATGGGATGGCGTTCTTCTCATTAGCTGCAGCGGTTATCAAGACCCCTGCCACTACGATGCAGGATCCAATTCTCGCGGCCGTGTTTGCCGGCATCATCTGCGGGACTGGAGTTGGATTCATTCTGCGATCTTTAGGCTCAACAGGTGGCATTGACATTCTGGCAATATATGTAAACCAGAAATTCGGCTTCCGTCCCGGCTCGGTTAGTTTTGTTTTTAACACCATGGTGCTAATTGTTGGTACTTATTTTTTTGGACTGGAAGTAGCCCTCTACACCCTCATCTATGTGTTTACCAGCAGCAGGGTACTTGATGCCGTCCTCACTGGATTCAACCAGCGCATGGCCACCATGGTTATCTCGGAAAAAACAAATGAGATGGCCAAGGAAATTTTCAACAAGGTAAATCGCGGCGTTACCTTCCTTAAGGGTAAGGGGGCCTACACCGGGAAAGAAAGAGATGTGCTCTTTACCATCACCACCCTCACAGAACTCCCGAAGCTAAAGGATGTTATTTTTGGCATCGACCCGGGGGCTTTCGTGGTGGTCCATAACACTCTGGAAGTCCTTGGAAAGCGGCATGGATCAAGGAAGGTTTATTGACTCACACCTCCTCGAACCAAGCCCGCTCGCCCGGGATTTGACCACTTATGCCACAGCTGATATCCTTATGTTGTGGTTAGCGAGGTTGCGTCATGTCTCCCACCAAATCCCGGCAGGATCGTCTGAGAGAACTCCTCAAGGTTTTCAACTCCAAAGACAAGGTTCTCATAACCATATGTGCTGACCCTGATTCTCTGGCCTCGGCCATGGCTCTGAAGCGTCTTCTCTGGCATAAGGTTAAGGAGGTTACTATTACCCATTTCAACGAAATCAAGCGTTTCGACAACCTCACAATGATTAAACTTTTGAAAATCCCCCTGGTAAAACCCCGAGGGCTGCGAGCCCCTGACTTCACCAAGACTGTCCTTGTGGACGGTCAGCCCAATCACAGCGAGTCATTTGCTGCGCTCAATTATGATGTGGTCATCGACCACCATCCCGTATCACAACAATTGCATGCCTCTTTTGTAGACATTCGTCCGCAATATGGCGCCACGGCCACCATCATGACCGAGTATCTTCGGGCAGCCAGAATACGCCCCTCCAAAAGCCTGGCTACTGCCCTTCTTTTTGCCATCCGGGTGGACACCGGCAATTTTGAGTCGGGTGTGGCAGAAGAGGACATAAAGGCCTTCCGTTATCTTTTCCCTTACGCCGACCTGAATCTGTTGCGAAAGATCGAGACAGCCGACATAGGGGCAGAGGACCTAAAATATTTCCGTCGTGCTCTCGAAAGCAAAGAGATCATCAAGGGGAAAATCTTCAGCCACCTTGGTCAAGTCGAGTCTCCGGATAATCTCGTGCTGGTTGCCGACTTCTTCATGAGATTACATGAGATCAATTGGGTTGTAGTCTCCGGTGTCCACCGGAAAACTCTGGTGGTGGTTATTCGTAACGACGGTTTCCGCAAAGATGCTGGGACCTTGGCAAACAGTGCATTCGGTCGCCTCGGTAGTGCTGGTGGCCGTCGGTCCAGAGCTCGGGCGGAGATTCCTCTGGCCAATTTACCGAAGCACCTTGGAAAAGATGACGCAGCTAGCTTGGGCCGTTTTGTAATCCACCAGTTCAAGTAAAGCAGCAGAATTAGATAAGGAGACACCAATGTCAGTCCTGCTTTTTGTTGTGTTTTTAACCATCTTCATTTCAGCCCAATGCTCACTATATGAAGCCACTTTATATTCCACCCGCCCAGGGACGCTGGAAGCTGCAAAAGCTAAATCGAAGACAAGACAAACGGCTCTGAAGATGATTCAGTTGAAAAAACAGATCTCCGAGCCCATTGCGGCGATACTCATTCTGAACACCTTCGCCAACACTGCGGGAGCCACCATTGCGGGGATGTATGCCCACAAAACATTAGGAGTTGGCTTGGTTCCTATTTTTTCTATTGCATTCACTCTAGCCATCCTTTTTTTCGCTGAAATCATTCCCAAGACCATGGGAGTAGTTTATTGGCGGAGTCTGTGGCCTGTGATTGTCTGGCCTCTAACTGCAATGAAGTATCCCCTCTACCCCTTGATCTGGATCACAGAAAAACTTTCGTTTTTTCTCACCCGAGGGCGTCCAGCTGCACCCATGACAGAGGAAGACATCCTGGGGTCCATTCGTTTGGGTGCCAAAGAAGGCGAAATCTCTCAATGGGAAAGCCTCATGGTCCACAATATTATCAAGCTCGAGAATACAGAGGTCCGTGAGGTTATGACGCCGCGGAAGGTGATGTTTTCTCTCGATACAAATATGACGGTGGAAGAAGCGCTGAAGGCTGCTGGAACTAAAGGCGTCTCTCGCATACCGGTGTACCGGGAGGACAATGAGAATATAGAGGGCTACGTGATGATACACGAGCTTGGCTCGGCCAGGGCTTGTAGTGAGCCAAACACTCCACTCTCAGCTATTGTCAAACCGATCTCGTTTATAGCCGAAACCACCAACTGTCTGACTTTGCTCAATAGGTTCCTGAAAAAGCGGAGCCACATTGCCATAGTTGAGGACGAATATGGCAGTATCGCAGGACTTGTGACCTTGGAGGACCTCCTAGAGACCGTGCTTGGGGCTGAAATCGTGGATGAAACTGACACAGTGGTGGATCTACAAAAACTGGCACGGAAGCGGAAAAAGAAGCAGACCAAACAGAAGGAAAGCACGGATTAAGAAGATAGATGTCTCCCTTGCTTCAGTGAATCTCACGCGAGGGGACCTGTTTTTCCATCATGGTTTCACCACCTGGATACGCTCTTGATCGGCGCTTTTCCATAAAGTCCTTTGTCAACATATTGAAGGCCGCTTGACGATTTCGATCGAACTGGGCGATATATTGTTCATGTTCGTCAGTTAGGCGATCCTTGTCTTGCCATCTTTGACAATCAAAACCAGATTCAGACAAATCTTCATTATAGCTAATAACGATGAGATGATTACCACTTGTTGTGTCAAGCCTCACATAAGTCCTGGACAATACACATTCAGGTAGGGTGTATCCGTTATCATAAATGAACTTTGCTATTGGTTCTTCAGCCTTAAGAGCAATCACCCTGGTGTAACATTGATATTCTCTTTCACCTAAGTCGCATAACCCAGACCTTATATTTAACTTGATATCTCCAAGGAGATTGATAGCATACTTAGTTTGTTCACGCCGCATTTGGATATAAAGAGCTTTTTTCATTTGAAAATTCAAAGAATTTACGAACACAAAAGATTTGGTGTCGTAGGTGACCATCTGTAGACGGTCCCCGGATGGCTCTTCTATAGTATACTCCAATCGTCCCAAATACTTAAATTTGGAATCGACCTTCACTTGGAGTTTAGGATAAGAGGAATGAAAGACATTATCTTTAACAAATCTCTCCGACTTTGTTGCGGCAACCAACACCAGACACAGCAATAATGCAATACAAGCATGAAGGTAGCTTCTCATTCTATTCCTCTATGGTTATTGCCCCTCCTGGCTGTATTCCTGCAGAGGCTCTCCTAGATTGAAGTAGACCCGGAAGTTCGTGTTCTTAGTGTGCTCCAAGATTTATAACCATGTCAAGTAAAGAACCCAGGCTCATGGAAGATCCCTCTATGCGGGGAAGGACCAAGGGTTTCCGGCACTGTGATGGAATTAGTGCTCAAAGACACCTTTTCGAAGGGAGCCCTAATTATGACATTGACATCTTGATGAGTAAGATTCAAAATCTTCTTACAACTATTTTTTGCATCCATTTTTCTCTAGTTTTGCAGCACAGATGAATTGCTTTCCCTTTCGATTTTGAAGAGGATTTCGGGACAATAGTCAAGACCAACCAAAGAGGATGACAAGATGGGGCAAAACATAGGATTTATCTCCACTAGGTTCGCCGGCACGGACGGTGTGACTCTTGAGGCAAATAAATGGGCAGAAGTTTTGGAAAGAGCCGGGCATCAATGCTTCTGGTTTGCGGGAGAGTTAGACAAGGAGCCGGAAAAGAGTTTCCATGTTTCAGAAGGCCATTTTCTAGATGAGCAGAATAGAAAGATCAACGACAGCGTCTTTGGGAAAAAGCTCCGCAAGGCCTCAGTAACGGAAAAGATCCATGCCCTGAGATCGCTTCTCAAGGTAAACCTCTATGAATTCATCGAACAATTTAAGATTGACCTGATAATACCTGAAAATGTCCTCACGATCCCATTACACATTCCTCTAGGAATAGCTCTGACCGAGGTGATCGCAGAAACACAGATACCAACGATCGCCCACCATCACGATTTCCACTGGGAACGGGTGAGGTTTTCCGTAAATGCAGTGGAGGATTATCTCCATATGGCCTTCCCGCCCTGTCTTCCCAACATAGAGCATGTTGTGATAAATTCTGCCGCCCAAGAGGAACTGGCCCATCGTACCGGCATCTCATCCACCGTTATTCCCAATGTTTTCGACTTCGAAACCCCCCCGATTGTGGATTTTGAGAAATCACGCGAGTGTCTGGAGAGTTTCGGCTTAAATCCCGAAGATGTCATAATATTGCAGCCGACCAGAATCGTGCAGCGTAAAGGTATTGAACACGCTATTAGTTTGGTAAAAGAGTTAGGCGATCCTCGATACAAGTTGGTAATCTCGCATGAGGCAGGCGATGAAGGGTTTGAGTATGCTGAATGGTTGACTGATTATGCCAGAGGTTTGGGGGTAGAACTTTATCTTGTGGCAACCCAAGTAGGAGATCCTTGGAAAAAGTCTGGCCTTAATGAAAAACTCTATACTCTGTGGGATGTGTATCCATATGCCGATTTTATTACTTACCCAAGCCTGTACGAAGGATTTGGTAATGCTTTCCTTGAGGCCATTTATTTCAAGAAGCCTATACTGATTAACCGATACTCTATTTTTGTCCGAGACATTGAACCGAAAGGCTTTGATCTGGTTGTCATGGATGGTTTTCTTACCAAGAAAGAAGTTAAGAAAGTGAGAGAGATCCTGGAGAATCAGGAAAGTCGTCAGAAGATGGTTGATCACAACTATGAAACCGCCAAGCGGCATTATTCCTATGAATTTCTTCGAAGGCGGTTAGATTTTCTCCTCACCAATTTCTTCGGAACAGCTCTTTAGGGAGGACCTCACCATTGGACACCCTAGTTTCGTTGCTCAGACTGTTCAGGGCACTCCTTGACTGGAGGGTGATTCTGGATGTCATCCTAATTTCTGCGGCCCTGTTTTTTTTATACCGCACCCTCCTTAGGCTGGGGACCTGGAAAATCGTGACCGGCATATTCCTCGCCATGGTGATTTTTATCGCCGCCAACGTTCTCGATCTTAAAGGAATAAACTGGATCTACTCCAACCTTAGCCAGGTTGCAGTGATTGCTCTCATTGTCATCTTCCAGCCCGAGCTTAGAAAGATCTTTGAACGAGCCGCCTCTCTCGGCGGCAAGAAGTTGGACAAAACTGGCCCAGCCCTGGCTGCTCTCTTTGGCGACGCCGCCTTTGTTTTGGCCCAAAAGAGGCGGGGGGCAATTATTGTCCTTCCCGGAAGGGAACCGGTTAAGAGATGGTTGGGCGGAGGCTTCGACCTCTATGCTGAACCAAGCCTTCCTCTTATTCTCAGCATCTTCGACCCTAACTCACCGGGCCATGACGGCGCTGTGGTATTCAGGAACGGCAAACTTGCACATTTCAGTGTGCGGCTCCCCATATCAAAAACGGGTCGGCTGTCCGAGGAGTTCGGAACCCGCCATCACGCCGCCATGGGGCTTTCCGAGGTAACAGATGCCCTGGTAATTGTGGTTTCAGAAGAAAGGGGGACGGTAAAGACCTTTTTAAATGGCATTATAAGGCAAGTCAATGACGAGAGCGAATTAGCCGAGCAGATATGGTCTCATTGGCAAACTGCTGCCTCCTCTGGAATAGAGCTCAATGAATACAGAAAGCAGCGACATCTGATCCCAGAGATGGCAATAAGTCTTGCCCTGGCTCTTGTTTTCTACTCCACGGTAATTATCAGCAAGATGGAAATCCGAGAGAAATCCTTTACAGTTCCGGTGGAATACATTGCCGCGCCGGAGAACCTCGCTCTTAGAAGTGACAATCCGACGGAGATCAAACTGCAATTAGCCGGTCCCAAGTCGGATCTCGATAAAATCACCCCAGCAAATTTGAGTGTCAAGATTGATTTGTCCCAGGCCAAAGCCGGGGGACAAGTCTTTGTTGTTTCTAAAGAAAATATCACCCTTCCCAGGGGGGTAAAACTTGTCAATGCAAACCCTTCCAGCATAGCACTGTCACTGGAGGAGATTGCGGAATTTGAAGTGGAAATCCAACCACAGTTGGTGGGTACGCTCCCCCAAGGTCTGGAATTGGTCTCAGTGGAACTAAATCCCAAACAGTTGCGGGTCCTTTCTCCACCTGGTGATGCGAATCAAAGAATAAACATCGTTACCGAACCAGTATATTTGGAAAGCATCAAGAAGAGTGAAAAGATGGTGCGAAAGCTTATAGCGCCCCCGAACGTGCAACCGAAAGGCAAGAAATGGCCCGACGTTGAGGTGAACATTACCGTGAGGTCCAAGGGTAAGTGATTTTTAGTAAAGAATCCAAGGCCCATCGAAGATCCTGCCATGCGGGGGAGGACCAGGCTTTGAGCTACCCCCAGAGGAGACTTATAGAATCTCTCCTGCATGCGGAAGTCTGCTGGAGTGATGGAGCAATATAGTCAGGTAATGAGCAGCAAAAGCAAATAGGTCAGAGCTCCTGCAGAGACTGGTGTCAGAAGCCATCCCACCGCTATCCTGGCAAGCATCTTGTGACTCACCGTTCGCATATCTCCTACAAGTCCCACCCCGACTACGGCCCCCACTATTGCCTGCGAGGAGGACACCGGCACTCCGATCTGAGTAAAGATATGAAGGGTTAGGGCCTCGGCGATTACGGCAATAACACCGGAAAAAGGATCCAAGGGGGCGATACCCTTGCCAACGGTCATCATCACCTGCTTGCTGTAGGTAAGGACACCGCTGGCAATGCTCAGACCTCCAATGAGGGCGGCCATGCTGGCAGACAACATCCCCGCTCCAACATAGACTCCCGTGACGTTGGCCACATTATTGCCCCCCAATGAATACGCCCCATAGCTTCCTGCAACCAGGATTCCGATAGTGTAGATTAAATTTCGCTGCCTCATGCTGGTAACCGTTTTGTCCAACAGATAGCCAAGCACTTTGTGAAGAGAAAAAGCGATTACGATACCACCTATGGGGGTAAGAACCCAGCATGCGGCGATCTTGTACAACTTGGAAAATTCTGCTGTACCTGAAAGAATCCCTGCTCCAACAATAGCACCGACAATGGCTTGTGAAGTCGAGGCAGGAAGGGCGAGGAAGGTGAGAAACCCCATAGTAACGGCAGTTGCCAGGGCGCAGGAAAAAGCATCGAGGGGCTGAAGGCGTGAAATTTCTCCGAGGGTCTTAAGACATTTTGGTCCATCTATCAAGGAACCGAGCAGTACAAATGCGGCCGTCAGTAGAATAGCAGTGCGGTATTTTACCGTGCCGGTAGTAACCCCTGTCCCGAAGATATTTGCTGAGTCATTCGCTCCAAGACTCCAACCCAGAACAACGCCACTGAGAATCTTCCACATTATCTATACCGTTCACACCGACCATGTCCGCTGCAAAAAAAACCCTGCCAGGCAACCGCACCGCGGGATTGGTTCCGATGCGTACCTGAACGGTACGTCGCAGGGTGAGCTTGTCCTGCCTGTCCCGGGCATAGTCCCGGGGAGCCTGTCGAAGGAACACCCGAGGACGCCAGGCTTCGGGCTCGTAGAGCCTACAGCTCGGAGGGAATGACGGCTATATCCGTGGTCGAAGTCACGCCAGGGCGTGAATTCATGAAATACCCGGGTTAAGATTTCATGCTCACATTGATGATTTGCAGGTGATCACCGGCATCTTCCATGGCGTCACTTATGCTGGTAAGGCCTGAAACAAAATCGGCCAATAATCTGCCTTGCCAAAAGTCATCTACTGGTATTCGCCGCAGGTCTCTGATGATACTGAACTCAATATCGTCTATTTTTTTCTCATAAATCCTAATCGCCAGAGCCTTTTCCCGCAGATCCTCTCCATTCAGCATTGCCTCGAAGCTGATCAAGAGTATTTCACACATCCTGGCATTCAAAAAGGCTACCCTCACACACTCGTCTCTAATGTGCTCGGGGAGTTTTACCTCAAGGTAATTGAGGGCGGTCTCCTGCAGGAAATCGAAAACCCTGTCGACTATTTCAGCAAATCTACAAAGATCGGGACGGAGGTATGGTAGAAAAGCACCCGCGTAAATATTGGCGATGATCTCTCGCCTGATAGAATCTCCTTCGCGCTCGGAATCGACAACTTCGCCGACAAGATTCTCGTCATTTTCTTCCATGGCGCTATGGAAGAGATCACAGGCATTGCACAGAAGCTCAAGGTGTTTCTTGATATCCTCTATTACCCGTTCTTCCTTTTTGCCGTAATCAAATATCTTTTTAAGAAACATGTTCCCCTCTTGCTCTCATTATCAGCGAAGCAGTCATGATATCCAACAAAGATACCACGCCAACAAGTTTTTCACCTTCGCAGACAAAAACCCTGGCAATGTGTGATTTTTCCATTAAGGCTGAAGCTTCAGCTAAAGTAACATCACGATTTACACATACTATTGGTTTAGCTGCAATCGATGATACCTTAATATCAGTTGGATCTATTCCTTTTGCTAATACTTTAAATACTATATCTCGCGCTGTTATAACACCATGGTCACTATCTGTTCCTTTAAATCTAACAAGTAATGACCTAATCCTTCTGTCAACCATCTTTTCAATGGCATCGTATGCCGAAAGATCAGCATCTATGGACGCAATTTTTGTAGTCATGAATTCATCGATTTTCATACCTTACCTCCAAACCAAAATTGTATGGAATAGCCAGGCGAAATATTACCACACTTTTCTCAATAGCGAGACCAATAATAGAGGGACGTTCTTGTTTTTTTGCGTTTCTACTCTTCTTTGCATATGCTATATTCACCACATGCCACGAAAAGCCCGTATAGATGGTCCCGGAGCTCTTCACCACATCATGTGCCGGGGGATTGAGCGTCGCAAGATATTCCGCGATGACACGGATCGTAATAGCTTCATTGAACGCTTTGGACGGTTGGTCTCAGAGACCAAAACGGTTTGCTATGCCTGGGCCCTACTTCCCAACCATTTTCATCTGCTGATGAAAACCGGCAATGTGCCCATCGCAACGGTGATGCGC
>Ga0316195_10001490_pt1 | contig 10520 bp, 7 predicted proteins | sample Phised1_MG_FD_204937 | JGI IMG/M metagenome (GOLD analysis project Ga0316195, IMG submission 204937) | Coastal sediment microbial communities from Maine, United States - Phippsburg sediment 1 | ecosystem: Environmental > Aquatic > Marine > Coastal > Sediment | place: USA: Maine | collected...
GGAAGGTTCCTCTGTCCCTGTCGTTTTCGGCAAGGTCCATGACCGCCTGGCGGGCGGCGGCATCGGCGTAGACCAGGGCTTCCAGCAGGGAGTTGCTTGCCAGACGGTTGGCGCCGTGAAGGCCGGTGCAGGCGGTTTCGCCTACTGCGTAGAGGCGGTTGATGTCCGTGCGGCCGAACATGTCGGTGACCACGCCGCCACACATATAGTGGGCGGCCGGCACGACGGGGATCGGCGCTTTGGTCATGTCGATGCCGAAAGTGAGGCATTTTTCATAGAGGTTGGGAAAGCGACTGGTGACGAATGCTGCCGGTCGGTGGGAGATGTCCAGAAAGACACTGTCCTGACCGGTGCGTTTGAGTTCCGTGTCGATGGCACGGGCCACCACATCCCGGCAGGCCAGGTCTTTTTTGGGGTCGTATCGTTCCATGAAGGAGTTTCCCCCGGCATCCATGAGACGCCCCCCTTCTCCGCGCACCGCTTCCGAGATGAGAAAATTCTTGGCGGCCGGATGATAGAGGCAGGTGGGATGGAACTGGACGAACTCCAGGTTGGCCACGGTGGCGCCGGCCCGGTACCCCATGGCAATGCCGTCGCCGGTGGCGATGTCCGGGTTACTGGTGTACAGATACACCTTGCCTGCACCGCCGGTGGCCAGCAGGGTGATGCCGGCGCCGAAGGTCAGGACCTGGTGCGATTGGCGATCCAGCACATAGGCACCGCAACAGTAATCTTCGTGCGTGGTGGTGACCAACCCTCGCCTGATGCGGGTGGAAAACGTGATCAGATCGATGGCGATGTGGTTTTCGTAAAAACGGATGTTCCGGTTTTGGCGAGCCCGACTCAAAAGCACCTGCTCCACTTCCCGGCCGGTCATATCGTGGGCGTGGACGATGCGGTTGCGCGAGTGTCCACCTTCCCGACCCAGATCAAAAGGCTCGCTGCCGTTTTCCCCCGGACTGTTGCTTCCCGTGTTGAAGCTGACGCCGATTTCCATCAACTCCCGGATTCGCTCGGGCCCGCCGACCACTACCTCGTGAACCACGTCCGGGTTGCACAGGCCGTCGCCGGCATCAAGCGTATCCTGGATGTGCAGGTCGAAGGAATCCTGCTGATCGAAAACGGAGGCGATCCCCCCCTGGGCGAGGTTGGTGTTGCTGTCTACCGCTTGCTTTTTGGTGACGATGGATACGGTACTGCTGTCGGCCACCTTAAGGGCAACCATCAACCCGGCGATCCCGCTGCCGATAATCAGGAAATCAGTCTGGATATTCATTTATTAATACAGGGACGAGCGGGCTTTTCGCCGGCTGGAGCTGAAGAGTCCGATGAAAAATCCCACCAGCATGATTCCGCCGCCGGTGAGCACCCATTGGATAATGCGGCTGCGCTTCATCTCCATGTTTTCTTCATCCAGTTTGGCCGAAAGGGTTTTTTCCGCTTCCAGATCGGCAACTACCTGCTGGTGGCGCTGCTTGAGTTTTAAGAACTCAGAGGATTCTTTCTTCAAGGTCTCGTAAGCGGCACTGAGTTGGTCGCGGTCCTTCTGGTTCTGGGAGAGATCGGCATCGGTCGCTTTTTTCTGTGCGTCGAGCTCGTCGAAAGTTTCCTTCAGACCCTTGTATTTGGCGGCCAGCACGTCGTAATCCTGCCTGACACGGCCCAACACCATGGCACAGGGCTGGCTGGCGGTGAGATAGCGGTTGAGCACCCAGCCTTCCTTACCGCTGTGGTCGCGCACCATGGACCACTCTTCCCCTTTTTCCAGGATCTCCAGCGCTTTGCCGCTCTGGACCAGTGAAATGATTTTGCGGTCTGAGCCGGGGCCTGTCCGCATGGTGATTTCAAAGTCTTCGGACACGTAAACGGTTTCCGCGACACTTGCGGCCGGCAGGATTAAAAGGCCAATAAGAACCATCCAGAACCCTACTTTCAGGTTTTTCATAACCAATTCATACTCCATTTTATTGGGGTTGTTTCAGCCACTGGAAAAAACGGACCTATTTTGAGTTGAAAAACAATCATCTGTCAATAATTTCTTTTCAAACAGCAGGCCCTGTGGTAATCCAAAAAGTGTAACAGAAACAGGCAGGTGAAGGCTTTATGATCGCGTACGACCTACAGTGCAGCAACGGCCACCGGTTTGAAGGGTGGTTCGAAGACAGCCGGTCCTTCGACCGGCAGAAAAAGCAGGGGATGATTGCCTGCCCGGTCTGCGAGGATACCGGTGTCCTCAAGATACCCTCCATCTTTGCCATTAAAGGCTCATCTGGCACACTTCCCCTCAACCCCGGAGCAACGGTGGACATGGCGGCACTGGGCAAAAAGATCGTCGACTATGTGCAGAAAAATTTTGACAACGTGGGCGCCGATTTTGCCGAAGAGGCATTGAAGATGCATTATGGCGTAACCGAACCCCGGAGCATCCGTGGCGTCAGTACGCCCAAAGAAGAAGAGACCCTCAAAGCCGAAGGCATCAACTTTTTCAAGCTTCCCGTCCCCTCGGAACCCTCTGACCCGGAAGCATCATAGCAGGTAGATTCCGTAATCCATTATTCCGCTAAGCCGGATAGGCTGGACACTGCCAGCCTCAGACTTCCGTCGACCGTCCCCTGTCTTCAGTCAACTCTGGGTTCAGGCGCCGGGCCAGCATGGAGCGCCGTTGCCGGGGGCGATCGTTTTTCAGGGCCACGTTCAGGGCCTTGGCGGTGCCCACCATGACTACCAGCTGTTTGCCGCGGCTCAGCGCGGTGTAGAGAAGGTTGCGCTGGAGCATGATGTAGTGCTGGGTGAGCAGGGGGATCACTACCGCCGGGTATTCCGACCCCTGGGATTTGTGTACGGAGATCGCATAGGCCAGGGTCAGCTCGTCCAGTTCCACGAAGTCATAGGGTACCTTGCGGCCGTCGTAGTCCACCTCGGCGCGCTCAGCGTCCAGATCGATGCTGTCCATGATGCCGATATCCCCGTTGAAGACCTCTTTGCGATAGTTGTTGCGCAGGTGCATCACCTTGTCGCCCACCTTGAACCGGCTGCCCATGACTTCCACCTGCTCGCCGGATGGGTTCAGCGCTTCCTGGAGCACCCGGTTCAGGTTGAGTGTGCCCACCGGGCCGCGATGCATGGGGGTGAGAACCTGAATGTCACGGACAGGATCCAGCCTTAAGTGGCGGGGAATCTCCCGCCGGCAGAGGTTGACCACCGTTTCGACCACCCGCTCGGGGTCGGCCTGTTCCATGAAGTAGAACTCGGACAGTGCATCCGGGTCGTCGGGGTGCGCAATGATCGGCGGTTGGCCGTTACGGACCCGGTGGGCATTGACGACGATGGCGCTCTGTTCGTCCTGGCGGAAAATCTCGGTGAGTTCGAAGGTTATAATCTTTTGGGAGCGGATCAGGTCGGACAGCACGTTACCCGGCCCCACCGACGGCAGTTGGAACACGTCCCCCACCAGGATGAGGGTGGCGGTCACCGGTACGGCCCGGATCAAATGGGCCATGAGCAGGGTGTCCACCATGGAGGTCTCGTCCACGACGACCACATCGGCTGCCAGGGGATCGTCTTCGGTGCGCTCAAACTGGCCGTCGGCCAGGTTGTACCCCAAGGCCTTGTGGAGGGTGGCCGCCGGCCGACCGGTTACGTCGGAAAGTCGCCGGGCGGCCCGCCCCGTGGGCGCTGCCAGCATCACCCGGCGACCCAGTCTCTCCATGACGGCGGTGATGGAACGGATCAACGTGGTTTTTCCGGTGCCGGGACCGCCGGTGATCACCGATACCTTTTGGGAGAGCATCTGCGAGAGTATCTCCTCTTGCTGCGTGGACAGGGTGATGGACAGTTTTTTCAGCACTTCCTCAGTAATCAACCGGCTGTCCGGGGGCGTGTCGTCCAGAGGAATGGACTGCATGGCCGCGATGCGGCGGGCAATGACGGTTTCGGCCTGGTGGAGCATTTTGGGAAAGACCAGGGGCGACTCCGCACCAAGAGTTTCATCTGCCAGCACCAGCTCACCCGCTTGAACCAAGTGATCCAGGGCGGCTGTGCCGGTTTCCTGCCCGACGTCGAAGGTTTCCCGGCACTGGTCGAAAAGCTGGTCCTGCGCGATATAGGCATGTCCCTGGTCCACGGCCTGTTCGAAAAGGTGAAACATGCAGGCTCTGGCCCGGTCCATTTCATCCACCGGTGTATCGGCGTGCCGGACGATGGCATCGGCAATGCGAAAACCGATCCGGGGGATGTCCTCGGCCACCCGGTACGGGTCGTTGCAAAGAATGTTGATGACATCGGAGCCATACTCGCGCAGCAGGCGGCCGGCGTACGCCGTATCCACACCGGTTTCTTCCAGAAAGCGCATGAGTTGTCTGGCTGCGTGATGGGATTGCCAGGCGTCGGCGATGCGTCGGGCAGTCTTTTTGCCGATGCCGGCCACTTCGGTGAGACGCTCCGGATTCGATTCGATCACCGCCAGGGTGTCGGCCTTGAAATGATCGATGATCCGGTCGACCAGCCGGGAGCCCACTCCTTTGATGCACCCCGATTCCAGGTAGCTGCGGATGCCGTCCACCGTGGCTGGCAGACGAACCGTGAAAACCGTGAACTTGAGCTGCTGCCCATAGCGGACATGGGTTTCCCAGCATCCTCGGACCTCTATGGACTCGCCGACTTTAGGATCGGGCATGGTGCCCTTGATGGTAATGCTTCGGCCGTTTTCATCGGTGCGCAGCCGGGCGATGGTGAAGTGATTCTCCCTGTTGTAATAGGTGATCCGCTCGATGCGGCCGGCAAGGGTGATTTCCAAAGGGGGCGTCATGGGCGTGAGTGGTATTGATCTAATATCCATTGGGCCGCCCGGTCCAGGTCGGCGGCCACGTGATCGGGGGACTGGTCGGTTTGTTCAAGGGTTTTGATGGCGGTCTTCCCGTTGCCGGTTTTTACCAGGACGGTCCGGCCACAGCCGGCGGCCTGACCCGCCAGGATATCCTTGACGCTGTCGCCCACCATTACGGCACTGGAGAGGTCGATGCCGTGGCGGTCCCGCGCGGCGAAGATCAATCCCGGTTTCGGTTTGCGGCAGCCGCAGTGCTCATCAGGCCGGTGGGGGCAAAAGAAGATGTCCGAGATCCGGCCACCGCTGTCGGAGATCGCCTGACCCAGCCGGCTGTGCATGGATTTCAGCTCCGTGAGGGGAATCATGCCGCGGTTGACCGCCGACTGGTTGGTGATGATAATGACCATTATTCCGGCTTTGGTGAGGCGGGCGATGGCATCGAGGCTGCCCGGAATAAAAGAGAACTCAGCCCAGCTTTTGATATAATCGGAAGAGTCGACATTTATGACGCCGTCACGGTCGAGGAAAACTGTTTTTAGGGGATTCAAAATGGATATTTACCCTTTGGAGAGATAGAGCCCGGAAGGCTCCTTTAAAAAGGGTTCAAGGATTCGAGGGCTCAAGGGCTCAAGTGATTGTATGCTAACGTTCATAGCTTGGCTGGGTTAGACTACGATTGATGACCTCATAAAGTTGGGGCATCGGATTTCGATGATGGTCACGGTTGAGCGCCGCTTCTACAATTCCTCAATCCGTTAAGTCGGAATTCGGTTCTCGTATATTCAAAATCAAGAGAAAGGCCAGTCGAGTAGCGAAGCCTGGCCGTCCGATTTCCGCATACCTATCCCCTGAACCTTTGAATCCTTGACCCCTTGGATCCTTTTTTCATTCGGCCACGATAAAGGCATCGGGATACCCGCTGCTGGCCAGGCGCTGTTCGTACTTTTCTGCGCTTGCGAGGTCGTTGCAGCGGCCCACGCGAACCCGGTAGAAGATCGCATCACCGCGATCATAGGGCGTAACGTGAGCGTTGGTGAAGGTTCGATCCAGCTTGGCCCGCAGGCGCTCTGCATTGTCCCGGCTGGAAAAAGCCCCCACCTGGAAGGTGAACGCGCCGCTGTAATAGTCCATGGGCACGAAGGCGTCGCCCGAGGCGGTCTGCTGCCGCTCGCCCAGAGCCACGATCTCGACCCGGGCCGTTCCGGGGCCCACCATGTCCATTTCCTTGGCCGCGGTGTAAGAGAGATCGATGATTCGACCGTGAACAAAGGGCCCCCGGTCATTGACCCGGACATCGATCTGCTTGCCGTTGTCCAGGCGCCGGACACGGACCCAGGTGCCCAGGGGCAGGGTTTTGTGGGCGGCCGTCATGGCGTACATGTTGTAGACCTCGCCGCTAGACGTTTTGCGTCCGTGAAATTTCTTGCCATACCAGGATGCGATGCCCTGCTGGGAGAAGTCTCTGGCATGGGGCATGGGTTTGTACCAGGTACCGTCGACCCGGTAGGGCTTGGGGTGGCCTTTGGGCGTGGGCGGCGCAGGTGGGGGCGCGGAGGCACACGCCTGGAAAAGAAAAAGCGCAACGACCATCAAGACCAGATACAATCGCCGTTCGTTCTTGCCCGCCAAGTGGTTTTTCCTGAATTGAGTTTTTTCCATCAACGGCTTCGTTCCTTATTCCTTGATGGCGATTTTCAGCACATCGATCATTTTGTCCATGAAATGGAACTGGATATCATCGCGAACTTTCTGGGGGAGGTCCACCAGGTCCTTTTCGTTCCACTTGGGCAAAAGGATGGTCTTGATGCCGGCCCGGTGAGCGGCCAGCATCTTTTCCTTGATGCCGCCCACGGGAAGTACCTGGCCCCGCAGGGTGATCTCGCCGGTCATGGCCAGGTTTTTATGGATGGGCTTGTTTTTCAGCAGCGAGACCAGGGCCGTGAGCATGGTGACGCCGGCCGACGGGCCGTCCTTGGGGATGGCACCGGCGGGCACATGGATGTGAATGTCGTGCTCCTCGAAAAAATTCTCATCCACGCCCAGCTTCTTTGCGTTGGCGCGGATGAAGCTCAGCGCTGCCGTGGCCGACTCTTTCATCACATCCCCCAGCTGACCGGTGAGGGTCAGCCCCTTTTTCCCCTTCATGGCCGTGGCTTCGATGAACAGCAGATCGCCACCGAAGGGGGTCCAGGCCAGGCCCATGGCCACCCCGGGGGTGGACATGCGGGCCTTGGCTTCTGCCTGAAGTTTGACCGGACCCAGGTATTCAGCCACGTCGGCCACCTTGATGGCGGCCTTCTTGATTTTGCCCTCGGCAATGCCGGCGGCCACGCCCCGGCAGATGGTGGCGATTTCCCGCTCCAGGTTCCGCAGACCGGCCTCGCGGGTGTATCCAGAGATGATGCGGCGTACCGCGCCGGTGGCGATGTTGATCTGTTTGCCCTTGAGGCCGTGGGCCTCCCGCTGGCGCGGAATCAGGAAGCGGGCGGCAATCTTGACTTTTTCATCTTCCGTATAGCCCAGCAGTTGAATCACTTCCATGCGGTCCAGCAGGGCCGAGGGGATTGTGTCGAGTACATTGGCCGTCGTGATGAACATGACTTTCGACAGGTCGAAAGGCACATCCAGGTAGTGGTCGGAAAAGGAGAAATTCTGCTCCGGGTCGAGCACTTCCAGCAGGGCCGAAGAGGGGTCGCCCCGGAAGTCGGAGCCCACCTTGTCGATTTCGTCCAGCATGAAAATGGGGTTGTTGGAGCCGGCCCGGCGCAATCCCTGGATGATGCGTCCGGGCAGGGCACCCACGTAGGTGCGCCGATGCCCCCGGATTTCCGCCTCGTCGCGTACACCGCCCAGTGAGATGCGATGAAACTTGCGGCCCAGCGCCCGGGCGATGGAGTTGCCCAGGGATGTCTTGCCGGTGCCCGGAGGGCCGGCCAAGCAGAGAATGGGCCCTTTGGAGTCGGGCTTGAGTTTTCTCACGGCCAGGTACTCGATGATCCGCCGCTTGGCCTTTTCCAGGCCAAAATGGTCGTCGTCCAGCACCTTGCGTGCCTTCTTGATATCCAGGTTGTCTTCGGTACTTTCGTTCCAGGGCAGTTCGGTGAGCCAGTCCAGGTAAGTCATGGCTACCGTGTACTCGGCCGACGACGGGTGCATGCGTGCAAGCCGGTCCAGTTCCCGCTCCGCTTCCTTTACCGCTTCTTCAGGCAGGTTTTTCTCTGTGATCTTGGCCCGGTATTCGTCCAGCTCGACCGTGGCCTCATCGGTTTCCCCAAGCTCCTCTTTGATGGCCTTGAGCTGCTGGCGCAGGTAGTATTCCCGCTGGCGCTTGTCCATGTCTCCCTTGACCTGGGACTGAATTTTGTTGCCCAGCTCCAGAATCTCCAACTGGTGGTGAAGGAGCTTGGTGACGGCCTTGAGGCGTTTGGTGGAGTCCTGCATCTCCAGGATCTGCTGTTTTTCCTCGGGTGAGGAGTTTATCGTGGAGGCCATCATGTCCGCCAGGGTGCCGGGTTCCTTGATGGAGGCAGCCATGGATCCCATTTCCTGAGGCAGGCCCGGCGACAGTTGAACGATGCGGCCAAACTGCTTGATGGCGTTGGCCATCAGGGCTTCGGTCTCGTTGCCTTTGTGGTTGACGTCGCTGAAGTGCTCCACTTCGGCCACCAGATAGGCCTTGCCTTTTTGGAACGATTTGACACGGAAGCGGCTCAGCCCCTGAACCAGTAGCTGTATATGGTTGTCTTCGCTTTTGGCCATCTTCAGGATCATGGCGGCGGTGCCAACCGTGGCAAGGTCTCCGCTTTCAGGATCCGGTCTCACATTCTCCTGCTTTTTGGCCACCAGCAGGCCGATCATACGGTCGTTGGCCATGGCCTCGTCGATCAGGTGGACCGATTCACCTCTCAACACCACCAGGGGCAACACCATTTTGGGGAACAGGGTCGCATCGAACAGGGGCAGTATGGGGAGCACGTTCGGAACATTATCCGTGTTGGAGTCCATTGATGGTTTTTTGTCTTGCATGACGCCCTCCTTAAAGGGTGTATATGGGTAAGGCCTTTCGCCGCCAGTTTGCATGAATACGGCTTGCGTGACCGCTGGCCTGTCGGGGAAACCCGCTACTCTTCGCTGATGGGAATAGTGTGCACCCTGTCAAGCTTGAGTTTGGCGATCCTGATCTTCAGCAGCCCATTGGTATAGGTTGACGAAACCACCTCCGTGTCCACAGGGGATGGCAGGTAAAGAATACGCTCGAAACGCCCGTACTGGATTTCGGCAAGCCGGAAGGTGCCGTTGGGCACCCGGGACATCTCCCTGCGGATGCCGGACACCTTCACCGCCCGGGAGTTGATTTCCAGATCCAGGTCGTCTTTCTCTACACCTGAAATTTCGGCCCAAATCATAATCTCTTCCGGGGTTTCAAAAATGTCCATCTGCGGCGTCCAAAGGTGTTCCCGGGACGAAAACATGGGGTTGACGGGCCGCGGCCGGAATATTTCCTGGATCGTTTTCCCCAGGCCTTGGCCGGTAGGATCAAAATTGCCGCCGAATTTAATTTTGATGTAATCCATGGTATTTCCCCGAACCTGTTTCCTGTTATTGGGTGCACTGCGGTTCACACGGTTTTGATGACCAGGTAAACTTAGCACCGAAACAGGTGGTTGTAAAGCGATGGTGGCGGATTGCCCCGCCCCTGTTGCCTTTGCGCGAATCGGTGTTATATTTCAGCACCCGAATGAGAACGGAGAATCAGTCCTTTTTCAGAACGGGGAATACCTTCCAAGGAGGAAAAGAGGCAAATGGGCAATCAGCTAAAGACTACCCTTCTGCTGGCCGTCATGACGGCCTTCATCATGATCGTGGGCAACCTGCTGGGGGGGCGCCAGGGGATGATTATTGCCCTGGCGATAGCCGCAGCGATGAACTTTTTCAGCTATTGGTATTCAGACAAGATCGTTCTTAAAATGTATCAGGCCCGGGAGGCGACACCCCAGCAGGTTCCTGAACTCTACGAAATGGTGCAGACCCTATCGCGTCAGGCGGGCCTGCCTATGCCCAAGGTGTACATCATTCCCAAGGAAGCGCCCAATGCCTTTGCCACGGGACGCAATCCCGATAATGCCGTGGTCGCCGTCACCCAGGGGCTGTTGTCTCTCATGGACCGGCAGGAGGTGATGGGGGTGTTGGCCCACGAACTGGCCCACGTGAAGAATCGGGACATTCTCATCGGCACCATCGCCGCCACCATGGCCGGGGCTATCATGATGCTGGCTACCATGGCGCGCTGGTCCGCCATTTTCGGCGGCGGGCATCGGGATGATAACAACGGCGGGGGGATGGGTGCCATCGGCATGATTGCCATGTCTATCATCGCCCCCATGGCGGCCATGATCATTCAGATGGCCGTGTCCCGATCCAGGGAATATCTGGCCGATGCCACCGGCGCCCGCATCGCCGGCAGCCCTGAAGGACTGGCCCGGGCCCTGGGAAAGCTGGGGGCCTACGCCAAGCGGATTCCCATGGATGCCAATCCCTCGACGGCCCACATGTTCATCGTCAACCCGTTGTCCGGCAAAAGTCTGCAGAGCCTCTTCTCGACGCACCCGCCGGTGGAGGAACGCATCACACGGTTGAGAGGCGTGCGGCCTGACAGCCATGGGTCGCCACCTCCGCCCCCGCCTGAGGGTGGCAA
>Ga0316195_10001491_pt1 | contig 10514 bp, 10 predicted proteins | sample Phised1_MG_FD_204937 | JGI IMG/M metagenome (GOLD analysis project Ga0316195, IMG submission 204937) | Coastal sediment microbial communities from Maine, United States - Phippsburg sediment 1 | ecosystem: Environmental > Aquatic > Marine > Coastal > Sediment | place: USA: Maine | collected...
GGCTATTTTCAGGGATGAAAATCGAAGGCTGATGGTACAGGATGTACCACCAGCCTGGTCCCGGTCAGGCGGAATCCTGGCTGTGGCTAGCCCGCAGGGCCGGATAAGACTGGGCAGTGAAACCCACCCGGGCTGTTGAGCGCAAGGCCTGAACCGCAATCAGAAAAAAATCCATGCCGAATTAGCAATAATTTTTTTATTCGACCTTTAGTCCAATAAAGCCATTTCACTCGCCGCCAACAGGAAGGACCCAATACCATGCGCGTCGTCGCTGACACGATCGGTTGATATGTAATACTCGTAGGTTCCATCACGGTAGGGAGAGCCGCCAAGACCTGCGCTACGGCAGATATCATTGACATGAACCGTGCCGTCAGGGTCTGTTGATATGATGTGTGCCAACAGTCCCGCATAGCCCTTTTTGGCCACGGCTGCGTACTTTCCATCCAGCAAACCCAACCTCACACCTTTGGCGATGGCGTAGACAAACATGGATGAACCGGACGCTTCCAGCCAATTACCCTCACGCGCACCCTGGTCCGGTACCTGGTACCACAAGCCGCTTTCATGCTGGAAAGGGATCAGTGCATCCACCAGGCGGCCGAGAATACCGCGTAACAGATCATCTCCCTGGTGTCCTTCGGGCAGGTACTCAAGCGTGTCGACGATGGCCATCGCGTACCAACCCATGGCACGTGACCAGAAGCCCGGAGAACGGCCTGTTTCAGGATCTGCCCATGCCTGCAAGGCGCTCTCATCCCAGGCGTGGTAAAGCAAACCGGTTTTCGCATCGCGTGTTTTCTGCTCGATCACAACGAACTGGCTGACGATATCATCAAACACCGCCGGGTCATCGCCAAATGTCTTTTCATACTGGGCATAAAAAGGCTGGCCCATATAGAGCCCATCCAGCCAGATTTGCCACGGGTATTTTCGTTTGTGCCAAAAACCACCGGAGTGGGTCCTCGGCTGCCATTGGAGTTGCGTACGCAGCGTATCCATGGCGAGTTTGTAGCGTTTATCCGCCGTTCTTTCGTAGAGGAAAAACAACATTTTTCCAGCGTTGATGGAGTCAATATTGAATTCTGTAAGCCGTAGCGTATCGATGTTGCCGTCGGCGTCGACGAAGTGATCCGCGTAAACCTGGATGTAGTCCGCAAAAGCCTTGTCTCCGGTTTGTTTATGAAGCTGTTCCATCCCCAGCAGCACCAGGCCATGCGTATAACTCCACGCATATTCCCCGTCTGATTTGCGCATCAACCAGGGATCGGGAAATCGTTCCATGTGCTGGCTGGCTAGCCGGATCGCCGAAGTTGTATCCGGACGGGTTTCATCGGCAAAGGACGGCAAAGCTGAAATCAGCAGAAGAATAAGGAATAAGCTGTGAATGGCGGTCAATAAAAACCGGGGTTTAGCGTGCATGGATACCTCCAAAACTGTTTACGTTGAGCGCGCCACCAATCGAGGTCAAACCCATATTCGGCGTCAGGGTCCTGATAACTTTCTTAGTCTCGATACAGATTAATGTGCTGCCGGTAGCATCGCAAATATATCTTGGTTTAAACTGCATAATAAGCGCAGTTTATTCATCAGGATCAGTTTTCAAACCGTGGTCCGGCAGGCAACTGAAAATGAAATCTCACATATGACCCCCATGCCGAACCGTTCATGTTTTCTGACAATCTTGCTGGCCTGCCTGGTTTTGATACCTGCCATGGCCGTGGCCGAACTCGTTGGGCAGGACGAAATTCGGGAAACCCCAGCGTTTCCTGGAGCCCAGGGGTTTGGGCGTTTTACCCGGGGAGGACGTGGAGGTGCTGTCATCAAGGTGACAAACCTCGAAGATGCCGGTGTCGGAAGTCTTCGCCATGCAATAGAACAGGAAGGGCCACGCACAGTCATTTTCGACGTGTCCGGCACGATCTCCCTCAAAAGTGAACTGAAAATCAAGCAGGGCTGGATAACAATTGCAGGACAGACTGCACCCGGTGACGGCGTCACGTTGAGAAATTTTGGCCTGGTCATATCGGCAAATGAAGTGATCGTGCGTTTTATCCGCTCAAGGCCCGGTAATGACATGGGAGTGGAAACCGACGCAATTTCAGTTGGTGCGGGCAAAAACATTATTATTGATCACTGTTCTACCAGCTGGGCGATCGATGAAACCTTATCGGTTTCGCCGCAGCAAAAAGAAACTTTGCGGTCCATCGATGAAGTGACTGTTCAGTGGTGCATCATTTCCGAATCTCTGAATTCCTCGGTGCATTCAAAGGGCGAACACGGTTATGGAAGCCTTGTCCGCGGCAGCGCGGGTGGTCGGTATTCATTCCACCACAATCTCTGGGCGCACCACGGCGCACGTATGCCCCGGCCCGGCAATTACCTGGACTCCACAAAGGACCCCGAGGGACCTCTGTTTGATTTCAGGAACAATGTTTTTTACAACTGGGGCAATAAATCAAGCGGCTACAACGCGGACACCGAGTCTGTCAGTCGTTATAACTTTATCAACAACTACTACCTTAGAGGTGTCAACTCCCGGGGAGCATTGGCCTTTGAGGAGTCAAACCCTCTTTCCGACTCCTATTTTTCGGGTAACTTCATGGACCATGAGGAGCCGGCAAATGCCTGGAGCCTGGTCAGGTTCAAAGATGAACGGGACAGAAGTAGTGATCTGCCGTTTCCAGTGGGACCTATCGAAACGGAGCTGGCACCAGTGGCCTATGAAAGAGTCCTTCGCTGGGCCGGTGCTTCACTCGCCAGGGATACTGTGGATGAGCGGGTCGTCGGCCAGGTTCGAAAGCTTGAAGGCCGCATCATTGATGACGAAATGTCTGTTGGAGGCTGGCCTCACCTGGGCCCGGGTAGAGCAAGGCCGGACCGGGATCTGGACGGACTGCCCGATGATTGGGAAGTGCTGCACGACCTGGATCCTGATAACCCGGCTGACACCATCAAGGATCGCAACGGTGATGGTTATACCAACCTGGAAGAGTACATAAACAGCCTGGTACCACTCCAGGAATAAATTTATTGAGCTGTTTCCCTGGTTTCATAAAGAGCGATCCAGGCCTTGCTCTGTTTGAGGTGCGCCTCGGGATCCCACTTGCCGTTAAACACGATTTCTGGGGTCATTTCAGGTAAATCCGCAGGCAGGTTGTTCTGCAGCCATGCATAGGGCGCGCCCTCTTTAACAGAACCGGAAAAGTAATACCGGTCACCCCACAGATTGGGCCGGTTGCGGTTGTCGCCCTCTTCATAGGAGACCCTGAATATGGGTGTGTCCGCCATTGTGCTGGAATAGCGGTTATTCAACAGGTAATACTGCGCATCGTATTGGCGGCGGGCCAGTACGAAGCCGTCCACACCGTCGAATGATGAATTCCTGATCACCATTTTCTGTGTCTCGTCCAGGGACCCGTCGTGCCAGATTACCGCGGCCCCGCCGTGGCTGAAAAATGTGCTGTCGGTGATATAGCTCCAACCGCGTGGACATACAAAATCGGTGTAGCCTTCGAAATGCGCCCGCCGGTGATAGTACATGCCGTCCTGCTTATTCCACAGGCTCATGGTGTCGGCACCGCCGGCAATAAAGGTGCTGTTCTCGGTAATGATACGGCTGCCCTCCATCAGGCGCACGGCAAACTGGTGCGAGTTGTCACCGTGGCGAATGCCAAAGTCATTGATGACCGTCAAATCCATAAACGTGATATCACTGGCCTTTATGTTGACGGTTGCGGCACCCCAGTCATCATCATGGGTTTTCCGCCAGTCTGAGCGTAATTCCGTGCTGCGTATCGTCGTGTGGTCACGGTCACTGCCTGCCAGGGTGATGCCATCGCGTGTCAGGAACAGCTTTTCCTCAAATTGTCCCGGTCCAATCAGTATGATCACCGGACCGGTGGTGCCGTCGAGGCTGTTGATGGCATCCTGGATGCGGATGAAATCACCGCTGCCATCCTGCTCCACACGGATAAATTTCGGGATGGTGAAGTTGCCGGGTACTATCTGCAGTCTGTCCAGCTCCCTCGCTACCAGGGCCGCCATGGCATAGGCGCCCCGTTCGGAAAAATGGGTGTTGTCTTCAAGCGGTATTCCGTCTTTTATCGAGTGCAGGTAGACCGTCTTGCTCTCCTGCTCCTCCAGGCCAGCAACAAACTGTCCGCTCAGCCGGGTCATATCAATCAGCGGTACTTCTGAGCTGAGAGCCAGTTCACGGATGGCGTCGGGGTATTTCCCATGTGTCGGAATGAGCTTCCCTTCTGCAAATTTTCGCCTGACAACGGGTGTCAGTAAAACGGCTTGTGCGTTTTTCTCACGGGCCAGCGAAATGTACCTGAGCAGATACTCCTTGAAGGTCGTATCCGCCGCGGCATAACGCTCCGGGCTGTGAATCTTTTGATCATTGTGCGCAAATTGAATCAACAGAATATCATCTGCGCCAAGTTGCTTTTCGAGATCTGCGAAGAAGCCCTCGTCGATATAACTCTTGGCGCTACGGCCGGATTTGGCCAGATCCATGACCTTGACATCTTTTCCATAAAAATCACCCAAAACCTGGCCCCAACCCATACGCGGGTATTGTTCAGGACCGTACAGACTGGCAGTGCTGTCCCCGACGATGAATAAGTCCTGGGCTATAACAGGAGCCAGGGGCGAAAACAGGCCAGCCATCGTGACAAGAAACACAGAAATAATGCCTAGTGGGGTCATAATATTCCGCTCAGCTTTAGACCTGTGAAGAGTATAAAACGAATACAGGTATCGTCGCGTGGATAATCGGCCATTCATGGTGGGATACAACAATTCAAGTACAATTAAACGGTCACCATGAATCTCCAGAAGAACATCAGCAGAACATCAATATGATTTATTACCAAACAGGTTCACCCCAAACAGCGCTTTCCGCGGACGATTTGAAGAAAGGCATGTTTGCAGCCCTGGATAGGATCGGGGAAAGGCAGAAGGTGCTGGCCATACCGCCCGATTACACGCGCCTGCCTTCACGTTCCGGTGAACTGACGGAGTATTGCTGGCAGTACCTTGGGGACAGGCTCACGGACATTTTACCCGCCCTGGGTACACACACACCGATGACCGATGAGCAGATCAGCCACATGTTTGGAAAGACACCGAAAGATCTTTTCAGAATCCATGACTGGCGTAACGATATCGTGACATTGGGTACGGTGCCGTCCGGGTTTGTAAAACAGGTTTCTGGAGGGGTCTGTGATTTTAGCTGGCCGGCGCAGGTGAACCGGTTACTGGTGGACGGTGCTTATGACCTGATCCTGTCCATCGGCCAGGTGGTACCCCACGAAGTGGTGGGCATGGCCAACTACAACAAGAACATACTGGTTGGTACCGGTGGTACCGAGGCCATTCACAAGAGCCATTTCATCGGCGCGGCTTACGGAATGGAAAGAATGATGGGTCGGGCCGATACCCCCGTGCGCAGAATTTTCAACTACGCGTCCGAAAATTTCCTGAACCAACTGGCGATTGTTTATGTGCAAACGGTTGTAGGCCTGAACAAAGAGGGGAATCTGCAGACCTACGGGCTGTTTATCGGTGACGATTTCAGCGTGTTTGACAAGGCCGCGAAACTGTCTTTGCAGGTGAATTTCGAGTTGCTGGATAAACCCCTGGACAAGGTTGTTGTTTGGCTTGACCCGACCGAGTTTAAAAGCACGTGGCTGGGTAACAAGAGTGTTTATCGCACACGCATGGCACTGGCGGATGGTGGTGAACTCATTGTCCTGGCCCCGGCGCTGGTTGAATTTGGCGAGGACAGGCAAATCGATGAACTGATTCGAAAATACGGATATTTTGGTACGCCCCACACCCTCAAACAGGTAGAAGAAAACGAGGACCTGAGAAACAATCTCGCGGCAGCGGCACACCTGATCCATGGCTCTTCCGAAGGTCGTTTCAATATCACTTATTGTCCCGGCAAAGGGCAAAACAACCTGACGCAACAGGAGATCGAGAGTGTTGGTTTCAACTATGCAGATTTTGACGAGATAACGGCCAGGTACAATCCTGAAACCCTGCAGGAAGGCTATAACACCCTGCCTGACGGGGAAGAGATTTTTTATATTTCCAACCCTGCACTGGGATTATGGGCCTTTAAAGGCAGGTTTAACTACTAATCCGATTTGCTCGTACAACCCGGTTCTGTTGTCCGGTCTGTATTACGGATCAAGACTGAAATTTCCTATCTGTTCTGAAGTGATTTATGGCATCAAAAATAGCATCATATGATGTATAATATGATGTAATCCACGATCGGGACACAATGATGCGGACAACAGTAAACATTGACGATGAGTTGATGATTGTCGCCCAGAAATTAACGGGCATTGAAGAGAAAGCAGTTTTGCTTCGGGCAGGCCTTAAGGCACTGATCGAACAGGAGTCGGCCCGCCGCCTGGCTAAATTGGGAGGGTCCGAACCGCAATTATCCAGCGCGCCACGCCGCCGTATGAAGGGTTCATGATCCTTGTCGATACATCAGTTTGGATAGATCACCTTCGCAAAGGGAACGCCCAGTTGAACTCCCTGCTTTTAAATACGGCTGTGCTGGTCCACCCTTTTGTAATTGGTGAGTTGGCATGCGGAAACCTCAAAAACCGGAACCGGGTTCTCAACTTGCTCGGCGACTTGCCAACAAGCAGCGTGGCCGATGATCGGGAAGTCTTGTTCTTCATTGAACGCAACGATTTAATGGGGTGTGGAATTGGTTATATCGACGCACACCTGCTTGCAAGTGTGTCATTGTCCAGTCCGGCCCGCTTGTGGACGGTTGATCGGAAGCTGAATGATGTCGCGGTTCAGCTTGGCTTGGCACAACCCGGGTACACGAAATTATGAAGATCATCATCGATGACAAGATTCCCTACATACGGGGGGCTTTGGAGCCTTACGCCGAGATAGTGTACCTGCCGGGAAATCTGACCACAGCCGAGGCGGTCAGGGATGCAGATGCCCTGGTCACACGCACCCGGACCATCTGCAGCAGGGAAGTACTGGAAGGTTCAAAGGTCAGATTTATCGCCACCGCTACCATTGGTTTCGACCACATCGACACAGGGTATTGCCAGGCTGCCGGAATTGAATGGACAAACGCCCCGGGGTGTAATGCCGAAAGCGTCAATCAATATATTTTGTCCGCCTTGTTTTCATATTCGATCCGCAGAGATTTCACATTGCGGGATAAAACCATCGGCATTGTCGGGGTCGGGCAGGTGGGCTCCAGGGTTGCGAAGGCCTGTGAAATTCTTGGCATGAATGTGCTTTTAAATGACCCCCCCAGGGAAAGAAGGGAAGGCTCCGCACAATTTGTCTCATTGGCAACGATCCGGCAGCAGGCCGACATTATCAGTTTTCATGTGCCGCTGAACATGCAAGGTGTGGATAAAACCTACCACATGGTCGACCAGAGGTTTCTCCAGACCCTGGAAAAACCCCCACTGCTGATCAATACCTGTCGGGGTGAAGTATTCTTCTCGGAAGCGGTCCTGCGGGTGATGCGGGCGCATAAATTATCCGGGTTGATCATCGACTGCTGGGAGAACGAACCCGAAATCGACCTGAATTTGTTGCAGCTGGCAGATTACGGCACGTCCCACATTGCCGGGTATTCGAAAGATGGCAAAGCCAATGGTACCAAGGAGAGTGTCCGGGCTATCAGCAGGTTTTTCAGCCTGGGGATTGATAACTGGGAAGCAGTCGATGTTGAGCCTCCTGGACATCCGCTCATTGAACTGGTTGGCAGCAAACGCCGTGAAGAACTGATCCTGGCTGACGCGGTGCTTGCTACCTACGAAATTGCAAAGGACGACCAGTCACTGCGGGAAAACCCGCATTTGTTTGAGCAATTAAGGGGCGATTATCCGGTCAGACGGGAATTTGACTCCCATTCAATCAGGGCAACAGGTGTCGAATCCAAAACGCTTGAGAAACTGGCAAACCTGGGGTTCAACATTGCAGGGCAGATTTAGCGCTTTACCCGGGGTACCCGGCCCACACGCCTAGTCGAGAATATACTGCTTGATCACCAGGTATTTGAGTTCAGTATCACCGACATTCCTGATTCCGTGTGTTACACCCGGCGGGCAGTAAAAACTTGTCATCGGGCCGCCCGTGGCGGTCTCTCCAGCCAGGTGGAATTCCGCGCTTCCTTCCAGTACAAAGAAAAACTCGTCCTCGCTGTGTTCGTGGGGTGCGTGGGTTCCCTGCCCGGGCTCAACCACGCTCAACTTCAAGGTTTTTCCATCCGCCAGTTGTTTATCCGCAAACCAATACTGGTATCCAACTTTCGTTTCCACAATATTTTCTTTATTGAAGGTGTTGACGGTATTTTCAATCGTATACTTTGGCGCATCCCCGGAAAATGCCGCAGAAGAAGCCAAAGCCAACAGGACTGCAGTCAAGAAACTGCCATGTGTACACAGGGCGATCATGTTGATTTGTTGCATAAGAGCGCTCCCTTGTAGATCATTAAAATCAATTCAGTGGTCAATCTTGCAGACTCAGCACTGGCAATGGGTGTTGCGCCGGTCTCAATGGCATGTTCGAAGTCCAATAATATTTTTTGATGCCCGAGCGTATCTGTTACCACAGCGCTGGTGGCGCCGTCGTGTTGGTAGACAAAGCTCGTATCTGTCGGGTTGTCTATGCCGTCAACACACCAGTGGCTGATCGCATCATCGGTCAGGGTGAAGCTGCCTCTTTCAGTGTGCACTTCCAAACGCGCGGCAAAGCCGGGCCGCGTGGCCGTGGACGCGACAACCGTCCCAATCAGACCGTCCTCATGACGCATCAGTGCCGCACCGTGGTCTTCGGCTTCGATGTCGTGGCTAAAGGTATCCAGCATACTGACCGCCTGTGCGGGTTTGCCAAAAAACCAGGTATAAATATCCAGGTTGTGACAGGCCTGTTGCATAAAGGGCCCGCCACCATCAATGGCGAGACCGCCCCGGTACACGTCGCTGTCGTAGTAACTTTGCGGGCGATAAAACTTTGCGGCCAGGTCAACGGCATAGACCCGCCCAAAAGCAGCTTCGTCGAGAAGTCGCTTGATGGCCCGGTTGTCCGGCGCAGTGCGGCGCTGATAGGCGACGGCCAATGTCACGGCTGCTTTTTGGCAGGCAGATATCGCGGCATCCATGGCTTCGATACTGATATCGAGCGGCTTTTCAGTGAGTGCGTGTTTGCCCAGTCGGGCCGCTTCGATGATGCCCTGGTGGTGCAAGCCGTTGGGTGTGGTAATACACACGGCATCATAGGACAGATCAACGGCACTTAAGCTTTGCCAGCTTGGCAGGGCAGGATGGGATGAAGGTGAACGGCCCGAACGTGACACAACGCCTGCCACCTCACCACCGATTTCAGCAATTGCCTGCGCATAGGTGTTGCTGATATTGCCTGAGCCGATAATGACATAACGCATGGACTTTAACTCCGCGAGAGAATGGGTCTATTGTGACAAAAGTCCGCTGGAATTGCGTCATGCTGACCATGAGGAGAACAGGCATACAACTCGTGGTGTTCTTGTCAGCAGTAACCGCACTCATGGCAACTCCAGGGAAAACGTAAAAGTGCGTAAAGAGATCTAAGCCCTTTATTACAAGGTGTAATATTCCGGACTGCGGCAATAAGCCACGTATTTATCCATCACTTCAAAAAATGAGCAGCAGTTATCCAATCAGCCGTTTAGCGGCAATGGTAGTAACGGTATCGCTTTCTTGCCTTATTGTTGCAAGCACCGTGCCAGCGTCACAGGCTGAGTTGTCCACGGCGAATGAAGGCAAGATGTTGTCCGATTACAAGGCCGCCATGGCTAGGGGAGACCAGGTTGCTGCGCTTAAGTATGTCCTGGACTATACGGAGAAGGCTTACGGCGAAAACGCCCCGGAGACGGTCAGGCTGACACATCGTCTTGGTTATGCGCTCTACCAGGACGGCAATTATCAGGAGGCTGCCGGGGTACTGAAAAAAGCACTCGAACGCTCAACGGTGGCACATGGTGAATCCGGTGGAGAAGCCTTCGAGATCAATATGAACATTGCTTACGCCTCCGGCCGGTTGAGTCCCAGGCTGGCGCCTCGCATCAAATATTTTGACCGCGCCCTGGAGATATTACGTGAAAGGGGCGAGCGCGACAGCATCACCTATGTAACCACCCTGATCAACATTGTGGTCAACCTGATGGAAAGTGGCAGCCTCGGGGGGTCGTACTCTTCGTCACTCAGTGACACCCTCCAAAGCCCCGAGGTCAGTGAATACGTTCTGCCAATAGAGAGCGAATATCGCAACAACTTCGGTAAACCGGAAAAATACCTTCTTGAAGCGGTTGAAATCGCCGAGAAACTGGAAGAGGTTGATGAATACATTTCTTCCAAGATCTCGATACTCCAGGCAAAACTGAAAGTCATGGAAACAGCTGACCTCGCGGCTGTGCCCATGGGGGTGGGTGGCTATATTTCGAGGGGTACTGAAAAAGACTATTA
>Ga0316195_10001492_pt1 | contig 10511 bp, 9 predicted proteins | sample Phised1_MG_FD_204937 | JGI IMG/M metagenome (GOLD analysis project Ga0316195, IMG submission 204937) | Coastal sediment microbial communities from Maine, United States - Phippsburg sediment 1 | ecosystem: Environmental > Aquatic > Marine > Coastal > Sediment | place: USA: Maine | collected...
AGGAGGCTTGCTACCGGGCGTCGCGTTGGTTCGCTCGCGCGCTAAGACGTAAGGGGGATCGAAACTCGGTCCGCCCTCCAACACAATCCGGGGCGTAGGAGCACTTCGAGCGCGCGGGAATCGTTCTTCCTGCGCGTGTTCTGCGGAGGTTCGCGGGACCCGATGTGCGAAGGGGCGCAACTCCGCGCGAATGGCCCGCAGGCAGACCTTCCTCACGGTCTCTGCTGGACTCGACGAAACGGCACTGTGAAGAACATGAAGAAGACACTGAAGCTCGCCACCAGCCTCAATGCGGTCATGGGGACCGCACTGCTCCTCGCTGCCTCGAGCGTTTGCGCGGCGGACGCCGTCAGGGGCAAGCAGCTGTACGAAGCGAAGCTCAATCCGGTGTACCTGTCGTGTTCGGAGAACACCCAGTGCCACGGACCGAACCCGAGCACGAACATGAATAAGATCCGCAGCGGGACGGATCCCAACAAGATCATCAGCGCCATCAGTTCGGTCGGGAAGATGGGGCCGCTGAAGGGCTACGTCACGGCGACGGACGCGGCGGACATGGCGGCGTACATCGCCAACCCCGCCGCGGCATCGGCGCCGGCGATTTCAGCGTCTGCCACCGCGCTGGCCTTCGGTTCGACGCAGGTCGGCGCGAGCAATACATCCCCGGTTCCGGCCAGCGTGACGTTGACCAATACCGGTGCGAGCAACCTGGTCATCACGGCGGTGAACAAGAGCGGGACCAATGCGGCCGACTTCACGGCCACCGGAACGTGCATCGGCGCGACCGTCGCGCCCAACGGAACCTGCACCCTGTCCGCGACCTTCGCTCCCACGGCGACCGGCACCCGCACCGGGACACTGACGGTGGCGTCGAATGCGCCCACCAATCCGGCGATCTCGTTGTCGGGCACCGGCAGCGCCGTTCCGGTCGCCTCGGTCAACCTGAACCGCACTTCGCTGTCCTTCTCCACGCAGACGGTCGGGACGACCAGTGCCGTTCAGCAGGTGACGCTCACCAACTCCGGTAATGCGGCGCTGACCGTCACGCAGGTCGCGACTTCGCCGAACCCCGAGTTCGCGTCGACCAGCACCTGCGTGGGCACGGTCAACGCGGGCGCGACCTGCACGATCAGCGTGACCTTCACGCCGACCGCGGCTGGCACGCGCCCCGGCAGCCTCACCATCACCAGCAACGCGGCCACTTCGCCGAACACCGTGTCTCTGACCGGCAACAGCGTGCTGACGGCGTCGCCGATCTGCTCGCCGGCCAACTCTGCGGTGGCGTTCCCGACGACGACGGTCGGCGTGATGTCGAACAGCCTCGGCACCACGATCACGAACACCGGCAACGCGCCGCTGCAGATCAGCGCGGTCGCCCTCAGCGGTGCCAATGCCTCCGATTTACGGATGGGACCGGGCAACACCTGCGCCGTGGGTAGCGTGCCGGTCGGCGGCAGCTGTCTGCTCGAGGTTGCGTTCCAGCCGCAAAGCGCGGGAACCAAGACCGCTACAGTCACGCTGACGCACAACGGCAGCGGCGGATCGACGGCCGTTGCGGTTTCGGGCACGGCGGCGGCGCAGCCGGCATCGAACGCTTCGGTTTCTTCATCCGCGCTGGCGCCGTCGAATATCGGAGGCGCGGGCTCGGTGTCCTTCGAACAGTTGCTGGCGCTGGGCTTGTCGCTGCTGCTGGTGCCGACGATCCGGCGCCGCTACGCGCGTCGCTAAAGCCCCGGAAGCACCTCCCAGAACGCGGCGCGCGCGCCGCGTTTTGCATTCTGGAGTCGCGGCTCCGCGCTTGTGCCGACGACGCGATCGCGCTGGACGTGCCAGACTCCCGGGGTGGATCGCGCTAACGAACAACGTCCTGGTGCCTGGACCGTGGCCGACATCGGCGGCACGCATGCCCGGCTGGCGCGCTGGTCGGCCGCGTCCGGCCTGGACACGCCAGAGCGGGTGAGCAACGACGACTACGCGGGTCCAGTGGAACTGCTGGACGCGTGGTTCGAACGGCACCCGGCCGCGTCCCGCCAGCTTCTCCTTGCGCTGGCGATGCCGGTGGGCGGCGACACGACCACGCTGACCAACCGGGCCTGGCAGTTCGAGCCCGTCACGCTGATAAGCGTCCTGAAGCTCGATGCGCTGGTCATCGTCAACGACTTCGCCGCCGCCGCCGCGGGCATCGATGCTCTCGCTCCCCACGAGACGCGGCGGCTCAATCCAGACGTCGGCGTTCCGGTCCGATCCACGCGGCTCGTGCTCGGCCCCGGGACTGGCCTTGGAGCGGCGGCCATTCTGGCGGGCAATCCGCCCCGTGTCATGGCGAGCGAAGCGGGACACATGACTTTTGCCAGCGCCGATGCCTTCACCGAGCGGCTGGCCGCGGATGGGCGGCGCCGCTGGGGACGAGTCTCGTGGGAGCGCGTGCTGTGCGGCGACGGGCTGGCATGGATCGACGCCGTGCTGCGCGGCGCCTCCCAGTCGGACGCGCCGGCAAGCGTCGCTCGCCGCGCGAACGCCGGGGACTCGACCGCGCTCGAAGCGGTCGACATGTTCTCGCGCCTGCTCGGAGAGTTCGCCGGCGATCTCTGCCTCGCGTTTCAGGCAATCGAGGGCGTCTACCTGTGCGGCGGTGTGCTGAACGGTGTGCAGTCCACCTTCGACGCGGGCGGCTTCCTCGCGGCGTTTGCCGACAAGGGCCGGTTCTCGACGCAACTCGCGCGGGTTCCCTGTTTCCTCGTTGTCGGCCATGAACTCGGCGTACATGGCGCGGCGCGCTACCTCGCGGGCCGCTGTCGGATGCCGTCCGTCGAGTGGACGGCGTGACCAGTCCCATGCAGAGAGGGGCGGACGCGGCCCGTGTCGCCCGCGGCACCGGCCGCGCGAAGCTTCTGCAGATCCGCGAGCGCACCCCGTGCACCAAGCTCTGGTGCTATTCCCTACGTAGACACCTCTACAGACCCTGACGACCCCAAAGCGGTAAAATTGCTCTCCTTGGCTTCCCCTGGACCACGCGGGTAAGCCGGCCGTCTTCCACCTGGTGTGTGGCTGCCTCGCGGCAGCGCACCACCGTCCGGCGTACGCCCGATTAGAACAACAAATGGTTCGCTCCCTGCGACTGTCGTTGCGCTTCCTGCTGCCGCTTGCGCTGGCCATGCTGGCGCTTGCCTATGTCGCAGTGCCGTTGGTCGACTCGCTGACGCTGCGGTGGTTCATGCGCGACCTCGATACTCGAGCTGGCGTCATCGGGCGCGCACTAGAAGAGCCCGTGCTCGACGCCGTCGAGGGCCAGGCTTGGACGAGGCTCGACGCCCAGCTCGAGCGCGTCGCCGGCGACGAGCGCCTGCTCGCCCTCGCCGTGTGCTCGCCCGACGGGCAAATGCTGCGCAAGACGCGACTGACGCCGCCCGAACTGAACTGCCGCTCCGCACAGCAACTGCGGGAGGGGGAGTCGCAGATGCTGCCTCTGCCCCGCGGGCCCGTGCACCTGGCGACGCTGGCGCTGAAACGCGACGGCGTAAACGCGGGGACGTTGCTGCTGGTCCACGATATGAGCTTCATCGAACGTCGCAGCCAGGACACGCGGCGCTACGTGATCGTCCTGTTTGCCGTCCTCGGGATGCTGCTGGCGCTGATCGCGATGCTCGTGGCGCACATGAGCTGGCGCGGCTGGGTCGCCGGTGTCCGAGCGATGCTGAAGGGCGAAGGCGTGATTCGGCCGTTCTCCCACCCGCGGCCGGAATTGCAGCCGCTCGTCGGCGACCTTCGAAGCCTGCTGCGGGACATGGAACGGGAGCGCCGCTCCGCCGATGCCGGCGTGGCGGTGAACTGGACGCCGGAGGCGCTGCGTCGCCTGCTGCACGATCAATTGCGCGGCGACGAGATCCTGCTCGTGTCCAACCGCGAGCCGTACATCCACGTGAAGGCGGCGGGCGGCATCGAGGTGCAGCGCCCTGCAAGCGGACTCGTGACCGCAGTCGAACCGGTCATGCGTGCCTGCTCCGGCACGTGGATCGCGCATGGCAGCGGGTCCGCCGACCGCGACGTGGTCGATTCGCGCGGCCGGTTGCGCGTTCCGCCCGGCGAGCAGAGCTACACGCTGCGCCGGATCTGGCTCACCAAGGCCGAGGAGCGCGGCTACTACTACGGCTTCGCCAACGAGGGACTGTGGCCGCTGTGCCACATCGCCCACGTGCGCCCGGTCTTCCGGGACGAGGACTGGCGGCAGTACCGGCGCGTGAACGAGCGCTTCGCGGATGCAGTGGCGCAGGAAGCGAAGACGGACGATCCGGTGGTCCTGATCCAGGACTACCACTTCGCGCTGCTTCCCCGCATGGTGCGCGAGCGGCTGCCGCGCGCGACCATCATCACGTTCTGGCATATCCCCTGGCCCAACCCCGAATCGTTCGGCATCTGCCCGTGGCGCGCGGAGATCCTCGAGGGACTGCTCGGCAGCACCATCCTCGGCTTTCACACGCGCTATCACGGGCACAACTTCCTGGAAGCCGTCGACCGCTTCCTGGAAGCCCGCATCGAGTACGACGACTCGACGGTTTCGTTCGGCGGACGGCTGACGCGCGTCGAGAGCTTTCCCATCTCCATCGCCTGGCCGGAGGGGACAACGGGCAGGCCGGTGGAGGAGTGCCGCGCCTCGGTGGTTGCGCGCTTCGGCCTTCCTGAGAACCACCTGGTGGGTCTCGGGGTCGACCGGCTCGACTACACGAAGGGCATCGTCGAGAGGTTGCTCGCGGTCGAGCGCCTGTTCGAGCTGTACCCGCAATGGATCGGCCGCTTCACGTTCATCCAGATCGCGGCCCCGAGCCGCTCGTCGCTGGAGGAATATCAGCGCTTCGAGGCGCAGGTCCGTGCGGCGGCCGCAAGGATCAACGCGCGCTTCGGCGAGGCCGGCTACGAGCCGGTGAGGCTGCTGATCGAGCATCACAGCAGCGTGTCGGTCAACGAACACTACCGGGCGGCGGACGTGTGCGTCGTGACCAGCCTGCACGACGGCATGAACCTGGTCGCCAAGGAGTACATCGCAGCGCGCGAAGACGACCGTGGCGTGCTGATCCTGAGCCAGTTCGCAGGCGCGGCACGCGAACTGCACGAAGCGCTGATCGTCAATCCGTACCACATCGAGGAGGTGGCCGAGGCGCTGAACCGCGCGCTGGGCATGCCGGCCGAGGAGCAGCGCGAACGCATGGTCAGCCTGCGCCGCCTGGTGCGCGAGTTCAACGTGTATCGCTGGGCGGGACGGATGCTGCTCGAGGCAGCCCGCGTGCGGCAGCGCGAGCGGATCAGCGCGCGCATCGGCGAAAGTCAGGGAGTGTCGCGTGACGCCATTGTTCTCAAGTGACGGGCGCGCGGAACTGCGGCGGCTCGCGCAGGGAAGCACGCTTTACGCCTTCGACTTCGATGGCACGCTGGCGCCGATCGTCGCGAATCCCGACCATGCACGGGCGAACGACCGGGTGACGCAGCCACTGGCGCAACTGGCGCGCCTCGTGCCCGTGGCCGTGGTGTCGGGCCGGGCGCAGCGGGACCTGATCGAGCGGTTGCCGTGCGAAGTCGCCTACCTCGTGGGTAACCACGGCAACGAGGGATTGCCCGGCAAACCGGACACGGGCCGCCTGGCGGACACCTGCAGCACATGGCGGTCCAGCCTGGTGCTGAGCCTGGTCGGGCCGCAGGCGCAGGGCGTGCGCCTGGAGGACAAGGGCCAGTCGCTGTCGCTGCATTACCGCGCGGCGCCTGATCCGGAGGCGGCCGGCAGTTTCCTGCGCGAGACGGCTCGCGTGCTGACTCCGCAGCCGACCGTGATCGACGGCAAGATGGTCGTGAACCTGCTGCCGCCGGGCGCGATTACCAAGTACGAGGCGCTGCAGGCCCTGGCGCAGCACGAGGGCGTGGACAACGTCATGTTCGTCGGCGACGACGACACGGACGAGATCGTCTTCGCGCGCGCGCCGCGTCACTGGACGACCGTGCGGATCGATCCGACGGACGACAGCTCCGCGCGCTTCTTTGTCGACGGGCAGGCCAGCATCGAAGTCCTGCTGGCTCACCTGCTCGCGGAGCACGCCGCGGAACGGGCGCGCGGTTGACGCACGGCGCTGCGAGGGCGTCACCGTGCCTCAGGCCCGGCCGCGCCGGAAGGCGCTTGTCCGTCCACCCGCTTCACGGCAACTGAACGGGCGCAGCGCTTCATTGCTCGGCGCGCCGCCCGGCGCGGCGATCGCAGCGACCACTGGCGGCTGCACCACGCCATGGCTTCCGGTCACGCGCGCGTCGCGGCCGGTGACTTGACCACGAAAGGACCCGACACGATGGAAGGATGGAACGTCGACACGCTTTACTCATGGCTGCCCGAACTGAAGACGGGGCTGCGCATCCTGCTCGTGCTCGGGGTGGCATGGGTGCTGAGGTTCGTGCTGTCCCGCCTCATCCGCCGGCTGCGGGCGGTCTTCCTGGCGCGCGCGGACGGACCGGAGGATGCGCGCTGGATCGAGACGCTGCTGCGTGCGCTGCGCTATTCCATGTCCATCGTGATTTCGCTGGCGGCAGTGATGATGGTGCTCAACGAGCTCGGAATCTCGATCGCGCCGATCCTCGGCGCCGCCGGCGTGGTGGGGGTTGCCGTTGGCTTCGGCGCCCAGAGCCTGATCAAGGACTACTTCAACGGCTTCTTCCTGCTGCTGGAGAACCAGATCCGGGTCGGCGATGTGGTTGAGATCGCGGGCAAGTCCGGGGTCGTCGAGGCGATCTCGCTGCGCCGTACCCGGCTGCGCGGCTACGACGGCAACGTGCACTACATCGCCAACGGCCTGGTGACCACCGTCACGAACATGTCGACGGGATTTGCCTTTGCCCTGATGGACATCGGCATCGCGTACAAGGAAAACGTCGATCGGGCCATCGGCCTGCTGAAGGACGTCGGGCGCGAAATGCGCGCGGATCCGGCCCTCGAGCCGCGAATCATCGAGGATCTCGAGGTCGCGGGCGTCGACAGCCTGGCGGACTCGGCGGTCATGCTCCGCTGCCGGATGAAGGTGCTGCCTCTCGAGCAGTGGGCGATCCGGCGGGAGTTTCTCCGCCGCATCAAGGCCCGCTTCGACGGTGAGGGCATCGAGATTCCGTTCCCGCACCGGACCATCTACTTCGGCGAAGCCCCCAAGGCGGACGAGGCTGCAGAGGGCGCACTTCGCCTCGCACGACCATTGGCGGCCGGTCGCACGAGCTGAACCGAAACAGCCGCGGACCAGGCGCCGAGTCGCGGACTGGGGGGGCGCGAGGAACGGGCAGGGGAAAGGTTGACCTGTCCGGTCGGGATTAGTATAATTCCTACTAAATTGATCGGGAATTTTTCTGCCAGGCGCAAGTCTGATCTTCCACCCTCCCGGACCAGCGGAAAGACGCCATGAGACTGACGACCAAAGGCCGTTTTGCAGTGACAGCGATGATTGACCTGGGCCTGCGGCAGCACAACGGCCCTGTGACACTTGCTGGCATCAGCCAGCGCCAGCGCATCTCGCTCTCCTACCTGGAGCAGCTGTTCGGAAAGCTGCGCCGCCATCAGCTGGTGGAGAGCACGCGCGGACCGGGCGGGGGCTATACGCTCGGGCGCCCCGCGAAGGACGTGACCGTGGCGGACATCATCTTCGCGGTGGACGAGCCGCTGGATGCCACCCAGTGCGGCGGCAAGGAGAACTGCCTCGACGACCAGCGCTGCATGACGCACGACCTGTGGTCGAACCTGAATGCGCGCATGGTCGAGTACCTGGATTCGGTCAATCTTGCAGAACTGGTCGAGCAGCAGAAGCAGCGGATGGCCGAGGCGGGCCGCACTGCCGTGCCGACGGTCTTGCACGATAATCGCGGTAGACAACGGACTGCGATCGACCAGAAGAACGAGTCCGTGCTGACCTGAGGACAGGGGAAATGCAGCTTCCGATCTATCTCGACTACTCCGCGACCACGCCGGTCGACCCGCGCGTGGTCGACGCGATGGTGCCCTGGCTTCGCCAGAACTTCGGCAACCCGGCCTCGCGCAGCCACACCTTCGGCTGGGACGCGGAGAAGGCGGTCGAGCATGCGCGCGAGCAGGTTGCGGCCCTGGTGAACTGCGATCCGCGCGAGTTGATCTGGACCTCGGGCGCCACCGAGTCGATCAATCTGGCGCTGAAGGGCGCTGCGCACTTCTACAAGGACAAGGGCAGGCACCTCGTCACGGTCAAGACGGAGCACAAGGCGACGCTCGACACCATGCGAGAGCTCGAGCGCGAAGGCTTCGAGGTCACGTACCTGGACGTCGACAGCAACGGCCTGCTCGACCTCGGCAAGTTCGAGGCGGCGCTGCGCCCCGACACGATCCTGGTGTCCGTGATGTTCGTGAACAACGAGATCGGCGTGATCCAGGACATCCCGGCGCTCGGCGAGATCTGCCGTTCGCGGGGCATCGTGTTTCACGTCGATGCTGCCCAGGCGACCGGCAAGGTGGTCGTCGACCTGGCGCAGCTGAAGGTCGACCTGATGTCGTTCTCGGCGCACAAGACCTACGGGCCCAAGGGGGTCGGCGCGCTGTTCGTCCGGCGCAAGCCGCGCGTCCGGCTCGAAGCGCAGATGCACGGCGGCGGCCACGAGCGCGGCTTGCGTTCCGGCACGCTGCCCACCCACCAGATCGTCGGCATGGGCGAGGCCTTCCGCCTGGCACGCGAAGAGATGGCGACGGAAAACGAGCGCATCCGCATGCTGCGCGATCGGCTGTGGGCCGGAATCTCCAAGATGGAGCAGGTGTTCCTGAACGGCGACCTGGAACGGCGCGTTCCGCACAACCTGAACGTCAGCTTCAATTTCGTCGAGGGCGAGAGCCTGATCATGGCGATCAAGGACGTCGCCGTATCGTCCGGGTCGGCCTGCACGTCGGCGAGCCTGGAGCCGTCGTACGTGCTGCGGGCCCTCGGCCGCAGCGATGAACTGGCCCACAGCTCGATCCGCTTCACGGTCGGCCGGTTCACGACCGAGGAAGAGATCGACTACACGGTGCAACTCGTGTCGCGGCAGGTGGCGCGGCTGCGCGAGATGTCGCCGCTGTGGGAGATGTACAAGGACGGAATCGATCTGAACACCGTGCAGTGGGCCGCGCACTGAGCGCGCGCTGAACTGGCGGGCTAGAGAGGCAGGACATGGCATACAGCACGAAAGTCATCGAGCACTACGAGAACCCGCGCAACGTCGGGTCGTTCGAGAAGGGCGACGAGGGCGTCGGCACCGGCATGGTCGGCGCGCCGGCCTGCGGCGACGTCATGAAGCTGCAGATCAGGGTCAACGAGCAGGGCGTGATCGAGGATGCGCGCTTCAAGACCTATGGCTGCGGCTCTGCGATCGCCTCGTCGTCGCTCGTCACCGAGTGGGTGAAGGGCAAGACCCTGGACGAGGCGGGCCGGATCAAGAACACCCAGATCGCCGAGGAACTGGCCTTGCCGCCGGTCAAGATCCACTGCTCGATCCTCGCGGAGGATGCGATCAAGGCCGCGATCGAGGACTACCGCCGCAAGCACGGCAGTGCCCAGGCGGGCGAACAGAAGGCTGCTTGAAGAACGAACTGACGGGAGAGAAGGCAATGGCTGTCACGATGACGGAGCGCGCGGCGCGGCATGTCGCCGGCTTCCTCGAGAAACGTGGCAAGGGCGTCGGGCTGCGGCTCGGCGTGCGCACGACCGGCTGCTCGGGCATGGCCTACAAGCTCGAGTACGCGGACGCGCCGCAGCCCGAGGACCAGCAGTTCGAGAGCCACGGCGTACGCATCTTCGTCGACCCGAAGAGCATGTCGTACATCGACGGGACCGAGCTCGACTTCGTGCGTGAAGGCCTGAACGAAGGCTTCAGGTTCAACAATCCGAAGGAAAAGAACCGCTGCGGCTGCGGCGAGTCGTTCAACGTCTGACCCGCTGGCGCGCGTGCCGCGCCCATTCCCTGGCATCGCAGACGGCATGTCGCACCCGGACCATTTCGAACTCTTTGGCCTGCAGCCCCGTTTCGCAATCGATCCGCAGGCACTCGAGCGCGCCTACAGGGACGTCCAGGCGCGGGTCCATCCCGACCGTTTCGCGGCCGGCACGGCCGCCGAGCGCCGCGTCGCGATGCAATGGGCCACGCGAGCCAACGAGGCCTACACCACGCTGCGCTCGCCGCAGAAGCGCGCCGCCTACCTGGTGGAACGCGCGGGCGTGCCGATCGAGGCCGAGACCAACACCGCCATGGCTCCCGCCTTCCTGATGCAGCAGATGGAATGGCGCGAGGCGCTGGACGAGGCGGGCGGCGATGCCGTCGCGCTGAGCGACCTGCGCGCGACGATGGACGAGGAGCGCCGGCGCCTGCTCGCGGCACTCGGGCAGGCCATCGACGAGACGCATGACTACGCGCAGGCAGCATCGCTGGTGCGCCAGCTCATGTTCGTCGATCGCTTCGCCTCCGAGATCGGCGTCGCGGACGAGGCGCTGCACGCACGACAG
>Ga0316195_10001494_pt1 | contig 10509 bp, 8 predicted proteins | sample Phised1_MG_FD_204937 | JGI IMG/M metagenome (GOLD analysis project Ga0316195, IMG submission 204937) | Coastal sediment microbial communities from Maine, United States - Phippsburg sediment 1 | ecosystem: Environmental > Aquatic > Marine > Coastal > Sediment | place: USA: Maine | collected...
CGACACCAGGCGCTCATCGACGGCGTCGAAACGGGTTTGCAGGCGATAGTACTGGCGCAACACCCAGGCCGGATCGTGGTTACTGGCGTGTACCCGCGGCAAATAGGCGAACTTGCCGGCATCGGCGGCAAAAACCAGCGCCGAATCACTGAGCAGGTGCTTGTCATCCCAGCGCGCAACCGGTTTTCTTTCGCGGATGATCACGCGCAGCTTGTCCGGCCAGATGCGTCGCACCGACACCGATTCGGTCCAGGACTGGGCCTTCAACGACTGCTGTAACTGGTGAATATCGAGTGAAAAGAAACCCTGACCGATATAGTCCTGCAGGGCCGCCTCGACTTCGCGTTGATCCAGATGCTCGAAACTGCCCTGCAGCTGGATACTGCGGATTGGCAGAATCTCGTCTGACTGGTTGAGATAGAAGCCCCCGAATAACACCGGCAGCAACAGGAATCCCCAGTTCCAGGACTTACGCCAGCGCATCGTCAGCCGCTTTGGCGCAGCGCTATTCTGAATCTTGCGCTTCGCCTGGGTAGCAGCCGGTTTACGAAACTTAAACATGGTCTTTGTCTCCGTTTAGCGTTGCTGCAATGATGCTGAGCACCAGTTCGGGCATCTCCAGACCGGCGGCGCGTGCCGCCATCGGAATCAGGCTGTGATCGGTCATGCCGGGTACCGTATTCACTTCGATGATCCACGGACGTTGCTGTTGATCCAGCATCAGGTCGACGCGACCCCAACCGCTCACGCCGGTGGCGCGGATGGTGTCGCGCACCAGTCCGTTGATCTCGGCGATCCTGGCGTCGTCCAGACCACAGGGACAGGTGTAAACGGTGTCGTTCGCCAGGTACTTGGCTTCGTAATCGTAAAATTCGTTTGGCGTCTCCAGCTTGATCAACGGTAACACCGCGTCGCCGATGAATCCGGCGGTAAACTCGGCGCCGTCGATAAAGGTTTCAGCAAATACCGCGCCAAACCGATGCGCCGCCTTCCACGCGGGAAACAACTCGTTCGGCTGGTGCACCGGTGCGGTGCCGATGCTGGAGCCTTCCAGCACCGGCTTGACGAACACCGGCAGGCCGAACTCTTCGAGCAGGCGCTCGCAATCGGCTTCATTACGCAGCTCGATAAAATCCGGCGTCGGAATGCCACTGCAGCGAATCACCTTCTTGGTCAGAACCTTGTCCATGGTCAACGCCGATGCACACACGCCACTGCCAGTACAGGGGATGCCAAGAAAATCCAGCACCGCTCGAACCCGGCCATCCTCACCGCCACGCCCGTGCAGCAGGTTGAACACACGGTCGACGTCGAGTTCGCAGAGATGGTGGAAATAGTTATCCTGCAGGTCGACCGGCACAGCGTCGACGCCCGCGGCGAGCAGGGCCTGGTAAACCGCATTGCCGCTTTTCAGCGAAACCTCGCGCTCGGCGGAGTCACCACCCATCAACACGGCGACACGACCGCATTTGGCCGCGCTGTCGGCAGCAGGCTTTTGTAATAGATCGCTCACAGGGCCTCCCCGACGATACGTACTTCGGTTTCCAGACGCACTCCAAACTGCTCGGCGACGCAATCCTGAACGTGGTAGATCAGCGCCTCGACATCGGCGGAACGGGTATCGGCGGCGCTGATGATAAAATTGGCGTGCTTGTCCGACACGCGTGCGCTGCCAAGGCGATACCCTTTCAAACCGCTGGCCTCGATCAATTGCGCCGCGTGTTTTCCCGGGGGATTCTTGAACACCGAACCGCAGGAAGGTTCGCCAATCGGCTGGGTGGCGTTGCGCTGGCGCAGCAACTGGCGAATCTTCGAATCCTCGTCCGCGGCGCGCGGCGGAAACCGAAACAGCGCCGCGGCAAACCATTCGGCCTGCGGCAGGTCCACGTGGCGGTAGCCGACGTCAAATTCGTCGACCTCGCGCTGCTGCAGGTTGCCCTGTCGGTCGATCATGATCACCTGTTGCACCGCGCTCCAGGTTTCGCCGCCGAAGGCGCCGGCATTCATCGCCAGTGCGCCGCCGACAGTGCCGGGAATGCCGGCAAAGAAGTCGGCGCCGCCAAGACCCTTCTTCTGGCAGAACTTGGCCAGTCGCGCGCAACTGCTGCCACATTCGACGTACAGGTTACCGTCGAGCTGAAGCTCAATTTTTTTCAGCGCATTCAACGGCGCGATGACCTGGCCACGAAAGCCGCCATCGCGCACCAGCAGATTGCTGCCAAGACCGACCCACAACACTTCGGTGTCGGCAGCCAGCGTCGACAGGAAATATTGCAGGTCCTGCAAGTCAGCGGGCACGAAGTAACGATCCGCGGGTCCACCCAGGCGCCAGCTGGTATGCCGGGACATGGGTTCGTCGTGGAGTAATTTGCCGCGCATCGTCATCTGTTTGCTGGCCGCGCTCATTTTGCACCACCACTGGACGCATGCCGTGACAGAAATTCGGCAGCCCAGGCGCCGATGCTGCCGGCTCCCAGGGTCACGAAAATATCGCCGTCCTGCAGTACGGTGTCGACAACTTCATCGAGCCCGGCCAGTTCCTCGACGAACACCGGATCGACCTTACCGCGCGCCCGAATCGAGCGCGCCAGTGCACGGCCGTCGGCATCCTTGATATGGCTTTCACCGGCTGGATAGACGTCAAGCAGTACCAGCTGATCGACATCGGCCAGCACCTGCGTGAAATCCTCGAACAGGTCGCGCGTACGCGAATAGCGATGCGGCTGGAACAACACCGTCAAACGCTGCTCGGGCCAGGCCGCGCGAATCCCGGAGAGCGTCGCCGCAATTTCGTTCGGATGATGGCCGTAGTCATCGATGTGCATGACATGACCGTTGGCGACGCTGACGTTTTCGGTGATCTGGCAACGCCGCCCGATGCCGGAGAATTTGGACAGCGATTCGCCAATCGCGTCGCGCGCAACGCCAAGTTCCCAGGCGATACCGATCGCGGCCGTCGCGTTCAACACGTTGTGCTTGCCGGTCAGGTTGAGTTCGATGTCGAGTTTCTCGGCGCTGTCGGGGAGCAGGACACTGAATGCGGTCTTCGCCCCGTGCGCGACAATATCGGTAATGCGAACGTCTGCATCTTCCGATTCACCGTAGGTCAGCATCGGCCGCGCCACTTCCTGCATCACCTCGCGCACTACCGGATCATCGATGCATAACACGGCAAGCCCGTAAAACGGCAAGTGGTGCAGAAATTCGACGAAGGTCGCCTTCAGGCGTTCGAAATCACCCTCGTAGGTCGACAGGTGATCCCGGTCGATATTGGTGACGATAGACATCATCGGTTGCAGGTATAAAAACGACGCGTCGCTCTCGTCCGCCTCGGCTACCAGGTAGTCAGAGAGGCCGAGCCGAGCGTGACTGCCGGAGCTGATCAACTTGCCGCCGATGACATAAGTCGGATCGATATCACCCTGCGTGAGCACGCTGGCTACCAGGCTGGTCGTGGTCGTCTTGCCGTGCGTTCCGGCAACCGCGATGCCACGCCGAAAGCGCATCAGCTCCGCCAGCATTTCGGCTCGACGCACTACCGGAATACGCAGCTCGCGAGCGTGTTCGATTTCCGGGTTATGCTCGTCGATTGCGCTCGACACCACGACCACGTGCGCCTCGGCGACATTGTCGCGCTGATGACCCAGCGCAATTTCGATGCCGAGGCTGCGCAGGTGTCGCACCATTGCATTCTCGGCGATATCCGATCCACTGATGTGATAGCCGAGATTGTGGAACACCTCGGCAATACCGCTCATGCCGGCACCGCCGATACCGATGAAGTGAATATTGCGAATACGTCGCATGAAATGCTTCGAACTGACCGTCATGAGCCTGCCCCTTCGATTATCGCCGTCGCCAGGCGTTCGTCGGCATCGGCCATGAATCCGGCTCGCGCGTTTTGCGCCATCTGCACCAGGAGCGCGCGGTTTTGCTGAAAGAATTTCAGTTTAAGCGCCAGGCTTTCAGGACTCAGCTGGTCCTCTGGGAGTACCTGCGCCGCGTCCAGCTGTTGCAGGTAAAGCGCATTGTGGTACTGGTGATTGTCGACCGCGTAGGGGAACGGAACCAGCAGCGAGGGCAGCCCGACGGCGCTTAATTCGGCTATCGTCAGGGCACCCGCACGGCATACCACCAGGTCGGCCCAGGCGTAAGCCTCGGGCATATCCTCGATAAAGCTGACCACCTCGGCGTTGACTCGCGCCTGTGCGTAATTTTGCTGGCAGGCCTGCAGGTGCTTCTCGCCACACTGGTGCCGCACCAGCGGCCGCTGCCCGACGTCGAGACAGGCGATGGCCAGCGGCAGAATCCGGTTTAAAGCAGCGGCGCCAAGACTACCGCCAATTACCAGCAACTGCAGCGGCTGGTCGATACGGGCCTGCAGGCGCGCGGCAGGCTCATGGACCTGGCTGAATCCGCTACGCACCGGGTTGCCGATACATTCAGAGCCGACAATTGCCGCAGCCGCCTGCGGAAAGGCGACGAATACAGCGGTGGCGAACCGGCTCAGTATGCGATTGGTGAGACCGACGATGGCATTCTGTTCGTGCAGGAACAGGGGTATATTCAACATCCATGCCATCAGGCCACCGGGGCCAGAGACAAACCCGCCCATGCCAAGCACTGCCCGCGGACGGGTACGGCGCAGGATCCGCAGCGCCTGCCAACAGGCGCGCAGCAGGCGGAACGGCGCCAGCAGCAAGCTACTCAGACCCTTGCCGCGCAGGCCCTGTACATTCAGCCACTCGATGGCGATACCCGCAGCCGGTACCACGCGCGCCTCGATACCGGCGCGCGTGCCGAGCCAGACCACCTGTTCGCCACGCGCGCGCAAGGCTTCGGCTACTGCCAGCGCCGGAAAGACGTGCCCCCCGGTGCCGCCGGCCATGACCAGAATGGGTTGCTGCGTGCCGGAATTCATACGCTCACCGTCGCATGCCGGCGCGGTGCGGCGCCACTGTCACCGACCACGCACTCGAAATAGACGCGTAACACCAGCCCGACCGCAAATGACATGGCCAGGATAGAGTTACCGCCATAACTGACAAACGGCAGAGTCAAACCCTTGGTCGGGAGTGCGCCCATGTTGACACCGATGTTGATGACCGCCTGCAGCGTAATCAGCAGGCCGACACCGTAAGCGAGGTAACCGCCAAAAGCCTGTTCGCGCTGCAACGCCAGCTTCGCGATCGCAAAACAGCGCAGTGCAAACAGTCCAAAAAGTCCGATCAGGAAGACCTGGCCGACAAATCCGAATTCCTCGGCATAGATGGCGAACAGAAAATCCGTATGCGCTTCCGGCAGGTAAAAAAGCTTCTGGATACTGCCGCCGAGGCCGGCCCCGAACCAACCGCCGCTGCCGATCGCGATCAGCGATTGCGTCAGCTGGAAACCGCTATTGAACGGATCCGCCCAGGGATCCATGAACGAGGTGATGCGCGCCAGTCGATACGGCGACGACACTGCCAGCAAGCCCATGATACAAAGCGTCCCGGCAACGAACAGCAGGAACTGTCCAAAGCGCACGCCACCCAGGAAAATCATCCCGAGGCCGGTCATCAACAGCACCGCGGCCGCGCCAAAATCCGGCTCCATGACCAACAGGCCACTGGCCATTGCCAGGATCAGCATCGGCTTGATAAAGCCCATGGTATTGGTTTGCACTTCGCCGCCACGGCGCAACAGGTAGCCGCTCAGGTAAATGATCAGGAATAACTTGGCAACCTCTGAAACCTGGAAGGTAAACAGCCCCAGGTTGAGCCAGCGCGTGGCGCCGTTGACGGTGTGGCCGACGCCGGGAATCAATACGAAAGCAAGCAGAATAATGGAGCCCAACATCAGCATCATGCCATGACGGTTCCAGAAAGCGAGCGGTATGCGACAGGCAACCCAGATCAGCATGATGCTCAGCAGGATTCGCAAAAACTGGCGCTTCGCGTAATAAAAGGGATCGCCGGTCAGCTGATCGGCGATACCGATAGAGGCGGACGCGACCATGACCAGGCCGAGGCAGATGAGCACGACGTACAGCAACAGGATGACGCGATCGTAACCGGCCGCGAGTTCGAACCCGCTGCTCCTGACGTGATCGGTACGAATCGCCTGGTTAGCCGACATCGATCAGCTCCCGCACACACTGCATGAAATCATCACCGCGCGCCTCGAATTTTGGATACATGTCAAAACTCGCACAGGCCGGCGCCAACAGCACGCAATCGCCGTGTTCGGCCAGTTGCCGGGCACGCAGCACCGCGCTACGCATGTTGTCGACAAGCTCGATCTCGGTAGCGCCCTGCCAGGCCTGCTGCAGGCGTTCTGCATCCTCGCCAAGCAATAGCACCTGCTTTACCTTTTGCCGAATGCTATCGATCATGACCGTCATGTCGGCGCCCTTGGACTGACCGCCCGCAATCAGAATCACCGGCCGGTCACGACCCTCGATCGAAGCCAGCGCCGCGCCGACGTTGGTCGCCTTGGAATCGTTGATCCATTCGATACCGTCGACCTCGGCAACCCATTGGCTGCGGTGCGCGATACCGCGGAACTCCTGTAGTGCGCTGACGATGGCCTCACGCGAGATGCCCAGGCGTTGTGCGATCGCCATCGCGGCGAGCGCGTTGGCCCAGTTGTGGCGACCGCTAATGCCAAGACGATCGACCGGCAGCCACGGCTCACCGCGATGCGCAAGCCAGTAGGCGCCGTCATCGACGAGCCGAAATTCGGCGTCGCTGAGCGGATCCAGGCTGAAGCGTACGTCGTTCCTGTCATGCTGCGTGAGCGCGTCATCCTGGTTGCTGACACGAATCGCCGCGTTATGAAACACGCGCTGCTTGGTGTCGACATAATCCGTATATGAATCATATCGATCGAGATGATCTTCACAGAGATTGAGTAGCGCCGCCACGCGCGGCTGCAGCGAGGATGTGGTTTCGAGCTGGTAGCTGGAGAGTTCGAGTACATAGTAATCCGCCTCGATCTCGAGTAAATCCAGCGCAGGGGTGCCAAGATTACCGCCTACCGCCACGGCACGCTCATCATGACGAATCATTTCGCCAACCAGGGTCGTTACCGTGCTCTTGCCATTCGAGCCGGTGATCGCAACCACGGGCTTGTCCACCAGTTGCGCAAACAACTCGATGTCGCCAAGCAGAGTCTTGCCGGCGGCAGCGGCCTCGAGCAGGTCTTCCCGGCGTACCGAAATACCCGGGCTTACCACCAGCACATCGGTCCAGGCGGCCAGCTCCGGGGTAACCGGACCGGCCTGAAATTCAAGCGTATCGAACTCGTCGCGCAGGCGCGCCAGGTAAGGCGGCAGGTCACGCGTGTCCTGCACCCGGCAACGATAGCCATGACGCAGCAGAAAGCGCGCGCTCGAGTACCCGGAGAGGCCGAGGCCTACGACCAGGTAATTTGCATCGGGCAATGTTGTCGACAGTTGCTTCATCTTGAACATCACCGTATCTTCAGACTCGCCAGGCCAATCAGCACCAGCACCACGGTAATAATCCAGAAGCGCACGATGATGCGCGGCTCCGGCCAACCCTTGAGCTCATAATGATGGTGTAGCGGCGCCATGCGAAAAATTCGCCGGCCGGTAAGCTTGAAGGATGCGACCTGCAGCATTACCGACAGGGTCTCGACGACAAAAATGCCCCCCATGATAAAAAGCACCAGTTCCTGGCGCACGATGACCGCAACCGTGCCAAGCGCGGCGCCGAGTGCGAGCGCGCCGACGTCGCCCATGAAAACCTGTGCCGGATAGGTGTTGAACCAGAGAAAACCAAGACCGGCGCCGACCAGCGCTCCGCAGAACACGACCATTTCACCAACGCCGGGAACATAGGGAATGCCAAGGTAATTGGAAAAGTTGAAATTACCGGTGAGATAGGCAAACACGCCGAGCGCGCCACCCACCAGTACCGTTGGCAGAATCGCGAGCCCGTCGAGACCGTCGGTCAGGTTGACCGCATTGCTACTGCCCACGATTACAAAATAGGTCACCACCACGTAAAACCAGCCGAGATCGATCAAAATATTCTTGATGAATGGCACGATCAACTGGGTTTCGATCGGAAACTGCGCGGTGTTGAACAGCACCAGCGCCGCGGTCAGCCCGATCAGCGATTGCCAGAATATTTTCAGGCGTGCGGACAGGCCCCTGGAGTCGCCAAGCGCGATTTTCTTGTAATCGTCGACCCAGCCGATGGCGCCAAAGCCGACCGTGACAAACACGATAACCCAGACGAAACGCGATGACAGGTCACTCCACAACAGCGTGCTGGTGACGATGGCGACGAGGATTAGCGCGCCACCCATGGTCGGAGTGCCGGCCTTGGACAAATGGCTTTCGGGCCCGTCGTTACGCACGCTCTGGCCGATGTTGTAGCTGCTCAGGTACCTGATCATGAAAGGACCCACGATCAGTGAAATGACCAATGCGGTGAGCACACCGAGTATGGTGCGCATGGTCAGGTACTGGAATACGTTGAAACCGCTGTGAAACTGGGTGAGATACTCCGACAAGCTATACAGCATTGCAACCCCCTGCCCCGTCGTCCTGTGTCAGCGACTTGATCAGACGCTCCATGCCCGCGGCACGCGAACCCTTTACCAGCAGGTTCACGCCCGGATGGAGCTGCGCTCGAATCGCGTTTGCCAGTTCGTCGATATCGTCGTAACAGGCACCGCCATCACCAAACTCGCGGCTGGCGATGCAGCTCATCTCGCCCACACCAAACAGCTTGCTGACGCCCTGTCGGCGTGCGCTGCGTGCTGCCTGGCGATGCAGCTCGACCTCGTCATCACCGAGTTCGCCCATATCGCCGAGCGCCAGCCAGGGCTCACCCTTGAGGGAACACAGTACCTTGATACCCGCTTCCAGTGAGTCCGGATTGGCATTGTAGCTGTCGTCGATGAGACGGCTCCGCGCCGGCCCGGCAAGGATCTGCAGCCGGCCCTTGACACCCGAGAAACCGGCCAGGTTTGCGACCGCGGATTCCAGCTCGAGCCCGGCCAGCAACGCCAGCGACACCGCCGCCAGCGCATTGCGCACATTGTGTTCGCCGATCACCGCAAGCTCGCAGCGCGCGGTTTTGTCGCGGTAGCTGAATTCGATCGCGAGCTGCTCCCCATTAATCGACCAGCTCGCGCTGACGTCCGCGGATTTATCCAGGCCACAGTTTAGCGAGGTCAGCGCCGCGCAGTGTTCACGCCAGTACTGGCTTGCGACCTCGTCGACGTTGAACAGCGCCCGTTGCGATGGCCCGCAGTAGGCATAGATTTCGCCCTTGGCTTCGATCACACCCTGGATATCGCCAAAGCCGGCCAGGTGCGCGGCGGCAACGTTATTGACGTAGACGATATCCGGTTCAGCGATCTCGGCGAGGCGTGCGATTTCACCGCGATGGTTCGCGCCCATCTCGATCACCGCGTAGCGATGCCCGGGTTTCAGTCCGAACAGTGTCAGGGGTACACCGATGTCGTTGTTGAAATTCCCCTGTGTCGCCAGGGTAGGCGCGTCACCGGCAAGCACCCGGTAGAGCATTTCCTTTACCGTGGTCTTGCCGTTACTACCGGTCAGCCCGATCACGCAGGGATCGCAATGATGCCGCCAGAAATTCGCCAACCGTGCCATCGCAAGCTTGCAGTCGGCAACCTGCAGCTGCGCAATTTCGCAATCCTGCGGCGCTTCCACCAGGGCAGCGATTGCACCGTTCTGGAAAGCCGCCTGCACAAACTGATGGCCATCGAAATTATCGCCGCGAATGGCAACGAACAGCTTGCCCTCGCAGGGCTGGCGACTATCGATGGTGACGCCGCTGAAACTCGTATCGGCGAATTCAGCAGGTGCCGCGCCTACTATTTCAGCCAGCCTTTGCAGCGGTAGAGAAATCATGCGTCCACCTGCAACAGTCGTGAAACCACGTGCCGATCGCTGAACGGGCGCCGTTCGTTGCCGACGATCTGCTCCTGTTCGTGACCCTTGCCAGCGATCACGACCAGATCCTCGGGCGCCGCCTGCGACAGCGCGTACTCGATGGCGGCCTGGCGATTGTGCACCACGCTGGCCCTGTCTGCCTGCTGCATCCCGGCGAGTATTTCGGCGACGATCTTCTCCGGCGACTCGTTGCGGGGATTGTCGTCGGTGACGATGACCCGGTCAGCCAGTTCCTCGACCGCACGGCCCATACCGGGTCGCTTGCCCCGGTCGCGATCGCCGCCACATCCGAACACGCACCACAGCTGGCCTTCGCAGTGCTGCCGGGCCGCCTCGAGGCAGGCGCGCAGGGCTTGCTCGGTGTGGGCAAAATCGACAACCGCAGAGGCCTTGCCGATGCCTCCGGAAAATTTCTCCATGCGTCCGGGTATCGGTTTCAAATCCTTCAGAGCCAGTTCAAGCTGGTCATGATCGAGCCCCAGCGCGACCAGCGCGGCAATACAGGCGAGCGTGTTTTCAACGTTGAATCGACCCAGCAATGCGGTCACGGCAGTGACGTCGCCAAGCGGCGT
>Ga0316195_10001495_pt1 | contig 10506 bp, 8 predicted proteins | sample Phised1_MG_FD_204937 | JGI IMG/M metagenome (GOLD analysis project Ga0316195, IMG submission 204937) | Coastal sediment microbial communities from Maine, United States - Phippsburg sediment 1 | ecosystem: Environmental > Aquatic > Marine > Coastal > Sediment | place: USA: Maine | collected...
CGTTTCATTCCCACGATCTCCGGGTCGCCACCGCCACGCAAGATGCGGGCGGCGGCGAGAGCGGGCTCACTCCTGTTCGAGCCAGGGCATCCGGGCGCGCAGCTTGCGGCCGACCTGCTCGATCGGGTGCTCCAGGTCCTTCTTGATCAGGGCGTCGTAGTTCTTCCGTCCGCGGCGGTTCTCGCTGATCCACTGGCGAGCGAACTTGCCCTGCTGGATCTCCTGCAGGATCTTCTTCATCTCCCGCTTGGTGTCGCGGTTGACGATCCGGGGACCACGGGTCAGGTCACCGTACTTGGCCGTCTCGGAAATGAACTGGTGCATCTTCGCCAGTCCGCCCTCGTGGAGCAGGTCGACGATCAGCTTCAATTCGTGCAGGCACTCGTAGTAGGCCACCTCAGGCTGGTAGCCGGCTTCGACCAGTGTCTCGAAGCCCTTGACCACCAGCTCGGTAGCCCCGCCGCAGAGCACAGCCTGCTCGCCGAACAGGTCGGTTTCGGTTTCCTCGGCGAAGGTGGTCTCGAGCACGCCGCCGCGCGTTCCGCCGATGCCATCGGCATAGGCCAGTGCCTTCGCATGCGCCTTGCCGGTTGCGTCCTGATAGACGGCGATCAGGCAGGGCACGCCGCGACCTTGCTGGTACTGGCGCCGCACCAGGCCGCCCGGTCCCTTGGGCGCGATCAGCACGACGTCCAGGTCCTTGCGCGGCTTGATCTGACCGAAATGCACGTTGAAGCCGTGCGCGAACAGCAGGGTGGCTCCCGGCTTGAGCGACCGCAGGATATCCTTGTACAGCTGACCCTGCGCCAGGTCCGGTGCCAGCATCGCGACCAGGTCCGCACCGGCGGCGGCCTTGGCAGGTTCGGCCACCGCGAGGCCGTCGCGCCTGGCCTTGCGCCAGCTGCCGCCCTTGCGGACACCAATCACGACGTCGTAGCCGCTGTCCTTCAGGTTCAGCGCGTGCGCGCGGCCCTGGCTGCCGTACCCGAGGACGCAAATCCGCGCACCCTTGAGCGCCTTCTTGTCCACGTCCTTCCGCGAATAGATTTTCATTGTCACTTCCTCGTTACAGTCGACCCGTCTGTCCAGGGATCCTGCGGTACGCCGCCCGGTTCCCAAAAAGGGAAACCCCGCCTCGGCCCTGGACCGGTGCGGGGTTTCTGTATGGCTTCACTTCGTGTCTGTTTCAGCCCAGCAACCCGCACCTGTTCCGCGGAAGCAGAAGGTCCAGGAGAAGCAGGAGGGCCAGCCGCCGCGCGCGAGCGGCCGCACCGGCGGTCGATCCGGCGGTCATCCGATCTGACGGTCTGGCGCGAGCTGCGTGCATCATGGTTTGGTGCGGTGCAAGATAGAAGGATCAGATCACAGCGTAATTGACGCTGTCAACCGCGGGACGGAATTGGATCGAGGTGCAGACCATGAGCGAGGGCATTGGCAAGCGGCATGAGCAGGGATCGAGACCCATCTGGCTGGTCAGTGAGGCCGGGCTCGACGCCTGGCTGTCGCAACTTTCCGAGGCGAGCGTCAAGTGGGTACGTGGGTCCGATTTCAAGGGGCAGGCACAGCGGCTGCTCCTGCTGCCCGGCGCCGATGGCGCGGTCTCCGGCGCGGCACTGGGGATCGGCTCGTCGGCCGGGCCCGCCGAGCCCTGCACCTGGTCGCTGGCGGGCCTGCCGGAGAAACTGCCGGCCGGTCACTGGCACCTGGCCGCGCCACTGCCAGGCGCAGCCGCAACGCAGGCCCTGCTGGGCTGGGAAATCGGCCGCTATCGCTTCGACCGCTACCGCAGGACAGGTGGTGACTCTTCGCGGACGGTCAGCCTGGAGGCGCCGGCCGGAGCCGACATTGGATACGTCCGCATGGCCGCGGCCGCAGAGACCCTGGTCCGCGACCTCATCAATACGCCGGCCGGGGACATGGGGCCCGAGGAACTTGCGGCAGCAGTCGGCCGGGTTGCCGCGGCACACGGCGCGAGCTGCGAGGAGGTCGTTGGCGAGGACCTGGCGATGGCAGGTCTCGGGATGATTCACGCGGTTGGCCGGGCCGGGCCCCAGGCGCCGAGGCTCATCGATTTGCGCTGGGGCGATCCCGACCATCCGCGGGTGACGCTCGTGGGCAAGGGGGTTTGCTTCGACACCGGCGGGCTCGACGTCAAGAACGCCCAGGGCATGCTGCTGATGAAAAAGGATATGGGGGGCGCAGCCTGTGCCCTGGGACTGGCGCAGATGATCATGTCCGCGCAGCTGCCGCTGAGGCTGCGCTTGCTGATCCCGGCGGTGGAGAACAGCATCGATGCAAGAGCCTACCGGCCCGGCGACGTCCTGAAGTCGCGCAAGGGCCTGACGGTGGAGGTGGGCAACACGGACGCCGAGGGGAGGCTGGTGCTGGCGGATGCCCTGGCGCTCGCCGACGAGGAGGCACCGGAGCTGTTGTTCGACCTTGCCACGCTGACGGGCGCTGCGCGCGTGGCGCTCGGTCCGGACCTGCCCGCCCTGTTCAGCAATGACGATACGGTCGCCCAATCGATCGAGTCGGCGGGACGGGACGAGTCCGATCCGGTGTGGCGCATGCCGCTGCACGCGGACTACGACGACGACCTGGCGAGCAAGGTCGCGGACCTGGCGAACGTCGGCAGCACAGGCTTCGCTGGCGCGATCATCGGTGGACTGTTCCTGCAGCGCTTCATTTCAAGGAACACGCGCTGGGCTCATCTGGACCTGTACGGCTGGAACCCGCGTGAACGTCCCGGGCGCCCGGTAGGGGGGCGTGCCCAGGGCATCAGGGCCCTGTACCGGATGCTGGAGCGTCGTTACGGGCTACGGCGCGCAGGATGAACGACATCTCCGGCCGGCACCTGCTGGTGCTGCTGGGAATCTGCGCGATCTGGGGGTTCAACCTGATCGCCATCAAGGCCGGCATCGATCGGCTGCCGCCGGTGTTTTTCAGTTTCCTGCGCTTTTCCCTGCTGGCGATCGCCGTCGTCCCGTTCCTCAAGGTCCGGCGGGGCCAGATGGGCTGGCTCCTGGTAGCGGCCGTTTGCAGCGGCGGGCTGCAGTTCGCACTGCTGTTCATCGGCATCGCGCATTCAGGCAACATGTCCTCGGTCGCGATTGCAGGCCAGCTGGGTGTGCCTTTCGCCACCCTGTTGTCGATCCTGCTCCTGGGTGAAGAGGTGCGCTGGAGGCGCTGGACAGGTATCGCCGTGTCGTTTGCCGGCGTCATGGTCATCGGCTTCAACCCGATCGTCTTCGATTCGCTGGCCGGCCTGGCCCTGGTGGTGCTCAGCGCACTGATCGGCGCGCTCGGACTGGTGGCGATCAAGCGCGTGCAGGGAATCAAGCCGCTGGAACTGCAGGCCTGGTTTGCCTGGACGAGCCTGCCCGTCCTGCTGGCGATTTCCCTCATGCTCGAGCACGGGCAGCTGTCCAGCCTGATGGCGCTGGATCTCGTCGGGGTCGGCGCGATCCTGTACACGGCGCTCGCGGCGAGCCTGGTGGCCCACACCGCTTTCTACGCCCTGCTGCAGAGATACCCCGTTACCAGCGTCGCCCCGGTCACGGTCCTCGCGCCGGTCTTCAGCGTGCTGTTCGTCGTGCTGCTGCTCGGTGAGCGCCTCGACTGGAGAATGCTGGTCGGCGGCGTGATGACGCTGGCGGGGGTCGTGGTCATCGTCCGGCGCGAAAGACGCCTGCCTGATACGGGTACGTGACGGGGGGCGCCCTCTGGTCCCAGAATAGCTGTCGTTCGAGGCGAGGTGCGGCGATGAGAAGCAAGAAAGGCAAAGCGGATCCAAGGCCCTATTCCAGCCTGGTCGTGGACGGGGTGAAACAGACTGCGAGCCGGGCGATGCTCCGTGCAGTCGGTTACAAGGACGCGGATTTCACCAGGCCGGCAATCGGCGTCGCCAGCACCTGGAGCAACCTGACGCCCTGCAACATGCACATCGACGGACTGGCGGCGCGAGCCGCCGCGGGGGCCGATGCCGCAGGCGCAAAGAGCACCACCTTCGGCACGATTACGGTCTCCGATGGCATTTCCATGGGTACGCCGGGAATGCGCTATTCGCTGGTATCCCGCGAAGTCATCGCGGACTCCATCGAGACGGTGGTCGGGGCGCAGGGTTTCGATGGACTGGTGGCGATCGGCGGCTGCGACAAGAACATGCCAGGGTGCATGATGGCGATCGCCAGGCTCGACAGGCCGGCGATCTTCGTCTACGGCGGCACCATCCGTCCCGGTGCGGGCCACACCGACGTGGTCTCCGTCTTCGAGGCGGTTGGGAGCCACGCGCGCGGCGCACTGTCGGACAGCCAGCTTCACGAGATCGAATGCAAGGCCATCCCTGGACCGGGGAGCTGTGGCGGCATGTACACGGCCAACACGATGGCTTCGGCCATCGAGGCACTGGGCATGAGCCTGCCCAATAGTTCCGCCCAGGAGGCCGTATCGCGTGCCAAGCGGGACGACTGCCGGCGGGCGGGCGAGGCAGTGGTCAACCTCGTCAGGCAGGGGATCAAGCCCAGCGACATCATGACCCGTCGGGCATTCGAGAATGCGATCACGACGGTGATCGCGCTGGCCGGCAGCACCAATGCGGTCCTCCACCTGCTGGCGATTGCACATTCCGCGGGCGTGAAGCTGGGTCTGGACGACTTCACGCGGATCGGTCGTCGCGTGCCGGTGCTGGCCGATCTCAGGCCGAGCGGCCGTTACATGATGTCGGAGCTGATCGCCATCGGCGGCATCAGGCCGCTCATGAAGATGCTGCTGGACGCCGGACTGCTACACGGCGACTGCCTGACCGTGTCGGGCCGGACGATGGCGGAGGAACTGGCGGATGTGGCGCCTTACCCGGGCGGTCAGGAAGTCATTCGCAGCCTCGACGATCCGATCAAGGCGGACAGTCACCTGATCGTGCTCTACGGGAATCTCGCGCCGGAGGGCGCCGTCGCCAAGATCACCGGCAAGGAAGGCCTGGCGTTCATCGGACGGGCGCGCGTCTTCGACGGCGAGGAGCGCTGCCTGCAGGCCATCCTGGACGGCAAGGTCAAGGCCGGGGATGTCCTCGTGATCCGCAACGAGGGACCCAGGGGTGGGCCCGGCATGCGCGAGATGCTCTCGCCGACCAGCGCCATCATGGGACGGGGCCTCGGCGAGTCCGTTGCATTGATCACGGACGGCCGGTTTTCGGGTGGTAGCCACGGCTTCGTCGTCGGCCATATCACGCCCGAAGCCGCGGTCGGCGGGCCGATCGCGCTGGTGCGCAACGGAGATACGATCACGATCGACGCGGTGAAGCGGGAGATCAGCCTCGGCATCACCGATGCGGAATTGCGCCGTCGTCGCAGGACCTGGCGACCCCGGCGTCCGTACGCCCGGCGGGGGGTGCTGGCCAAGTACGCCCAGGTCGTGAGCAGCGCTTCGCTGGGTGCGGTCACGGACCGGGATCCGCAGGAGCTTGCCGTTGGTCGGGGCACGAAGGCGAAGGCCAGAACGAGGGCCAAAAAGACGGGCAGATAGCCCGCCGCCGCGACCGAGACAGGCTCCGCCAGCGGGCCCTTGGCAACCGCCAATCTGCGGAAATCGCCTAGGGGCGGGGCAGGGCAGCCGCAAGTTGGGGCTTTCCCGGCTGGCAGGATATTTTCTTTGCGGATATACGGGCGCTTGCAGTTAGAATGACGGATCGTTAAGGTTGCGCCCCGGCCTGATGGAGGCGGTGCAGTGGCACGTCTTCGGGCATGCCGGATTATTTGCAGCATGCACCGAAAGTGCGTGGCCAAAATGAACCAGGGGATCCACTGAGTTATGGCGAATCCTTACGCGGGTGGTGGCGGGTCCAGACGCACAGCGGTGTTCGTGACGATCATCGCGCTGCACGTCGGATTCTTCTGGGCGCTGAAGAGTGGTCTCACTCGTAATGCGATTCAGTTGCTGACGGAAGTCGGCATCGTTGACCTGCCTCCGCCGCCGCCGCCGCCGGAGGATCTGAAGGAGCCGCCGCCGCCGCCGCCGACGGATCTCCCGCCGCCGACCGTGCCGCCGCCGCTCATCGACCTGCCGGCGTTCACCGGGCCGACGACTGCCATCACCGCGAAGGTGTCAGACAAGCCGCAGGCCGCGCCGAAGGTTGCAGCGCCGCCGCCGCGTGCCGTGCAAATCACCCCGCCAAGCATGAAGAGCAGCCCGCGATCGCTTGCCAACGCGCTGAACTCCTGTTACCCGTCGGCCTCGCGCCGCCTCAACGAGGAAGGCCGCGTGGTCGTGACGGTGACCATCGGCGTCGACGGCAGGATGGCCGATACCCGGGTTGCCCAGAGCAGTGGCTTTGAGCGTCTGGACGGGGCCGCGGAGTGCGTCATCCGCAAGCTGACCTTCAATCCCGGAAAGCGGGACGGCCAGCCCATCGAGGCGCAGGCGTCGCTGCCCATCACGTTCAAGCTTGAGTGATTCTTGGTTTAACGCTTCATAAGGTCGAGCGGGCAGCCCCATCGTGTGCCTACTCGGGATGTTTGCTTCTGTTAGAGGGAATGAATAATGGCTACTGAAAACCCATATGGCATTACAGCGCTCTGGGAACAGAGCGACTATGTCGGCAAGGGCGTGTTCGTCATCCTGGGCGTGATGTCGCTCTGGTCCTGGTGGGTCATGATCAACAAGTGGCTGGATCACCGCAGCCTGAAGAAGATCGCCTCCGACGCCGAGAAGAATTTCTGGAATTCCTCGTCGCTGCAGGAAGGCATCAGCAAGCTGAAGGGCAAGACCAACCCGTTCCGCGACATCGCCGAAGACGGCATCCGCGCGGTTGAGCACCATCGCAAGAGTTCCAAGGACGTCACCAGCAACATCGACGTGGGTGACTGGATCGAGACGCACGTCCAGAAGCGCTCGGACATGCTGCAGTCCAGCCTCCAGTCCGGCATGGTCGTCCTGGCCTCGGTCGGAGCCACCGCTCCGTTCGTCGGCCTGTTCGGCACGGTGTGGGGCATCTACCACGCACTGATCAGCATCTCGATTGCCGGCCAGGCGTCCCTGGACAAGGTGGCGGGCCCGATCGGCGAGGCGTTGATCATGACTGCCATCGGCCTGGCGGTCGCGGTGCCGGCGGTGCTCGGCTTCAACTCGCTGACCCGCGGCAACAAGTCGCTGATCGAGCGCGTGACATATTTCTCACACGACGTCCAGGCCGCCCTGGTCGCTGGTTCCCGCGTGGAATCCAGCATGTCCCCGAGGAAATAAGCCATGGCCGTCTCGGTAGGTGGCGATAGCTCGGATCCGATGGTGGAGCCGAATGTCATTCCGCTTGTCGACATCATGTTGGTGCTGCTGATCATTTTCATCATCACCATTCCGGTGATGACCCATGCGGTCAAGATCGATTTGCCGCGGGAAGTGAACCAGCCGACGATCACGAAGCCGGAGAACATCAACCTCTCCATCGACTTCGACGGCACGATCTACTGGAACGAGAGCATGATCGATCGCGGCAAGTTGCTGAACTACGTGCTGCAGGAAGCCGTCAAGGACCCGCAGCCGGAGATTCACATCCGCGCGGACAAGCGCGTTCGCTACGAGTACGTGGCGGACGTCTTGTTCGACCTGCAGCGGGGAGGCCTGATGAAGGTGGGCTTCATCGCTGAGCCGCCCGCCCGGGGTGGCGGCGGCTGATCCGATCCGTGACAAGCAAGCATCCGAAACTGGGCCCGCGCGAGCGGGCCCTTTTTTTTCTGAAGCCGACGGGCTCCTCGCTGAACCCGGGCTGAACGACCTCTGCTGCTGAAATGTTTCCGGTTTTGGCGGAACCCCGGGGTGGCGCCGGCGGTCAGTGTTGTTAGATCATAGGGGAGACAGTCAGGGCGACTTTGAGGTATAAAAGGCGGTTCCGTGTGGTCGCAGGACCCATAGCCAGCCGTATCCCGGAGAGGTACAGAATCATGTTCTCGTCGAATCGTTTGCCCGCCTTGGTGCTGACAGGATTGGCAGTAGTCCTGGTGGGAACGCTGCCGCAGGCAGCCCTGGCAGCCAAGAAGCAGGAAGCCGAACAGCCGGCCGATACCCGCGACTTCAGCAAGGAATTCCGCAAGAACGCGGGTCCCGTGCAGAAGGACGTCGAGGCGAAGAAGTGGCCTGAAGTACTTGCCGGCATTGAAAAGCTGGAAGCGCTTCCCGAGCTCACGACGGACGACCGCAAGGTCATCCTCAATTGGAAGCTGGCGGCGCAGCAGGGAACGGGCGACAAGGCAGGACTGATGGCCACCATCGAGGAGTTCCTCGCGGGCGGTTTTGCCTCGCCGCAGCAGGTCGGCCCGATGAACCAGCAGCTCGCCGCCTGGTACAACAGCCAGAAGGACATGCCCAAGACCTTGCTGCACTACCGGGCTTTCATCGACGCGACCGCGGACCCGACGCCCGACGAACTGGAGACCATGGGCCGCCTGTACCTGCAGACGGGTAACGATCGGGAAGGCGTCGCCTGGCTGAACAAGGCCATTGCGGCTACGAAGGCCGCGGGCGCGAAGCCGAAGGAACTCTGGTTCCAGCTGATGGACCGCTCGTACGTGGAACTGAACGACACCGAGGGGCGCCTGCAAAACCTCGAAGCGCTGACCATGGAGTATCCGAAGACCGAGTATTACTCGCGAATCCTCGCTATCTACTCCCAGGGCAGCCAGGACGACCGCACCGTCATGCTGAACGCCTATCGGCTGGCTTTCACTGACGTGGGGCTGGGTACGGTCGGCGAATACCTCGGTTACGCGGATGTGGCGCTGGTCGCCGGCAGCCCGGGCGAGGCGCTGCGCGCCATGGATCGTGGCATGCAGGACGGCGTCGTTCCGTCGGTCGGCACCAACCAGCAGACGCTGCAGGAAGCCAAGACCGCCGTGGCCCGCGACAAGAAGGATCTGCCCTCCGATGCAGCGTCGGCCGCCAAGAACGCGAAGGGTGAGGTGGACGTCAAGGTAGGCCTGGGCTATTACAGCCAGGGCGACTGGGACAAGACGGTCGAGGCTGTCCAGCGCGGCCTGGCGAAAGGTGGCGTGAAGCGCGCGGATGACGCCAACATGCTGCTCGGTGCCTCCCTGGTCCAACTGGGCAAGTACGCCGAGGCCAAGGCCGCCTTTGCGGCGGCCGCAGCCAGCACGGACATGTACATGAAGCACATCGCCGGAATGTGGAGCGCGCTGGCGGACCGTCGTGCCGCTGGGGCGGGAACCGGCTGATTGGCCGCGGCCAGCCGAGTTTGGTATAAAGTGCGGCCGTTTCATGGCCGAGGCGCGCTTCTGGCGCGTGCATGTCGACTGTAGGAGAGATTTCAGGTGTACATGCGGAAATTGACTGCTCCCTTGCTGGCCATCGCCCTGGCGTTGCCGGTGGCCTTGATTCTTGCTACCGCCGTTCCGACCTTGGCCGAGGCCGAGACGTCGGGAGGCTGGCGCAAGGACGTGGCCGAGAAGGCCCAGGCCGCGCAGGAAGCCGGCACGAAGGGCAATTACACCGAAGCGATCAAGCAGCTCAACGCCGCCAAGGCCATGGCTCCGCTGTCGCCACAGGAAGAGCAGGGCGTGAACGAGCTGCTGATCTGGGCGGCAAGCGGCGCGCGCGACTACAAGCTGCTGGCAGCAACCATCGAGGAGCGCCTGGCGACAGGGCGGGTCAAGGGCTCCGACCAGGTCAACAAGCTCGATACGCTGGCCAAGACCTACTACACGCTGCGCGATTACCGCAGCTGCGCGAACGCAACGGAGCGCCTGGTCAAGGCTCGCGGTTCGGCCACGGCCGACGACCTCGTCATGCTCGGCCAGTCACAGTTCCTCATCAAGAACTACGCTGCAGCGGCCGCGACGCTGGAGAAGGCGTACCCGGCCACCCGGCGCGCGGGCAAACCCGTCAAGACCCAGGTGCAGGTGCTTGAGACTCTCAACGCGGCCTACTTCGAGCTCAAGGACGAGGAAAAGCGCGTCGAGACCCTGCACCAGCTGATGCTTGTCCAGCCGAAAGTGAGCGTCTTCGAGCAACTCGTGAGCCAGTACGAGAAGGACAAGCGGGACAGCGTCTCGATGATCAACCTCTACCGTCTCGGTCTGCGCAAGAATGTCCTGGCCAAGGATCATTATGGCAAGTACGCCGACGTGGCCCTGGACCTTCTCAGCCCCGGCGAAGCCGTGGACATGCTGCAGAAGGGGATGGCTGCCGGAGCCATTGCCAAGGACGAGCGCAACACCCGCTTGCTGTCCGATTCCAAGGCACAGGTCGAGGCGCTGAAGGCGAACATCGCACAGCAGGAGCGCGAGGCCAAGGCAATCGCCGACGGCGACTCGGATGCCCGATTGGCGACCACATACTTCACGCTCGGCGACAAGGCCAGGGCCGTCGAGGCCGCGCGTCGTGCCCTGGAGAAGGGCAAGCTCAACAGGCCGGACCAAGTGCAGATGCTCCTGGGTGTCACGCTCTATGACCAGAAGAAGCTGGCCGAGGCGCGTACCGCCTTTCTCGCAGCTGCCAAGGCCA
>Ga0316195_10001496_pt1 | contig 10505 bp, 8 predicted proteins | sample Phised1_MG_FD_204937 | JGI IMG/M metagenome (GOLD analysis project Ga0316195, IMG submission 204937) | Coastal sediment microbial communities from Maine, United States - Phippsburg sediment 1 | ecosystem: Environmental > Aquatic > Marine > Coastal > Sediment | place: USA: Maine | collected...
ATGGTACCCACGGCGAAGAGAATCCAGCGATGGCGCCGCCAGGAGTCCCGGAATCCCGAATACTGGGCCACGACATCCACGCTGTAGGCGGCGCAATAGAAGACGTTGGCCATCACGGCCAGCAGGAACAGGCCCTGCAGTAGCTCTGCTGACATGGCCGACCGGGACTCGGGCCATCGGCTTGCGAACACAGTCAGCACAATTGTCAGCAGGATCGCGTTATAGGCGATCCGCTTCTTCTCCCAATAGCTAATCGCGTCGGTGACGGCATCACGAACACTGTTCTCGCTCATTACAGCCTGGCCTCTATAGAATCTGCACGGTTGCCGGGAATCTACCATGTCGTGGCCGAGCCATGGGGGAGCATGCAAAGGCGAATCGTGGCGAAAAATAGCGAGATCGGAGAGTAATGGTCAAGTGATCGATCTGATCCCGCTATTTTGAACGGTTGTCCAGGTAGTGGCGCACAGCGTCCTGGACGTGCCTGAAGCGGTCTCCACCAAGATGCTTGCCACCGTACCAGCGGGTCACCACGACAATATGGTTGTGAAGCCCTTCACGCTCCAGCATTTGGGCGATCAACATTCCGGCCCCGGATTCGCCATCGTCATTCTTTACCGGGACCGTGTCCTGAAGAAACGCCCAGGTATTGTGGGTCGCTTTCAAGAATTTCTTCTTGCGACACAAGGTCTTGATGAACGCCTTGGCTTCTTCCGGTGAGCTACATGGCCCGCCAGACACCGCGTACTTTGAACCGCGGTCTGTAATGATCCCGTCAAATATCTGCATGAATTCCAATTGTTCCAGGAATGTGGTCTAAGCGAGTCTATCGTAATCCTTCAGATATGGGACGCCGGCCAACAGGTTCTCGCAAGACGGTGTCGGTCGAATGCCCAGGAGAAACATTGACCAGTGACTGTATTGGCCAACCAGCAAATATAGTCGACCTCATTAATTCATAACTTATTGATAAGTAGTTGTTTTAAATATCCCTCGCCTGACGGATCGCCCACGGTTACCCCAAGTTCCAAGAGTGATTTCGGACGCTAATCCAGGCAGAAAAATGGCTGGCTACCCGTTTGTCTCCGGATCATTTTGTCGCCCGTGCATCCAATCCTTCACTCCCGTGCATCAATAAGGTAGAGCTGGAATACACGGGGAACGCCACTAATGAGATACAGGAAGATGGTTCTGTCAGTCCTTCTTCTGATAATCAGCGGCGCAATCTCGCGGACAGATGACCTGCAAGCGAGGGTGCCGCAGTGGCAGAATGCCAAGGGGGTCCAGGGTGTCGCGGCGGTTATCTGTCCGGATGAGCAGGTCCTTGAAGCAGTTGACGGGCGCGTTCTGCGTGTCCGGGTCAGTGGTCGGGACACCTGGTCGACAAGCCAAGTGCGTCAGTGTGGGACGGCAGGTAACATTGAATCCAAACTCGATGTGTTCTTTTCCAACGCCCACGTGGTCATGCTTGGGGCTATCTTCGAGACCGCCACCGGTCTGCGTCTCGATTCGGCCCTGAGGAACCTGATCTTCGCTGTACTTAGACTGGCCTCGGTATTTGTGCCCCTGGAAAACCCGGGGTCAAACAGTGTTCCTACGATATCCCCATAGAATTGCGGTTTGACCCCATTTAGCTCAGACCTGATCCATGCTAACTTTCAGGCTCCATAGCCCTGGCGGGACCAGTTCCGTTATTTCCAATGACAAGTACATTCATCCCGGAACATGAGGTCTACGGATTCCTGGCGGCAGTCGGTATCAAGACACCGCGGCATTGCTTTATCGGTAAAGAGGACAAGTTTACCGATTTGCCGTTTGCACTCGGCGATCCGGTGGTCATCAAGGGCATAGCCCGGGACCTGTGGCACAAGTCAGAGGCTGGCGCACTGAGTTTTTGTGACTTCGATATCGCGGCCGTTGAGGCCACGCACGGACGCATGCGCGGGCAGCTTGGACAGCAGTATGAATGGCTCGGAACCCTGGTGGCGGAGCGGGTGGCGTTTCAGCATGCCGGAAATGCGCCGAGTGAGATTTTCGTCAGCCTGCAAAGAGACCGGTCATGCGGGGCAATCGTCAGTTTCGGTTTCGGGGGCTTGTTGACCGAGGACTGGGCACGGGAACTCAAGCAGTCCCTGCTGGTCTGGCCGGTATCTGCCTATACGCCTGCCGAAGCATTTGAAGAGCTCAGCGGTCATTGGCTGGGCAAAATTCTGCTCGGCAAGGTGCGTCAGCAAAAGGCGCTCACCAGCAGCAAAACCCTGCTGGGCTTTCTCGAGAAGCTCTGGCATCTCGATGAGTTGATGGCCCGGGAACAACTGGCCCTACTGGAAATGAATCCGCTGGTTGTCGATCATGCTGGCGAGATTGTCGCGCTTGACGGTGTCGGGCTGCGCGCCGCCAAAGCACCCGCGGAGCTTTGCGCGGTGCCTTTTAAGGACGATAGTTTCCTGAAGCCCCGACGGATTGCCCTTGCGGGTGTCTCGGCGAAAGCCGGGAGCATCGGGGGCCTGATACTGGAGAACTTGCGCCAGTCCTCCCTGGGGGAGGAGGGGCTGCTGTTGGTCAAACCCGGCGTCGATAACTTCGCCGGCGTGCGTTGTGTGCCCGATGTGACTGCCCTGGCGGCCGATCCGGTCGACATACTGATCCTTGCCCTGCCCGCGCATGCGTGCGTGGCCATGATCGAGCAGTTGTGTACACAGGGCGCTGGCGCGGCGGTCGTCTACATTGTCGCCGGCGGAATTGGTGATGGCGCTGACAAGGACGGTTTCGGAAACCGCCTGTCCGGCCTGATCACCTCACGCCGCCAAAGTGGCCAATGGTGCCCGGCGATCGTTGGCCCCAATGGCCTCGGCATGCTGCTGTCCCCACTCAAGTTGAACAGCCTGTTCATTCCGCAAAGCAAACTGAACGTAAAGTTCTTACCTGACTCGAATGTCGCGCTGATAAGCCAGAGTGGTGCATTTCTGATTACGCGTCTGTCGCGCCATTCCACCCTTAATCTCAAGTATGGCTTCTCCATCGGCAACCAGCTGGATATGAAGTTATCGGATTTCATGGCCCTGGTTGAGCGCGACAAGTCCGTGCGGGTACTGGGTATCTACGCCGAGGGTTTCGTCGGTGGTGATGTCCGCGCTGTGGCCAAATTGGTTGAAAAATTTCGGGCCGAGAATCGCCACGTCATCATTTACAAGGGTGGCCGCTCGCAGCTCGGACAGGCAGCGGCCAGGAGTCATACCGGCGCCATGACAGGTGACTACCATGTGCAGAAGAGGCTGCTGCACAAAGCCGGGGCGATACTCACCGAGTCGTTCAATCAGTTCAACGCGGTGCTCAAGTGGATGTCCGCCTACCCGGACCTGCGCCAACTCGGCAAGCTGGCAATTGTCACCAACGCAGGTTACGAAACCGTCGGCAGCGTGGATACCCTGGGTGACAACGACCCGGGCCGTCTGTACGCGCTCAGCGAAGGGAACCGTACCGTGCTAGGACAGGTACTTCAGCGCCACGGTATGCAAGGATTGGTGGCGGCAGCGAATCCCCTGGACCTGACGCCTATGGCCGACGAGGAGGTTTACCTCGATTGCGTGAAGGCGATGATAGAGTTTGGCGCGGGGGTCGTGATGCTCGGGCTGGTGCCCTTGTCCGAACACCTCGACACAGAGCAGATGACCCAGGCTGAGGTATTCGCGGCAAGACTGAAGTCACTGGCCCAGTCGCATGGCCGCCTGATCGGCATTGTGATCGACGCCGGCGTGCCCTACCAGGGATACAAGGCCGTGTTTGAGCGCCAGGGTTTCCCCGTCTTCGATGGCATGGACATGGGTGTGCTTGGCATCAATGTCCTGAAGAATAGCCGTTGATCCGGCGACACGATCAGGGTGTTCCTGGAATGAATTCGGGATGCGCGCTTCTAATAGCCAGGTTCAACCGCGACTATTCACCTGGCGCTTCTGGGCCTGCTAGCGCTTTTCCTCTTTACACCTGACACGATTTCGTCAGCAAACAGCTTCCTGATCGTCTGCGTATCGGCGACATCGACCTGGGCGTCAACGATGTGAACCTGATTGCGGCCGGCATTTTTTGCTGCGTAGCAGGCGGCGTCCGCAAGTCTAAACAGGGAGTCCAGATCTTTGACCGCGGTACTGGGTGCCGCGCCTACACTGATACCGACGCTGTAATATTTGGTGCTCCATGCCAGGCGATAGCCTGACACCGCGCTGCGGATAGACTCTGCAATTACCCTTGCGCGGTTTTGTGGACAGTTTCTGAGGAATACAGCGAATTCATCCCCGCCCAGGCGGGCGGTAAGATCGTCACTTCGCACGCAGCCCTGAATGACTTGGCCGATATCCGTGAGTAACTTGTCCCCGGCCGCGTGACCGGCTTCATCATTGACGGCCTTGAAGTGGTCAAGATCGCAGAAAAGCAGAAAATGCCCGTCATGTTGCCTGGATAGTATGCTTGCAATGCTTTGCTCGAGTTCGCCCCGATTTATCAATCCGGTAAGGCCATCGTAGCTGGCCCGTTGCGCGAGCAGCGCCTTGGCCTTATGCAGAGATGTCAGCAGGCGACCGACGTAAGGTGGAATGGCGGCCAGCAGAATCAGGATATTGATGCTGAGCATGGTTTGTTCGTGCCAGTAGTCGCTGGACAGGTACACGATGCCGAAACCGGCGAAGGACAATACGGCGCTCGTATACAGGTATCCAGTGCCATATCGAAAGCCGTTACCCAGCGTCACCCACAGATATATCGCTGCGACCGCCGCGGCGCCGGCTTCACCAAGAAACATTGCTACCGAGATCGCAGTGATATCGTGAACCAGGCCTACAACTCTACGAACCTGTGAAATCCCGGGTCGGATCAATAACGCGACGAGAAGGCCGATCGTTATGATAAATGCAATTGAGACCGCCCAGCGGGCAATCAGCACATATTCGGCATTGTTGGAGTTTTCGGCGAAGTAGCTGGAGTTAAAATATACCAAGGCCGTCGAGACAATGGCGACTCGAATCGCCACCTGTACGTGTTCGGGGTCTTCGCGATTCGTGAAGCGCTGCTGTAGTAGTTTGATTACCCTGTTCACAATGACGTATTGCACTCGGCTTTCTTGTTTGAAGAAATACAAGAAAAATTCGAATCAATCCGAGCGTCAGATCACACTCTGATGCTTTAGCTGATTTCCGGGGGGAATTGGGGTCGGACCGCAATTACGGACTAGATGGGGTCGAACCGCGTTTTCGTAATCCTGGGGGGGAATTGGGGTCGGACCGCAATTAAGGACTAGATGGGGTCGAACCGCGTTTTCGTAATCCTGTGACGGTTTGGTAGCTAATTTTAATGATGGGAGGAGGCGGGGGAATGCCGAGGTTTTGCTGCTCGTCCTGCGCGATATTAATTGCGGTTCGACCCCAACTACTCTGCGCTCACGCGCCAGATCGTGTTGCCCACGTCGTCGGCCACCAGCAAGGCGCCCTGCTTGTCGATCACCACTCCTACCGGCCTGCCCAGGGCGTCGCCCGATTCGCTAAGAAAACCGACCAGCACATCCAGCGGCATCCCGGCCGGCTTGCCGTCCCGGAAGGGGACGAAGATGACCTTGTAGCCACTGCGCGGCTTGCGGTTCCACGAGCCGTGCTGACCAACGAACATGCCCTCTGCAAATGGCGCGGGCAGGCGACTGCCTGAGGATGAGGCCAGGCCCAACGAGGCGGTATGCGGTCCCAGCGCGTAGTCGGGCACCACTGCGGTGGCCACCAGCGCCGGCTGGGCGGGCTCGACCCGCGTGTCGACATGCTGGCCGAAGTAGCTGTAGGGCCAGCCATAGAAGGCGCCCTCACGCACCGATGTCAGGTAGTCGGGCACCAGGTCGCTGCCGATTTCGTCGCGCTCGTTCACCACGGTCCAGAGTGTGTCGTCTGTAACACCCCAAGCCATGCCCACCGGGTTACGCAAACCGGTGGCATAGATACGGTGAGCGCCGGTTTTCACCTCGACTTCCCAGATTGCTGCGCGGCCGCTTTCCACCTCCATGCCTTTTTCCGCGACGTTGCTGTTCGAACCCACGCTCACGTAGAGCTTGCTTCCGTCCGCGCTTGCCAGTAGGTTCTTCGTCCAGTGATGGTTGATCGGCGCGCCGGGCAGGTCCAACAGCTTTGTTCCAGGCGCCGTGATAAGCATGTCGCCGGTTCGGTAGGGAAAGCTGAGCACCGCGTCGGTGTTGGCCACAAAGAGCCGGTCACCGATCAAGGCCATGCCGAAGGGCGAGTTGAGCCCTGCCAGCAGCACCGACCGCACTTCCGCCACGCCGTCCCCGTCGGCGTCACGCAACAAGGTGATGCGGTTTGCGCTGGGTACGCCAGCCCCGGCGCGTTTCATCACCAGGCCCGCTACCCAGTCCCTGAAGCTCTGCGCCCCCTCCGGTTTGGGTGGCGCATTGGTCTCGGCCACCAGCACGTCGCCATTGGGTAGCACCAGCATCCAACGGGGATGGTCCAGCCCGGTCGCGAAGGCTACGACCCGGGTACCGTCCGCAGCTTGCGGCGTCGCCCCACTGGGCCAACCTTTTGCAACTGCAATATTCACCGTTGGCAGTAGTGATGTGTGGGGAGGTGGCAGGATTGGATCGGCGCCGGTGCCGTCCTCCACAGACAGCTCTGCAGTGTGTCCGCATCCGGCTATCGCCGCGGCGGCTGCCAGGGAACCCAATACCCGCGCAGTTCGCCAGCGGCCGGGGTTTTTTCGGTGTCGGAATGCGCGTGAGAGTTTCATTCAGAGCCTCTTTCAGGGTGGTCGCGGTGACCATGCCACTTGATCGGAGCATAGCAGCATGTGGAAATATTAAGATTAAAAGCGCTTTATCCCGACATTTTGAGAAAATTACGTGCCCACCAGCGTCCTGGTTGCGGTTCCGTAGTTGTTCCCGCTGTCACAACAGATTTGTCGTGTAGAACCACTCAGGAGGTCTTTCAACCGTCACGCTTCCCTTTCTGCAACACCAGAACTGGTACATATCTCTGAATGTCCTGGGGTTATGCTTTTCATAATCATGCAAATTATCAAGATTGGTTAACGCCGGATCATCCGGATACATTGATAAATATTCCTTTCTGAAGAGAGGATTGCTGATCCTCATCGACAGGCAGGAGAGGCCAAGATCATCCAGGACAGACTTGATCCAGGGTAGCGTTACGTTGTGTTCCTGAACATGGAAAGCCAGGTCGCGGCACATTGACATGGAAAAAAAGTCAGTCCAGTTCACAATATCCTTTAATGGATTTGTGTCATCCAAATCCATGATCGCCTGTCTGAAATCTCTAATCCCTTCTGGCGTCGATGCAAACCCCTGTTCATTAATCCAGTTTCTGCATAAAACTACCGATTCCCTGGCAATTTCGCTATACAGAGCGATCTTCATCAATCCGTCTGGCTTCAAACATGTGAGAAGCTTTCGCCAACCTTCGACAGGGTCTTGCATATGGTGAAGAACCCCCACACAGCTTACCAAATCAAATTGCTGTCCCAGGTTCTCGAGTTGCAATATATCTGCCTGCATAAACTCAATATTCTTGATACCGAACTCGACAGCCTTTTGCTTGCCGTAGGCAAGGCTGGGCACGCTAAGATCGATAGCTGTAATGTGGGCCTCGGGGTAAAGCACGGCCAAATTCAGCGGCTCATACCCTGTGCCACAACCTGCTATTAATATTTTTTTCCCACGCCCCCTGGATCTCTGCTTTTCTGTAAGAACCGGAATATCAAGGTGACGCCACCGGGGATACGGGTTTTCTTCATATTGTTTTGCCACAGAGGATGACACTACATTTTGTACGGAGTCATTTGAGGACGAGATAGCGGGAATGGCTTCGTAATACTCTCTGGCTTTCCTGGGATTAGAAATAGTACTTTCTACGAGATGCATAAAAGCAGCAGTCTGGGAAATGCCGCCTGCTTCTTCGATAAGATCCGCGTTCTCGGTCTGCGCCAAATCCTTATAACAAGAAACAAGGGCTATCCTCGCCATTGCGCTCGCATCAAGTTTGGCCGACAGGTCCCACTTTCCGTCCAGCGCATCAATAATTGTCTGTTCTTCTTGTGTGCAGCTATAGACATACTCATTAAGATTGCAATGCTCAGCCAACGCACAAATAAAGGGCAGGAATAATGCTGAATCATAATCATCAAGGCGCGATAGGAAGAAACGCCTGAAAAAGGTCATTATTCGCTCAAATCTTAAATCTATTGCATGCAAGGATTTCAGGCCAAGCAAAAGGAATGGATCTGCAAGCGGCCCCGCAAGCTCATCAATATCTACTTTCTCAGCTTGCTCTTTGAAGTCACCATCCTGTGTCAATGTTGCAAGCCTGATGAATACGGGATCCAGCAGTAATAGGGAATGCCACGCGGTAGCAAACGACGCAACGTCGATTGCAGGATTTGCCATACATATTTTAATGGCTTCCTTTATCGCCGCAGTCTCAGCAGTTGCTTTGTAAAATTCCAGCTGGTCTACCAAACGGGCAAATTGGGTCTGATAGGCGGTGTTCCTGGTGTCGTTCATGATGGCGTGCGCCATCACCAATATGGCTTTTGGAAAATTGCCTGCGACACTATGCAAATAGCTGAGGTTGCTATAAAAAGCGGCGTTGCCGGGACTTAGGAAGCAGACTCTTTCTGCCGCCTTTATGGCCTGGGCGACCTTTCCCGTACGTGCCAGACATCCACCAAGAATATTTAGTGCACCGAGATTATCAGGGTCATCTGACAGGATTCGGTTGCAGATGTTGCTCGCATCCTCGAATTGGCCTTGATTAAAACGTCGCATCGCTTCGTTAAGTTCAGCGGCCACATCAGATTTCCTTGGTCCTGTGTTCAAGCAGACATACTCATATGTTTGAAGGGCAAAACATTTTGGGCTCGAAGTGTATAACAATTCTTCGGAATTAAAGGGGCGAGCCGGGCTTTCGTAACCCTATGACGGATTGGTAACTAACTCAAAGGATGGGAGGGCGGCGGGAACGCTCGCGGTATTGCCGTTCGTCCGGTGGCCACGACGACAATTGGGGGTCGACGCTAATTTGCCACGCACTTGTCTAAAACCGGGGTTTGAGCCTGATTATTCGCTGTGACATGGCGTGGACCTTTCCAGTAGTGTTCTTGAGATCATTTATACAATAGAAACAATAATCTATGGGTCCCGGTGCGGCAGCACTCCCGGGGTCGGACGGCAGAAACTGGGAATTTGGACGGGTTTGATAGTATGTGGAATGGAATTGACACGCTGGGGTTCAATGAACTACGGTATGGTTCGTTGGGTCATAGCAAATGCAGACGCTGATCCCAATAGGTACGTTTGAGGGCAAAGCTCGTGGATTGTTGGGTGATGCTGGTTTTGACGACATGTTGGAGTTCCTGGCGCGACGACCAAAAGCGGGGCGTGTGATCGTCGGTACGGGAGGGCTGCGCAAAGTGCGAATTGCACGGCCCGGTGGGGGCAAGAGCGCGGGTACTCGAGTGATTTACTACTATCACAACGAGAACAAACCGATCTTACTGCTGTTGATTTACGCGAAGACCGATCAGGACAATTTGACCGACGCCCAGAAGGCACGACTTAAAAAACACGTCGATGCAATCTTTGAAGAATTTGGATAGGAGACGCGTGATGGACGACAAGCTATTTAAAGAGCTCGATGCGAACCTGAAAGAGGCGGTGAAGGTTACCAGGGGTTCCTCGGTGCGTACGTCTGTGTACGTTATATTGACACCAGCTGAAATCAAGCGAATTCGCGCAAGCGTAAAAATGTCTCAAACGGTTTTCGCGCGCAAGTTCCAGCTCAGCGTCGACACGGTTAAGGGTTGGGAACAAGGCAAGCGTAAACCTGACGCAGCCGCTGCAAACTACTTGCGAATGATTCAAGCAGATCCGGAATACGTACAACGTACGCTCTCAGCTTGATCACGAGAAAAAAGTGTCGAGAAAAAGGTGTAGAGAAAAAGGTGTCAGGTTTATTTTTCGGGAAAAGAGCTTCTAAGCGGTGGGAGCGGGAATGCTCGCGGCTATGCCGCTCGTCCCTCGCTAACGCTTCGGGACCGTCGTCGCTTTGCTCCGACGTCCTGCGTCGCCGCCTGCCGGCGGCTCCTTGTCGACCCCGCTACGCGGCTTCGTCACACGGCGTCATAAACAATAAAAAAAGGGTGCCTTGTGGGCACCCTTTTTCCATTGTTGGTGGAGGCGGCGGGAATCGAACCCGCGTCCGTAAGTCCTCTGCTACAGGCTCTACATGCTTATCCCATACTTTAATCTTATTTGCGGCTACCCGATGGGCGAGGAAAACCACAAACCAGTCCAGTTAGGTTTTAACGGCTTGGCCCCAGACATGCCTCACTCGCGATCTTGTGATGTATGACCCCTGAAATCCAACCCGCACAAGCACGGAGTGGCCAGAGGGCACTAGGCTGGTTTTTAAGCAGCTAGAGCGTAGTTGTCGTCGTTGGCAACT